>WNFS01000005.1_pt1 | contig 184246 bp, 140 predicted proteins | sample 5400141 | NCBI WGS metagenome assembly WNFS01 (sample SAMN13153358, study PRJNA577476) | soil metagenome | isolation source: 60 cm saprolite under Madrone tree | place: USA:California | collected 2016-06-14 | reverse complement strand
GCACTCAGGACACTTGCGGCTTGTGTTCTGGGGCGGCACGGCGACGAGAAGACCGCCCTTCCACTGCGTCTTGTACTCCAGCTGGCGCCGCAGTTCGAACGGGCTGGCGTCCAGAATCGAACGGTTGAGTCCCGACTTCTGGCGAACCTGCTTTCCCGGCTTCGCCTTCCTGCCCTTGGCCGACGCCGACATATTCTTTACTTGCAGGTCTTCGATAAACACCACGGCCTGGTTTTTGCTGATGTCGTTCGAAGACTGGTGGACCACGTCCTTTCGTATCGCTCTTGCTTGAGAGCCAACGCCTTGTGGTAGACGTAACGGGCGCAACCAGCCGAACGGCTCGTCTGCCGTTGCTGTTCACCGTTCGGCAGCAACTCGAATTGGAACCCTTGCCACGTTCCAGGCTGCCATTATGATTTGGTCTATGTCGCATTTCAAGGGCATTCGGCACGGTAGACACTGCGTCTTTGCAATGCATGTCCATCTGGTCTTCGTCACCAAATACCGCTGCTGTATGCTCGACGGCGAGGCGATTGAGAAATTGCGACCTATCTTCTCCAAGGTCTGCACCGACTTTGAGGCGGGGTTGGTGCAGATGGACGGGGAGAGCAATCCCGTACACTTGCTGGTAAACTACCCCCCGAAAGTGTCCGTCTCATCGCTGGTCAACTCCTTAAAGGGCGTTTCGAGCTACGTTCTACGACCCCAGTTGCCTCGCATCACCAAGGGCTACTGGAACAATGTACTGTGGTCGGCTTCCTACTTCGCCGCTTCCTGTGGCGGCGCACCGCTCGACCTCATCCAACGCTACCTCGAGCAGCCAGCGACACCGCTATAGTCGGGGCTTACCCCGGCCTGAATTCCGGGGCTTGCGCCACTCGCTGGTCATGTGCGTTGAGGCGCAGCGGCCGCGAATTCGCGGTTTTTCGACGCAGCCCGGTGGATTTTTTGATGTTGTGGAATGTAGGGTGCGCCCTTGAAGAGCTATTCGGTCAATCGGGGCGAGGGTCCGCCATTCGCCAACCCAGCACGCATCAGCCCATCAATCTCTTGCCGCCAACGCCGGATCTTCTGAGCCCTCTGGCGAAGGCTCTGAATTTCCAGTTGGGCTTCCCTCAGATAGGTCTCGTGCCGGTCCAGAAAGATTTCCACGAACACCGCGTCATCCGACTCGAACTCATCGTCGCGATCCGCCAGCCCCGCTGACCGCTCGGCGCCCAGATCTCCCAATCCCAGCCGCCAGTCCTCCCGGCCGGAGACGCCCTCGGTCTTCAGCACGGCAGGCTCGTTCGCCATCAGACTTAGAAACTCCAGCCCAAAACAAAATCCAGACTGGCTGCGCACCACTCCGGCGACGCGCAGGGTGCCCACCGCCTGGAATTCCACTTCCATCAGATCCCCCGGCTGCCGCTGTACCCCTCCATACAACTCCATGCCCCCGCGGCTGATCTCGCTCACCAGCCCCGGCACGGCCACCGTCGACACGTCCGTCTCATTCGAGATGAACACCGGCAGGTGTACGTGATATCGCGGCCAACGGCGAGTGTTGATCGAGCCCATGTTGAGTCCCAAAGCCAGCTTAGCGCCCCATCAGCTTCAGCAGCGGGAGGCGCACGACATACACCGCTCCCACCACGCAAAGGGTGATCAATCCAACGGTGCCCACCGTCAGCTTGATTCGCCACTTGCGCGCAACGTACCGGTCTCCCGACGCCGCCCGCAGTTTCTTCATCCAATCGGGTTCCACGATGTCCTGATACACCGACACTGGGATAATCGATTCCAGCCGGCGCCGGTCCTGCATCGCCAGCGAGACAAACCGGAATGGCTGCCGCTGGCGATCGACCGGAGGCAACATCTCCGCGCCCGCCAGCACCGATCCGGCGCCCGTAACGAACATCAGTTTTACTTGGGACCCATCCTCAAGCGGATTCGCCAGCGTGAGTAACCCGCCGGTGAGAGAGACCACTTCAAGGCTTCCGGAAATGCGTTCGCCGTCCTGGAACCGAAGCACTGCCGGGGTTCCGCCGTCGAGCCGCAGACGAGGTAAGCGGGTTTTGGATTGCAATTGGGGGAGAGTGCTCATTGCGACCCCGAGTATAGGAACTTAGTAACCACTCGCCATAGATTACGGAAGGCCCTGTACATCCCGTGATAATCGGATGGAAAACCTTTTCGCACCCAACGGTAACAACTCGGTAAACATCCCCTCTCTTTTTTCCCCGTGATTCGCTCCGCTAAAGTCATCGTGGACTCGTGCCGGTGACTTCGGTGGGGGTAATCAGACCGGTCAGTGACCATCCGCGTGCGCGTCTATGCACCGAAGCGTGCGGCGTCTTTCAGTTCTTTCGTGCTACTGTGAACTCAACACCAGACGGGCATTCTGCGCGCTTCTACTTCTGGCCAAAAACGCGCTTGGCCTGCCGCTCGACCCTCGTATCATGAAGGAGTAAGAACCAGCATGTCGGCCCAATTCTTCAAGCGACTCATCGGAAAACTCTGCCCACACCGCTTCTCATGGCCTCATAGTGGCCTCCACGGCCAGGACTACCAGGTCTGTCTCATCTGCGGTACCGCCTTCGGGTACGACTGGACGACCATGCGTCGCACCGGCCCCCTCGCGCTGTCACCCGACGTGGCTCCCGATACGCAAGACGGCTTGCCGTCCTGAAAGCATCCCGCACCCGACACCTAAGGCATCTTCGCAAGCTGCCGTCTCCTTGAGCGACCAAGGGAAGCAAGCGCACTCAAAGGGTTTTCCATCACGGTCCGGCGTGCGGGAGACCTTCGACTCTGTTCCAGCAACAAACCTCAAACTCGCCCGCAAACAACTAAGGCGAGGTCTGCAGACACAAGAGCCTGCAGGACCTCGCCTGTAAGAAGTCACAGCGAAGAATGTCCCTACCGCCGTGCGTGTTCCTCGTCTGACCCCGGCTCCAGCCGGAACTGATCCCCCAGGCTCCGCACCAGCGAATTCAGACCGCTGGCCAGCGCGCCTCGGCAACGTTCGACGGACTTCCGCGACAGCTCATCCAGGCTGCGCTCGAACGACTCCAGCGTCCCCGCCGCCTGCACCCGCATCGACTCGGAAACCGCGTTTTCAATTCCGGTCTGGATGATCCCCAGCCGAACCCCGGCCTCATCCACCTGACTCTGCAGATCCTTCGCGCTGCGCGCCCCCAGCTCTGCAAGAATCACATCCACGGTGCTCTCCAGTTGCGTCCTTGCGCTGCTCACCGTGTTGCTGGCCATCTTCGACAGCCGGATGTCCAGCCCCGACTCGAGCGCCCGTGCCGACTCATCCAGCTTCGCGATTCGGCCATCCAGCTCCGCGACCGCTTCTTGCAGGCGCCCTGCTTCTGACATCACTGTCGCCCGCACTTTTTCGAGTTCCTTCCGGCGTTCGTCGTGCTCGTCTCCCAGCGCCTGCTGCTGCCCGTCGAGCAGTTCCCCGCTGAGCTTCTTCAGACGATTCCCCGCATCGACCACGTGCTGGTGAAACTCTCCCATTTGGCGCCGCACGTGGTCTCGCAGATTCTCCACCACCTCAGCCGACACGCCCTGTACCCGCTCCTCGACCACCCGCAAGTCTTCCGACACCTTCTGCCGGAACTCCGCATGGCTCTCGGTCGTTCTCTGCTCGATCGCGCCCTTTGCTTCCTTCAGCACCTGTGCCGATTGCGACCGGGCCTCATCCAGCACCCGCGGTCCCAGTTCCTTCCGCAGCCGCAGTTCAATCTGATCCTGCAGCTCAGGCGGAATATGCGACAGCGACACCTCGAACTTGCTCCGCTCCCGGGGCTGTTCGGTGCGTGCCACTTTTTCCCGCAGCTCGGCCACTTCGGCGAGCAGCGGCTGCATCGCGTCCGCCATGAGAGTCCGCAGACGCTCGTCCGCCACCTGCTTCTGAAGATTCTCGAGCATCGTCTTCAGTGAAGCCGGAATTTTCTCCGTCGCCTGACTGATTGGCTGGACGCCCTTCGCCATCAACTTCGCAGGCAGCATCTCGCCGGTCGGCTCCGCCGGAGCAGGCAGTCGTGCCCAGTCCTGCGGACACGTCTTCAGCCCCCAAAAATTCTCCGGCCGGTCGAGCCGCGCTCCCAGTCTCCAGGCCTGTCGGTCCGAATCGAGCGGCTGGCAGTACACCACCTTCGCGGTCGTCTCGCGCCCTTCTTTGCTGTGGAAGTGCACGACGACTCCGGCATCCAGCTTCACCGGAGACCGCATCGAACACCCGTGCGCGTTGACCACCAGGGTCTCGCACACCTCCGAGAACCGGGCGCCCGGCTCCAAACTTGTAACCAGGATGGGAACGTTGACCGGCACTCTGGAGCTGCGCCGTAAGCTGGCGGGAGCGTACGAACTTTGCATAGTCACTGCCTTTGGAGCAAGGAGTAGGTAACGCCCAGCCATGCACCGCGGGGCGCCCGTTCGTCCACTACGTTACCCCCAATACCTCTACGGTGCTTGACCCAGGAGTGTCGTTACACGATGGTCAATGGGGCAGCCCGCCAGCTGTCTTTGGTAACTGGGCCGAGGGCCGACCCATGGCGGAGAACCCGGTTGACTGTCTGCAGGGCCCATCTCCGGCAAGGAAGCACACCAGCAGCCGGCGGAAAAAACCCTCGCGGGAAAGAAAACGGGAAGGACACCATTGCACTCGCGCCGCCCAATGGTTAGACAATGCGTGGCGCTTCAGGGCGCGAGGTTAGCTTTTTATGGGCCCCAAGCGTTTTTCCGAAGCCTGCCGGTCGCACTCCTACCCCCACTCCCAGGCTCTCCGAGAACAACCCCGCATAGTGCTTTCCTATTATTGAAGGTCGTTCCCTTCACCGCTACAGTGGCCGACACTCGGGGTGGCAACTTCATCGGGGTCGATCAGCACAGCTCACGTTCGGAAACTCCCAGGGCCGCTCGACACTTCCCCGTTTCTTCGAAGGGACAGTCGCAATGCGAACATCTGTGCTCGTTTTTTGTCTTCTCGGCCTCACCACGGCGGCATTCAGCCAAAGCAACTACGCGCTGGTTACCGGCACCGTCAGGGACGCGCAGTCGCTCCCCGTGGCCAAAGCCTCGGTGCTCTTCAAAGCTCTCAGCACCGGAGCCACTCGCGAAGTCACGACCAACGACAGGGGATCGTTCTCGGCTCCCGCGCTTCTGCCCGACGAATATGAACTGACCACCAGTGCTCCCGGCTTTGCCCCTGTGAACCAATCTGTTCGTCTGGAAGTCGGTCAGAAGCTGGCCATCGACATCGCCCTCAAGATCGGACCTGTGAAGGAAGGTATCCAGGTCAGCGCTTCGAGCGACATCCTGCGCACCACCGACGCCAGCGTCGGTGAGGTCGTCGAACCCAAGTCGATCCAGGAATTGCCCCTCAACGGCCGCATGCTGGTCGACCTTGTACTCACCGTCCCCAGTGCTCACGTCGGCTTCGGCGCGCAGAGCGGCCAGACCAACCCGCTCTATTGGCGCCCGGGGCAGCGCTCTGCCGTGGTCATCGGAGGCGCTCGCGACAACGCCAACTTCTTCCTTCTGGACGGCGCGACCAACACCGACCCCACGTTCAACACCCAGAACCTCAGCCCATCTCCCGACGCGGTGATGGAGTTCCAGGTGGTCACCAGCAGCTACACCGCTGACATGGGAGGTGCCGGGGGCGGCCAGATCAACATCGTCACCCGCGCCGGCACCAACCACTACCACGGCACCGTCTATGAATTTCTCCGCAACGGCGCCATGGACGCCAGTCCCTTCGCATCCATGGGCAACAATCATCTTGTCCAGAACAACTTCGGCGCGTCCTTCGGAGGCCCGCTGCTCGGCAAAGACCGGAAGACTTTCTTCTTCCTCAACTACGAGGGCTTGCGTCTGGCCCGGGCCGATGCCCAGACTCTCACCGTTCCCACTCCGGCTGAGATCACCGGCGATTTCAGCATGAGCAATGTCATCATCTACGACCCCACCACCGCGGTCGCGAACCCGAACTACAATCCAACTCTGCCCACCGGGCCGTCAAACTTCCCCTACACCAGAAGCCAGTTCCCCGGGAACATGATCCCTAGCAACCGGATCAACACCCAGCTGGAAGGCTTCCTGCTCAAGTACCTGCCCATGCCCAACATGGCGATGATGACCATGGGCGCGGACTCGAACAACTACCTCGACGTGCGCAACGAAAACCACTTCCAGAATCAGGGCACGGCTCGCGTCGACCACTTCTTCTCCAACCATGACACGGCTTTCGCCCGCTACTCGCTCGGTTCTGAAAACGGTTTCTCTCCCAGCAGCGGCGTCACCTCCACCACCGAGAACCTTCCCGGCTTCGGCGCCAATTTCGACAACCTCTCCCAGCAGGCCGTCCTCTCCTGGAACCACGTCTTTTCCAGCAACAAGCTCAACACCGTGTCGCTCGCGCTCTCGCGCCTCTCCCTGGATCGCACTTCCCAGAACAACAGCGTCAACGACCTCGTGAGTCAACTGGGCATTCAGGGCGTCGGCTTTGGCGGTCCCGGCGCCTGGGGAGCTCCCTGGTTCGCAGCGCAGGGCTACACGGGCATCGGAGACAGTTTCGCCGCTACTCCCATGCACGCCTGGGACACGACCGTCGAACTGCGCGACTCCTTCGCCTGGCAGCGCGGACACCACGCCCTCAAATTCGGCGGCGACGCCCGCCGCTACATCTGGCCCATGTGGGGTTTCTTCCAGAATCGCGGTTACTATCAGTACACCACCGGCTACACCACGCAATTCGGATTCAATGACGGCAGCGGCTCCGGCTTCGCCAGCATGTTGCTCAGCCTGCCCACCGTGAAGCAGCGCCAGGCGGGAGTCCCCCAAATGAACCTCCGCAACTGGGGCTGGGACGGCTTCGCCCAAGACGGCTGGCAGATCAATCCCACCACCACCGTGAACCTCGGATTGCGTTACGACTACACCAGTCCCCTGTACGATCTCCGGAGCACCAACACAAACCTGATCTTCAACGGCGGTGTGCCCTCGGTTTTCATCGGCGGCCAGCAGGGCTACCCCAAGGGACTCCTGTACGCCAACCAACACAACTTCGCGCCCCGGCTGGGCGTCGCCAGGAATCTTCCCGGCAAGGGCCTCGTCCTGCGCGCGGCCTATGGCATCTTCTTTACTCCCGTCGATCAGAACACCTGGTGCAACCAGCGTCACAATGTGCCCTACGTGTTTCCTGAAACGCAGCAAGCCGACAACTTCACTCCGCCGGCGTCGCTCTATACCAACGGCCTGAACTTCGGCACTCCCGTTCTCGGGAAGGGTACCTTGACACCCACCACGGTGAGTTTCACCGCGTTCGACTCGCACGCCCCGGCGCAGTACATCCAGCAGTGGAATGCGCAGGTGGAAAAGAGCTTCGCCAAGAACACCACGCTCGAAGTCGGATACCTCGGCGCTCGCGGCTTCCATCTGCAACGCTCGCACCTGATCAACAATGCTCCGCCCGGACCCGGCCCGCTCGGCCCGCGCCGTCCCTTCAAGACTCTGACCTTCGTGCCCGGCACGGTGCTCACGCCCAGCAGCACCAACGCCGTCATCCAAAGCCAGACTTTCCCGGTGAGCACCATCAACTTGCTTGAAGACACCGCCCAGAGTTGGTACGACGCCGGATACGTCAACGTGCGCCGCAAGTATTCTCACGGACTCAGCTTCCTCGCGAACTACACCTACTCGAAGAACCTGAGCAACGCTCCCGACTTCCGTTCTCCCATGGACGAATCGGCGATCCCGCAAAACAACCGCAACCTCGCCGCCGAAAAGGGCCCCGGGTGCGACGTCCGCCATCGCTTTGCCTTCAGCAGTGTCTTCGACATTCCGGCCTACCAGGCCTCAACGTGGACGCGCGCCCTGACCCAGAACTGGCACCTCACCACCGTCTACCAGGCCCAGTCTGGAATGCCCTTCACGGTCTCCGTGTTCGGGGACACCGCCAACTCCGGCACCGTCCTCGGCGAGAATCCCATTCGCGCAAACTTCACCGGCAAACCGATCTTCGGACCCGGCACGCACTCCGCCGCGATGTGGTTCAACCCGGCCGCCTTCGGCGCCCCGCCGGCATTCACCTTCGGCGACGTTGGCCGCAACTCTGTCTACGGCCCGCCCCTGCGCACACTTGACCTCGCGATAGCCCGCACCTTCCGTCTGAGCGAGAGCGCGAGCTTCCAGCTCCGAGGCGAAGCCTTCAACGCTCTGAACACCGTCAACCTGGGAACGCCGAACCGTTACGTGAACGAACCCCAGTTCGGCACCATCACCATGGCGATGACCCCGGGTCGCGAGATTCAGGTGAGCGCCCGAGTGTCGTTCTGATGGCAGGATGGCCGCGCGTCTCCGCCGATCGGTGGGGACCGACCTCTATTTGATTGGCTGTAGAAGGACTACTCATCCGGAGATCCCTGGCAGACCGGGAGCTACGCGTGGATTGTGAAGTCGCCCGTTTTTCGTGTTGGTCGGAAGTCTTCGCCTTCGGGTACAACGGCCTGGCCAAAGGAGAGAGGCAGGCTCCACAATGGAGACTGCCCCCAATGCCCGGCTCGTTTCTTCGTGGGCTCGACTAGCTCCGCTCGACCGCCCGGACCAGGAGTTGCTCGAAGCTGGTTTTTCCCGGAGGCGCGTCGGAGCGCGAGAGCCGAACAGCCCCAGTCCGCACGGACGATCGGCCCACACCCCCGGACAGTTTCACCTGGAGCATTTGCTCCTCCAGTCGTTTCCACAGGTGAGGCGCCGAACAAGCCTATTGCTCTCAATGAGCTCCCCGGACGCGACCCATCCCGCAGCACTTCCCGAGCTAACGCTTTGGATAGACCGGCTATCCGTTCGGATACGGTTGCGCGACTTCGGGGCCCCCGTCGTCGGCTCTGAGTGATGCGGTAAAGCGGAAGCACAACCGAGTCGTAGGACAAGCCATAAGAAAAGAGCCGCTCATGCTCCCATTTTCTGCACAACCGCTTCCCGATTGCCGACGATTCGCCCAAAATTTCATCTTTCGCGTGCCACAACGCGGTTGAAGTGGGCCTATCTCGGAGATGGTTACGGGCCAACCTGACCTGCTCACAGCGAATCGGCGCGTCGTTAGAATCCAAGTTTTCATAAATTTCTCATCCGGTCATCATGACAGAACTCGCGTGTGTAGGAGAGATTGATGGACGCGGGAGAGCAAAGCCAGGCACGGGCCGACTAAGGCTGGCAACCCGAAATCCAATCAGGAGCCTTCTACGATGAGAGTCAGACGATTCGCGACGCAGTTCCAGTATTCGATGATCGTTCTAGTTCTCGTGAGTGTTTGTAGGGCGCTTGCCCCGGCGCAAGCTGGCCACTCGCACACGCTGACAAACCAACATCAAGAACTAACGCCAGACCAGCAGAGCAAGGCGAGCGCCCTTATCAAAATTGTCCGGGATTCGACCGAGCGCTTCAAGGATGTGTCGGTGGCGGAAGCGGAAGGGTACGCCCTTCAATTCGGTTGCGTGAGCGGACCCGACGCGGGGGCGATGGGACTTCACTTTATAAATGGCGCCCTGGTGAAGAGCGGCGTAATTGACGCCGCCCATCCCCAGATCGTGATTTACGAGCCAACGCCAGGCGGAGGCCTGCGACTGATTGGCGCTGACTATCTGGTTCTCGCGGATACGTGGAATGAGACACATTCGGCTCCGCCCGAGCTCATGGGACAGCTCTTTCAGTGGTGGGAGGCCCCCAATCGCTTCGGGCTCCCGGCGTTCTACACGCTCCATGTCTGGGCATGGAAGGACAATCCCAGGGGCGCGTTCGTCAACTGGCACCCCAACGTTTCTTGCGAGGCATTCACTGACCAAACCAACCGCTGATTCGAGCTGCTGGCCGAACCGAAGGGCCGGGCTCTCGGTAATTGCGGGGAGTGAACGCGGATTATGTCAGCGCGATCTAGAGGAGGCGGGCGAGGCCGTTGCGGGGGAAGCGACTCGACCCGCCGCAAAGTTGCCGATAGGCGAGCAGGCCATTCGATGTCGGTGAGCAGTACAGATCTTCGTCATCGATGTTGCATCGCGCCATCATGACAGAACCGCATACGCGCGATCGATTGTTTAACACGGGTAGTATAGGCAAGCCCGGACACAGGGCCCGGACGAACCAAACTGAACGCTTGCGGAGGAGCATCAAATGCCACTGATCGAGGTAAAGCTCATCGAGAAGGTTTTCACCAATCAGCAAAAGCAGGAAATCATTAAGAAGCTGACCGACGCCATGGTTTCCATTGAGGGCGAGAATCTGCGTCCGGTCACCTGGGTGATTATTCAGGACGTGAATAGCGGGGAATGGGGTATCGGCGGACAGGCCATGTCCACGGAAGCGGTGAAGGCGCTGGCCGCCGGCAAGTCATGACGGTCTGCGGACCGGACCGGATGACCAATCAACGCAGCGGAGTGTGCCATGTCCTTTCGACCCGATCCTACTTTCTACCCGTCGCCGCGCCTGGCGATGCAAGCTCCGCCGGAGCGGCTCGCGTATGTGGCGGCCCTGAATCCCAACGATCACCGCCCGGATGAAATGACCGTGGTCGACTTAGACCATGGCTCAAATACTTACGGTCAAATTGTCGGCAGTCTAGCCATGCCGCAGCCGGGGGATGAATTACATCATGTCGGCTGGAATGCCTGTAGCTCAGCATTGTGCCCGTATGCGCCTCATCCGCATGTCGAGCGCCGTTACTTGATCGTGCCCGGACTGCGATCGTCCCGTATCCATATCATTGACACCAAACCCGATCCGCGAAAGCCGCGGATCGTGAAAGTAATCGAAGCCGACGAGATCGCAAAGCGCTCTGGCTATTCGCGCATGCATACCGTGCACTGCGGACCCGACGGTATCTACATAAATGCTATCGGGTCTTCCAGTGGCGATGGACCAGGTGGCATCCTGATCCTCGATCATGATTCGTTCCAGGTCCTTGGGCGCTGGGAGGTCGATCGCGGCCCGCAGTACTTCGCTTACGACTTCTGGTGGCACCTGGGATACGACACCATGCTGACCAGTGAATGGGGAACCCCCAACATGGTGGAGAGCGGTCTGAACCCCGAGTTGCTCTTGGGTGCGAAGTATGGACGGCGTATTCATGTTTGGGACCTCCGCAAGCGTCGCCACAAACAGGTGCTCGACCTGGGCGAGGAGTACCAATTGCCGCTCGAACTTCGCCCGGCCCACGATCCGTCAAAAGCGTACGGGTTTGTGGGCGTCGTCATCTCTCTGAAGGACCTCTCATCATCAATTTGGCTGTGGAGAGCTCAGAATGGCGGATGGACAATCAAGAAAATCATCGACATACCGGCGGAGCCCGCCGATTCAGATCTGCTGCCTCCTATACTGAAAAGCTTCAAGACCGTACCCCCGCTTCTCACAGATATTGATCTGTCACTCGATGACAAATTCCTGTATGCCAGCTGCTGGGGGACGGGCGAACTGCGCCAGTATGATGTTTCCGATCCTGTTGACCCCAAGCTCACCGGCTCGATTCGTTTGGGCGGTATCGCGCGCCGCACCGCTCATCCGAAGAACCCGAAGCAGCCGTTGAATGGCGCACCTCAGATGGTCGAAATCAGCCGAGACGGCCGCCGTATATATTTCACCAACTCTCTCTACCGCACTTGGGACGATCAGTTTTATCCGGACGGAGTTCGTGGCTGGATGGCAAAGGCGGACCTATCAGCGCGCGGCGAGCTCGAATTGGATCGCAACTTTTTCGTCGATTTCGGTGACCTCCGCGCCCACCAGGTTCGACTGGAGGGCGGCGACGCGTCGTCGGATTCGTATTGCTTTGCGTGAACGCCATGTGGGTCTGGCCATTTCTGTTTCTGCTCGGCGCCTACCACGGCCTGAATCCCGCCATGGGGTGGCTGTTCGCCGTTGCCCTTGGCCTGCAGGAAAAAACCGGCCGGGCGGTTATCAATTCGCTGCTGCCGTTGGGACTAGGGCACTTGATATCGGTGGCCCTGGTCGTGGGTGTGGCGCAAGCAGCGCGGTTTAGGCTGCCGTCGGGCAATGTCCGAATATTGGCGGCCACGGTCTTGATCGCTTTCGGCGTATACCGATTCGTCCGTAGAAATCGTCATCCTCGGTGGGTGGGCATGCGGGTGGGCTCTCGCGATCTCGCGCTATGGTCGTTCCTGATGGCTTCAGCGCACGGGGCGGGACTCATGCTGCTGCCTTTTGTACTGACCTATCCGCAGCCGCCGACGCCTGCCAGACATGTCCATCCCATGATGCTTGCGAGCGCGATGCAAACTCCGTCGAGTGCGACGACACAGTGGTGGTTTCCAGTAGGGCTGCACACGCTGGGGTACCTTCTGGCTACCGCCTTGCTGGCGCTGGTGGTATATCACCAGTTGGGCGTTGCCTTTCTCCGTCGTGCCTGGTTCAATCTCGAACTGCTGTGGGTCGGAGCCCTATTGGCAATGGGTATCCTGACGCTGGCGATCTGACCCAGCCGTGCATTCTGCAGCGCCTTCCCTCGAAATCTGCGCTACAATTCCTCGCAATACCTCGCGTCGTGCCCCATGATTCGCGAAAGCGTCCAGCAGCATCGCGTGCTTGAACATGTTGTTGCCGAGCAGGCAAGCCGAACTTTTGCGGGCCGCAAACAGGAGTTGTCGCTGCTGCTCGAAGCGCTCAGCGATTCCGGCCCTGCCGTAATTTACGTGCACGGAATCGCCGGGATTGGTAAGTCCAGGCTGATTTCTGCATTCGCGGAACGGGCTGCGAAATATGGCGCGGCTGCCATTGTCCTTGATTGTCGGGCCGTTGAGCCCACCGAACAAGGTTTCTTGCGAGCTCTTGGCTCACGGTTCGGGAGGAAGTTGTCTTCAGCCGAAGAGGCGCTCAAAGCTTTGGGCAGCATCGACTCGCGCGTGGTAGTTTCCCTCGACCACTATGAAGTTTTGCGGCTGCTCGATTCATGGCTTCGCCAGAGCTTCGTTCCCCGATTACCCAGCACAGTGCGCCTTGTTCTCGCTGACCGCGAGGCGCCCGCGCCGGCGTGGGCTGCGACACCCGGATGGCACGGACTGTTTCGCACCCTCGAACTGGATGCGCTCTCGGGCCAGGATGCCACGGCGCTGTTGACCTGCCTCGGTGTTCATGAGTCGCGCGCGACGCGTATCAATCGCGTGGCCCAAGGCCACCCGCTGGCTCTGACGCTGGCCGCCTCTGCCCTGGCGAACCGACAGGCGCCTGCATTCGAGGATCTCGCGATTCATCGCGTGATCCATGAACTTACCCAGCTCTACCTTGCGGAAATCGCGGACCCGGTGACGCGCCGCGCACTCGAACCTGCCTGCGTGCTCCGGCGGGTAACAGTTTCTCTCCTGCGGGCAATGCTGGCGGACACACCACCTCAGGATGTCTTCTCCCGTCTTCGATCCCTTCCCTTCGTTCATATCGATCTCGACGGTCTGCACATCCACGACTCAGTGAAGCAAGTGATTGCCGCTGACCTGCGCGCAACCGATCCGAGCAAATACCGCGATTACCGGCGCGCAGCATGGTCGCAGTTACGGACGGAGTTAGCTTCCGCCCCGATTCCTGACTTGTGGCGATATACCGCGGACATGCTCTACCTGCTCGAAAATCCTGTCATTCGCGAGGCGTTTTTTCCGGCCGGCGCACACCTTTACTCGGTAGATCCTGCGTGTCCGCAGGATGGCGATGCGGTCCGCGCCATCTGCGAGCGCCATGAAGGCACCCAATCGGTCAGGTCCTTGTACCAGTGGTGGACAGCCGCCCCGGAGACCTTTTCTGTGGTACGGGACGCCACCGGCAAAACCGTGGGCTTTTATTGCCTCTGTGAATCCAAAAGCGTTCCCGAAGCCATCCTCCACCAGGATCCCGTTGTATCGGGCTGGCTCACGCAACTCCGCGATGACCCGTTACCCAGGAATGAGACGGCGCTGTTTCTCCGTCGCTGGTTAAGCGAAGGCGAAGGGGAACAGCCATCGCCGATCCAGGCGGCCTGCTGGCTTGACATCAAGAGGACCTACCTTGCCCTGCGACCAAGGCTAAGGCGCGTCTACCTGGTCGTCCGGGACATGGCCCCGTATGCGCCCGTCGCACAGACATTGGGCTTCGTGCCTGTTCCCAGCGCCAACATCAATTTGGACGGGCGGATCTACTACAGCGCCATGCTCGATTTCGGTACCTCTTCCGTTGACGGATGGCTTGCGCGCCTGGTTGCCGCCGAACTGGGGGTAATTGCAAGCCAGATGCTCGATGTGGACGCACGGGAACTGGTCATTGACGATGCTCGGGTGCAGCTCACCCGCTTGGAGTTCGCTGTATTCCGGTATCTTCGCGAACGCGAAGGCAAAGCAGTCGCGCGGGAAAACCTGATCCGAGACGTGTGGGGCCACAAATATGACGTGGGGAGCAACGTAGTGGACGCGGTGATCAAGAGCCTGCGTAAGAAACTCGGAAAAAAGTCCGATTTAATCGAAACGGTTGCGGGTTGCGGTTACAAATTCAGGTGCCCGGCCTAGACTCGGATCGCTGCTCGCAGGTGGACTGAAAACTCAACTGCTTTTCGAATCTTCTTCGCTTTTCGGGATCTGTCGGTCACAGGCAGATCAGTCTCCAAGCCTCGAGGGCTTCCAAACCTCACGATGAATCTCCGGTTGGCGGATTACGGGCAACCTCGGCGGGTTCGCAGAGCAGATTCCCGGCATGCGACGAGAGCAGCGTGCCCACCTTATGAAAAAATCTTGGCGGCGAATTGCCGATCCGCCTTCATCGCCGCAGGCTCGCGTTGAAGAATGCGAAACAAAGCGAGCGGATATCTGCATCCGAAAAGTCCGCCGGAAAACCCATCGAACGGGCTAGGATTTTATCTCGCAGCATGCCTTCGATGGCTCCCATCATGGCTGAACGCAGCCCTTGCGGGGGAACCGCAAGTTCGCCCTGGTCGGCGAGCTCCTGCAAAATTCCATCGACGATTTTCACGAACTCCAAAAACCCGGGAACCAGCACGACCTGCTTGCCATCGTTGCGAATACGGCGTCCTTCCAAAAGGAACAGTTTTCGAAGTTGCTCGTCCTTGCTTAAGAAGGTCAGCACCATGTCGATCAACACCTGAAATTTTTGGCGGGCTGAAGATATGCTTTCCGTGGCCAGCCGGACCGCGGGATTGATTTGTTCCCAGGCGTATTGGAAAACCGCCTCCAGAACCCCCTGTTTGCTCCCGAAGTGTTTGATGAGCTGAGACTCGCTGGTACCCGCCAAGCGACAGATGGTAGCGGTGGAGCTGAGCTCGTATCCACGTTCGGCAAACAGTACCTTGGCAGCTTCTCGAATACGCTCGCGGCTCGGGGTCAAAAGCCCGGTGAGCTGGTTTCGCATTCCTAACGTCTCCCAGGTTCTCCCCGCGAGCAGATCGGGGAGGTTCGCCACTACTATGTATCGAAGTAATGCTACTCCTTTGCTGGCGCCACGGTGAAGCGTGGAAATTCCCGCGAACCGGCGAAGTATCACATAAACAATTGATAATAAACTATTTAATCGCGCACGACGGGTGCCGCGAGAGCAACCCCTAAATGCAGTATCTCCCGCCCGAGGATACCAATTTCCCTGTATCGACAACCGTTTTTGGGCTCGTATAGCATGCGCGTGCCTATAAGCGGTAGTGACACTATCAATAAAAGTTATAAAAAACCTCCGCGACGCGCAGTTCAGGAGACAACATGAAGATCAGCCGGAAAGTTCTCCCACGTCTGTCTGCCTTTGGCTTGCAAATCATCGCTTTTGTCTGTGTTCTTGCCCTGGCCGCTGCACCTGCTTTGGGTGTCACGAACCCGAAGCACTTCTTTTGGGCGCCAAACCAGCCCAACACTCCGAGTCCGAATTCACTAACCAACGACCTGATCTATCACGGCGGCAATGCTGGATCAGGCGCCATCGGCGTCGAGACCAAGCCAGCGACATACTTGATCTTCTGGGGTCCGGCGTGGTCCAGCGGGTTTACCACTACCGACGTCAATGGCAGCGTGTACACCAGCCGCCAACTGCAAAACTACGTCACCTCATTTCTGACGAATCTTGGAGGCACTTCCTGGGCCGCCATCCAGACCGAATACTGCAAGAACGTTCCGGCGGGCACCACGGCTTGTGCGGATGTGGCAGGGGCGAACTACGTGAGCAATCCGCGCAAACAACTCAAAGGCGTGTGGACCGACACAACTGCGGTGCCGGACGACATCGTCGCCCTCGGCCTGGTGGAGAACCTTGCCAACGATCCGCTCGCGATGGAAGCGATGCGCGCTTCTGCGCATTTCAATTACGATCCGCAGGCAACCTACATCATTCTCACGCCGCCCACCACCATCGCCACCGGCCAGCCCGTCTATTGCGGGTACCATACCCAAACCAGCAGCGTTGATGGTCTTGGCAATCCCTATCGGCTGCAGTACGCCTTCATCCCATTCCTGAACGCGAGCTGGCCGGGCCTGGGGCAGGGCGGATGCGGAATGAATTCCGTCAATGTGATCAGCGACAACTTCGGCCATGGGGTCTTCGATGGTTACAGCATCGTGGTGGGACACGAGTACGCGGAAGCGGTTACCGATCCGGACAATTTCGCCAGCGACCAGGACGGCTGGAACGATGTGCAGGGGAGCGAGAATGGCGACAAGTGCGCCTGGACCAGCCTGGCCAACGTCTCCATGAACAACAACACCAAGTTCGCCGTGCAGCCGCTGTGGAGCAACAGGGCATTCGACGTTACAGGCCAGGGCTGCGTGCGCTCCGCTCCAACCAATCCTCACGCGATGCCGCCGGTAGGTATCACCCCGCCCACGGTGGACGTGTGCATGACCCTAGGTGTGTGTCCGCCCGGCGTCGCAGCAGGGCAACCGATGCCGGTCAACATGACATACTTCGGGGGCGCGGTGCAGGTAAATCCGAAGATCTATCTCGTTTACTGGGGTTGGGGGGAGGCTGGCGCCTTTGACCACACCGGGACGATGGCGAGTGATCCGGACGGCGTGGGTGCTCTGATGAGCCGGTTCATCGCCGCCATCGGCGGCACTACCTGGGGCAACATCGTGACCCAGTATTATCAATCCAACCATAACGGGACCTACTCAAATGCCGGAAACCCGAAAAAGCAGCTGGCGGCCGTCTGGCACGACGACAGCACTCCCATTTACGACAATCTGAGCCCGCTCGATCTGGCTCGCGAGGCGGATCGTGCGGCGCAGCACTTCCAAGTCACGGATCTGAGCAATGCACAGATCGTGGTGGCAACCCCGCAAAAGTTTAACGCAGCCGGCTTCAATCAGAGCCAGTACTGTGCATGGCACGACTACACCACGCCGATATCCTATCCGGGCGTGACCCCGGGCATCGCGTTCGTCAATATGCCCTACGTGCTCAACGCCGGCGGCGGTTGCGGGCAGGACTTCGTCAATCCCGCTCCGACGGGCGATCATGATGGCGTGACCATCGTGCTGGGGCACGAAATCGCAGAGACGGTGACCGATCCCGGTGCGGAGTCGCAAGCTGGCCTGGTTCAGTACGGTGCGTGGTTCGATTACCAGAGCTGGGAGATTGGCGACAAATGCGCATGGGTTGGAGACGGCCTGCAGGTTCCTGGCGCGCCGTTCAATATGATCGGAAATGACGGAGGCGCGTATCCTGTGCAAACCTTGTGGAGCAATCAAGCCCTCAATGGGGCCGGGTACTGCTCACAGGGATTTTAGGGACTCGCACCAAAGTCTCCCGGGTTGGTTCCGAAACGTCTCTCTCGGGGCGATCGTCGCCGCGTCGTCGGCCCAGCATCGTCTCCCCCGTGGTTGGCGTCGATTATACCGTTGCAGGGGGACATCAGCCCCTTGGCCGATTCGCCCGAGCGACGGGCAATGCGGGCGTAATTCCGAAGGACAGGAGTGCGCGCTTGTCGGGTCGGAGGAGGCGCACTTACGCGCTAGCCTCCGTCCGCCCAAACCGTCCGTACACCTTTCGCGTAGGCAACATTCACGAAGACTCAGCGCCGGGATGCAAGAGAAGAAATCAGATCGATCAATCGAACGAGCAATGCGGACAGGAAACGGACCGATACCACCAATTACGTCGTCGGACCCACACCAGGGAAAACGAGGCCAGCCAAATCAAGCCGAGGATGAGTACCAAGGCCTTCAAATTAAACAACCACATGATGCCGCAAGTCTGATGGGGGGCGCAGTTGGCGGTCCTGCAGCTCCCTCCGAACCCTTATCTCCATTCGCAATCCGCTGATGGACCTCATTGCCGTCCAGAGCGTCCATCGCATGGGTGGAGACGTAATCGGCCACGGCTTGCCCGAGCAGATTCGCGCGCACGCATGAGGTCCTGAAGTGAATGCCACCAAAGACCCTTGCACCCACTCTCCCCACCGATCCCTGGAACAGTTGCGATTGCAGACCAAGACCGTGAGGAATTTGGTCTGTCCGGATGCAGAACCACAACGGACGGTTCGGACCTGCGGCAGGCTCTGGTCGCAGCGCTATTTGACAACCGAACCGACGAGTCTCACCGATGACCTAACTCGTTTGTCCGCAATATTTTGCACAGAACCCTTTCATCACAGGATCTGGCTTGTCTTTGGTATGGTCTAAGCCTTTTTTTGAGGATCTTGAGTGAAAAAGGCAGGGAGGGATACACCCAACTGTCAGGTGCCGACGGTTCAGACGTCAGGCCATTGGCTCGTAGCCGTTCTCCAGGCTCGCGGCTCGCCACCCAGTACTGTCTTACTCGGTACTCCCCAACCTTCCGGTCCCCGCCTACCCAACTGGCCGATGCGGTCCGTCTGCGTTGACGTCATCCTGAAACTGCACACAGCGAAACATTCACAAGTGCAGTTGGGAGAAAAAATGGCGTCATCTGTACTCGAAACCCTGTCGAACGAATATGCAGCGGCGGCCGAAGCCGTTGGAGGCTCCGTGGTCGCCATCTATGGCCGACGCTGGCTGCCCTCGAGTGGCATCCAATGGCGCAAGGGGGTCATTGTGACCGCACATCACTCCATCCGCCGCGAAGAGGACATCGCGGTCGTGCTCGAAGGCGGCAAGTCCGTGAAGGCCAACCTGGCTGGACGCGATCCCAGCACCGACCTCGCGGTCCTAAAACTCGGCGAAGAAGCATCGATTCCCGTTCCGCAGTTCGGCGACAGCACCGCAGTCAAGCTCGGCTATTTCGTCCTAGCTCTGGGACGTTCGCGCACTTCGAGCCTGGTCGCGAGCGCCGGCATCATCGGCGGCCTCAGCGGGGAATGGCAACCACGCCGTGGCGGACGCCTCCACCAGCACATCCGCCTCGACCTGGAACTCTATCCGGGATTCTCCGGCGGAGCGCTCGTCAGTCCGCAGGGCAAGGTCCTGGGCATCAACACGCGCGGCCTGGCTCGCGGACGCGGCGTTACGATCCCGAACGCGACCGTGAATCGGGTGGTGGATGAGCTGCTTGAAAAGGGCCACATCGCGCGCCCCTATCTCGGCCTCGCGATGCAGCCCGTTTCGGTCCCTGAATCACTGCGAGGAAAGATTGTCGCGTCCGTGAACAGCGCCTTGCTCGTTGTGCACGTCGAGAAGGCTGGCCCGGCCGAAAAAGCCGGAGTCCAGCTTGGCGACGTCGTCACCGAACTGCACGGCAAGCCAGTCGAAGACACCGGCGACATTCAAGACTTGCTGGGCTCGGCGAAAGTGGGCGATTCGGTGAAAGCAACCGTCCTGCGCGGCGGCGCGCCGGTCACGCTTTCCATCAAGCTGGAAGATCGGCCCGCAAGGTGACGCAGGCCGGCAAGGATCGGCGATGAGCGCGCAGAACGGCGGCGGGGTGATCCGCGTGGTAGTCGCGGCCACCTCCGCCGTTCGGCGTGGTGGATTGGAAGCAATTGTCAGGGAGAATGCCTCGCTGAAACTGTCCGGCTCGGTGCCTGGTTTCGTCGGGCTCGCCGCTCGGGTCCTGGAGCTGCAACCGGACGTGCTGATCGCCGATCTTGCTCAGCCCGACAGGCAATTCATTTCAGCGGCTGACTTGCTCGAACACGCAGGGATCGCGATCGTGGCGCTGGTTGACGGTCCTGAGGTGAACTGGACGTCGCTCGCCCTTCGCTCTGGAGTTCGAGCCATTCTTCCGCGTGAGTCGTCGGAGAAGGAGATGGTCTGGGCGATTGTCGCTGCCAACACCGGCCTGGTTCTTCTTGATCCGGATGTCACACGACAGTTGGCTTCCCAAACTCGTACGACCAACGCCGAACGCTCACCCGACAATTTTGAGGAACTCACCTCGCGCGAAATCGAAGTGCTGCGTCTGATGGCCGAAGGATTCGGCAACAAGGAAATCGCTTCTCGGCTCGGCATTTCCGATCACACCGTGAAATTCCACATCAGCTCGATCCTGGCCAAGCTCGGCGCCAGCAGCCGAACCGAAGCGGTCACGCAAGGGATTCGGATGGGGTTGGTTTTGCTCTAGGACCCCGCGCATTGGGACATTCGGCCTGGTGCTTCCCTCTCGGCGCTTTTCAAACCCACTCAACAAGCGGCCCGTGCCCCGTCTAACATCCCGTAGCTGGGAGGTGGTATGACGCTTCGCAGACGCGCTACCTGGATTGGGGCCATTCTTGGGAGTCTGGCGGCATTCCTGATGCTTGCCATGCAGGCTCAAGCCTCCGATGGGTACAACTCGGAGACCGAGGAGTTCCACCAGATCTACCCGCTCCCGGCGAATGGCCGAGTCGAACTGCAGAACATCAACGGGCCGGTCCACATCATGGCCTGGGATCGCAACCAGGTCAAAGTCGACGCGATCAAGCGTGCCTGGAACAAGCAGCGCCTGCAGGAGGCCCGCATCGAGATCGATGCCCGCCAGGATTCAGTGTCGATCCGCACCGAGTACCCGGACCACAACAACACATTCTGGAGCGATCACCACCACGACCAGCCTGCCAGCGTGGAATACACCCTGACAGTTCCTCGAAACGCTCGCCTCGACGACATCAGCCTGGTGAACGGTGATGTCGATCTGGAGGGTGTGAACGGCGAGGTCAAGGTCTCATGCGTGAACGGACGGCTCACTGCCCGCAAGCTCGGCGGGCGCGCGGAACTTTCGACCGTGAATGGCAAGCTGGAGGCCAATGTCGACCGGCTGGAATCGCCGCTGGACGTGTCGTCGGTGAACGCCGCGGTTCTGGTGACGCTGCCGTCAGACGCGAAGGCAGATTTGGAGGCAACTACAGTCTCCGGATCGATCTCGGATGATTTCGGGATCCCGGTTTCAAGTCACCACTTTGTCGGGCACGACTTGCATGGAGAACTCGGCGGAGGTGGTCCGCACGTGCGCGTGAGCAACGTGAACGGCCGCATCGAAATCCGGCACGCGAACGATAATCGACCTTTGAGTCCCGGCAAAAATGTGACCCGCGACCACGATGACAAAGACGATGACGACGACACGATCTAGATCGCTTTGCAATTCTGATAGAGACGCGGCGAGCCGCGTCTCTACGCTTTAGTAGAGCCTTTTAGTAGACGGTGTACCCCGGAGCGGGCGTGCGGAAGTCGGGCTTGGTCGCCATCAGCAGGAGCGCGCCGGTGCGCTTGAAGGCTTTTAGGTCGTCGAGGCTGTGGAAGGACTTGGTAACGTAGTCGACGGGCGTGGGCGTGTCGTCGGGAATCTGCGCGTACTCGACATTCTCGAAGGCGTGCTTCTTCAGCAGTTCGACGTACTCCGCGGCGGAGCGGACGTGCACGGGAACTTTGAGTTTATCGACCCACTGCAACGAGTAAGGATTGTCTTTATACAGATTGATCAGGATGAAGAGGCGTCCCTTGGGCGCCATCACCCGGAACAACTCGGCCAGCGCCCGCTCCTGGTCGGGATAGTAGTAAAACGACTCGACCGACAGCATCTTGTCGAAGAAGTTTTCTTCCCACGGAATCTGCGTCGCCGATCCCCAGACGTACATGATGTTCTCAAAGTCCCTGGAGGACGCACGCGCCTGACGAATCATTTCGTCAGAGACGTCAACACCCACGACCTGCCCGAAACCCTCAGGTCCGTCTGCCACGAGTCTCGCTAGCAATCGTGTCGCCCAGCCCGAGCCACAACCCAGATCGAGGACACGTTCTCCCGGTCTCAGGTTCATGCGGCGAATCGCCTTCTCGGTGATGTCGAGATGTTGATTCTCCATCTTGGGGCCCTCGCCCGCTTCGGCCCAGCGGTTGAATTCCTGTTGCAGCTTCTCGTCGGGAGTTTGTGGTCTGTCCGTCATAGGGTTGGCACCTAGGCTTGCAACCATCGCCGCCGTTGACCCGGTCAACGAGATTGGGCAGCGACGCCCGCCTGGCTCCTATGCTACATTTGCCATCCTCATGGCACCAAGCCCGCAAGAGGCCTCCGAAGCGCAGCCCCCGGTCCTCTACTGTCCGCAATGCGCCCGGGAAGTATCTGACCCTCTGACCTGCGGCGATTGCTCTGCGGTGATTTGCCGACGATGCGGAACGCCGCTCGAATCCCCGGACGAACTCGGAATCGGATAATTCATGGAACCTGCGACCGTCGCCCAGGAGACCCCGGCCTCTCCATCCCAGTCCCAACCAGGTCTGGTACGCGGACTCTCCCTGCTGGATTCGATCCTGCTGCTGGCCGGGGGGATCATCGGGTCGTCAATTTTCCTGACTGCCAAGGACATCGCCGGACCGCTGCCGCACCCGGTGCTTTTCCTGCTGGTGTGGGTGATGGGCGCGCTGATTTCGATGTGCGCCGCGTTTGCGTTCGCGGAACTGGGGTCGATGTTCCCTGACTCCGGCGGCCAGTATGTTTACCTGCGCGAGGCCTTCGGAGATCTGATCGCGTTTCTGTATGGGTGGATGCTGTTCGCCGTGGCCAATGGCGGAACGATCGCAGCGCTGTCGGTGGCCTCGGCGGCCTACCTTGCAGGAATTTTCCCGGCCATCTCACCCGATCATGTGGTCGCCATCTGGAAGGTTCCCTGGCCGAACTGGGTGGGCGGGCACGTGGCGCCGGGGACGGCTGCGATCGTCCTGAATCGCACGCACGTAGTGGGGCTGATATCGATCGTGGTGGTTACCTGCATCAACGTGGTCGGCCTGCGGCGTGGCACCGTGCTTCAGAACGTGGCCACCTGGGCGAAGTTCATAGCGATGGGCGCGTTTGTGATTCTCGGCTTCGCGGTCGGGAAAGGCAGCTGGAGCAATTTCACACAACATGGCGGAAGCGCCTCCGCCGGCACCGGCATGGCAATGACCACGAACCAGTTGATCTCCGCGCTGGGGATCGGACTGATCGCGGTGTTCTGGGCCTATGACGGGTGGGTGTATATCACGTGGGTGGCGGGTGAAGTCAAAGACCCTCGCCGCAATGTGCCACGCGCGATGGTGCTCGGAATCCTGGTGGTGGCCGCGGTCTACCTCGCGATGAACCTGACCTACATGTATGCCATGCCACTCACCGAGGTGGCAAAACACGAGACCATTGCGGCTGATGCCGCCGGGGTGCTGTTCTCGCCCAAGGCCGCAAACTGGCTCTCGGCGGTGATCGCTCTTTCGTGTTTCGGAGCCACGGCCAGTTGCACCTTGTCGGGTGCGCGGGTCTATTTCGCGATGGCGCAGGACGGCGTTTTCTTCAAGCGGATGGCCGACATCCATCCCAAGTGGAGGACGCCCGCGCTGAGCCTGATCGGACAAGGCCTGTGGGCCTGTCTGCTGACGGTCAGCGGGCGCTATGACCAGCTGTACACCTACGTGATTTTCGGGATGGTGTTGTCCTACACGCTGACGGTGATCGGTCTGTTTGTGTTGCGGTGGAAGCGGCCAGATATCCCGCGGTCGTATCGCTGCACGGGGTATCCGTGGCTGCCTGCGATCTATGTTCTGTTGGGGACGTGGTGGACGGTCAATACCATCTGGAAACGGCCCACAGAGGCGCTGGCGAGCGCGATCATTGTGCTCATCGGGGTGCCGTGGTATTTGTATTGGAAGCGGGCCCGGTTTTCGGGTGGATGATTTTCGCGGCAGAGCCACTCTCCCAAAGAAAGCCAACCCAGAGTTGGCCCGCCACTCTAGCCTATCGCCGCATCAGCCATCAGCGCACACAACTTTTCCAACATCCATGGCAGCAGCGCGTGCGCCCGTAGTGATTCCCCGTCTTTGGAATCAGAGCGGCCAGAAGCACACACAGCAAAGCAAACTGGAACGCGTGGCAAGTAGCTCCCCTACTGCGGCAGTGCGGCGTTTCCGAGCCGGACCCGTAGTTTCACTGCGCCTATCTCATGGCCGGCGGCTTCGGCTTTGCAGGTCAACTCCTGGATCTGATCGGATTTCTTGTTGGGGGTGGTCAGTTCGATTTCAACCGGGAACAAGTCTCCGGGAGACAACTTGTAGTGTGGGAGAGGATTTCTTAAGGCCCATCCGGGCGGCAGGGTCACCGACAAGGTCAGCTCGACCGGGTCTTTGGCGTCGTCGCGAAGGATCACTGGAAGCTGCAACGTGGCTCCAGCTGCGACCGCGATTTCAGGGACCTCGGCCTTGGGGAGATCGGTCAGATCGTGGGCGGCGCGAAAGTCGTCGTAGAAACTCCACGGGCCGCCGATGTCGATCGAGATTCCGGAATGTAGTTTGGCGTTGGGGGTCGGCAGGCGGTCGAAGGGAAGCGGCTGGGATTGGACGCCCTCAAATACGTCGCCCATGGGCGTGCTCTGGACGAGCGACCTGCCGAAAATCAATTCCACCGGAGTGGCCCAGCCATCCTGATCGGCACCCGCCAGTTTCTGCAGCTGTTCATCGTTTAACGAGCCAAGCTTTTCGATGTAGGAGCGGTACTGGGTTAGATGAAAACGGAAGACGTCCATGGAAACACGCCAGTACGGCATGTGGCGCGTGGGAGAAACCGCGGTCGTGTCGTATTGCGGGCCTTTCCCTTTGATGAGCTTGTCGTCGGCGGAATCGGAGAAGAAGTAGATTTTCTGCGGCTGCCATGGGTCCAGCCCCTCCAGCAAAGTTTCGTTCACTTTTCGAGGCTGTGCCAGCTGTGCGGGAAATAAGGAGGGATCACCGGCGGAATCGAAAGCCTCGACGGCAACCACGCCGGAGGCCTGATGGTCGCCATGGTTCTCTCCGATGAAGAAGCCCGGCAGCCAGGTGAGGATAACGCTGGGGCGCGTGAGGCGCACGATGCGTACCACTTCTTCGAGATTGGTGCCATGATGCCAGTTGGCAAGCGATTGCAGGACGTCCTGGCTGGGCGTGTCTTTTCCATCCAGGAACCAGACATTCTGCACGCCCAGCAGAGTCATCGCGTGACGCAGTTCCATCTCGCGAACCAGGCCGAGCGACGGGCCGCGCTCGCGGCCCATGTTGTTGTGTCCAGCTTCGCCATGGGTCAAGTAGACGGCGGCGACGCGTTTGCCCTGATCGATCAGCTGTGCCAGATACGCCGAAACGCCACTCTCATCGTCGGGATGAGCAACGATTAGGAGCACATCGGTCTTAAACCGATCATCCGGCTTGGGAGCGATTTGTGCAGTGGACGCTTGAGGGGTGGGCGTTGGCACTTGCGGCGCATCCGCTTGCGCCACAGCCCGCAAAGACAACATCAGCAAGAGCGCGAGAACGCTCCAGAATCTCATTCACTTCTCCATGAAAAGGAACTGGGCACTGGACGGCGGAGGTACCGAAAGAGTTTACAAGGTTTGGGGTGGGAGGGGCGGGCAGCAACCCTTGGCTCGTTTAGCTCCTGGCTTGTAGTTCCTGGCCCTTGGCCTTCAGGTATGAGGTCGCACAGCTCGGCTCGCGGGATGACGGCGCGCTCATCTCATTTGTGCCAGTTCCAGATCGGCTTTCCCTTATCGTCACGGAGGACCAGCGTGTCGGCTCCCTTCACGACTTCACGAGCCAGGAGAAGGTCGGTATCGCCCTGCTTGATCTTCGAACCCGTCAGCGCCACCTCATCGCCCTTGGCAAGGTTTGAACCCATGTCCTCGAGAAAAGACTTGGGGCACAGGTAGACGTCGATCGTCGTGTCCCCGCTCTTGAGCATGAGATGCGCCGCTTCTTTCTCGCTGCCCTTTTCAGGGAGTTTGAGCTCCTGCACGGTGCCCTTCATCTTGGTTTCGGTGGCGAGGTCGTATTTGGGAGCGTTGGCCTGGGCGGCCGCGAACGGAAGACAGACCAGAGTCAGTGTGAGCGCAGACAAAACACCTGACACACGCAGTGAGAGCGACATGGCTCCCCCTTTCGGCAAATCCGCCAGGAAAGTGCCAGGTGGCACTCGACCGAAAACCCCGTCCCGGCGGGGTATTTACTCAATCAAGAAGGAATGAAGCCCCACAAAAACAGGCTGATTGTACTCCAGAAGGGTCGCGGCAGGACGGAATAATCGTACAGCGTGGAGGGCAGGCGCATGAATCCACAGCCCTGTCAGGGGGTTACGGCCAGCCCGGAGAGGTGACGGCCGCCTAGTCGGCGGCCATCGGTTGCGCTTGTTCAGCAAACTGGCCGCGGAGCTGCGCTTCCAGTTGCGCAAGCTGGGCCTCGACCTCCTCGGCTGCCTTGCGCTTGCGAATAATCTCGTCGCGGTAGCGGCGGAGGAAGTAGTCGATGGTCTCGACGCGAATCCTGATCGAGCCCGAGGGCTTGTTCTCGTCGAGATCCTTGAAACAGAAATAGGGAGTACCCGACTGCTCGATGATGCCTTCGATCACGCCGTAGATGGGCGCATCGTGGCCGCACTTGAAGCTGGAGATTTCAAGCGCCACCAGGTTCGGATGCCGCGCAGTAAACTTTGCGGCCCAGACCTTGTGGTTGGTGCTGCAGGAGTAGGAATTCTTCCAGGCGTCGGTAATGTCGAGCGGGTGAGTCACGACTCCGGCGCGCACTTCTTCTCCGAACAGCCGTTCGAGCAGGTCTTCATCGAGCGGCAGGGTGTTCTGCGAGAAGATGGGATAGCCGAGCTTCTGGAACTCTTCGAGGATCTCGTGATTGAGACCGGGATCGTGGTGGTAGGGACGGCCCAGCATCACGATGCCGATGCGGTCTTCGCGCTCCAACTGGTCCATCACCTGGCGAGCGCGCTTGCGGATGCTGGTTTCGTAGTCCGCCAGCGCCTGGAAACCGACCTCGACGGCGCGGTCGTTCTCCTCAATGGAAAGCCCCAGGATGGGTTGCCAGGCTTGCAGCATCTGGAAGGCGAACAGCTTGCGATCGGCGAAGTTCAGAACCGGATCGACGTACTTCACGTTGTGCTCGGCAAAGACATCGTTTTCCTTGGTGAATGCGGCTTTGACGGTCTCGGGAGTGGCGGTCACGGTCGGACACGCGTTGGCGCCCACAATCTTTACGAGCGGCGAAGTCAGCACGTCATACATCGGGAAGAAGATGACGTTCAGCGGCTTCTTGCGATGCTTCTCCTGAATCAGGTTGTAGACGTGGGAAATGCCGATCTTCGCCGGGAAGCAGGGATCGATGGCACCGCGGCTGGCGCCGGCACGGTAGAGATCCGAACTGGTGTAGTCGGAGTAAATGATGTTTTCCGGCTGGACGCCGAGGCTCTCGAAATATCCGTTAAACAACGGCGCGTAGGTGTAGATGTTCAGCACACGAGGGATGCCGACGCGCAGCTTCTTGCGGGCTTCCATCAGCGGAATGCGTTCTTTGCCGGCCTTGTTCCAGAACTTCGCTGCCGGGAGGGGATCGGCGACGGTTTTGGGATTGACGGGACGGAATACCTCGTGGGCGGCGATGTCCACGAAGTTGGGGTGCTTTTCTTTGATCCCGTCGAGGCCGGCTTTGATGTCCTTCATGTCGTTGATATCTTCCACCAGCCCTTTTTCGCAGGTGGCGATGATCAGGCGTTGCTCGCCGTGCATCAACGGAACCTTGGTGACTTTCTGGATGGGGACGAAGGCCATGTCATCTTTGGGAACGGTGCGGATGTCGATGAAGGTGCGCAGGCAATTGTTTTTGCAGAAATTGCAGCGGGTGGATTCGTTGCGGGTGGTGCGGTATTCGATTTTGCGGACCGCTTCCAGACCGACGAACGTGGTCTGCTGGCCCTTGCGCCACAGGCGAAGGGATTCGACCGCCGCACCGATGGCTCCGGACTCGCCGCAGAACTCGTGGACGATGATCTCGGGCTTCTTGCCGGCGGCGCGGAAACTGTTGTGGATGAAGTCCACTTCGGCCTTCACCACGGCCATATTGTTCTGGGTTCCACCCTGCAGGACGAAACGCGTGCCCAGCGCGGCCAGATTGGGGATGCTTGCGACGTACAGGAACACGTTTTTGGGAAGGACGGCGGCTAGACCGGCGAGGATTTCCTCGGCCCGCCAGCCCTGGCGCTGGAAATTCACGATGTCGGATTGCATGAAGACTGCGCAGCCATAGCCGAAGACCGGCATCGATTGTGCGGAAAAGGCCAAGTCGGCGTATTGCTCGACGCTCAGGCCGAAGCCTTCGGCGGTGGACTGCAGGAAGTACCCGTTGCCGGCAGAACACTGCGTGTTGAGCTTGAAGTCTTTGACGCGGCCGTTATGGAGGATGATGATCTTGATGTCCTGGCCGCCTACGTCGACGATGACGTGGGGATCTTCATAAAACTTGAGGGCCGACTCGGTGTGCGCAACCGTCTCGACCAGCGCAACGTCGGCGTGCAGGACGTCTTTGAGAATGTCCTTGGCGTAGCCGGTGGTCGCGACTCCGAGGACTTCCAGCTTGGCTTTCTGAGACTCCACCTGGGTGCGGAGGTTCTCGAACATTTCGATGGTGTCCTGGATCGGATTGCCGTTCGAGAGCTGGTAGGACGTGCAGAGGATGTCGCCGTTCTCATCGAGGAGAACCGCCTTGGTGGAAGTGGACCCGCCGTCGATGCCGATAAAGCCGCCGACCACCTGGTTCGTGTTGAACACCGCGGGAACAAACTTTTTGCGGCGATACGACACCTTGAAGTCGTCGAGGTCCTGGACGCCGGAGGTAAGGCCTTTGGCGCCCGACTTGGCTTTTTCTTCCTGACGGCCAAAATCGATGTAGTGCACCAACTTTTCGTATCCCTGGTAGCAGCCGACGCAGTCTTCTTCACTCTTGCCGAATTCGATGGCACCGATGGCTGCGAAGTACTGTGCATTCTGCGGGACTTTGATCAGTTCGTCGGGCTTGGCGCCGTCCGGGATCGTGACCTTGCGCTCCTGCCACATGCGGGGGATGTTCGCCTGCCAGGCTTCGCGCATGCCTTTGATGAAGCTGTTCGGGCCGCCCAGCAACAAAACGTGCGGACGCAGGGTGTGCCCACGGGTGAGGACGCTCAGATTTTGCAGGACGATGGCTTCAAACAGCGAAGCCATCAGCTCGTCGGGTGGAGTGCCGACTTTTTGCAGGCTGTTGATGTCGGTCTCGGCGAAGACTCCGCACTTGCCTGCTACTTTGTGGAGTTTGATCCCGTGATAGCCCTGCAGGGCCAGCTCAGCCGTCGGGATTTTCAGCTTGGCGTTGATTTTGTCGATCACCGCGCCTGTGCCACCAGCGCACTTGTCGTTCATCGAGGGAATTTTCTTTTTGCGGCCGGTTTCGTCGTCGTCCTTGAATACGATGATCTTGGCGTCCTGGCCGCCAAGTTCGATGACCGAATACACCTCGGGGTGCATCTTCTCGACGGCCAGCGAGACGGCGGTTACTTCCTGCACGAACTTGGCGCCGAGCTGCTCGGCGATCGATCCGCCGCCGGAGCCGGTCACGAACATGCGCGTGTTGTGGCCGTTGATGCCAACTTCGGCTTCAATGCGGCGCAGGAACTCGAGCGACTTCTCGGGCTGCTTGGTTTCGTGGCGCTGGTAGTCCTGCCACAGAACCTGGTCGGTGGCCGCGTCGACCACGATGGCCTTCACGGTGGTCGAGCCGACGTCCAGGCCCACCATGAATTCGGTGTGATGGTCGTGCGGCTTTTGCATGGGTGCGGGAGCAATCTGCAGCAGCGGTGCCTTCGGCGCGGTTCCCAGATGGTCGTGCATTGTCTCTCCGATATCGTGGTAGGAAACGTTTCTGACGGCGGTAACCGCCATCTTGTTCGGCAGAACAAATGCGGACAAGATGGCGGTCGCCGCGACTCTGCGAAGCCATTCCTAGATGGCCACCCCTTACGCCGCGTTCGGCAACGCAATTCCGGGAACGCGCGCGCGTTTCCATGAATCGGTGCTCTTGTCCATGCGATCGCTCACGTGCAAGATGAATTGGGCGGCTGTGCCGGCAATCCCCTGGCGATGAGGAACGTGGTAGAACGGGCGGCGGAGTTCGGGATGATCGGCGATGTAGTCCCGGATTTCGTCCAGGCTCTTGCCGGTCGACTTCAGGCATTGCTCGAACTCGGTCTTGGCCTTCACTTTGGCCTCACCGAGCGCCATTTGCACGCGGCTGTGAGCGTTCACTTCACCTTCGCCGGAGGTTTCAATCGGCAGGAAGATCATGTCCTTGAACTTGTTGACGACCGCCGATTGGACTCCGTCGGACTGCGAAGAGGGCATGCAGCCGAAGGGCTTCAACGCAAGCACCATGTGACAGAGGTGATGGACGGTGTAGTAGACGTTTTTGCCGACTTCCAGGTGGCCTTCGCCGCCTCGGGCAAACTGGTTATAGAAGGGGTGAGCCATCTCGGCCAGATCGGTTTGCGGAACCAGGTGGTGCGTGATGCCGCCCAGGTGCTTGATGGTGCGGTGATAGAAGAAATTCCACATCTTCTCGCCGACTGCGATTCCCATCAGTTTCTTGCGCAGCCCAAGGTCATTGGCGAGGTGTTTTTTCAGTTCCCACCACTGCGGGTCGCGATAGGGTCGCTTGGCCGGCCATTTTTCTTTGGCGTGAGCCTTGGCCTGGTACATGAGGTAGGCGACCCAGGTTGCGATGGGTTCCACCACGACCTGTGCGCCTTCGCGCTCGAGGAAGTCGAACATGTGGAAGTTGCCGTCACCTTCGGTGATCTGCGCCCAGAATTCGCCCGTGATTTTCACGACCGGCCTCACCTTGGTGCGATCGATCTCGATGCGGTCCATACGCTCACGCGCACTGTCGAGCGCGCTCAGGTAGTCCTTGCCCCACATGTGCTCGTGCCACTTGCCCAAGACGTTGGCGGTGTTGCGCAGGATCTTGTTGTTCTTGAATTTGGGCTTGGCCCAGTTGGGAGCACGCTCTTCGATCTCGAAGGAATCGCGGCTCCTCAGGTCGTCGCACAATCCGTCGACGGTCTCGTGAAAGACGCGATCGGTTTCCCCTTTGTTCACTTCGAAGGGACGGATCTGGTAGATCAGATCATTCATCACATCGCCGAGGTGCATGGCGTTCAGCATGCCGAAGCCGAAATCGATGGTGAACTTCAGTCCGGGCTCTCCCGAGGCGGCCTTGATGCCGTCACTGTCCTTGAACAGGAGTACGCGGAAGCCGTCGAAGCCGGCATTCTTCAGCGCGAAGCGGTATTCGGCCTCGTACATGCCGAATCGGCACGGGCCGCATGATCCGGCGGTAAAGAAGACATAGTTGTCGAGAATGTCCTTGCGCGGAATTCCTTCCTTCTCGAGGAACTGGAGATACTGCACCAGATTGCCCACCGTGAAGTAGGTGGGATTGCACTGCCCGTTGTTGCCGTATTCCTTGCCGATCTGAAAGGCCGGGACATCGGGCACGGGCAGTTTCTCGCAGCGGTAGCCGCAGCCCTGGAACACCGCGCGAATCAGGTCTTCGTGCTTCCACGTAAAACCGCCGAACAGAATGGTTACGCGGTTGCGCTCTTCAGCCGTGAAGGCGCGTTCCACCGGGCGGTGGAAGTGAGAGGGCTGGTCGAGGCCAGCGATCTTTCGCAAGCGGGCGCGCTCGGCGTCGAGGCGCTGTTTGATCTCCAGGTCATCTTCAATTTGGACGAGCTTCGTCGCCATGATCTTCCTCCGGCGTATGCGATGTTCGAGCAGTTTGTGTAAGAGAAGGGACAGACAGCAGGTGGTGAACGGGACAGCGGGATCGGGCGGGACACAGTCGTGCTCCGAAGCTTAGGCTCGAAACCTGATCCGAGCAGTCCGGAACCACATAACGACCCACCGGAAACTCCTTAAAGCCAAGCAAGCAGGAGGTTCGATGTTTTGCACCGCAGAACGCAGGGAGCGAACTTCACGGCGCCGGCTAGCTTCCATACCCTACATACATCGCTTTCCGCAGCGGCGCTCGGAAAACGATCGGATGAAGCAGATCTGCTCCACCAAAACTAAAGCAAGCTCGTCAAGCAAGCTCTTCCACAGTCTAAGACGGCTTGCGACCAAACCGGACTAATTATTCTTGTAACAGAAACCGAGGGTGTGATTCAAGCGGGTCAGGCATCGAAACTTTGGCATTGCCCCAGCAATAGATACGCATGACCCGAACGGCGTACTTATTGGTCCGTTTTTCGCCAGTCCGTTTTTTCGAGCCGGGATTGGCAGCCATGCGACTCACTCACTTTGATTCCGGCTTCCACGCGACGATGCCGGCCTCGGCGCACGCACGGAGATAGTCAGCCACCACGCCGATGGGCAGAGGGCCGTATTCTGCCGACACAGCGTCCCGTATTTCACCCACAGAGCGACTGCCGTTCACGAAGTTCGCGATTTCGTAGGCATAGAGCTCGGACTGGTCGGCTACGCTCAACAACGGGGTCGCTTCGCTGTTGAGCAGCTTGATTTTCGAATATCGGTCCCGTCCGAGCCGTTCGAGAAGTTTGTTGTCGTTCTGGTAGGTCAGGGGTCCGAATTCCCCGATACGCATGGGGATCTTGCGGGCTTCAGCGTCTGCCGCCCAGGGCGAGTCGGGAACTGCTTCCCGGGCGCCCCGGCCTTTGGCGTATCTGTCGATCCAACCGTTGAAGACGGCAGCCTGCGACCTGAGGGCCTTCCGTTCCTCCACGTCCGCTTCCTTCGGCTGGCCCACAAATTCCGCCAGCGAATCCAGCGCAGCGCTCTCCCTGCGAAGGGATTGATTCACAAGGTTGCGAGCTTCATACCGGGCGGCTCCGGCCCCGATCTGAGCGTCGTCCACAAGCTTCCAGGCCCGGGAGAAGTCCTCCGTCAATCGAGCCATCCCCTGGGCCGCCAGCACAGGCAGCGCCCTGGCCAGCAGCTGTGCATCGATGCTCGCATAGACGTACCCAGCGGCGGCCCCGAGCAATGCCACGCGGCGCAACTTCGTGGCGTCGATCTGATTCAGGGTGTCGTGGTCGGTGTGAATGTAGATGTCGGGCCAATCTCGCAGATAAAGCGACGGCACGGCAATGGTGGAGGAGTCGTAGTCGTCATGATCGCTGCCGGCGGAATAGGGGGTGGTGTCGGCGATGAAGAGGTTGCGTGTGCCAGGCGCCGCACCCCGAGTTTCCGCGACCGCCGCATCGGCCGGACCGCTTCCCTCGCCGTAATCGGTGGCACCGGAGCGAATGGTCTCAAGGAACGTGGTTCCTACATCGGTGACAAAGCTGGGCAGGGACCAGGGGGTGGCGGTGACGTGAAATACGGATTTGTTCTTGAATGGGTCACCGCCGACCATATCCATATGAATGTTGGCGCGCAGCCGTTGCTTGATCTCGGGGTGGCTGGCGAGGAATGCCATGGTCCCTTCTACCTCGGGCCCCCAGACAAAGCGAAGGGTGCGCCTGGGGCGCGGCAGCGCGCCCGAACCTATCAGACGCGCAAGCACGCGCGCGGATTCAAGGATGGTGACGCAGCCGCTGCCATTGTCATTGGCTCCCGGGCGCTCGTGATCGAGATGGCAGCTGTACAGGATTTCGCCCGCCGCTCGATCAGAGCCCGGGATCGTGCCCGTGACGACCGTCCAGTGCCCGGGGCCGACCTCGGCTTTCACCTGAGCATGCAAAAGGATCGGCTCGCCGTTGTGCAAGCGCGTGCGCAAGGCTTCCGCGGTTTGATGCGAGACCATGAAAGCGAAACCTGAGGGCTGGCGGGCATCGAGGTGCCCCCAGCGAATGACGCCCGGATCGAGGCCAGACCAGGCGGTGGTTTGATTCGGCATGTCGCTGACGATGCCGACCGCGCCGTGTGCGATGACAGCCAAAGCCTGCACCCGCGCCAGCACGCCGTCCGCCAGCACGATCTTGCCGCCCACATCCTTACCGGAGTAGTCCTGCTCGCGAGCGCCGTCGCCCACATCCATGAGTGCTGCTTCCACGTCGGCGCTGTGACTGTAGTCTGCCAGGCGAATGGGTTCAGTCTTCCAATCGCCGATCAGAACCTGCCGGGGACTTACCTCCCATAAACGACCATCTTCCACCGCCCATGCCAGGTAGGAGCGCATCAGCCCGTACGTTTTCTTGCCGTCGATGGGAAACTGCTCGTTATGGGCGTCGGAGAGGCCATACTCCTGGGCGCGCTGCAGCATGAAGCGCGCCGCCTGATCGAACTCCGGAGTCGCGGGCACGCGATGCAAGCCGGTCAGGTAGCGCAGATTTTCGTAGGGCACGTTTCCGCTGGATTCATCGCGCAAAACCGTCCACTGAATCGTCGTGAGAAACGGCGCCTGCGAGAGGGCACGCAGCGGAAGCAGCGCAAGCAGGAAGCACAACCGACCAATCGTGCGCATAGGATGCAGAGGATAGCATCGCAGCCTCGTCTGGGCCCGTGAGTGGCCGGGCTCGGGGCCTTCAGTTCGCAGATCTTGGCTTTGGGTGGAAGAGCTGAATGCCCTGCAGGCCGCAATAAATCAAGCCGGGCCGCCGTCGAGAGATCCCGGGGGCGCAATGTAGGCGTAGAGCGTAAAGACAACGGGGAAAGGTTTTCGCTTTGGTTCTTGCTCAGCTGCCCCGACTGCGACCACGCAGGCGATCCTGGGCCGTCTGACAACCCGAGAGGCGGGTGGGACGTCGTTTTTCTCCCGCCAGGGTGATATCTGTCGATTCGAAATCCGGCGACTAACATCCAATACACGAGGGATAACCCAGCTTGCGCGCAAGAATCGCCACTTTTGTCGTCGTCATACAATCGATTTTATTTCTGGCCCACTGGTTCATCTACAAAACCTGGACTTCGTTTGAGGCAACGCTGGATCCGCCCGGCACGAACGGGTGGGAGGCGACAGTGATGTTGCTGTCGATCAGCTTTGTCGTGGCCAGCCTGCTGGCTTTGCGCTATTCGAACGTGGCCGTGCGAGCCTTCTATCGGTTATCGGCCGTGTGGCTTGGATTGTTGAACTTCCTCTTCATGGCTGCGTGTCTGAGCTGGCTGATCTACTTGGGTGGCGGGTGGTTGGGACTACATCTTGCGCGCCCGACGATCGCCGCGATGGTGTTTGGCTTGGCGCTCAGCGCCGGCATTTACGGCCTGGCGAATGCTCAATGGACGCGCGTGAAGCGAATCAAGGTCAAGCTGCCGAACCTGCCCCCCTCATGGCGCGGACGGCGGGCCGCCCTGGTGTCGGACGTTCATCTTGGGCACGTCAATGGACTCGGATTCATGCGGCGCATCGTATCCAAGGTTCGGCACCTGCGTCCCGATGTCGTGTTCATTACCGGGGATCTGTATGACGGAACCAAGGTGAACCCAGGCTTTCTGGCCGCCCCCTGGAAAACGATCTCGACCGCGTTCGGCGCGTATTTCGTGACCGGAAATCACGAGGAGTTCTCCGATCCCACGAAATATCTCGAGGCGGTAAAGGACGCGGGCGTGCGCGTTCTTAACAATGAGAAGGTCGTGATGGACGGCCTGCAGGTCGTGGGCGTCCACTTCGCCGAAACCACGAATGCCGAGCGATTCCGCGCTGTGTTGAAACAGGCAGCGTTGGAGCGCGACCAGGCGAGCATATTGCTCTCCCATGCGCCGCACGCATTGCCGATCGCCGAAGAGGCGGGCATTTCGCTGCAGCTCTCAGGACATACCCACGGAGGCCAGATCTTTCCCTTTACGTGGTTTACCCGGCGGATCTTCGGTGCATACACCTACGGGTTGGCGCAGTTCGGCCATCTCCTGGTGTACACAACCACCGGCGCAGGCACGTGGGGGCCGCCCATGCGGGTGGGCACTCAGCCGGAAATTGTTCTGATCGAGTTCGAGTGACTCTCCCGTCCCGATCCGTGGCCCGGGCGCGTCGTCCGCAGCGATCCTCGGAGATCACCCCTGCTTGATGAATGTTCCCTGCTCGAGTTCCTGAAACGCGTGTCGCAACTGCTCCTGGGTGTTCATGACGATGGGGCCATACCACGCGACGGGCTCCTCGAGAGGCTTTCCGGAGACCAGCAGAAATCGGATGCCGTCGTCCCCGGCTCGCACGGTAACATCGTCTCCGCGATCGAAAAGGATCAGCGAGCGATTGTCGGCTTCCGAGCGAGGAGCAGTGTCAGCCCATTTGACCGCCTCGGTCGGGACCGCGAGGGGACCCGAGGCGTTGCAGAACTTCCCGGTTCCGCCAAAAACGTAGGCGAAGGCGTGTCGGGGGGTCTCCACCGGAAGAGTCTTCCTGCGCCCGGGCGAGATGGATACGTCGAGATAGATCGGATCGGCGGCGATTCCCTCCACCGGGCCCTTCTTTCCCCAGAAGCTTCCGCACACGAGTCGCACGTGGGTGCCGTCGTCGTCGGTGATTTCGGGAATCTCGAGAGACTTCACTTCCTGGTAGCGGGGCGCAGTCATCTTGAGCGACGCGGGAAGGTTGGCCCATAGCTGGAACCCGTGCATGCGGCCCGCGGGATCGCCTTTTGGCATTTCCTGGTGGATGATGCCACTGCCGGCGGTCATCCACTGCACGTCACCGGCGGCAATCGCACCCTGGTTTCCCATGCTGTCGCCATGCTCGACGGTCCCGGCAAGAACGTAGGTGATGGTTTCGATCCCGCGATGGGGATGCCAGGGAAAACCCGCCAGATAATCTTCCGGGACGTCGTTGCGGAAATCGTCAAGTAGGAGAAAAGGGTCGAAGTCCGAGGTGTTGCCAAAGCCGAAGGCTCTGCGCAGATGAACGCCCGCGCCTTCCCGGGTGGGTTTCGACTTGATGACTCGCTTGACCGGTCGGATGGACATGAAAAGTCTCCCGGTTAAGCCTCGTAAGAAGTCTGCCCTTGCCCTGCGTACCGGGCGATGCTTATGCCGCATCGGCTGACAGCATTCTAGCTGTCTCCATAGACGGGCACCGCTGCTCCCTGAATCAGCGTGGCCTCATCACTGCACAAGAAGAGTATGACGCGGGCGATGTCGTCGGGCTTTGGCCACCGTGCGAAGTCGGCGCCGGGCATCGCACGACGGTTGACCTCGGTGTCGATGATGCTGGGAAGGATCGAGTTTGCGCGCACGCCCGTGCCTTTCAGGTCCGCGGCCAGCGAATCCGTCATGGCCAGCGCAGCCGCTTTGGAGGCCGCGTAGGCGGCTGCGCCCGCTGCGTGATCGAGGGCGGCTTTTGATACCACGTTGACGATCGCTCCGTGTCGCTGCTTCAACATCGGTGGCACGACGGCGCGCGCGAAAGTGTAGCCCGAGCGCAGGTTCAGCGATAGCATGAGATCGAACACTTTGGGATCCAGTTCCCACAACTTGATGCCGCCCGCGTAGCCGCCCACCGTATTCACCAATGCGTCCAAATGTCCGTGCTTTCGAAGAATTCCGTCGACCAGGTTCCGCACGGCGGCCTCGTCGGTCGCGTCCACACGGTAGCCTTCGAGCGCCGCGACATGCGCGCGGACACGAGTCTTTAAGGCATCGAACTCTTCCGGCTTCCGATAGGTTACGACCACTTGGGCGCCTTCTTCCAGAAACGCCGAGCTCACCGCGCGTCCCAGACCTCCGGTGCCACCGCCGATCAGAATTGCTTTGCCTGAGAATCTGGTGCTCATTTCAGCTCCTCGCGCTTGCTCGCCCTGCAGCAAGGGTCCGGTTGGAAGGCTACGCCCGGGCTGTTTTCATTGGGAAAATAGGGTCCGGGTGTTTGATGCTCCGAGCAGCAAATCGGTGCGAAACCTGAAAGCCGGCATTGGAAAGCAAGGGGGGAGCCGGGCGAACAGGCCATCCGACCTGACAGTTGAATCGGTCGGTCTTTGTGCGAGAATGCGGGACGCGTGTCCGCGTCACATGGCCGATTTGCCACAGATCGGGGTTTCCTGCGTGGAGTACGTGCTTGACTCCAATTCTGTGAGCCTTGAGCAACTTGAAACACGGGGACTTCTGGTCAGCCCGGCGGACCGTTTGCGGGCCTTTGGGTTCAGCGAGGTGAAGCTGAGTTCGGAGACGCCACACGAGCTGGCGAACCGGGCCGCGCAGAAACTACTCGAGGCCGGTGACATCGATCCGCTGAGCGTTGACGCTGTTTTCTATGTCGGGGCGACTCCTGCCAGCCATGCCGTCGGCAGCCCCGCTGCGATGTCCGCGTTCAACTATCCGGTGGCGTGGCTGCAATACGAACTGGGAATGAGCCGGGCGGTGGCGTACGGCGTAAGCCAGCTGGGGTGCGCAGGATTGATGACGGCAGTCAGTTCGGCGCGCGACTACCTGGTTTCGCGCCCGCAGGCGTCTCGCGTGGTGTGCGTCAGCTCGGATGTGCTGCCCGAAGGATGCAAACGCGAGATGATTTACAACGTGATTTCTGATGGGGCGTGCGCGTTGCTGGTCGAGAAGTCCCAACCGCCGCGCAATCGCATTCTTGCCTACCGGCAGCTCACCAAGGGATACTACTGGGACTCGATCGCCCGGAAGAATGAGATCGCGGCCGCCTACTTCCCTACCGCGCAAACGGTGATTCGGGAGACCCTGGCGGAAGCCCACACGGATTTATCCGAGATCGCGTGGATCCTTCCGCACAACGTGTCGGCCCGCAGCTGGGAAATTTTGCTGGGATTGCTCGAGACCGGTGGCGAGCGATTGTTTACCCAGAACATCAGCAAGATCGCGCATGTGATCGCTGCCGACAACTGGATCAATTTGAAGGACGCCACAAGTCTGGGAAAGGTCAGACCGGGCGACCGGCTTCTGCTCTTTACGTTTGGCTTTGGCGCGAATTGGGCCTGCATGGTGCTGGAACACTGAAACCGGATTGCCGAAATGGGCCACGTCGTCTTGCTGACAGGTGCGGGCGGGATGGTGGGGGAAGCGCTTGTGCCGGTGCTCGCGGCCCGCGCGGACGTCAGCCAGATCTTTGCCCTGGCGCACAAGGCCGGGGTCCGAGTGCGCCACGAAAACGTGATTCCGATCTCCGGGAACCTGCAGGCCGGTTCGGATCTGGGGATGTCGGACGACATCCAGGGTCAAATCCGGGATCGCGTGAGCGTGATTATCCATGCGGCGGCCGATACCCGGTTCTCGGCGCCGCTCACGGAGTCGCGGGCGGCGAATGTCGAGGGTGCCCGAAATCTGCTCTCGTTCGCTGTTCACTGTCCACGGTTACGGGGACTCGTGGCGCTGAGTACGGTGCACGTCGCCGGGAAACGGACCGGGTTGATTTCTGAAGATGACCTGGAACACTGTGAGGGCTTCGTAAATTCTTACGAGCAGTCAAAGTATGAATCAGAGCTCTTGCTGCGCCAGAGCATGCCGGAGGTGCCAATCTCGATCGTGCGGCTCAGCACAGTTTTCGGGTCTTCGGTGAGCGGCGAGGTGGGAAAGTACGCGGCTATCCATCACGCTCTCCGCCTGTACTACCATTCGCTTGCGCCCATGATTCCGGGAACAGCGGACAGTCCGGTGGACCTGGTCGCGCTGGACTTCGCCGCTTCGGCGGTCGCTCACCTTGCCACCGAACACTTCGAACCAGGACGGACGTTTCAGGTTTGCGGCGGAGCGGACGTCCTCACCGTCGGAAAAATGCTGGAGCTCACGCGTCAGGTGTTCCTGCGGTACAGACCATCCTGGAGAAAACGTAGGATTGCTGTGCCCGCCATAGTGGATCTGCCGACGTTCAATCTCTTCGTAGCGTCGGTCCACGAACTGGGGGATCATTTGCTGCAACACAGTGTTTCGGTGATCGAACACTTCGCTCCCCAATTGGCCTATCCCAAGATGTATGACGACCGACACTGTGCCGGTGCCTTGGAGGATGCCAACCTGCGCAAGGATCCGGTGTCTGATTTCTATCCAAAGGTCGTGCGCTGGCTGGTAGAGTCGGGTTGGGCCGACCGCACGATCGTTCCCGAGGCGGTGCTGGGGTGAGGGATAAGCCTGTTGAATTGCTCGCCTATATTAATGGCGAGTTGCTGTCCGGCAAGGGCGTTCAGGCGGCGTCCGACACCCGGCTTTTCGAGGACGGGTGGATCGACTCCCTCTCGATCCTGAAGCTGATTGCTTTTATTGAACTGATGACCGGCCGGGAAATTCCCGATGAGCAGGTTGTGATGGAGAATTTCCAGAGTGTGAATCAGATCGCTCATCGTTTTGGACTCGCGTAATGGCGATGCCTCCGGCCAAACCCCGCGAAGGTTCTGCTTTCGCAGATGACGTGCGGCAGTCGGCCGAGGACGCGGGCGTTTCCGCCCTTGCGAACGGGCTCGATTCCTGCTTCCGAGCCCTGGCGAAAGCAGCGGGCGCGCAGGAAATCACGGTTCCGGCATTGATCGCGAGATCGACGCTCGAAAGCGCCGGATACTTTGAGTCGTTTCCTGGCCCACTGGTTGGAGAAACCGCTGATGGCCACTGCCTTTCCCCCGCCACCTGTTACCACTGGTACGCCCAGCAGAAAGGCGCGGTAATAGAGGAAAGCGCCAGTTGGACATGCTGCGCGCTTTGCGGCCGCAAGGAAGTCGAGAGCGGACCCGGGCGGCTCGAGACTTTCCGGATGAGAGAGGTCATCCTCGCCGGCAGTGAAACCTGGGTGCGCGAACAGAGACAGGAATGGATGGCGAGGATTGTGGCATTCGCAGAATCCCTTCTGCTTGCGCCGACGCTTGTGCCTGCCTCAGATCCATTCTTCGAACGGGGTGAAGCCCGTGGCCGAAAGCTCTTGCAACAGCTTAAACAGTTGAAGTACGAACTGCGCGTGCCGCTGTATACTCCGGAAACGACGCTGGCGATTTCATCCTTCAATCTTCATGAGAACTTCTTTGCGCGTCGCTTCAACTTGCACCGGGTGGACGGCACCTGGGCCTCAACCGGATGCATCGCATTCGGACTGGAACGCTGGGCTCTGGCGTTATCGGCGAAGCTGGGGATCGATCAGGCCCGCAGGCTGGCGGGGCTGGAGTGCACATGATCTACGACGAGTATCTAACCACGGCCGAGTTGCAGCGCTGGATCCTGGAAGTGGACGTGGCCTGGAACCAGATCGATTGTGAGCGAGCCCTGAGCCAACCGGAATTGCTTGACCAGATGCATGACTCCGCCTTGATCGAGTCGTATTTCCCGCTCTACACCACCAACCTCCTGCGGGCCATGTGGGACCAGGTGGATGTCACGTCGGTTTTTTCCATTCAGCTGTACGAGTCTTACAAGCATTTTTATGTGCTGAATCGCTACTTGAGCTCGGTAAACTACCGTCCGGTGAGCGACGCTGAACTGGTGGCCGTGCGGGAAAAGAATCGGGACACGGTCGTCACAGACCCGATTGCCGAACTGGCGCGGTACATGATCAGCGAGCATTTCGCAGCCTATTATTTCCTGCGCGCTTCGCGCCAGGCCAGGGAGCCGGTGCTGGCGCGAATCAACGCGTTCATCGCCAAGGACGAATTCCGTCACGCGCAGTTTGCTTACGATCTGCTGGAGCCTCGGGTTCGATCCGATGCCGATGCCCGCCGGCGCTGTTTGAACGCCGGGCTGCATTTTCGTCATGTGGGATCCGACGTTGTCGACGTGCCGATTTCAGAGAAGAACGATATTCAGGCGATTCTCACCCTCGACCAAAAGATGCACCGGCTGTGCGGAACCGGGCTTTCCGAATTTGCCAAGGCGGAAATGCATGTCGCTCACTAAACGGGAGCAGTACTTGCTCAACCTGTACCGCAGCAGCGAATTGCACGGCGCCCTGCTGATGGGCAGAATCGCGCGCAGCGTTTCCAGTCCCGAAGTGCTGGTTGGAGCGACTCGGCACTGCGCCACCGAGGCGACTCATGCCGCGCTCCTGACTGAGCTGATCCGAAGCCTGGGCGGCGCGATCGAGCCCTCCACCGACACGATCCAGGAGCACTATTCCGGGGACGGAGGGATCCCGAAAAGCCTGGTGGACCTGCTGGTGCTCTCGGAAGTTCTGGAAGCACGCGTGCTCGCGAGCTACCGGGACCACCTCCAACAGCGGGGCCTGGACTCCAGGGTGCGGGCGACGCTCGAAATCATTGTGAAAGATGAGGAAGCACACAGCGGCCAGCCGGGCTGGGTGGAGCGCTGCCTGGCCACCATGCCGCAAGCTCAAGTGGCAGCGGCCTACCTTAAATGGCGGGGCGTCGATCGGAAGGTAGCCACGGACCTGCACGGTCGACTTGCGCGCGACTTCGAGCCCGAGGAGACAACTCCATGAGCGTCGAAGACAAGGTCAGGGAGTTGATTGGGCGCGCTTCCGGGCTGCCCGCGGCCGACATCAGGCCCGAGGCAAAGCTCACCGATCTCGAGATGGAGTCGCTCGAGAAGCTGGAGTGCGTGTTGTCGCTCGAAGACGCGCTGAAGGTGGAGATCAAGGAAGAAGACCTGTGGCGGCTGAAGACCGTGCAGGACGTGATCGAAGCCTTTCAGCGGGTCACACCGTCTCACACCTGATCGATGACAAGCTTCTTCTCAGCCGAGCGCGAACAATTCCGGCTCAGGATCCGACCATTCATCGAGCAAACCCTGCGGCCTCTGGCCGGCGCCTGGGATGAGGCCAGAGAGTTTCCGCGTTCGATTCTGACGACATGCGCTGAGCACGGGCTGTTCCAGAGCGATCCCTGGCTGAATGGAATCGTTGCTGAAGAGCTGCCGCGCTCTGAATCTCTGGGATTCGCACTGAGTTTCTTCGTGCAGGTGAATCTTGTCGCTCCCCTGCTCGAAGAATGTGGCACACCAGAACAGCAAGCGGCCTACCTCCCCGGTCTGCGGGCTGGCAAGACGATCGGAGCGATGGCGGTGACCGAGCCGGGGGCAGGTTCTGATTTTGCTGCCTTGACGTGCCAGGCGGAGATTGCCGGAGACCATCTGACTCTCCGTGGAGAGAAGACCTACATCACCAATGCAACCTTCGCTGACTTCCTGGTGGTGGCCGTTCGCATCCAGCAATCTGACGAACCGGGCCTGACCCTGGTGCTGGTGCCTGCCCGTCAGGAGGGCGTGCGGATCGAGCGCCTGCGCACGCTCGGCCTGGATTGTTCGGGTGCTGGGCGGATCACTTTCGAGGACTGCCGGACCGGGCGAAATCAGATCATCGGAAACGTCGGGGACGGCTTTGGGCAGGTACAGCGCGCGCTCAATCGCGAGCGGCTGTTTGGCGGACTGGCCTGCGTGGCCTGGGCCCAGTACGCCCTGGAGAAAGCGCTCGAGTTTTCGCGACAGCGCAAGGCATTTGGCAACACGTTGAATCGTTTTCAGGCGGTGCGACATGAATTTGCCGAACTGGCAACCGAGCTGGAGGCGGCTCGGGCCCTCAACTACGCGACCCTGGCGCGCTGGATAAACGGGGAGTCCGTCACTCGAGAGATTTGCATGATCAAGTTGTTCAGCTACCAGGCAGCCCAAAAAGTCATCACTCAGTGCCTGCAGATTCACGGTGGTCTGGGTTACCTGGCGGATCATTGGGCCAGCCGCTTTTATCGCGATGCCCGGGCGCTCACCATCGCGGCCGGCACACCCGAGATCATGAAGGAAATGATCGCGAGCTACCTGCGAGTGTGATCGTCGACATGGCCGAGTTCTACAACCGCACCAGGCGATCATCGTCCATCGGGAACAAGCTCCTGCGCAGCGGGCGGTTGCTCGAGTTGCCCATATACTGGTTGTTGCGAACGTCCGATCTTGCTCGCGAGGGCTTCGAGAATTCCGGCAGTTATCGCTTTGCCGACCATATCTATCGCAACCAGCCCTCCGGCAGGTACTTCGTGGGACGATGGCTCGATCGACGCATCCTGAAGATGCAGGCGGTCGAATCGTTTCGCAACCGTTTCTTCATGGCCCGGGACGAGCTTGCGCGCTTCCTCGAGGAGCGGATGCAGCGAACCGGAAGCGTCGACGTGTTGAGCGTTCCCTGCGGAATTCCACGAGACCTGGTAACGGCCGGGGATCGTCATCGGGCTCGCGGCGGCTCGCTCGAGAGGGTGCGGTTCCACGTCCTCGATCTGGACGAGCAGGTCCTGTCCCAGGCCAGACAGTTTGCCAGTGAACATGGGATCGCAGTGACGGTTCATCGGGGAGACGCGCTCGACATCCGATCCTACGATGACCAGTTTGACTTTATTACCTCGACCGGCTTCGGGGAGTTTCTGGACGACAGCCAGCTGAAACAGCTGTACGGCGTATTCCATCGACTGCTTCGCCCGGGCGGAGTACTTGTAAGCAGCGCGATGCGGCGGCTGCCCTTCGCCGACTATCTTCTGCGCCTTGCTGAATTGAAAGTCCACTACCGCTCCCCAGGGGATCTCGCCTCGCTCGCGCGTGCTGCCGGGTTCGTTGACGTCTCCACGTCATCCGATGATTGCTCCATTCAAGGCTTTCTCAAGGCAAGCAAGTGATCCAGCTTCGCATCTGGTTACCGGGGCGCCACGTCTGGCGTGTGGGGCGGCGAAAGCAGGCCAACGCGTGGGAAGAGACCTGGATTTCCTGGCGGCGTCACCCACCCGACTGGAAACGGATTTTTACTTCTACCCTCGATTTGATATGGTTACCCAACGATCCTCAGGCGGAACAGATTGTGCTAGACGGCCAGCACGGGTGCATCACGTGGCGGGAACACCGGTTCACGACACGAATCACGGTTCGCGTCGAAGGATTCTCGGCCCGAAAGCAGGCCCTGATCGCAGCCACCTTGTGGAAGGCGGCAAGATTCCAGCAGGTCGAGGAGGGTTGATGCCAACCGCAAAAGCAGTCGAATCCACTCCCATTTCCGCACCCCCCAAGAAAATCTACGACTTTATTTCCGAGGCAACTCGTGCGACCAACTTCATCCCGGGACTCTCGCGCATCCATAATGTGAAGCCGGCCAACGCTCAGCCCGGTCAGACCTGGAATTACGAATTCGACTGGTTCGGAGTCGTGATTTCGGGGGAGTCCAAGTGCACCAAGAGCGAAAGCCCGAGAGTCCATGAATTTCAGACGGTCACGGGCAATCCCAGCACCTGGACCTACCAGATCGAAGGAGACGGCCCGCACAGCCGGCTCACGCTCACCGTGCAGTATGAAACACCCGACAACGTCGTCGCCCGTTTTGCGTCCCGAGCCGTATTTGAGAAGATGAACCAGGATCGCGCACGGGAGATCGTCACCAACATCAAGGCGATGCTGGAGTCCTGAACCTTCCATGATCCGCCAGTCGTCGGCGTCAGCCGCGCGGAACCGGCGTTTCCCGGTCGAAATGCCCGCAGGCTGTGCCAGATCCGCTCATTTGGTCGTGCGGGCCGAGTCGAAGCGGTAGCCGAGACTCAGGTACCACTGGTCATAGTTCAGTTGGGCGCCGTGCGAGATCGTATAGCCAGTCTGGAAGTAGGTGTGGCTGGTGAGGCTCGTGTCGAAGGAAGTATCGAAGAACAGCGACCGTCCGTTTGCCGTCCAGCTCGAGATCAGGTTCTGCTGGCCAATCTGCGTGTCCCACATCATTCGCTCCCCGATATGACGCGAGAGCGTCAGGATGCGGTAATCGCCCTGCGCGTACGGGCTGGCAAACCTGGAGTAGTGGAAGTCTGCCCGCAATCCCGTGTGTCCGATTTCGCTCCAGGTGATGCCATACATCTGGTTGAGGGTTCGGCGGCTGTCTCCAGACTTGTCGCTTTGGCCGATGGTTGTGTAGAGGCTGATGTGCTTGAGCGGTTCCACCCGCACACCGAGACTTAATCCCCGATACAGCAGCTTATCGACCAGTCCGGTTTCAATCAGTTGGGTGGGAGCCGTCGGAACGTCGCGGAAATAGTTGTGATAGAGGTCAAAGGAGACTCTCGGGGTGGGCTGTATATGCACTGTCAAGTAGCTGCGGCTCACGCCTGCACCGGGTGTTACTCCACCCGTGGTGACGCCTTGAGGCGAGTCGACAATCAGCGAGTGATAGACGGAAATGTAGCGGGTGTACGACAGTTCGTTCTCAAAAAACACAAACGGGCGGTCGAGTCTCCATTTCAGGGTGCTCAACGCCAGGCCCGTTGTGCTGGAGTAATGCAGGGAGTCGTAGCTTCCGCCTGCAAAGTTGACGAACGATCCGGCGATACGCTGGTTCGGGCTGTAGTGCCACGAGGCTGGGTCGGGAGTCGAACCGGCAAAGAGTCCGGCGGTGATGCCGCGAGCGAGCCGGCGGCCGATGTATCCACCGTCGACGGTGTCCAGGCTGGTCGCCCAAGGTAAGTACAGACGCCCAAATCCGGCCACCCACGCTGACCCCGGATTGTCGTAGTAGAGCTGCATCGTGTAGGTCCGGTCGAGGTAGTCCTGCATCGTGTTTTCGAGCGGCTCCGATGTGCGAGTCAGGCGCCCCCTCCAGTAGCCTTGCAAGTTCCAATGGGTTCCGCCGATGCGCGTCATGTCGGACTGGACCGACATTCCCCGTTGGCTGGTGCTGCCCTCGGTGGAGCCACGGCTGCGAATGGCACTGTAGTCGAACCCGATGCGAACGCGAATGCGGCTTTGGTTCAGGGAAGACTCGGGAGGCTTCGCGTCCTTGGTTCTTGCTGTCAGGGAATTACCGTGGAGGAAGGTGCCGCCTCTGTTCAGGTTGCGTTCCGCTGCGAGCCGTTCGGCGTCGTTCTGCGAGAGATAGGCCGAGTCTCCGGCGTGAAGGCCACCGGTGGCGCCGTGGATTTCGGTGACCGCGGAGTTCTGCGCAACCGAGACGACCTCGAGCTCGGCGACTACCTCGGCAGCAGCCCCGGGGTTTGCGGACGAACCGGGGCGGCGTACGAACAGCCTCATGCCAGGGGCTAGGCCGGAGTTCCGCCCGCCGTTCAGATAGGCTGCGCCTTCGGCGACGTACTTGATCGCAAATCTTGTCCGTACTTTCTTGTGCGAGGCGGGTGCTGCGGTGCTGATCATCGCCCCCTTCTCGGCGCTGGCGATCCCGGCCGAACCGCTCTCCAGGGACGCCAGTTCTTCGGGCGAAGGTCCCGCGGCGGCCAGCCCCGCCGTTTCCCGTTTGGATCCTGCTGGAAGCACGGTCAATGTTATGGTGTTGCCATTCATCGCGACGCTGTAGGGATGCGCCCGGTTGAGATCAACGACCACCCGCGTGACGGGAGGATCGGCGCTGTGCAGTCCGATGCGGACTGCTCTCACGCCATTCTGATCGACCAGGGCAACCTGCTGCCGTTTCGGCACGGCCGTGTTGGGGAATTGCAGCACAAGCCGGTCCGGATGGGTGGCTACGATGACTCCGGGAATGACCGAAGCGGTCAGGTGGACATCGATGGTCTCCTGGTCGCCTCGGGCCTCGACGTGGACTTCCTGAATTTCAACCGTCTGGACGGCGTTGGCGGGCAATGCCAACGCCGACACCAGGAAGATGAGCAGATACAGTTGCGTGCTTCGCATGAATCACTCCCGCAGCCGATTGCCCGATATCGACAGGTTGAATTCGTGGCGGTTACTTTCTTCGTGCTTTGGTTCGCGCCGATGCTGCAATCCGCCAGCTATCCATGCTGTTGTGACACTGACGACAATCCAAGGAGTACCCCAGTGCCCGGTGATTGGGTGCCGTGGCTGCCTGAAACGCCTTGAGGTGGCAGCTCACGCATTCGGTCGAAAGGCCCTGCCGATTGAACTGCCCCACCGTTCCCACTTTGTGGCATGCATAGCAATCGACGACAGCGTGTGCACCAATGAGCGGGAACCGGTCCTGATGCTCGTTGATGTTGTGCACCGAAACCTGCCAGCCGTTGACGCGGTGGCACAGATCGCATTGCGCTCCATTCTTGCGGCGATGGATGTCGGCGTGGCAATCCTGGCAGTTCCGGCCGGCATTCGAGAAAACAGGATCGACGTGACACTCCTCGCAGGGCACCCTGGTATGCATACCCCGCAACGGATAGGCGGTCTTGTTGTGATCGAAGTCGGGCGGACTGCGCAACGGGAGCCATCCGGTGGGGGTGTGGCAGTTCTCGCAGGCTATCTTCAACGGCCCGTGCGGATTCTGGGATGCCGCGATCGAGCTGCCGACCGTGCCTGCTGCCGTCCCGCGAGCAGTTCCAGCCCACAAGAGCGCCACCCATAAGAGCCCGTATCCCCATTTCCTTGTGAATCTCCCAGACAAAAGAAACTCTCTTCCAGTCGCTCGGCAACGACCCTTCGTAGTCGCGCTGTTGGGTGGGCTACTCCGTCATCGCAGAAGCCCTGGCGGCATCGTCGTCGGCAGCATCCCATGCCTCCGAGGCCGATAGAGAGCGCCTGCAATTGGTGTAGACCGCGGTATCGACCGCGCCGGTGGCAACGCCTTGCGCATTGGTTGTCACCGAGACAGGATCGGGGAGGTGCAACAGGTTCGCGCACCCGAGGATGTCGTAGCTGGCGACAAAACGCTGCGCCATGAAGGTGAACAACGAATCGGCCACGGCGGGATCGGGAGACAACCCTCGCGTGGGATGTGCGGCGTCCGGCATCAGTAAACTCCGGTCCAGCAGAAGCCGGGCCGGGGCGATCCGCAGCATGTGCCGGCAATACCGCCTGGTGCTGGCGTAGAAGTCAGAACCGGCTTGCGGCTGGTCGACCCCGCGACGGTAGGCGTTCACCTTTGACAAGTCTTTGGCTCCGTTGTCGGAAGACATCGGGTCTCCAAGCGGAACCAACGCGACCGGCGAGCGCTGATAGGCGCGCGCCTGCAACTCATTGAGAGGAAGCGCCGGAACCATCTGGCCGGGATCAGCCAGGTCGGGAACCTTCCACGGCGTGCACCCCAGAGCACCACCCAGGGCCACGTCGACCAGACGGTTGTCGCTCGGATTCCCCAAGCTGGTTGCGCCGGGAAAGCTGGCGAGATTGGCCTGCGTGCGCTGCGCCATGCCCATGCCGGTGACCAGATAAGTGATGGGAAGGTTGTCACTCTGATCCTGGTCGACCACGAAGAAATCCCGCACCGTGGGACAAGTGCGCCCGTCGGCGGCCACACCCAGCCGAGGGACGGTCAGTTTGCGGCTCCGAATTGCGCGGTGCGCCGCCTTGAAGAAAGCCGGAGCATTGCAGTAAGCAAACTGCCCGAAGTTGCTGTTGGGGTTTCCGTTGACACAACTGGCGGCGGCCAGCACGCCATCCTGCTGTCCCTGCAGCGTGAGCACGTCGGCGTTGTATCCGAACCAAAGCGCCACGATCGCGTTGGAGGGCAGTGTCGGCACAACCGGGGCGGCTGCCGGCACGCCGCCTTCATCGATCACGAGAGGGTTGTATACGGAAATCTGGCCGGTCGAGAGGTCGAGAATTGCCGCTTGCACGAACGCGGCCTGGTTCACGTTCGCCTCATGACATTCCCCGGCCGCGGTATCGGTCGCGAGCAGCTGGTAGGGGGTAGCCAAGCCCTGTGGCGAAAGCGGATCGACCGGCACGATCAGCGTACAGTTCGGGTTGGGCGGCATATTCGTCTGTGCAACCATGTTCGACACCATCACGAATCCAAACAGGCAGAGATAGCAGGCAAACGGGGCCCAGCGTCTCATGGCACTCCTCCACGACCGGAGGCACACATCCTCCGGCGAGCAATTGATGAGCGGTTTGCTGGGAGTGCAGAAAGTTCGTCCAGACGTGGGACGAATCGGCCCGATAGCTCGCAGGCAGGCTCACCTTGGAGGGCGAGCGAAACCATCCAGCGGTACTACGAGAACCTTAAGCCGATCTAATCTTCCGACCACAGGCAATGCAACGTTCTATGCAATGTAGGTGACAAGTATTCTGCGGACAAGGTGCAGGTAGTACATCCCGCGCGGGACAAGGGTTTCCGCCCGTCTGCTTGCGGACGCACAAACATCGGGGCACGATATTTGTCAGCGCCTGAACGGGTTTGACGGTCTTCAGGGTGCAGATGGGCAGCGCCGCTCGCAGCGCCTCAACGAAGGAAGAACCCGGTCATTCACCTTACCTATCACCCACACACCCACAAGATAGGTGGATGGCAGCGTGCCATCGCCGTCGCGACCAGAAACTTCGGCGCGGAAAACCTGAACCATGTGCCGGAACCGAGCGCGACAAGGCCTGAAACACAAAACGGGAGGACGCAAGCGGCTAAACCCCGGTCTCTGCGCCATCACAAAGGCCGTCACTGCCAGGTGCACGGATCGCGTAAAATCTGCCGCTTCCGATCAGCAATCCACCCTTCTCAGCACACCCTTTCGACTTGCTCCTGCGCGAATCCGATGAGGCTTTCAGGGCTTGCTGAACTAACGCCGGCGGTCGGTCGTTACCGGCGTAACGTTGCGCCACCGGTGTGCGCGACGATAGGCTGGGGCTCGCATTGCATTGGTTATGAACAAGATCGGCTTGATCTCCGAGTGTCGCACCGTGCTTGCCCTGGGGACGACGGGTTGCGTTTTCCTCCAAGGGGAAACTGGACGATGAGTGCGGGAACGACTCCGGCATTCTCCCTGGAGACTGCGCCCAAGCGAAGGGTCCCTCGCTACAAGCTAGCCGTACCCCTGGATCTGACCGTATTGCGCTCCGGCGTCCCTAACAATATGCCCGGACGCACCCTCGAGATCGGTGAGGGCGGAATTGGGGTTGTCGTCGCCTCACAACTCCTCCTGGGCGAGTCGGTTCGCGTCGAGTTTCTTCTTCCGCACATGAGCACGCCCGTGCGGGCCACGGCGGTGGTGCGCTATCAGAGCCAAGGATGCTTTGGCCTTCAGTTCCTCCGTTTGCCCGGGGAACAGCAATCGATCATCCGTTACTGGACACGACGCGAAGCCGACATTTCATTCGTGGCTCAAAAGCACGACGCCGCCCAGGCAGGCACCAGTCTGGGGGAACCCACGTCGCTCCCGGACTTCAAAAGCTCTGAAAAATCAAAACGGAGGTTTCCAACCCGGCACATCGTTGCCTTGGCCGTTCCAATCATCGTGGTCGCGGCCACGCTGGGGTGGTGGCGATGGCAGCAACGATGGACGGAGTTGGAAGCGAAAGTTCCGGCAAAGCAATCCGAGGTGGCGAAGCCACAGTTGACAGTGCCGCCCGAAGCTATGCGGCGGCGGATCAGACACCAGGTCATGCCCGAGTATCCCCAGAGCGCTCGACAGGCGGGAGTCGAGGGCACGGTGGTACTGGATGCGGTTGTGGGTGCCGACGGAGCAGTGACACAGATGAAGGTTGTTAGCGGGCCCCCGGCATTGTCGCTGGCAGCCCTGGATGCAGTGCGCTGGTGGCGCTATGAACCCTATATTGTGAACGGCCAACCGGCGACCATAGAGACCACCGTGGCTGTGGACTTCCGACTGGCGAACTAGTGTCGTTTCGCGCCTGCTCGATTCGCAAAGATGGCCACCGGGAGTGCTGCCAGGAGCGTCGGCCCGTGGTACTCGACGGCCACGGGCAAGTGAAAGGCCGGCATCCCCTTGACGTGCATTGCCCAGATGCCGATGCCATCGCCGTGGCACCACCGCCCAGCCAAGCCAAGCGAGCCCGACCCTGGGCAGCGGTTACGCATCCCGCACGGGCAAGCGCGACATAGGACGCGGCGATGGCGATCAACCCGGAGCGCGCCACCTCGCCGTAGTCGTAGGAACTGGCGAGCGCCGCGTCTCGAGGGATCATCACGCAAGACCCCCTCCGCCCGGCTGTTTACGCGCTGTGCAGCGCCGCCATCGACCAGAGCCAATCCCCCTTCGGCAGTCAGTCCGGCAGTTCAATTCGGTCGGAGTGCTTCCGGTCGCGCTCGTGCTCTTCGGCCAAAACCTTTTCAAGCCACTTTGCTTGCCTTTCTGCAACCCGCTTATCCACCGATTGTGGGTTGTGGCCGATGAAGAACTCCTCGCCGCAATCGTCACACCTGAGTGTTCCCATCTCCTGGAAGCCGATTGCTTTCTCGCGGCTACCCTTTTTTATTGCTACCGCCCGCATGTTCCAATTCTAGATGAGTTGGCCATTCTTTTGGGTCGTGGGCAGCAACACCGGACGGAGGCTGGCCGAGCGGGGAAGCAAGAACGGGAGGAAACCAACGGTGGTGATGGTGGCGCGAAGTCGGTGATGCTGTTTCATCGCCGGCGGGCGAGCGGCCTAGGTTGCGAACCAGGTTTCTGAACTCCTCGCTCATCCGTCCATGTTGGCTTCACTGGGCGATTCAAGATCGTTCACCCCGGGCGGGCGCTTATTTCGGGCGGCCTCACAGGTTACCGCCCGGCTCGGCATGACTCAAAATTCGTAGCGCAACGCAAATTGCATGACACGCGGCTGGGTGAGCAGCCCCGAATACGTGCCAAACGCGTCCGGTGCCTGCAACAAGGAAGGTACCGCCGAACCGACTCCCTGCCCGTTGAAACGCACCTGGTTCAGCACATTGAAGGTCTCCCAACGGAATTGCAGGCTCTGATTCTCGAACGTTGTCCAGCGTTTGCTCAACGCCAGATCGAGGCCAGCGTAGCCGTCAGCGCGCAGCACGTTTCGCGAACCGCTGCCGCCTGGCAGGGGAATACCAAAATTCGCCTGCGCGGCCGCTGGATTCTTGAACATGGTCACCGACCCGTTCGCCTGCCGGAACACACCCGCCCTGGTGGGCACAACCATCTGCGCCAGCCCGGTGTATTGCCAGTCGGTCGGCCAGTTCTGGCCAACATCGATGCTCGCCGGAAGTCCGGTCGTGTAGCGCGCCAGTCCCGAGAGCTGCCATCCACCGATCACCGCATTCGCCACCGGTCCCGCGTTCGCCGCGAAACGCTTGCCCCGCCCAAGCGGAAGCTCAGCGATCCAGTTGCCATTGAACTGGTGCGTGGTATCGAAGTCCGACACCGCGCGCAGCGCGTTCAGCTTGAACGCGTTTTCCAGCCGGCTGCCCAGCAGTCCGATGTTCTGATAGCCCACCAGCGCGAAGCCCACGCGCGAGGCAGTCGACGTAATGTCGATCGACTTTGAGTACGTGTAGTTCAAGTCAAACTGCAACCCGCCGCTGAACTGCTTTCGCAGCGAGGCCTGCAACGCGTTGTAGTTCGAGTTGCCCACCGAACTCCAGCCATACGCCGAGATGGCCTGCGAGTTCATATACTTCCCCGATCCGTTCCCGTTGGGTCCGGCAGGGCCGTTGAAAAACAAGGTCTGAGCTTTGTTGGTGCCCAAGCCGCCGTACAAATCGACGTCGGCCAGGCCCACGATTTCGTTCCCCACGTAGGAATAGCTCGGGTTGTAGTACAGGTCATAGACCGCTTGAATCAGGCTGGCGTTTCCGGGAGCAGGCATCGTGGCGCCAAAGCTCGTGTAGGCGGTCGCGCCCCCGGTCAGCGCGGGCAGCATGTTGTGCCAGTAAGCCGCGGTTGGACCCACAGCCGAGTCATTGACATTGTTTGTCAGGAAGTTCTGATAGTCGGCTGCGCTTTTAAACTGCTGCGGGTTGGCGCGCGCCAACTGCGACAGCGCGGTCGCGGCGGCGTAGTAATCGATGCCACTGTTGGGATCGACGATGTTCAGAGGCTGATTCAGGTCACGCTGCGTCAGCAGGTGGCCACCAAAGCGGCCAATGTAGGACAGTTGTAGGGCGAAGTGATTGGGCAACTCGCGGCCAATGGAGAAGTCCACGCTGTAGGAGTGCGGCGTCTTCAGCGTGTCGTCGACGACCCACAAGTTCGCCTGCGCGTTCAGAGCCAGTTGCTGGGGGAATGCTCCCGGCGGCGCCGGTGTCATGAACACCACTCCGTTTCGGTTCACCGTGGGCACAACGTTCACATTGGTAATGCGCGGCACATCGGCTGCATCGTCGATGCCGACCTGGCAGCACGTGTTCTGCAGCGTGTAGGCGAAGCCGCCAGGGGCGTTCTGGTCGAACGTGTTCAGCAACTGGAATCCGGCGCGGTCGTAGACCTCGCCGAAGCCTGCGCGAATCGAGGTCTTACCTTGCTCGCCGAAAACCTTTCGGCCCCAATCGCTGGTCGGCCGCGGCGAATACGCCACCGAGATGCGTGGCGCAAAATCGCTCTTCGAAAGGCGGTAAAAACCCGGTCCGTGGTTCACGGGCCCACCCGGAATCATGCTGAGGGCCGGCTCCGACGTGTATCCGAGGCCCTGCTTCATGTTCTGTGCATTCCGATCGAACTGCTTGCCCAGGCTGAATGCCGTGGTCGCTTGCAGTCCATTGGTCTCCCACGGCGACGGGAACAACGACCAGCGCAATCCGTAGTTGACGGTCAGATTCGGCTTGATCCGCCAGGAATCTTGCGCATAAAACTCGTACCAGTTGAGCCCGTAGTTGCGCTTCATCGGCAGCCCGGTCGGCGAGATCGGATTTCCGCCCGAGTCCACCACGTAGTTCTCCACGGCGCCGCTCTTGTTGTAGTTGTACTGCGCGACCACGTCCGACACGATGCCGAGCAGTCCGATCATCGGCCGGTCGTAGCCCGCCTTGTCGGCCAGGTCCACTTCCGGAAAACCTCCGTTGGTCGGATCGAGTGGGCTGGCGCTGTCGGCCAAGGCCGTCGGCGACATCCAGCTGGAGGTCCCCAGCCCGAAGTTGAAGGAATGCTGGGTTCCGGTGTGCGCACTGCGCGCCAGCCCGATGTTGGTCCCGAACTGCAGCGTGTGGGTGCCCTTGGTCCACGACAAATCATCGGCCAGATTGTTTACCGGCACCTGAAACTTCCGGCTGTAAGCGATGCCCTGTTCGAGCCCGATGAAGGTATTCCATTCCTGGTTTGAGTTGCCCACCACCCCGTAACTCTGCCGCGTGAAGCCCCAGTGGAACGAGTTGACCAGCGCCGCGCTTAACAGCGCGGTGTAGCCCAGGGCAAACCCCTTGCCGTGATCGACGATCGTCTGGATCGGCGCCCCGCCGGGCAACAAGGGTGCCTGCGGATTGCTCAGATTCTGGAGTGCACCCCGCCCGAACAGCGTGTGTTTGCCGGCTCCGTCCAGGTGATAGTCCAGGCGCGCTATCAAGGCGTTGTTGTTCAGGCGGACGGGAGCGCGGAAGCGGAAACCGGAGTAGTTCAACCCATCCCCCACCGACGTGTCGTTGGTGTTGAATTGTCCAGTGCAGTACGTCTTATCCAGGTAGCCGGTGTGATTGGCGGGGTCGAGCATCACCGGGTTGATCCCCTTCCGGAGCGGATCCAGGTTCTGGATGTCGCCGGGCGTCAAGGTCGTGATGCCCCCCTTCACGTTTACGTAGCTGAGGTTTCCCTGGCACATCGAAGGCGTGGGAATCGAACGCACGATGCTCTGCTCTTCCCTTTCCCGCGTGCCCTCGTAGTTGGCGAAGAAAAACAAGCGGTCCCTGCGCAGGGGACCACCCAGCGAAACACCGAATATGTTCCGGTTTAGTTTCAGGGGCTTGTTGGCCTGGTTGTCGCGGATCTGCGCGCTCTTGACCAGGTAGTCGTTCGCACTCGTGAAGGTGTTGCGGATGTATTCGTAGACCGACCCATGAAAACTGTTGGCGCCGCTCTTGGTGACCAGCGCCACCTGCGCCCCGGAGCCCTCCCCCTGGTCGGCGCCATAGTTCGTCGTCGTCACCCGGAATTCCTGCACCGAATCCAGCGTCACCGGCAAGACTGACGTAAACGCGTACCCGTTCGTCTGATCGTTCACATCCACGCCATCGAGCGTGATGTTGCTCTGGTCGCTGCGCGCACCGTTTACGGCTCCATTGCGGGTGTCCTGATCCTTGTCGATGTCGGTGCGGTTCCCGGTGTAGGCCACGCCAGCCTGCAGGCTGAGCAGGTCGGGAACGTTGCGCCCTTCCAGGGGAACCTGCTTCACTTGCGTTTCGCCAAACGAGTTCCCCACCGAGGCGTCCACCAGGTTAAGCGCCGGCTGCTCGGAAGTTACGTTCACGGTTTCAGTCGCGACGCCGACTTTCAGCTGCGCATTAATCGTGGCCGGGGTATTCACCAGCAATTGCACGCTGCCGAGTTGATCCCGCTGGAATCCGCTGGCCGTGATCGTCAGCATGTAGGCCCCGGGCGTGACCAGCAGGAACTGGTATTCTCCTTGCTCGCCGGTGGTCGCCGTCCGCTCGACTTTCGATTCGCTGCTGGCCAGAACAACCGTGGCCCCAGCGACCGTACCCCCGGTGGGGTCAGTGACCGTACCCCGTAGGGACGTGCTGGCCTGCCCCAGCGCTACGCCGCTGAGCAACAGAGCGCAACATGCCAGCGCCCCGACTCTGGAGCCGAAGTGTTCCCTTGCCCGCGGAGAGGAAACACCACGGGTCGTGACGGACATCGTGTGTCTTCCAGTCATAGGCTCCACCTTGTATGTTTTCGAGAACTAGAGCATTGCGAACATTACTAAAATTGCGCAAGGTTAATCAGGGTTCGGCGTCGCTGTCAAGCGGGAAATTTGCATCGTGAAGATTTGCGTCGCCGTGATGGGAGCTGTACTGGAATCAAGTTGAGAGGTTCGCAAGTCCGCTTCGGGTTCGCGGTGTCCGAGTGACGTTCCAAGATGCAGAGATCCTCCTCGGCTGATCGTGGTTGCGCTCGAAAACCATCGAGGCAATGGCGCAACCCTGCCAGGCAACCCGAGGCAGCGATTTTGTGGTTCCGAGTCCAGCGATCGGCTGGCCAGAGAATGTCTCAGGAATATGGCCGGGGAGGCTACGCCATGACACGTGATTTCAAGGGGTCACATACGGAAAAAGGTATCGCTCGTAAGGCTTTTGAGCGCGCGCCCTGAAGCGCGAATTCCACGCCGTCATCCGGACTGCAAAGGAGATGGCCGCGAAGATAGAGCAACCTGCGGACCTGTGGGACTTGGAGTCTTATCTGACCAAGAGCCGTAGAGAGATCGATCGCAAATATGACTATCGGTATTCGGTTCTCGTTGAGGTCTTCGGGAGCTGGTCCGAGAAGGTCGTCTACGGGAGGAAGAATTGCGTGGCCTCGGGCAGGATAAGCTGGAGTCTATTCGCTCCTGCGCCGAGTTTCTGGCCAGCCTCGACAGAGTGGCGTGAAATCCAGAACAGATTCTGCCCATGCTCAACGGTGTGTCGGTAAGATCGCTGCTGTGGGCGACGGCCGGGCTTCCGGTGCATCCGCGCGCATCAAAAGCGCCTGCGCAGCGGCCTGGTCTCCGGGCCGGGCAAAAAAGTACCCCTGCGCCTGTTCGCACTCCAGCTCCTTGAGCAGGCTGACCTGCCCCGCTGTTTCAGCGCCTTCAGCGACGACCGTCAGACCAAGGTTGTGGGCCAGCATAATGATGATCCGTACGATCTCACTGGTCTCGCCGTCTGTGTCGATCCTCGAAATGAAAGTGCGATCAATCTTCAAGGTGTCCACCGGAAATCCCTGCAATCGGCTCAGTGAAGAATACCCGGTTCCGAAATCGTCAATACTTAAGTGGACTCCCAAGGCCTTCAGTTCCGCGAGAACCAAGCTCGATCTTTGCGGGTCTGCCATCGCGATGGTTTCCGTGATCTCCACCTCGACACTGGCCGGATCGATTCCAACTTCGGCGACAATGGCTTCGATCTGAGCAGCCAGGTCCGGTTGCGCAAACTGTTTGGGCGTGACGTTCACGCTCATGGTCAGGGGTGGATCACAGGGAAATTCAGAGTGCCATGCCCGAAGCTGCCGGCAGGCTTCGCCGAGCAATTGGCGGTTCATGGGCAGGATGATTCCAGTCTCGTCCGCGATCTGGATGAAATGGGCAGGTGACAGGAGGCCTTCCGGCCGTTGCCATCTGCTGAGTGCCTCGAATCCGGCGATCTTGCCGCTTTGTAACGAGACGATGGGCTGATAGTGAACTCGGAATTCGCCCAGTTCGAGAGCTCGGCGCAGGTCAGTTTCGAGCCTCAGTCTCTTGACGGCGAAGGTGTGCATCGCACTATCAAAGACCTGGCAGCGGGCTTTTCCTTCCCGCTTGGCTCGGTACATCGCGATCTCGGCATCGCGCACCAGATCTTCAGAACTGGTGTATGAAGTTGCGCAAAAGGCAATCCCGATACTCGCGCTGGTCACCACTTCCTGTCCTTCCACAACAAAAGGAATGCCCAATCGCTCCTGAATGCGCTCCGCTACCCGAACCGCATCGCCGCAATCTCTGATGTCCTCCAGCAGCACGGTGAATTCGTCACCGCCCAGCCTGGCTAGACTCTGGTCGGTTGTGACAGCGCTTGAGTCCTTCACCAGGCCCGGACGCGAAATCGTATCCGCACTCCGACTCGAAGCAGTCAAGCGACGGGCAATTTGTATGAGAAGGGCGTCTCCTGCCGCGTGGCCCAGGCTGTCATTGAAGATTTTGAATTCATCGAGATCAATGAACAAAACAGCGAACTTATACCCGCTGTGCCTCTGGGAGAGCGCAAGCACATGCCGAACCCGCTCCAGAAAAAGGGTGCGGTTGGGCAGGTTGGTCAGGGTGTCATGCAGCGCATTGTGCGCCAGCGTCTCTTCCGCCCGCTTGCGCTCCGTGATGTCACGATTGACGATGACCAGCTTGTCGGTCTGACCGTCTTCATTTGGAATCGCGGTGGCGACCGATTCCAGAATTCGCCACGTTCCATCCCGATGACGCATGCGGTATTCAAGCCGCTCTGCTCGTCCCGTGAGTCGAGCTTTCTCTGCCGCTTCTACAACCCGCTGCTGATCCTCGGCATGAATTTGCTCCATGGACGAAGTCGACTTCAATTCCTCCGACGAATAGCCCAGAACGCTCTGGTACGCAGGGCTGTTATAAAGCCGATTTCCAGCGCAATCGACGACCGCGATCATGTCGGCTGCATTCTCGGTGATGACTTCAAAAAGCTGATTGCGCTGGTTCAGTTCGCGACGGATTTGCTGGAGTTGAAGTTGCTGGTAAACCGTGTAGATGTCAAACAGGAGCACAAGGCCTGCCAGCCCGCGTGCCCATTCCCTGAGATCAACCCACTCGGAGTTCTGCCAGAAGTGATTGTCGGGGAAGGTCAGCGAAACAATGCCAACCGTCAACACTAATGTGACCGTGACGGCAAATCCCCACAGCCACCACTCGCGTGCTTCGACCTGCCGCATCGGCTGCGCGTGGCGTGGCTTAAGCTGTCCGATCTCAAAGCTAACCCGACGCGAAGCCTGCACTTAGAAATTGTAGCGTGAGACCTATGACGGGAAAGTTACGAAAGGCAGACAGCAACAGTTTGCGTTGCACCGACGTTACCAGGCGGCTGGTCTCGCCCAGTTCCCTCAGAAACAAGTCAAGTCAACAACTTAGACGATTCTTCGAAGCTAGCGAGCGACGATACCCAAAATTCGCAACACTGCGACCCCCACGACCAGAATTACCGAGAGCATGACGATGCCTTCAGCGATGCCAAGAAGCTTGTCGCTTGGCCAAGCCTTGCTAACGAAGTGTTCCATCTTTGTCTCCTCTTCGAGCACCAGCTTAGGGTGCAGCGAAACACCGGCTCGCACAATGGCTCGTCCGTGGCGCTGACGACGGTACTCCGCGCAGGGTGACTGAAGTCACTGGTGCCTGGTTATGAGTCCATGGAAGGTCCAGCTGGTATGGCTAAGCGTGAAATAAAAAAACCCACGCTCGCCGTGAGCGCAGGTTCCGCCCCTCCAGGGTGGGATTTTCAAGGCAAAGGGGTCGACCAATCCGATGGGTTCAGCGGGGCACGAGAAAGAGTGCTCCTCGCGCTCCCGATCATCGTCCTGATGAGGTCATCAGGTTATTTCCTCAACCTGGTTGCATCCCTCCAGAGGCTTGCCTCTGTTTTCACCTGGCCGGTGCGTGTGACCCCTCAACCGGAAATTTAGCCCGCTCAATTCACGACGATGCCGCTGATCTTCGGCTGATCTGCGGCACCCAGCGTGAACTGGATTACGATCTGCCCCGCCGAATTAGCCGGCGCCTGGAACTGCTCCTGAATTGCCTTGTTCTTCGCCCCGGTCAGGCCAACGATATCGAAATTCGTCAGCACTTGCGAGCCGTTGATCAGAACGTTAAATTCTCGCTGGGCTGGCTGGCTCCAGTAGATCTCGTTGAAGTACAGCGTCACAGTATGGGTTGTTCCGGGCGTGAAACCACCAATCGTGTAAGTGCTTGGCGCCCAGCGCTCACTCTGGAAAACCGCCTGCGGCGGAACGGGACTGGATATGAGGGAGGTGTCAACCGGCGCGAAGCTACTCGCCTGGTTCCCTCCAGAAAAGTCCGTGTCGGCGATGAAATTGGCGACATCGCCACCGCCCGAGTCGAGAAATACCGGGCCACTGGTCGGTTCGTTATCGGTGGTCTGACTGACCACCAGGCCGCTGATGAGAGGTTGAGCGTCGTCGCGCGGGGTCAACTGGATTACGATGTTCCCGCGCCCGTTGGCATTGGCGCCGAAGGTTCGCACGATCGCCTTGTTTTTGCCCCCAGCGGCGGCGAAAATGTCAAAGCGGTTGAGCACAATCTGATCGTTGATCGTTAGGTCGAATAACCTCTGCCCCGCTCCATTCACCTGGGTTTCGGCAAAGTGCAGCTGCACCTTATACGGTGCATACGGGACCAGGTTGTTAATCCTGTATTTCGACTCGCCCGCGCGCGCGGTTTGATAAACCGCTTGCGGAGGTGCGGGCGCCGGAATCAGCGAAGGGTCGATCGTCGCGTCTGTAGACACGGCCTTGCCGCCCGAGAAATTGGTATCGGCGAAGAAACTCCCCTCTGAATGCCCACCCGCGTTGATCGAGACCGGCCCGGCCACCCGGTCGTGCGATCCGCGATAAACCCGCACATAATCCACTGTCATGACTGCGGGGTTCGGGGTTGTGCTGTCTGTGTATCCCGGGAAATAACCGCCCATCGCCAGGTTCATGATGAGAAAAAACTGATGGTTGAAGACCCAGTCACCGGCTATGTCGCTGCTGTTCCGGATGGTGAAATATGGGGCGCTGGGGTCGTCTCGATAGAACTGAGCCTGGTTGGGAGACCAGATAACGCCATAGGTATGAAAGTCGCTGATGGTGCCGCCATCAGGAAAAACAAACGACGAGCCGACCCCGTTGCCCCCCGAAAACGGCCCATGAATGGTCGATGAAGTCTTGGATGGGCCATATTGCGGGACCGACTCCATGACGTCCATCTCGCCGCACAGCGGCCAGCCGGAGGTATTGATGTTGGATCCAAGCAGCCAAAACGCCGGCCAGATACCGGCTCCCATGGGCAGCTTCATGCGAGCTTCGATGCGCCCGTACTGGAGATTCTCGACGCCCTCGGTCTTCAGGCGCGCAGAAGTCCAGGCGCCATTCGTGTTGATGGCCGAGATGACCAGATTGCCATTGCCGTCGAGAACGGCATTGGGCGTCGCCGTGCTGCAGGGGCTAACGCTGGAGCCGGCTGCGCAATACACCTCTTCCTCATTGTTCCCCCATCCACCACCTCCCCTGTCGTAGGTCCACTTGCTCGAATCCGGCAATGAGCCCACGGCTCCATTAAATTCGTCCGACCATACGAGCTGCCAGCCGTCATCGCTCCCTTGAATCGTTTGAAGTCTTTGGGACCTGGCCGGACTCGAACTCCAGAAGAACAAAAGGAACCACATGACTATTACGACGAAGGTGTGGATGGTTCTGATTTCTCGCGACATGGCGTGCGGCCTCCAGTTCGTCCCAAATTGAATCAGTGAATAATCGCTTTTCGCGAGTTGCTGTAAATACAGGAAATTCTGTATTTTGCCCGTTGCGCTCGCGAGCATCAGGAGAAGTTGTTGTGGAATTGGTCCCCTCAAGGGGGAAGATTCAGTGATTCAGCTCTGCGTTCCACGACAAGCCGGCAGAAAGAGACGAGACCTGGTTCGAGAAGAAACCAGCGGATCTGGCAAAACCTTAGGGACGGACCAGGCCAAGTCGTATGGCAAAGCGTACCAATCCAGCCGTCTCGTGGATATCCAGCTTTCCCATCAGACGACTTCTGTGCGCAGAAGCGGTTTTCACGCTGATTCCCAAAACTGAGGCGACTTCCTTGGTCGACTTTCCCTCGGCGACCAGCTGAAGCACCTGCCGCTCTCGAGGGCTGATGGGCACAGCATCAGGCTGAACACCCCGCCGATAGGCCTCGATCACACTCCGGGAAACCTCTGGACTGAGATAGGTTATTCCGCGGAGGACTTGACCGATCGCATCAACTAGTTCCTGGGTCCCTTTGGCTTTCAGAATATAGCCAGAAACACCCGCTCGCAGAGCCTCCAATACGTATTGATCTTCCTTGTACATCGTGAGCAGGATCGTTTTCGTCTCTGGCGAAGTTGAGGTGATCTGTCGACTGGCTTCGATTCCATTCAACAGCGGCATCGAGAGATCGAGAACGGCCACTTGCGGATGGAGCTTCTGGGCGAGGCGAACCACTTCGTGCCCATCGGATGCCTCCCCGATGACCCGGAATCCGTGGCGTTCCAGAAGGGCGCGAAACCCCTCTCTCACTATCTCATGATCATCCGCGAGTATGATTTCAACCGGCATATCTAATTGACAAGCGGCACATGGATCCGCACCTCGGTTCCAGATTTGGGAGCGGACTTGAGTGCCAGCGAACCCGAGACAACCGCCCAGCCAATGTTAGCGCCGATGATGGCACAGGCTACAGGGGTGTCTTTTCAGCTCGGCGGCCCGTCAAAAAGCTAAAAGGCCTCGCCGCACGCCTCAATTCGGTGGAGCCAGAGGCATCCCGAACCGAGCAAACGGCGTGCGACGAGGCAGGTTGAGGCTGTCAGAGAAGCTACAACAGTTGGCGAATGGGGACAATTGGGAGATCGATGCAGGTATCGGGGAAAAAGTACCTCGGGTGCGTGTAGGGCGAAAACCCGCTGGGTAGGAGGTCCAATACCCAATGGAATGGCAAAAGAACCCGATGAGTTCTCAAGCAAAGGCGCTCATGTTCCTCCCCCACGACCGGCCAACTCTACAGATCGCGAAACTGGTTCGCTTAGCGATTCGTCTCGTTAGCTGTCCCCTCCCTTGCGTTGTTCCATGGCGCTAAGCTGACCTCCAAGACCCATGCTGAAGAGCCTGTAGTTTAAAGTTCAATGCCGGGCCCCAACGCCGTTGACCTCTACGAAGCCTCAGCTTTCGGGCGGGGATTGAAAAGGGGCACGAAACGATTCTGCGTACTTGCTAGCCCCACCCATCGTCCACCCGTCATCTCGACCAGGGGTCGGATGTCCTTTCGACACTGCTTGTTCTACGGCCAGAGCATCATAGCCTGTGAGGAAAGTTGCTGGCGGGGCGGGCGGGCAGCCGCGGTTCTGGACTGGAAATTATGAAACTTCGAAATTAAGAACAATAATCATGGTAATGGAGAGTGTACTGCGCATCACGATATTGCTTGTCGCATCAAGTGCGCTCGCGCAGAACTTCTACGTGTCTTCAACCGGCAGCGATTCCAATCCCGGCAGTCAGGTCCGGCCTTGGCTCACCATCCAGCACGCAGCCAATGCGTCTACCGCAGGGGTCACAGTGCATGTTCTTCCGGGAACCTACAACGTCTCCACAATCACCAGTTCCGCGAGTGGCACGGTGTCACAGCACATCAAGTTCATTTCCGACACCAAGTATGGAGCCCGGATCGTAGGCACCGGGGACTCAGTATGGGCACAAAAAGGAAACTATGTCGAGGTGATTGGATTTGACATTACAGCTAGCAGCGCGGCTACTCGAATAGGCCTTGAATGGACCGGCAACAACGGGAACGTTAGTGAAAACAAAATCCATGACATTCAGTGTTCTGGATGTGGCGGAAATGGAGGAGCCGGGATCAACCTGGATAATGGGTCTGACCATACCTCTGCCGATGCAAACAGAGTGTACAACATGAATGGTGGAGCGATCTCCAGCACTGTGCATTGCATCTATCTGCACGTCACGAACAACATCGTAAGCAACAACTTGCTCTACAAGTGCGGCGGCTGGGGAGTCCAGCAATGGCATGTCGGAGTAGGTCACTCTACAATCGTCAACAACACAATTTTCTCCTCCAATGGTGGCATTGTGTTGGGCAGTGGCGGATTGCCAACCAGCGACTACAACTTCGTCGGCAACAACATCATTGTGAACAATAACTATGGCATCCTCGAATGCTGCATGAGCAGCGTCCAGGGTGTGGGAGTGCACCAGACTTATACCAACAATCTGGTGTGGAACAACAAAATCGCCAATGCGTTGCAATGGTCAGGGAAAATTCCGACGAATGGGGTAAGTTCCGATCCGCTATTCGCCAACTATCAGGCGGATGGTAGCGGTGACTATCATCTTCAGTCGAAGAGTCCCGCAAGAAGGGCGGCTACAAGTCAAAATGCTCCCCCGCTTGATTTTGACGGGGAAAATCGTCCCCAGGGAACAGACTACGACATAGGCGCATACCAATTCGTTGCCGTTCCTCCCCAACGGCGTTGAAGGCTGTCGTGCGCGGCAGAAAGGTTTGCGGGTTCCAGCCCAATGCTGGCGGATCAGTCGCCTGGCTGGAGCTCAGGGCAGGGCAGCTTTCACTTGAACATGCCAGGTCTAATTCCATGGCCTTTTGGGCCGTTAGCGTTAGCCTTCCGCTGCGTTCACAAAAGAAATCCCGCCAAGTGCCGACTGGCACGACTGGCGGGGATTGGATTATCCGCACGTTTTGAACACCGCCTCTCGCTGGATCCCGTTTCACTGCGCTGAAATATCGGGCCCGGTCCGCCCGTGTTTTACGACGATACCGAACAGCCCCGATCCCCCAAAACGCGACGGATCGGACTGCAAGGGGCGGGAGCGACAGATGTAAGACGGATGATGGGAGCATGCCTGGATGAAGGAATGGAAGCCCCAGTTCAAATCGATGTCGTCGACGACGACCGCGCCGCCGGGTCTCAAAAAGCTCCAAGCCCACTCCAGCTCAAAGCACGTGTTGTACGCCGTATGCAAACTGTCGTGGACGAAGAGGTCGATCTGTCCGAGAGAAGCAAGTAATTGGGGGAGGCGTCGCCGACTCGATCCTCTGATGTAGGACCAGCGACGACGGCAGCGTCCCTCCACCGCGGCACCGACCTCCTCGTACAGTTCCGGATCCAGGGGAGGCGGTTGGTCGATGCTCCAGAGGTGACCCGTTCCGTTGCGCTCGAGCCCTTCCAGTATGAACCGTGAGGAAACTCCGCGAGCGACACCGGTCTCGACGACCTTGATGGGCCGGAGGTGACGCGTCAGGCACCAGATCGCTCGCCCCAGTTCAGGCTCGCCATCGTTGAAGCCGCCAAAGAAGCCGACGCCGACCTGAAGCCCTTTCGCCTGGAGCGATCCGATCACCTCAGACCACAACGTCCAAAATTCTGTGGCGGCTTTGCACGGCCCGGGGACGCCCAGACCCTCGTGAAGACGACGTTCCCAATCGGGGTGCATCGGGTAAGAACCAGGCGGCGGGCGCCGCTCCCGTCGCTCGAGGACCTTCGCCTGGAGCCTCAGCCATACTTCCAGTGGGTCCGCGGCGACGTAGCGTATCACCTGCGGCGCTTTCCTGACATAGCGCAGAGCCGCTTTTATCATTGTCGATCACCCGCTCGTCCAGTCCAGCCGCGTGGCGCTTCAGACCCCTGAGTACTCAGAGGCCGGTTCGCCCCCAAATTGTCATTGCGCGAACCAACCGCTGTGTTCGACACACTACTCCCCTAACCGGAGGTTCTTGTGTCCGGAAACGCGATCAGCGATCTTACGTGTTGTAAGAAGTCAGGCGATCCGCAGGCCGCGCTCAGACACCGCGGCATCAAGTGCAGCAAAGCATACTTATTCGACGGTTACGGATTTAGCTAAGTTTCGCGGCTGATCCACGTCGCAACCGCGGCGAACTGCGATGTGATAAGCCAACAGCTGCAGGGGCACTATTTCGAGAATAGGCAACAGCATCTCGGGCGCGGGCGGGATGGAGAGAACGTGGTCGGCGGTGTGGCGGATTTCTTCATTCTCTTCCGTTGCGAGCGCAATCACTCGGCCCGAACGCGCCTTAGCCTCCTTCATGTTCGACAGCGTCTTCTCGAAGCGTACCATCGAGCCGGGATCCCCACGATCGCAAGTTGCCACGACCACGATCGGCAGATCTTCGTCAATCAACGCGTTGGGACCGTGCTTCATCTCACCCGCCGGGTAACCTTCGGCATGGATGTAGGAGATCTCTTTGAGCTTGAGTGCACCTTCCAGGGCAATGGGATAGTGGATGCCGCGTCCGAGAAACAGAAAATCCTTGGCGCGCACGTATTCCTTGGCAAGACCCTCGCATTCCTCTTCGCGCGTGAGCAGCTTCTCCAGCTTTCCGGGTAAAAGCGTCAGGTCGGCAACACAGTCCCGAACCTGCTTGTGGGAAAGCGTACCCCGCACTTGGGCGAGGTACAGCGCAAACAGATACAGCGCAGTGAGCTGCGCCGTGAAAGCCTTGGTCGACGCCACTCCAATCTCTGGCCCGGCGCGCGTATAGATGGTGCCCTGCGCTTCGCGCGTGATCATCGAGCCCACCACGTTGGAGATCGCGATGGTCTTCGACCCCCTCGCCCTGGCCTCGCGTTGGGCGGCAATGGTGTCGGCGGTCTCGCCCGACTGCGAAATCAGCATGGTCAGCGAGTCCGCGCCGAGGATGGGGTTGCGATAGCGCCACTCGCTGGCGTAATCGACCTCGACCGGCAGTCGCGCCAGGTGCTCGATCATGAACTTGCCAGCTAGGGCGGCGTGCCAGCTCGTGCCACAAGCGGCCACGTTGATCTTGGCGAGCGTGCGGAGCTCGGACTCGCTCATCTCGATCTCGTCCAGGAACACCTTGGCCGAATCCGGTGACACCCGGCCGAGCCAGGTATCGCGCACACTGCGCGGCTGCTCGAAGATTTCCTTGAGCATGAAATGCTTGAAGCCGCCCTTTTCCGCCATGATCGGGTCCCAGGAAACGTGCTGTGGCTGGCGGACGATCGGTTGACCCATAAAATCGGTGAGCTCGACGCCCGCCGGCGTGATCACCGCCAGATCGCCATCGGCCAAGAAAAACAGGTCGCGGGTGTGATAGAGGACGGCGGGCACGTCCGATGCGACGAAGTATTCGTTCTTGCCGAGGCCGATCACCGCCGGCGGGCCATTGCGTGCCGCTACGATCTTGTTGGGCTCATTGGCGGCGATGACAGCGAGAGCAAATACACCATGCAGTTCGCGCACAGCTTTGCGCACCGCTTCTTCCAGCGAAAGATGCCCGCCGTTCGTTTTCGAAACGAAGTATTGTTCGATGAGGTGGGCGATGACTTCGGTGTCGGTCTCGGTGGAGAACTTGTGGCCTTCTTCCTCCAGTTTCTTTTTCAGAACCAAGTAGTTTTCGACGATGCCGTTGTGCACGATGCCCAGTCGCCCAGTGCAGTCGCAGTGAGGGTGGGCGTTTTCCTCGCTAGGACGACCGTGCGTGGCCCAGCGGGTGTGCCCGATGCCGTAAGCACCATCGAGCGGTCGCACACGGATCGCCTCCTCCAGGTTGCGGAGTTTGCCCTGGGCACGGCGAATCTGGAGACCCTCACCGTTGCCAGCAACGGCGATCCCCGCCGAGTCATAGCCGCGATATTCCAAACGCTTCAGGCTGTCCAGCATCAGCGGGACAACCTTCTTATTGCCGACGTAGCCCACTATTCCGCACATGATTTACCTCATTGCAAATGCTCGCAACCGTTCCAGACATTCTTGTGAAGCCCGCCGTCGTCCTCGCGCCAGACTGGCGCCAACGCCGAGCCGGGTAAAGACACTCGCGAGGGGCTGGGCGTTACAGGCGCAACGTTTTCGCTGCTCCGCCCACTGTGAATTCCACCCCCAGCGGAGTGTGACCGCGTTGCACGGCCAAACTCCGATTGGAATCTCACCTGACCGTATTGTGCGCATTAGGCTTTCACAATCACTCAACAGCGCACGATCTTTTCGGAGGTGATGCCCTTGGTGGCATTGCGCGTGTCCACGATTAGTTGCGAGTCCTTGACGATTTTCGCGTAGTCGTAGTCGGAGTGATCGGTGATGATAAGGACACAGTCGTACTGGTCCAGACGATCAAGGGACGCGCGATCCATCTGAAGGTTGTACTTGCGCCCCCTGCCAATGTGGGGGAAAAACGGGTCGTGATAGCGAACGTCGGCGCCCTGGTTGCGCAAGAGTTCGATGACGGTCAAACTGGGCGATTCACGCAGATCATCGACGTCTTTCTTATACGCAACGCCGAGTACCAGCACTCGCGCACCGTTGAGCGTCTTCTTGCGCTGGTTGAGTGCGTCAATGAGAGAGGCGACCACATGGTAGGGCATACTCGCATTTACTTCTCCGGCCAGTTCGATGAAGTGCGTTTGGAAGTCGAACTGCCTTGCTTTCCAAGCAAGGTAGAATGGATCGACGGGAATGCAGTGCCCACCAAGACCCGGACCAGGGTAAAAAGCGTGGAAGCCGAAGGGCTTTGTCTTTGCCGCCTCAATCACTTCCCAGATATCAATCCCCATACGGATCGCGAGCAGTTTCAATTCGTTTACCAGAGCGATGTTCACGCAGCGGTAGATATTCTCGAGCAGTTTGGTCATCTCCGCCGCTGCCGGAGTAGACACCCGTACCGTTTGATTGAAGATCGAGCCGTACAACTCGGCGGCGAATTCCGCAGCGGTCGCGTTGAGGCCCCCGATCACCTTGGGGATGTCGCGGCGGGCAACCGTGTCGTTCCCCGGGTCTTCGCGCTCGGGAGAAAACGCGACATAAAAGTGACCGTCGGCTCGACCACTGCCACGGGCAGCTTTCAAAGCACTTCCCTTCTCCAGGATAGGGACCAGCACCTCTTCGGTCGTACCAGGATAACTGGTACTTTCCAGGACGATGAGCTGTCCTTCCCGGATGTTGGGTGCGAGTGCCTGCGCGGTCTGGCAGATGGCGGTGAGATCCGGTTCCCGAGATTCGCTCAATGGCGTCGGCACACAGATGATGACGGCGTCCATTTCGCCGATGTGTGCATAGTCCCCGGTTGCCGAGAACCCACGGCCGCGGGCAGCCTCAATGTCGGTATGGGGTATGCGGTAAATGTAGGAACCACCGGCACGAAGGGTCTCAATCTTGCGAGGGTCAATGTCGAAGCCGGTAACGCGAAAATGCTGTTCGCTGAAGAGCAATGCAAGGGGCAACCCAACGTAGCCCATACCGATCACGCCAATGCGCGCAGTACGCGTGCTAACGCGGGTGCGGAACGAGTCTTCGATTGCAATCGGGGCCGTGGCAGTAGAAACAGTGTCAGAGTTCATGGCTGCAAATTCCTTAGGTGCGTTGCTGTTGGTTGTGTGATTCGAAAGGCGTTGGAAATCATGTGCGTGCCGTCTGGCGGACCGCGGGTCCGCATTAAGCATTTGATGACCGAGCCCTCGGGCGACCGGGTCCGCACGACCTAGCGTGCGATCTGTGGTGCCTTCATTCGATCGCGTCCAGCCGGTTTGATCATGGGTCTTTCTCGCCCTGACGCGAGCCCCGGGGCTGGATCAGGTGCAGGCTGTTCGCAGAGCGAACCGTTCCGGAACGGCGGCCTCCCAGGTGCGGCTGACTCAGGCCACGATACTGATGGAGCGCTCGCTTGGCGCGGGCAAAAATGACCTCGCACCACCTGGCCGGACTCCACAGTTTGCGGATCCACTCCCACACAAAGAAGGCGAGGGGAACGGGGTCGTCGAAGCACCAGCAAGCGCTCTTCACTCTCGCTCCCGCTGGGCGCCGGTCATGGAATGAGACCAGGGTGGAGCGCCAATATGACGGTGGATAGGTCCAGACCAAGGAGCCACAGGGTCGAGACGAAGGCGACTGCGGCAGCCCAAGTTCGTAGCGATAGGCGGCGAGTGGAATGTTAACGCCATTGATGCTGGCGACCTCTTCCTGCCAGTCGGTACGACCCACGGTCGGCTCGATCATAAAGAGCTTGCCACTGCGCTGGTCTTGCTTGTATTCCATGCTGCACATTCCGACAAACCCGGTTTTGTCAAAAAAGGCCTTGGTTCGGCGTTCAAGTTCGTCTTCCATTTCAGGCGCCGCGATGCAGCTTGCCGTGCTTCCGGTTTGAGGGGGCCAGCAACGGAGTTTGCGGCCGGTGAAAGAGCTCACGGTGACGCCACTCTCGCCCCGGTACTGAAGGCAAAAGTAGATATCGCTCTCGCTGCCTTCGATCCACTCCTGGAGGATCAATTCCGGCACTTCCGGAAGAATCGCCCGGCACATGGCCTCGGCTTGCTCCCGCGAGGAGACCGTAAGGGCGCGCGGTGCGTTGAAGTACTCCTTATTGGGGGGTTTTATAACCGCTGGAAACTGCAATCCCGCGAATTTGACGAAATCTTTTTCTTCGCGAACGGTGATTGAACGTGGTACCGGGAACCCGTGCCTCTCCGCCAGCTGCTGGAAACCGCGCTTGTCCAGAAGTTGGCAAACGCAGTCGTCGTCCGGAAGGCGCATGTGAAAGGCTCCCGTCAACCGCTCCCGATAGTTTGAGACCGTGCGGACCTGGAGGTCGGTTGTCACGAAAAGCACTGGTCGCTCGTCCAGACGCGTCCGCAGCGCCAGGAGGCTGTCAATCAAACCAGGGCCAGACATCGCACTGATCACAAGTGGGCGCGCATAGCGCGAGTGCATGGCAGGCCGGCGTGCGTCGCTGTCGGCAACAATGAGCGGCACCCCGGCTCTGCCCAAGCTGCGGGCAATCCCTAGTGCATCCGCATCGGCGCCGACAATGACGGCCGGCGTGCTCAAGGCGACCGGTGCGACCCTGGTGGGCACGGAATTGGGTGGGGAGGAAGCGCGGACTGGTAGTAGCAGGGTCATAGAAGTTGACCTCTGAGATCTGGATCAAGGCGGGCCCGGAATATAAGCATCACTCCCTGGCGAAACGTCGAATCGAGCAAGGCGAATTGTGTGGGTTGGCTCTGCGGATTGCCAGCCGAGGTCAGGCAGATGCCTGTGTCCCCACAACCTGACCCAGGTGTTCGGAAAGGCGGCGAGCCGTGTAGCCTGCCCCGAACATGAATCGCATGACCGGCCCGAGGTAGTGTGCCGATGCAAGGCCCACGAAGTAGAGCCCGGCGACGGAAGACTGGAAATCCTTGGAAAGCACAGGCGCATATTCGAGAGACTGTAAACCGGAGCGGATCATTTCGCTCAGGAAGGTCAAGCGGCGCACGTCGACGCGGTAGCCTGTCGCCGCGATGATGTGGCGGGTTATGAGCTCGGATGGCGCGCCGTTTCCGTTGAGCTGCAGGTATACGTGTCCGTCCCCTATCTCAGCTTGCTTGGGTGTGCGTGCGAGCAGAACCGGTACCCGCTCAAGGATCAGATCTTTGGTCCACCAGCCTCCAGCCGGGCCGAGATACGTCTTTATGGTTCGCAGGCGGATGTCCTGCGGCAAATAGCGAAATAACATGGGTGCCTCAGTGAAGAATCGGCTCCTCCACCCACCCCCTATTCCCGTCATCGGAAAGCGGATTCGACGCCACAGAGACCTCGGCCCTGGCTTAGGGAGAAATGCAAGCGATGGCCGTCGTCCTACAAGGCGCACCTGGGCACCGATTTCGTGCAGCAAGGCAGCAAGGTCAAGCGCCGAGGCGCCGCCGCCCACGACGGTAACATCCTGTCCTTTAAAGCGACTAAGGTCATGATGGTCCGAGCTGTGGGACAGGAATTCGGACGGCAAGTGAGCAAGGCTAGGCGGAATGTAACGGAAGTAGCTGCCGCCGACTGCAACAATCACTCTGCGTGCGCTGACCGTTTCTCCGCTGTCGAGCTGGAGAAGGAAGCCTTTTGACGAATGATCAACTGCCACAACTGTTTTATTTTCGACATCGGGCACGAGCTGTTTTTGAAAGGAGAGTCCATAGGCGACCATGGTTTCGAGCGGAATCGGAACTCCCAGGTCGCCATAGGGTAGACCGTTTTGCGCGCAGAATTGTTTCAGAGTAAAGCGTCGTTCGGGATCGTAGAGGTCCGAGGCGAAGCCTTCAGATTTCAGGAACATGCCGGCCGGCATCCGTGCGCGCCAGCTTTCCATCGGGCTGCCGAAAATCCGAAATCCCAGCCCGCGGGTTCGCAAATGCGCAGCAATGGATAGGCCATAGGGCCCGGCTCCGATAATAGCGATCTCAGGAGAGTTCATGTTGGGGATCTATCCTTCACGTCGTACCGACGACTCAAGTCTTGTGGGTCAGCCATCCTTCCTCTTCGACCGCGATGCGCGGGGATCACAATGGATAACGTGTTTGTCGCACGTGAACGCTTCCATCGCTCTCCTCGAGGGCTGTGATGCGGGCGGGCGATGCATCCGGCTTTGCTGCCACCGGGCCTCGACCATTCTGTCGAAGCACAGCTGATTCCCATAGGAATACACTGTGCGCGAATGAAGCTCGCACCCGCAGCGTTCCAGACATCGCGTCGTGCGGAAGTGGCGGTATGCCGGGTCTGGTTAGGCGGCAATGACTAGGGCCGATAGATGGCGATTCCAGTCGCAGTCTGAACGATAGCCTCAAGCCCCCTTCGTGCAGCGGTTTTTGTGGCGCTGTTGGGGACGAAGAGAATGTCGCCAGGTTGCAAGCTCACATCAGGCATTTTGGCGGCAAGGATTTTCTTAAGCGGAACCGGAATTTCCTTCAGCCCCTGGGGTGCGTTGCGAATTACCTTGGTACCGTTAATCGCAGCCGTGGGGTTTGTCCCTTGGGCCATCGCGATGGCCTGGAGCACGGTCATTCTTGAATTCTCCATTACGATCCCGCTGGGTTGGCGGACGTCCCCCACCACGTAGACGATGCCTGCTTTGGAAACGACGACGGTATCGCCCGGGAAGACCTGCACGTTGCTGTGCTGGGACGCATCCGCACCGTAGGACAACGGCAATGTTTCGGGATGGTCCGGCCGACCGCGATGGGTTACCGTAACCGTGGTGCCGGCCTTGGCCGTTGTGCCGCCGGCCGCCGAGATGGCGTCAAATAACGTGCGGGCGCCGGGCAACGGGTAGATGCCTGGCTTCTGAACCTCCCCCAGAACTGAAATGGCCTGAGTACTATATTCACGATCGAAAATCGATACCTGCGGATCGTTGAAATACCCACCTCGCGCCAGTTCTTTGGCAACCAGTTGCTCGCCGTCGCGGATGGAAAGACCAGCAACCTTCACGCTCCCCAACAGGGGCAATGAAATCTCGCCCGAATCACTGACGCGCACCTGTCTGTCAAAGTCCGTTCCGTAGACCGTCACCTGCAGGAGGTCGCCGGTGCCGATGAGCATGTCTGCAGAAAGGCTCTTCGGCGCCGTTTCGGTCGGGGCCTCGGATTGGCGGGGTGCTTTGTCCTGCGCCGCGACGACGTTGAGCTGCAAAAGCGCGGCGCACAACACCTCCGCGATGCAGCGCAGCCAAACGATAGGTACGACTGTTTTCAGAATCATGGTTAGCCCTCTTTGGATCGCAACAGCTCGTCCGAGGAGCGAATCGAAACTGCGCTTCGTTTTCGGCGGTGATGTTTCGCAGGACAGAGTTACCGGGCGGCCTGCAGCGTGGTTCTCATCCGGGGATTGTGGAGTTCGTTGGCACCCGCACCTCGCGCGGCTCTCTCCAGCACTTCCAGAATTTGGCCAACCCCACAAGAAAACCTATGCCGTAGGAGAAATGGAGCATGGGAAAACTTAGGGCCAGCGAGGGAGCCAGCCCCCATCTCCTTCGCCTCCCTACGAGCCAGATGGACACGGCAGCGGTCGCGAGCAGGTACATGCCAAGCAGGGAGAGGAACACATCATTGCCGATGGCAGGACGAATTGCCACCATCAGGAGAGACAGCAGCAACGCGCAGACGAACGCGGCGGGAACAAAGTGCCGAAACTGCATTTGACGTGGGTGCTTTTGCAGAACGCGAACCTTCCAGTACCCGTATTGAAAATACTGCCGCCACAGTGAGCGGATCGAGGAGCGGCTGGTGTATCGGGACCTGATTTCCGGGGCGATCAGGATCCTCCCTCCCAGCTTGCGCAGCCGGTAATTAAATTCGTCGTCCTGGCCGCGCACGAATTCTTCATCCAACCGGCCTATGCGCTCGATGATGTCGCGGGTATAAGCGCCGAAGGCCACCGTGTCCACGTACTTCCGGCTACGGCACCCCACGCGAAAGGCAACTCCGCCGACACCAAAACGTGACGACATCGCCAACGAAATAGCCTCGGCGCGGTCGGTCTGGTACACCGTGTTGATGGGGCCACCCACACAGTCGGCAATGCCCTCCTGAAGCAATGAGCAACAGGCCTTCACGTAGTCCACGGCAAGTTCGGTGTGTCCGCCCATCATGATGATGATGTCGCCGTGGGCAACACTCAGGCCTGCGTTGAACCCGGAGGCCATGATTCGGCGTGGGTTGTCGGTCAAGCGGATGCGTTGATCGACCTCTGCGGCCAGGGAAACAATTTGCCGGGTGTTGTCGCTCGACACGCCGTCTGCAACGATGATCTCCATTCTGTCCCGGGGATAGTCTTGTGACAGCAAGCATTCCAGAACAGGTCTGATGGTGTTCTGTTCGTTGCGGACGGGCATGATGATGGAGACAAACGGCGGTTGAGCGATATCGGACATAAAATACCGTAAGCCAGAGTCAATCCATGCTTGCTGCAATCACGAATATTGGATCTGAAATCGTTCCGTCCACTCAATGACATTCAGGCAACGCCAAACCGCGAAGGAGATCGGCTTGCGACCCTGCTCGATCTGCTGCCATTCGCGACCGACCACGTCCAAGCGGATTGCGGGTATTTCTAGCGCCACTTGTGCGTCGAATCGCTCGTGAATCCAACGGCTGACAGCCGACAGCCACTTGCGCTCGGGCGTGGCAAAGCCAATCTTGTCTTTCCGGTCCAGAATGGGGTCCGGAACTATACCACGCATGGCGCGCCGAAATACCGCTTTTGACGTCCCGTCCGGCGCAACGATGTACTCTTCCGGCAGGGAGAAGACAAAATTAACCAATTCGGGCGTGAGGAACGGCACGCGACTTTCGATCGAGAATGCCATGGAGTTCCGGTCCTCGTAGCGCAACAGGTTAGGCAGATGCTCGAGCAGTTCTCGTTTTAGCTTCTCCTGTAATACCTGCGACGAACTGTAGGCGTCCCAAATTCGATGAGGCAGAACTCCATGCTGGCGGAACCAATCCTGGTTCAGCCATGAAGGTACCAAATCCTTGCCGACCAGCCTGCGCAAGGGGCCCTGCGCGAACATGGGTAGTAGGTAGTGAGAAGCGTCCTGCAATAGCAAAAAGCCGCCCGCACCGGACCAGTCGCGCGCATGGGAAAGGAAATCTGCCGCCTTGCGCCAGCGCTTCTGCCGGATCAGGGATGCCAGCCGTGCCCCCCGGAAGTAGGAATAGCCGCCCAAAATCTCATCGGCTCCTTGGCCATCCAGCATGACCTTGATTCCCGCCTTCTGAGCGGCACCGAATACGCGATATTGAGCATACAAACTCGTGCTTCCTGAAGGCATGTCCTGGACGTAGGAGAGCCGTGCGAAATCAGCCATCAATTCGTTTGCGGTTGGTCGGACCTTGTGAACATGCGAGCGCGCCGCCCGAGCGACCAGGTCTACCCACTTTTCTTCATTCAGCGAGTCATCCTCTGCAATATAGCTAAAGGTGTGAAGATCGACGCCCGGGTCCAAGTACCGCATCGCCATCACGATGGATGAAGAATCAATGCCGCCCGATAGAGCTGATCCGACCGGCACGTCGCTTCGCAGGTGCAGAGCGACGCTCTTGAGGAATAGCGCTCGAAGATGTTCGGCAGCCTGCTCGAATGACAAATCGTCACGACACTCCAGCGCGGGCTCCCAATAGCACGCCGGACGAGGTCTAAGGCTGCCATCGAGCGGAATTTCGAGGTAGTGGGCTGCCGGAAGCTGCAGGACGTCGGCGAGTAAGGTTTCCGAACCGTAGTCGCACAGTCCGTGTCGAAGATAACTGAACAACCGGTTGGCGTTGACCTGGCGTGAGACGGCGCCGAATTCGAGCAGTGTCTTCAACTCAGACGCGAAGACAAAAGACTGATCCGTCGCTGCATAGTAGAGAGGCTTTATGCCGAAGAAGTCGCGCGCCAGAAACACCACGCGTCGGACGGTGTCCAGGACGGCAAAGGCAAACATGCCAACCAGTCGCCGCAAAGCTTCGACGCCCCAGGCGGCGTAGGCAGCGAGAAGCACTTCGGTGTCGGAATCCGACTGAAACTGGTACCCGAGTTGTTCGAGTTCTCCACGGAGCTCGACATAGTTGTAGATCTCTCCGTTAAACGTAATGAAGTAGCGACCGTCCCGTGTTCCCATGGGCTGCCAGCCGCCCTCGGACAGATCAAGGATCGAAAGCCGCCGGTGCAGGAAAATCACTTCTGCGTGAGCCCCCGGATCCGTCCACTCGCGACCGAGCTTCACGCTCCGTTCCGAGTACACGAGAAAGCCCTGGTCATCTGGCCCTCGGTGCCTGAGCTGGTCCAGCACGGCCGGGATGCGCCGCGGACCGACCCGGCCCTTCTTTGAAATGAATCCGACAACTCCGCACATGGCAACAGAGCTCCTTACAAAGGCTGGTTTCTGCAATTCAGAGGGTTTGAACCTAAGAAACCACCGTCCGGGATTGCACCTCGAACTTCAAGTCCTGCACCTGAACCTTGAAGTCCCAAGGTCCCAGATCTGACGCTTGGGTTCGAGATCCCTACTTCACACTCCATCCCGCCACTAGGTCGGACTGCGCCAGGCGGCCAAACTCCGTTGTGCTCGGGGCCGAAGGGGCCCCGCCCGACGGCAGGACGAAACATGGGCCTGTTTGTGGTTTACTCGGGTTCGGGAGCGATGGCAGCCTCGAATTCGGATTGCTGAGATTCAGTGCAGTCACAAGGTTGCCAATATCAGAGGACGCGTCCCGTCTCGTGAGCGGCGGGAGGCCCCATCTCCACTCAATCAACTTAAGGACGGAAGTGTGATCGAAAACCGTGTTGATCACTCGTGGATTGGTCGGAATTCCCCGCGTAAACGGCGACGCCACCACCGTGGGAACGCGGAAGCCGAGCAATGTTTTGTCGTTCACGACATCGGGGTCCACGTGGTTGGCTGCGGCCGCGCGCGGCGGCGAAACATGCTCAAAAAATCCGCCCCATTCATCGAAGTTAACGATGAACACAGTGCTGTTCCAGGCCGGCCCATGGGCCACGGCTTGAAACGTTTGCCGCAGGAAGTAGTCCCCGTAGCGAATATCAGCGTGCGGATGATCATCGTTCCCGGTGCCGTCGTCCAGGATCGTGTAGATCGGGTCCACAAAGGAAACCGCGGGCAGATTGCCGCTGGCCGCATCCGAGAGAAAGTCCGAATAGGAGTGCGAGATGAGAATGTATTTCAGACCCCACAACGCCAGGAAGGGAACATTATTGAAGTAATACTTGGCACTGACTCCGGCCTCCGCCAGTTCATCCCAGATCGTGGGCAGGCTTGTCGGTGTCACCGAGTCATCGAGCCTGTCGGTCTGTGCGGAATGAAGGAATAGCCGGTTGGGAAAAGTCGGCCCGAGAATCGAGCAAAAGTACCCGCTCAGGGTTGTGTAGTTTCGCGCCAGAGCCGCGTAGAAGGGAATATCAGCAGCGGCATAATAGCCAATCGAGAAAACATCGTTGGCAGGATCCGACAGGAATCCGTCCATGAATCCGTTGTCATACTCGATCCGGGCGCCCGTATAGGAGTGGTCAGGATCGGGATGAGGACAGCCGGTAAAATCCGGCGCCAATCGGTAGGTACTGTGAACCGCTCCGCCAGGATCCTTATATTTGAGGCCCGCCTGCCTGCCGTTGGCGCCGGGCAACCAACCCAACAAGTGGTCGAAGCTGCGGTTTTCCATGGTCACGACCACGATGTGTTCAATGCCGGATTGGTCGGGCGCGGGAAGCGGTGTGAGCTGATCCGCCGCCTGGCGGGCAAACATGCGCGCTGGATTTAGGCCAACCATCGATCCCAGCGCGGCGGCCCCAGCGGCACCCGCGACTCCTGCAACGAATTTCCTGCGGTTTATTGCCATGAGGACCTCCGATCAAGGGTCTCTGATGAGTTCATGGGTACGGGAACATCGGGAAGGGTCAAGAGCCCCCTGCGGCTGCTGGAAGGCCAGAGCCAGGAGCGAGGCCGAAAAGACTCACCCGGACCGAGCACGAGTGGAAGTCCAACTCCGGTATCCGCCGAGACTCCGCTCGCGGGCCAGGGCCGGTTTTTCAGCAGCCACTAGAGATTTCCGAGACTATGGTGGTGTTTTGAAACAATTCGCGTCAAGACCAAATAGTAGGCCCCGAACGTGAGGGTCCCCGTTGCACTCAACACCATGATCGTTTGCACCGGCGAAAGCTGCCCCCACGCGGAAAACACAAAAACTCCGATCGTGGTCGTGAGGGCCAACAGGTCATAGACGAGCTTCAACCGCTGACCTTCCAAAACAAAGACCAGGCGGCTCAACGGGGTCACGACGAACTGGGCAAGAAATAATGGTGCAGCCACGGCTGCAAAATCTCCCGCCAAGGTCCACCTGCTTCCAAAAACCATTTTAAATAACGGCCTCCCGAACAACATCAGCAGGATGGTTGGGAGTATTCCCAAAAGCGCCAGGACGGCGCTGGTTGTTTGGAATAACCCGACGACCCGCTCCGGTGTTTCGCGCACGTACTGCGCCAGTCGCCCATGAAAAGCGTCCGCCACACTGGTGGAAATTAAGACCAGTGGTACAGCAAGGACTCTCTGCACCAGTGCGAAATATCCGCCAGTCTCCACTCCGAAGCACCGCACCACCAGGGGTATGCAGATGTTTGCGGCCAAGGTGTCCACCAGCGAAGAAGGGAGTGAATACACAGGAAACTGCCGGTTCTCCCATAAGACTTCGGACAAGTTCCTGGGGTTCGCCGGAAACACGTAAGCCCTGATGCTTGGCCATGCCTCGCGGAACATGCGTGTCATTCCGGCCGAGCGGCCTATCAATTCGCCGGCCAGCAATCCTGCCAGACGCCCACCAAAGACGCCCATGACGACCTGGGAAATCGAACGGGCGCCATTCTGCACCACGGTTGCCTGCGATACGCCGCGGAATTGCTCCTGCCGTACAAACCAGTATCGAAGCGCAGAAAACGCCGCCACAAAGACCAACGCAGGAACCATCAACAGCGGCGTATACGATGGCAGCGTGTTAAACCCCAATAACGAAAAGTGAATCGCTAGGAAAAGTGCACCCGCGCCGAAAATGCTCACTGGCAAGGAGAACAGGAACGCAAGCAGGGCCAACTGAGCGGCCTTTTGCTCAGTGCGCGCCGCCACAATGCCGAGTTCGTATCGGAGCGAGATTCCCACCATGGCGACGTTCAGAAAACTCGCAAACAGGGCAAACTGCCCCAAGCTGTCGGGAAGGTAGAGCCGTGTGAGCAGCGGGGCGAGCAGGACGTTGAAGCTCTGGGCTAAGGCAGTGCCGCCGCCCAGTATGGCGATATTGCGCGCAAAGCTCCAGCGAGCCACTCTGGGGTAGCCTGCAACAGCTTTGGTTAACTTGCCTGTGCGTTCCTCTGTGGCGGTGAATTGGGTCATGCGAATGAGGCTTTTGAGGCAAACCAAGAAATCAAGCCGAAATCTCACCCGGGTGTTGCTGCTGGTGTCTCGCCAATCGCGCAAGCGCAAACAGGGTTCCGCACCAGAACCACGTGTTTCTCTCTTCTAACTGACCCGTGACGGCGTTCGATAGCAAGCACAGCATCACGACAGGCACAATAAACACAAACCGTTTTCCCGGAGCCTGCACAACTGTGGCACAGGCGCCGATAATTGCCGCAAACACCAGCCCAAGCGCCGTCAGACCGACGATACCCTGCTCCGCGGCAATCTCGAGGACGAAGTTGTGCGGGTGAGTGAGGACGCGTTCGTCACTGTAGTGCCACAGCGTGCTCCAGCCGCCCACCCCCCAGCCGAGCAACGGCTTGGCGAGAAACGCTTGCCAGGCAGATTCTGCGAATGAGTACCTTTGTCCGGCAGTTCCAGCCGGAGCCGATCCCTTAAAAACAGCGCTCAATTCCGCAGCCTTGATCGCGAACTTTGAATAGGTGGCTGGCAGGTGGCGCAGCCAAAGGGCCGAAAGCGAAACCACAACAATGACAGTTGCCACGGCAAGCAGAATCGACCTCTTCGAAAGCGAAACCTGGTCGAGCCGTAGAAAGACCAGGCTGGCCGCGGCCACCAAAAGCAGTGACAGAATGGCGCTGCGGGAAAGCGAAGCGACGGTCGCGATGGTGAGGATCGCGATGCACACGCCCAACAGCGCACGATGGACACGTTTTGTGGCGAGCGGAAAATACAGAACCATCAGAACGGCCGTGGCCGAGAGCAGACCCGCGCCGATCTGCGTCGGGTCTTCGTCGCCCCTGAGAACGGTGACCGTGGGATGCAGCACTCGATAGACCGTCCGGCCGGCCAGAGCCACGCTCAACAGCATGCTGAGCAGCACCAGTCGACGCACGTCCCGCTCGCCCCGCAACAGAATCAGAGGAGCAACCAGGGCCAAGAAATCAAACCCGATCAGCTTCAGAAGCTTTTCACTGCCGATGACCGGAGCGGGGGTGTAGGTGTAACTGATGGCGACCACAAGAATCAGCAGGAAAAAAGCGACCACGCGCAGCATCTGCCCGGCGAACAAATCGCGCAGGCTGCCCTGTTCAATTCCGGTTGTCACCAGGAACAGCTTCAAGAAGACGGCGACGTAGAGCAGGGCCACCGCGACCAACGTAGGATCGGTCAGACTTACGCCCGCCGCCGCCTGAGATTTGAAATTTCCTACGTAGACTACCGCCACCATCAGGACCACCGGAAACTTTCGGACCAATACCGGGAGCAGCACCGGGACGGGTGCCGCAAGCAGCAGCCAGAACGGCTCGATCTCGAGAGCGACGGCTGCGATAACGAGTAAGAGCAGAGACAGACCGCCAGTGACATAGAGCAGGGCACGTATGCGTATCGGGCTTAACCAGGAGTGGGGATGGGTCTCGAACGACATTTGCTCCTCGGAGTCTTCACCGCAGGATAGCCAACGCGGTCTTTATCAGAAGCTTCAGGTCGGTGAGCAGGGTTGCGTGCCGGGCATAGTCAAGATCGAGGCGCACTTTCTCGGGCAGCAACGTCGTTTGATAGTAGCTTGCGAGTTCGTTCTCAGGAACCGAGCTCAGCAGGTCCTCTTCGTTGCGGAACTTCAAGGTCGCCGTGCTTGTGATTCCTGGCTTGAGAGTGCGCACGCACTGCAGGTTCGTCGGAAGCGCATCCAGGAATTCCGCCGAGTCCGGCCGGGGACCGACCAGGCTCATATCGCCGCGCATCACATTGATGAGTTGCGGCAACTCATCAATTTTCCACTGGCGCAAGAACCGTCCGGCTTTGGTCACTCTGCCGTCACCTTTACGCGTGAGTGGCAGTCCCAATTCCTTCCGATGGGCCATTGTCCGGAACTTGAGAACGCGAATTCGCTTGCCTCCCTGCCCCATCCGATCGGCACCAAAGAGCAGTGGACCGGGCGAGGTCGCGACCGCAAGCGACGCCAGCAACATAGGCGGCAGCGCGAGAATCAGGAACACGCTGGTCGAAACCAGGTCGAAGATCCGTTTGCCGGGCGAGTTGCACCACGCACTCGCGCGCGAGTATTCATTCCCTCTCGCCCCCTGGGTGCGGCCGGTTGCACCCTCGGTCCCAGGATCAGCGCTTGGATTGGTGATCGGAGTCGTCACGCCCTTACCCACTCGCAAGTTTCTGGTTGTGACCGCAACCGGGTCAGCAGAGCCAGTCGTCACGCAACGACGACTTCCAATCAAATCGCTCACTGGAGGCGACCATGTCCAAAATCTGGTGGTACTGCTGAACAAATGCCGCGTCTCGCATCGTTGTGTTGTGACAGAGGAGAGTGAAGACACCACCCACCGTGCGGCATCTGCCAATGATCTGGCTGACCTGATCCAGCAGCTCGTCAGGGGGCAAGCACATGTAGTCGAGCAGCGTGGTATCCATGATAAGCAAAGGTATTTCGAGCAGGCGCGCTTCCCGGTTCAACCACCACAGCCAGGGGCGATAAGGAATGCAGGTGCCCGCCCTGAACCCTACTCGATCGGCGAATCCGACAGTGTTGTCGTAGGCCAGGCCACAGTTCTCCCAATCCACCCAGGTTTCAGGACACCAACGCAGGTAATGCTGCCGTCCCCCCAGCTGCTGCTCGCCGAGGACTGTCCGCAGGATCTGTACCTCTGCCTGAAGTTCCTGGGGGCAGCGGAAGGTCTGGTACCCGGGGTGGACGCCGTTTTCGACGCCCCGTTCTCGCAGCCGGCCGATCATGCTGCGAACCCTGTCGGCCCGCGGATCGTAGCCGCTGTCGAACGGTCCGAGGCGGCTCGCCTTCCAGAAAACGGCAGAATCCAGGGCCCTCTCAAGAGCAGCGTCGGCAACCGTTTGAACCAGTCCGAGGCAACTTGGCTGGCCTGGCGCCAGCGTTCGCAACAGGAGCGCGACACCTGGGAGCGGATTGTGGGCTTGGACGCCGAGCTTGATGGCAGATCGAAGATCGAACGGTAGCGCCGACCACGCGGTGCGCATTAACCACGCTCGCTGGGCGCGTCCCCGGACCGGCCGAAGCCAGGTGTGCATTCCGACGTCGTCGACGTCGTGGCTGACCTTTGCCCGCAGTAGGCGCCGTTTCGGACGCCATCCCGGCACGAGCGCTTCCAGCGCCTGCGCGAGGGCTAAGCCGCATTCGTCGACAATCGGGCGGTCGAGAAAGCCGTCGCGCCGGGCCACGCTCATCCCGGAAGAAAATCGCGAATGGGCGTCGGTGCGGAGTTGTTGTGTTTCTTCGACCCGGCATAGGGAAAACAGCACGGATGCTGGCAAGTCTACGAAGCACTCAAGCTGGTCCGCGCCCGACCGGCAGAACAAAGGACGCCTTCCGTTCTGCGCTTTTTCGCAGAACGGTACAACCAGATCAGGAATCGTGCTCCTGACTGGGTCCTTCGGGGGCGACATCCACTGCGCGTGGATGGTATGGAAGTTCGGGCCAGCCAATTCATCGCAGCACCGCGCCGACAGGTTTCTAAAACGAATCTGCTTGGTTGTCCCCGGTTGCAGGTGGATGACCGTGACATCGGGCCTGATCGCAAGCGTCCACGAGTCGAAAAAGTCACGCGTTACACCGGCTCTACGGGCCAGTTCTTTTATCGCCCAGCAGCGCGCCTCGCAGGAGATGGTGGTCATACCGACAGCAGCGGCGGCTCGGTCACGTCGCCCGGGAACGGTGATCCGCCCATTACTTCGATTCGCCGCGGCCGGCCAGCTGGGAGTTGTAGAGGGCGAGCAATTGCCGCTCTTCGGTGTTCCAGTTGTAGCGCGCCTTGACGGCGGCGCGGCCACGAGCCCCCATTTCTTGCGCCTTTTCCGGATGGGTCAGTAAGTACTCGATGGCGCGCGCAATCTCCTTGCTGTCGAGTGGGTCAACCAGCAGCCCGCAACCGCTACTCTCAACGATTTCGCGCCACAGGGGAAAATCCGATGCCACCACGGGCACGCCCGCGCACATGTATTCAAAGAGCTTGACGGGGAGAGCATTGACAAAGTTGGGGACGGGATGCAACAAGACCAGTCCCACGCGTGCGCGGCCGAGCAGGGTTCGAACCTCCTTACGACCGAGAATACCGAGCAACTCGGCTCGCTCCGAACCGGGCAGGCGAACGACTTCCTCACGCAGTCCCGGCGGGATGAGACCGGCGAATGCAAGCCGCGCATCGAGCCGCCCCGGGAGCAGGGAGGTCGCTGCGATTGCTTCCCGGAAACCGCGTTCCTGAAACATGCTGCCCACGTACACGATGAGATGAGGCCGCTCGTCCCATGCCAGCTCAGGCCCGCGCGCGAATTCCTCCAACACCGGGAAATTGCGAACCACAACCGTGTTCGCGTTTTGTGAGTAAAATCTCTTCGCTATCGTGGGCGTGGCAGCAACCACCCCCGCAAAGCGCGGGGCCGCCATGAGCTCGACCCGGCCCGCCAGCCAGCCCAGCAGCTTGCGCGCGAACGCGGGTATGTACCTTTTGTACGGGAAGGTATTGGGGACGTCCTCGTGCGCGTCGTAGATCACGCGTTGGCCTCGAAGGCTCAGCCATACCCCGACGGGAATGAGCTCGGGATCGTGGAAGTGGTACACATCAGCATTTCGTCGAGCGGCTTCGCGGTATACCCGCCAGATCATTGCCGTCCAGCGCCTCAGCCGGTTTTTCGGGTGGGGTAGAGCCTTGACTTTAACGCCGTCTATAATTTCATCCCGCTCGTGCTGCGCCACGAGCGTGACATCGTGCCCTGCTTTCGCGAGCGCCTTGCACTCCTTGTACAGGATGCGCGCGTCCATTGCGTAGTGACACGAGGTCAAGTGGACAACCCTGAGGGTGGCTGCGGTGACCGGGAAGTACCCCGAACTGAGTGGCAAGGTGGTTGTCATGAGATTGTGAGACGCTAAATGACCGGATCGTGTCCGAGCAGGGCGGAGCCCGCGTGGTACAAACCCATCGCGAATCGCAGTCGCCTGCTCTGTTTCGTAATGGAAAACAAGGCCACGGGTTCCCCCCCAAACGACCGAAAAAACCGCTCGACGGGCTCAAGCATGGAACCTTCAAAATCAAACAGGCCGCAGACAGTCGAGGCGAACTTGATTGCCTCCCACATCACCAGGCTGCCCGCGCCACTGTTCCGCAGCTCCGGATCGCCACCACCCATCAGGTAATAAGCGCAGTCGGCGTTCCATAGGATGTAGGCCGCGGCATGGACCCGACCGCGCGCATCCTCGGCAAAAAACATCCGGCGACAGCGCCGGCTTTCGCACGCCGCATCGATCCGATGGAGCAGCTCGATGCTCACGGGCAGGTGCGCTCCTTGTCGCGAGAACGTCAAGGACCAGATGCGGGCGAAGCAGTCGATATCCAGGTCCTCACGCACCGCGACGATGTTTCTTGCCTTGCGGATTTCTCTACGCGTGCTGTCCCGCAGGCCTTCCCAGACGCCTTCCTGGTCAGCCAATCCCGAGAGTCGATAGGTATAGCGCGTTGTTTGGCTGAAACCCCGCCAACAAAAGGGTAACCAATTCGTTATCTGCGGGGCGAAAGTTTGACGGAATAGGTCGAAGTGCGGAAGCGCGGCTATTAGTTCCTGCATCAGTTCTTTTTCTTCCGCCAGTCGATTCGTTCGTTTCGCGCTTGAGACCCGCAGCCAGGGACCAAGGCTCGGTGTGAGTCTCGGTTGTGTCAAGAAAACCGAGCCGAATTTTCTCTTGCGCACGAACGGCAGGCGGGCCGCGACCTGGCCGCCACGCTTGACGACCACTTCGTCCCACTCGCCCGGAGCCACCGCGTCGAGCCACCACGGCTCCTGGAACAGGGTGTAGGAATCTGAGGAACAGCCTAAGGCGCCATTCCCTCCTTCGGCCGAGATCGAAGTCTGATCCAACAACATAGCTTGGTCTGGCATCGGGCGTCGGTGGATGAGGTCGGACCCCGAGCCTCGGATGACGGGCGCTAGACCGGGCGCCATTTTCAATTGTGATGTCACGCCACCGCCTTGCGCCGGTGAGCCCACACCACCTGCTCCACGCTTTCGATTACGCGCGCAACGTCCTCATCGCTCAGATCGGGGTAAATCGGCAGCGAAAGGCAGCGCGAATAGGCATCTTCGGCGTTGGGAAAATCGCCTTGCCGGTGGCCGTAGGTGTTCGTGTAGTAGGAGTGCAGATGCAAGGGGATGAAGTGCACTGCCGTGCCGATGCCCCGCTTCTTCATTTCTTCAATAAATTCAGTGCGCCCTACTTTGAGAGCTCCAGGACGAAGACGCAGGATAAACAGGTGCCATGAATGCTCGCTTCCCGGGCCGGCAACCGGCGGACACTCCAGCTCCTCGACCATTGCGAACCGCTCGTAATATCGCGCGGCAATTGCGGAGCGGCGCTGAAAGAACTGATCCGACTTGACAAGTTGCGCCGAGCCCAGCGCACCCAGGATGTCCGGCAGGTTCAGCTTGAAGCCTGCGTGCAGCACCTCGTAGTACCAGGAGCCCTCGCGCGCATAGCGCTTCCAGGCATCACCGCTGATGCCGTGCAACCTCATGCACCGCGCTTTCTCGGCGTAGTGGTCATTGTCAGTGACCATCATTCCGCCTTCCCCGGTGGTTATGTTTTTGGTTGCGTAAAAGCTGAATGCGGTAAGATCCGAAATCGTGCCCACGCGTCGGCCGCGAAAGGTTGCTGGCAGCGCATGCGCCGCATCTTCGATCACGTGCAGACCGTTGTCGGCGGCCAGCGAAGTAATCGCAGCCATGTTGCAGGGCTCACCGCCGATGTGGACAGGGATAATCGCCCTGGTCTTCGACGTTATGCGGCGTTCCGCATCCAGGACATCGATGTTGAAGCCGCCGCGCACGCTGTCACAGAGGACAGGCCGGGCTCCGAAATAGGTCGCGATTTCAGCCGTCGCAGTAAAGGTGAACGACGGCAGCAGTACCTCGTCTCCCGGCTGAAGCCCGATTGCCGCCGCCGCCAACTGCAGTGCGGCCGTCCCCGAGTTCACTGCCAGGGCATGCCGGGCTCCAATGTATTCAGAAAATGCAGATTCAAACTCATGAGTCGCTGGGCCAGTGGTCAGCCACTTCGACTCCAGAACCCGCCGGACCGCAGCAACTTCGTCAGCTCCGACAGACGGGCGATGAAATGGAATAAAGGCATCATCCATATTCAGCTCTCTTGCACAGCCGTTGCGTTCCTGCTGCCAGCTTCTGTTCTCGGGAGGTCGCTTCGCGACGGTGTCACGCAGCTGTCCACGATCTCGCTGCACCGTCCATCGGCGATCAAGTATTCACGGCCACAGCTCACACACCGGGCGTTTCCAGCCGTTTCCTCGAGACCGATTCCGCAGTAACACATCCAGCCGGTCTGCGTCGCCGGGACACCGACCATCAGGGCGTAGTCGGGTACGTCACGCGTCACCACTGCGCCCGCACCAACGAAGCTATATTTCCCCAGGGTCACTCCACATACGATGGTTGCGTTTGCCCCGATCGAAGCTCCTCGCTTGATCAGGGTGGGCCGGTACTCGTTTTTGCGAACGATGTGACTGCGCGGATTCACGACATTGGTAAACACCATGGAGGGGCCGCAGAACACATCGTCTTCAAGCTCCACACCGGTATAAACCGACACATTGTTCTGAATCTTGACATTGTTGCCCACCTTGACCCGAGGGCTAATCACGACGTTCTGGCCAAGGTTACAGTTGGTGCCCAGCTTTGAATCGGGCATGATGTGCGAAAAGTGCCAGATCTTGCTCCCCTCACCAATCTGGGCGCCTTCATCGATCACGGCGGTGGGGTGGGCGTAGTAACGCGGTGCTGTCGCGCTGGTCTGGATGGGGGAGCCAGCGGCTCGCAGCGACTGTTCGCAGGCCTCGAGGACCTGCAGAACCCGCAGCGCACTCTCCCCGTTTGTCCGCGGAGTCTCGCGCGTGCGGATGCATTCGAGGAAGTGTTCACATTCCAGCCGCAGCGGTTCCTGGGCTGGCAACTCGATGGCTTCGCCATCCGCCTTGTGTGCCACCGGAATCCGGTCGAGCCAGTCGATCCGGTGCGAGTACAGCATCAGGTTATGCGGGTGCTGGACATCGTCGAAAACGGCCATCTTTTTGCTGCCGACGACCGCCAGTTTCTGCTCTTTGAAGGGGTGCAGCCAGCTAACGAAGACATGTGCCTGGACACCGCTGGCAAACTCACAGGTGCTCAGGGTCGTATCAACCGTTCTCGGATCCACGTAGCTGCCGCCGTGAGCGCTTACACGAATCGGCATTTCTCCCAAGAGAAAAAGGATTGCCGAAATATCATGTGGAGCGAAGCTCCATAAGATGTTTTCTTCCGTGCGCAGCTTTCCCAAGTTGAGGCGCGAGGAATAAATGTACTGAATCCGTCCCAGTTCACCTTGGCGGATCAGGCGGCGCAGTTCCAAAATCGCCGGATGGTATTCGAGAATGTGACCCACCATCAGGATCCGCTTGCGTTCAGCCGCTAGCTCCGCCAGGCAACGGCCCTCTTCCACGTGAAGGGCCAGCGGCTTTTCGACATACACGTCCTTGTCGTGCAACAGGGATTTGGCTGCCAGTTCGAAATGCAGCGCTGCCGGGGCAGCGATGACGACGCCGTCAATTTGTTCGTCGTTCAACACGGAATCAAGGTCCGAGGTTGTTCGAACGCCGTACCGAGCCTGCGCTTGTCGCAGAGGCTCCTGCTTGGTATCGCACACGATCCCAAGCGCGGCCAGCTCGTGGAAGTTTCGCACAAGGTTCTTACCCCAGTATCCCGAACCTACCACCGCAACTCGGGGCATCAACGCTGCCATGACTCCTCCCGATGATCTAGTTGTTCTTGCCAAAGAAATCTGAAATCGCGGTAACCACGATTTGTTGTTGTCGTTCCGTCAGTTCCGGATAAATAGGCAGGGCCAGCACTTCCTGGCTCGCCGATTCAGAATGGGCGAAATCGCCTGGCTTGTACCCGAGGTAGGCAAAGGCCGGCTGCAGGTGTAGCGGCAGGGGATAGTAAACCTCTGTCGGAATACCCGCGCGCCGCAGGTGTTCCCGCAGTGGGTCACGCCGCCCTGGTGCACGGATCACAAACTGGTTGTAGACGTGGAAGCACTGCCGTGGTGCCATCGGCAACTGAATGGATTCTTCCAGTCCTGCCTGGGCGAACAAGAGGCGATAGCAGTCTGCATGCCGGCGGCGAGCCGAGGCCCATGCATCCAGATGACGCAGCTTGACCTGAAGAACGGCGGCCTGCAACGCATCCAGACGGCTGTTGAGACCGAGGATCGCGTAATGGTACTTGGTATCGCTGCCGTGCGCCCGCAACATCTTGAGACGGTTTGCCAATTCGAGGTTGTTTGTGGACACCATGCCACCGTCGCCGGCTCCGCCCAGATTCTTCGAAGGAAAGAAGCTAAAGCAGCCCAGGTCGCCGAGATTGCCGGCGAGACAGTGGCGGTAACCTCCACCGATCGCCTGCGCGGCGTCCTCAATCACGGCGAGACCACGGGACCGCGCAACGGCAGTGATATCGTCCATGTCTGCAACCAACCCGAACAAGTGGACGGGCATGATCGCCTTGGTTCGCAAGGTGATGGCGGCCTCGATTTGCCCCGGGTCAAGGTTGTAGGTGCCAGGCTCAATGTCGACGAAAACGGGACGTGCACCCAAGCGCGCAATGGAACCGGCGGTGGCGACGAAAGTAAACGGGGTGGTAATCACCTCGTCCCCAACACCGATCCCCAGCGACATGAGCGCGAGCAGCAAAGCGTCAGACCCGGATGCACATCCGATCGCGTACCGGCAACCGAGCATTTCGGCCACTTCTTCCTCAAGCTGCTCCACATCGGGACCAAGGATGAAGTGCTGGGATTCGAACACTCTCTCGACCGCCGACATTACTTCGGTGCGGATTCCCTCAAACTGCGCGCCCAAATCGAGGAAGGGAAACAAGAGTTCGTGATGTGTGCGTCGTTCGGCCCGCGCTTGCACCCCTGGGTTCACATTGCTCTCCTGGATTTATATCCGTACTGGGAATACTGGTAGTCGGGACAGTCCCGTTCCGCTGCATTGAGCACCACTTCGAGAATCGGCGCGGAACGCACCTCCGCCAACAATTCCAAGCTCCGCGTCATGGCTTCACGGGTTGTCACGCGAGGACGCCCGACGAACACAACCCCGTCCACCAGGGTGGAGAGAACTCGGCCGTCTGCATAGGGAAGGATCGGCGGAGAATCGATGACCATGAAGTCAAAGCGCCGCCGCAAGGCTGCCAGCGTGTCTCTCATCGCGCTCGAACTGATGAGGTGACCCGCATCCTCTGGCGTACAGCCTGCAGGGAACACGAAGAGGTCGGGCACCTCGGTTCGAAAAACGGCCTCCCGCAGCGGAATGGCGCCCGTCAACACCTCAGCCAGTCCTTCTTCTGAGGTACGTTCGAACACCGTGCTGACCACGGAGTTGCGCAGGTCGCAATCCAGAATGCACGTCAATCCTTGTTGCGCCAAGGCGGTTGCCAGATTCAGCGCGAGCGTAGTCTTTCCCTCCCCGGGCAATGATGAGGCAATCAACAACGCCTGAGGGGGCCGGTTCGTGCGCGACAGGATCAGAGCGGTACGCAAAGCGCGCACCGCCTCAGCTTCGGCCGACATGGGGCGCGACAACAGCAGCAGTTCGTAGGGCGTACTCGCGTTTCTGCCATTCAGAGACCTGCGGAGAGGGCGTGCAGTGAAGTCTCCGTTGCTTTCGATCACGGGCACGATGGACACGGGCAGCCTCGCGTCGCACTGGCGCACGTCCTCAGTCGTACGAAGCGTGCCGTCGAGGCCTTCGCGCACGAACGCAGCTCCCAGGCCAAATACCAGGCCGGCGATGAGGCCCAGCATGAGATTCAGCAGGCGTCGCGGCCGGGTCGGCCGGTCGAGCACACGGGCCTGATCCACCACACGGACGTTGCTCGATTTCGAAGCCGCCGATATGCCTGCTTCCTTTATTTTTGAATAGAGCGTGTTGTACAGCGTGGTATTCGCTTCGGCTTCGCGCTTCAAGGCGTTGTACTGCGCCATCAGACTCAAGCGTCGGGTGGCCTCTCCCACCTGGCCGGACATGAGCTGCTCGCGCGCTTGCGCCGCCGCATAGGCAGTCTTCACCTCTTCGAGAATGTCACGTTTCTGCCCATTCACCTGAGCTTCCAGTTCATTCGCCTGGCTCTCGAGCCTCTTGACGTTGGGGTGGTTGCCGCCGTAGGTCACACGTGCCTGTGCCAGTTCCGCTCGCACCTCGGACAGCTTCTGGGTCAACTGCTGGATCAGCACACTGCTCTGTACCTGCGGCAGGGCGGCCGGGTTTTTATCGCGTACTTTCTTGAGCAAGGATTCCAACTGGATGCGGTCCGCCGCGCTTTGGGTGAGTTGTTTGTTCAGTTCCGCCAGCATTTCGCCCGATGTGCTCTTGCCTTGATCGATATCTGCAACGCCACTTTTTCTTTGAAAGTCGGCGAAGGCACGGTTTGAATCTTCCATGCGTTTGCGGATGTCTTCCAGTTGCCGCGACAGCCACTCCACCGACTGCACGATGGCCTCCTGCCGTGCATTCAACGTGCGCCCTATGAATAGGAACGCGAAGGCATTCGTGATTGTCGCGGCCTGAACGGGATCATGAGTGCCGACCGCAACGCTGATCAGGTGGCTGCCCGGATCGTGTTCCACTTTCAGCTGACGCTGAAGATCACGAAGGACGTCGCTTTCGCCCGGTGTGAGCCGGCGCACCTGTTGAACGGGCGAACTCGGATCGGTATCCGAAGCGCCCTCGACCGAATCGGGCGCCAAGTGCAGCTTGCGGATGACCGCCACCGCTAGTTCTTCGCTTTGCAGGTTTTGTACTTGCGTTTGCAGGTACTCGGTGTCGCTGGAAACCACGTGGGGCACATCGAGCGCGAACAGTTCGTTGCCCGGCGGATCGACTTCCAGGTGCGCCTCGGGCTCGTACACCGGCTTCATCAACAAGGTGGCAGCGGTGACAGAAGCAACCACGGCCAGCATGCATGCCGCCGACAGCCGCCAGTTCCTTTGCAAGGCGCGCGCAAGCAAGCTAATATCCCTGCTGGCTGGAGCAGTTTGATGGCCAGCGCGTTCAGGTCGGGAGGCGAGCCTGCCCTCTTCTACTCCCGATATGGGAGCGCTAAACAGGTCGGGGACATTGCCCGATCGGTGCAGAAGTTCGTAGATGCGGCTCATGTGAGTATGTGTGATGCAGATCGAAACTGGTGCCGGGTCCTAGCGGGTGGAAGAAATGAGATGGGACGGGCGACCTGAGCCGGTCATGCTGCACATCCGTTTCCGACGCATATCGGGGAAGCGGTGGGTGGCGGAATGGGAGTCTGGAGAAGCTCCAAGTTCTCTCGATGCCACTCGATCGTGAGCTTGAGTGCCGTGTTCAGGTCGTATTTCGGTGCGTACCCGAGCAAACGCCGCGCCTTGTCAAGCGACGGCACACGAATCGCGATATCGGGGAAGGGCGACTCGCAGAAGATCACGGGCGATTGACTATCGGTGAGTTGGATTACCTTCTGCGCGAGTTCATAGACGGTCAAGGTGTTTCCCGGGTGGCCGATATTGAAATCCTCACCGATGGCTTCGGGACGGGCGATCATCTCGAGCAAGGCGGAGCAGAAATCTTCGATGTAGCACCAGGAGCGTATCTGCGTGCCATCCCCATGAATGGTCAATGGCTCGCCCTGCAATGCGCTTAGTATGAACCGGCGCAAGGCGTAGTCGCCCGTCCTTCGCGGACCGAAGATGTTGAAGGGCCTGACGATTGCGACCGGCATGCGGGTTTCGCGGAAGTAGGACGCGACCAGGTGCTCGCCCGCCAGCTTTGACATTGCATAGCTCCAGCGCGACTCTGCAATCGGTCCGATGGTGGGCCGGCTGGCTTCGTTCACGCGATATGAGTTGACGCCAAAGACCTCACTGGTCGAAAAATACACAAACCGCTGGATTTCTTGTTTGGCTTCCAGGGCTTTGAGCAGGCGAGACGTTCCCACGTAGTTGGTCTCCAGCGTTTCCCGCGCAGAACCACACACCCGATTGACTCCTAAGATTGCCGCCGCGTGGATCACCACGTCGGCTTCCTTCACCAGGCCGCACAGGTCAGTTTCCAGGAGGTTGGCCCGGACGAAGGTGACATTCGGGTGCTGCAATAGCGACGTGTACTGGACCGGGCCATGCTGGAAGGATTGGTCCAGGAGAATAACCCGGTTGTGCGCAACAAGTTTCTCGGCCAGGCTTGATCCGATAAATCCGCCTCCGCCTGTGATGAGGATTGTCTGGTTCCGTACGAGCGGCGTGGCCATCGCGTCGCCCACCACCGCGCGGCTTGACACGGGGAACTGCACGCGGGCGACGAGCTTGGCGGCGCCGCTATCGCCGTTGCCTGGCAGGGCGCGGATGTGGCCTCCACCCGCATGCAGTCCCGGACTGGCACCATTGCCATTGCCATTGCCGGGAACCTTTAGACTGGTGGCGTGTCCGTTGGTGCCGGGCGGCTCATTCACCCCGGGCATGACAGAAATCACGCTGGGGGTCTGCAGGATCTCTTCCAGGGTCGGAATGATTCGACTGCGCACGGGTAAACCCGTGCTCGTTTCCACGTCACCGACGTGGAGCGACTGCCTCGATTGCGGGGAAATGCAAACCAGTACCTCATCGACGTCTCGAGTCTTGACAATGTGTGCGAGTTGCGAGGTGCGACCGAGCACGGCTACACCAGAGATCACTGCGCCTTGCTTTTCGGCATCGTCGTCGAGAAACCCGATGACCTCAATTCCTCTCCTGCGAGCTAGCATTTCTCTTGCCACCATGGCGCCGTGCCAACCTGCACCGATGATCAGGAATCGTCGTGGAGTTTCCTTGTTCTTCGCCAAAGAAGCGCGCCGGTAGAGCGCACGGCGAGCAAGCCGGACGCTGATGGCGCCCGCCAGCGATAGGAGCGTCATGGTTGCGACGACGCCTACCGGGATCTGCAGCTGAGGCACAAGGGATCCCCCCGCGAGCGCGAGGCCGGCCAGCAGCCCCGCACAGGTCAAATACGCCCGCGCCAGGCACAGGGCGTCCCCGATGTTGACGTACCGCCATTTGAAGTTATAGACACCGTAGAGAGCGCTGGTTGAGATCTGGGCGAGCACCACGGGCAACAATAGGAAAAGCATCCTCCGACTAAACGCCGGCGGAGGAATGTGCCCTCCGTAGCGAACCAGACAGGCGACGACCCATGCCACTCCACAGAGACCGGCATCGATCAAGATCTTGTTGCATTTGTTGTACAGACGTATTTTCATAGTGAATTCCGAGCTGTAGAGGTTTGAGAACCTGGCGGAATCGGTCAGCGGTAGTCGAACTTGTATGAGTTCAGTTACCGGTCAACAGCAATAAGTTCCACTTAGAGACTCGCGTCGCCGTCGAAGGAAGAAGGGGCCCACACTCTCGGATCTTTTAGGCTCTCGGAAAGTTCCGGGTCGACTGCCCTATAGTAGTAGCTCCATGATGGCATCGTGCGCTGGTACGGCGGGCGGATTCGGGGCAACCCCGGCCGATCCAGCCAGCAGCCGTTGACTTCCAAGACGTGGGTTCCCTGTTCTCGGCATTTGTTCAACATCCAGGATAGAGCGGACGCGAGTGCCCCTTCGGAGCCTTGCAGGGCCTGGAAATCAACCAGACGAATACGTTGCAACCCGATTGCGGGGTTGTCCTGTCTGTCGAAAACCGCATAGGCGGTTAGCCGAGAGCCTTGGTAAGCGGCCAGGATCCAAGCCCTCTGCTGTGACAACGCACTCCCGAAGTGCCACGCGAGAGTCTCGGGCGTCCGTACGGCCAGCACAACATTCTGGTTCTGATGTTGCAACTCCTGCCAAAAGTCGTCAAAGCTGCGGTCGAACCAATAGCAGGGTGCGACTTCGCAGGCCGTCCGCAATCGCATTGCCCCCTCACTGCACCTATCTCGGCAGAAGAGTGCGGCGGAGATCGGGTAGCTTGCGGAACTGGCCAAGGGAACCGATTTCATTCGCAAAGCGATTTCCGTGAAACCGCGGTAGTTGGTAATCCAAAACACCGACTTATCCCACGCTCCCACGGGCACTCTTGAGAGTCGGAGATGCTTGGTGAACAGCTCCGACCTGGAACTCACGTTTGTGCAGATGAAAAGATCGACTTCTGCTTGCCTCATCAGACACTTCAGGATCTGTGTCCCGTAGCCCCGATGGGAGGGATCAACGATCCAGGAGTGAGGCGTAGCGGCGCGGAGCGTACGCCCCCTGAATTGATAGGCTGAAGGCACGTTGCCGATCCAGCCCACTAGGTCGCCACCTTCGGTCTGTAACACCCAGCCGATCGGCCACTGACCGTCCCGCCTGTAGGCGGGATTGCCTCGCCAAAGCGCCGTCCAACCTTGGTGGGACTCGGCAGAGAAGTCGTTTCGAATCTGAAGCGCAGCGATCTGATCATAGTCCTCCACCGTCGCCGGCCGGATTGTCGGGGGCCGTCTGAGCTGGGCGGTCAGCAGGTCGCTGGTCGAGTTCGACATGGTGTTCACGGGGACTGCTCTCTTGCGAGGGTGCCGCAAATGCGCCAGTGGTCCTAACCCTAGCCAACCACCTGGGAATGTCTTCGATCTTGGATGGTGGAGATTTGTTTGTCTGTGGGTCCTGTGACTGGTGCCGGATTGGGTTTAGCAGGCCGTTGCATACAGCTTCGCCCTGCGAGTCCCATGATCGCGGTTGCGATGGGGTGATTTAGCATCCTGTTCCGGAAAAAAGAAATCGGGTGAAATCCTCTATTCGTTATCAATAAATCTGGTATTTTTCTGCCCATGGTGATTGCGGACAACTTCGTTGTTCGAGCACGCTGGCCGATAAGGAGGCTGGACCGCGGCACGCGCAGATTAGCTCATCCATCAAAAATACTAAGTCGTTGTTAGGGAGTCAGGCGATTCGCCGGGCATTGGCAGCGGCAAACTCTCGCCGCGTCACTCGGGAGGGGTCCTGGAGGTGGATCGCAACGCGGAAATTGCTAAATCGGCACCACCTTGTAGCCTTCTATGCTGATCGACAACGACCGCTCGATCGCGTCCACAGCGATCACGAAGCGCCTATCACCCTGACGATCGACCAGAATTCCCTCTGTCCCATCAAGACAGCCTCCGTGGACGCGGACTCTCTGGCCTACTTTCGGAAATGGATACCACGCAAAGGGCACGTTGGAAGCTAGCAGCCTCCGAATATCCTCGACTTGGTTAGCGGGGATGGGCAGGGCTTGCTTTTGGGGTCCGACGAATCCGAGCACGCCCCAAACCCGCAGCACAGAGAGACGCACTGACGGGCTGGCCACGGCATGGACAAACGCATATCCGGAGAACAGTGGAACCTGCACAACTTTGAATCGATCGCTCCAGCGGTGTACTTGCTCGACCAGCGGCAAATACGTGGTGAGGGCCTTTCGGTCCAATTCGGCCACTACCTTCTTTTCGTGATTGGGCCGTGTTTGGATGGCGTACCACTGAGCTTCCTCCATTGTCACGGCCGGCATTGAATCGGACGCCATAATTTGGCTAGCACTGCTCAAAGCTTCGCCCTCCGAGTCCCATCCTGTCGACTTCCCTGCCTGAACACGCCTTGCAGGTACGTCTCGCCGAGCCGCTCCAGAAGAAATTCAAGCAACTCGTGGATTGTGAACTGCGTTCCGTTCCTTGCGACTTCGCGCTACAAACTTCCCGAGCGCGTGGCCCATGCGCGCGTTCTTCGGGAGAAATGCGTCAGCTCCGCTTCTTTGGGCCGCTTGCCGGTGTGCTTCGTCGGCCACGGCCGACAGCAGCACGACGCTTGTTCCATCTTTACGAGCTTTGATACGCCGGGCGGCTTCAAGTCCGTCCATCCGCGGCATATCGATATCCATTAAGACCAAGTCCGGCTTCAGCTGAGCCACGAGTTCGACAGCCTCAAGACCATCGGAGGCCTCTCCTGCGACTTGAAACCCGGGAATCCTGAACAGGAACGATTTCAGGAATTCTCGAAAAGTCACGTGCTCATCCGCAATTAGAACTCGCGTAGACATCGATTCTGGCTCGCCAGCTGGAAAACTACATCGTCGAGGTGTTGGGAACAATTGGGAAGGTGCATCCAAATTCAGAAGAAAAGTTCCCTGCTTTGGACTGAGGCAAACTCTCGAGTCAGCGATGGGGCAAACATCCTGCGAGCATGGCCAAAGATCGGTTGTTCAAAGATCGGTTGTTCTTGGTGGAAGATTCGCCTTTTCGTTGCGGCCTATCCCTTCACCGGGCGTATCCCACAGTTTCGGTCGAGGGGTATTTTTCGGTCGCGGAGTATTTAGGAGCACGACGTGCACCCGGTCGAGTCGGAGAAGCAACCGGATTGGCTTGAATCACGACTGGGACCTACAGGATTTTCCTGCTGCGTTTACGGTATTCCACGGATTGGGGATCCCTCCCCTAGTCTTGTACTTTTATCGCGCTGTTTGATCCCTCCCCATGGTTCTGCACGTGGCTGCGACTGCGACTGCGCTACCACTAGACTTACCAGTTGTACCGCAAAGGTTTCGTTGAGAACACAGAGCCCGAGCTAAGGGGTTCTTGTTCTCTAGAACGACGAGCTTGCCACTGTAACGGCTCTACTTGGGGGAGAAGAGCCCGTGCTAGTGGCCAGGACGAGGCCGCTATCAGAGATTCTACTTCGGGGGGAGAAGGAGCTAGGATAGCGGCTTCCCTTTTGTTGGGCGGGACCCGTTTCTGCTCGACAGCAAAAGCCGACCCGATTGGGAAGAGCTTGATCTGATTTTCGTCTCCTTGCTCCGATCCCGTCCTCTCTCATCCATCGACACGGATTTCAGTATGGAAGCGGTCAACGGCCCGGAGGCTATTGACAAGGCCGAACGGCTTGCAAGCAGCCACAATTTATCCAGAGCCCGTCCCTAGCTGTGACGCCCCTGATTACAATTCAGGAACTATCTCGGCAACCCCATCGAAGCCGATCTCGGGGTCGGCTTCAGGGAGCGGTCCACAAATTGCCCCCATGAGATCGTGAAATCCCTTGAAACGCAGCTCCATCTCTTCATTTCATCATTGGTATCTTCTGGACCCTTATTTGTGCTGGTCGGCAAAGTTACTGAAACTACAGGTGTTAGTCCGTCCTCGCCCGCGCTCATGGGGAGCTGATGCCACTTCCCGCTAATTCTTTTCCGACTGTCCATATTTTTCGAATGCCCCGAAGCCCTTATTCAGTGGACCAGGCTTAGCGTCACCCGTCGCTGGTGAGTGATCAGGTTAAGAGATGTTACGTGGAGAGTGTGACCGATGAAGCACTTTACGACAGAGGAGTGGATCGATCTCGTGAACCAGGTGGTCTCCCCGAGCAGGAAACGAGCAATGGAAGAGCATCTGGAAGGCGGTTGCGAGAGCTGCCCGAAAACCGTTTCGCGATGGCAGCGAATCCGGCGGGCGGCTACGGCTGAACCGGGTTACCAGCCGCCGCCCGGAGCAGTGCGAATCGCCCAGGCCGCGTTTGCTGGGTCGCAATGGACACGGAAGGGCAACCGAGCAGGCGATGTAATCGAGCTTCTCTTTGATAGTTTCCTGCAGCCTGCCTTGGCAGGTGTTCGATCGGCTGGCGCCGGGACCAGACGAATGCTCTATCGGGCGGATCCCTTTCAGGTTGACTTGCAGATCGAAGCCCCGATTGGCGGCAGAAGTGTTGTGGTGACTGGACAATTGCTGGACTTGCGCCATCCCGAGGTCGTAGGACGTGACGTGCCCTTTATACTTTCCAATCTGCGTGGTCGCGTTGTCCAGGCAACGACAAATCAATTCGGGGAGTTCCGCGAAGAGATTGAAAGTAGCGGCGACTTGGAGCTGGTCTTTCATGGGGCGAGTGACAGGCCGGTCATGATTTCGCTGCAAGACATCCTCGGCCAATCGTTTGGCCAGAGGCAATGAAACCTCATGAGATTTGGTCAGCGATTTTACAAATTACTTCAGAAGGAGCCTGAAGTGGGAAGCCAGACTATGGGAAGCCTTGTTATGGAGAACCTTCAATGGCCGGAGTGGCAGAAACTTTACCAAGCCGCAGTACTTGAACTCGACAAGGTTAGATTGCAGGAAAGAGTCGCGGCCGCCGAGGCTGCGATTTGCAGCCGCCTGCGGGCTTTGTCACCAGCGGTCGACAGTCGTTCTGAACGGCACGCCATCGAAGATGCTCTGGCGACCCTTCGGATTCTCAAGCGCGAGAGTCCTGGACTTCGTGACTTAGCCGGTCAATCGAACCAAACCGGCGGAGCAGAGTGAACCATGCGCTGTTTAACGGCACTCTGCAATAACGCGGCGGTATGCACGACTCCTGGCTGGCAATGACCTGCCAAGCTGGTGGCGGTCGGCGGTTTTCTCGTGAGAAATACGCCAGGCTAAAACGAGTGCGGCGCCCGAAGGCCTTCGAATTTCAGGTTGATGGTCCAAGTCAGGGACGAAGCAGAGAAAACTCAGCTGTGTAGGCGTGACGCAAACGGACTCAATCGCCCTACCCCCCCGCTGCCTCCCGGAACTCCTGCGGGTAGCTGCATTCTCACGATTGGGGGTGCTGTGGGCAATCTCCGACACAACACAACCGTACGTTTTACGGTGAAATGGAGGTTCGGTCATAGCGCGTCGCTTGCGTGAACTCAGCAAGTGCGCATCGCCAGGAGCCCTCCGGTTCGCCCTTGACAACTCTCCTATTTGCACCGTGGTCATCGGTCAGAACATGGTCGTGAATCTCGGGCCAATCGAGGTGGATCTGCTGCAAACCTTGGGAACAACACGGCTGCGAAAAGATGAAAGATACAGTGTTTCCCCTTGGTCTCCTACAGAGACTGCCTCATTTCGTTTTCGTCTCAAGCGGGGTATCGTCCCTTGCGTTTTGCCACCTCTTTGGCGGAGGGCGGGGCAAGGATAGATCAGGACCCGGTAAAGGATATACCGAGAGCTGACCCAGGCGGGGAAAGCCAATGGAATTTCTTGGCGCACGCCAAAACAGCCAAACGTCGTGGCTCTCCCCCTAAATTGTGGTTCCTAAACTGTTTGCCTTTCGGACCATCGTAACGGTTTCTCCGGAGAAGAAAGCCATGCGCACCGTCTACGTGGCACTTTGTCTGCTATCAGTCGCCTCGTGTGTATTCGCGGCCACTCCCATCAGCGGAACCTTGACCGCGCCCCCCAGTGGACAGACCAGCGCCGTGAACTGGACCGGCGGGCCCTTCACCGCAGCGACCGCCGACCCTTCGCTCTGTACCGGCGCCACCTGCGACACGTACACGCTCCAAGTGAGCGTGCCGAGCACCTTCTATTCCTCGAATCCACAATATGTCGTCCAGGTCGGCCTCAACTGGTCAAGCAACACCAATGACTTTGATCTCTATGTCCATGACGGCGCCGGCAATACAGTCTGCTCTTCAGCCCAGGGCATGACGAACTTCGAGTTGGCCGACTGCGGTCAACTACCTTCGGGGACCTACACCGTGCAGGTCATCGCCTTCGTGACAGTGAACGCAACCTACGCCGGGAACGCGACCCTGGGGCCGGAGCCGACGAGCCCGCTCGGCAGGGCGCGCTATAAGTCCGGCAATTTCACGTTCAGTAAACCGCAGACCCTGCCCGGTCCGAGTGATCTACTCTCCGGCGTGCAAGGCCTCGAAGCGCGCGTGCGCACCGATGCCCTGGGCAACATCTACACAGCCGCAATCCAGGGCGTGCCGGCCGGTACCGACGTATGGAAGTCTATGGACGGCGGCAACTCGTTCCAGTATCTCGGCCAGCCGGACGGCGCGCAGGCAGCGGCCTCGGTGGCGCGCGGTCTGGGCGCCGGTGGCGGTGATGAAGACCTTGCGATCGGCAGCGGCGGGAGCATCTACGTCAACTCACTGTGGCTTGGCTCGTGCACGCAGAGCACCTCGACCGATGGCGGCAATCTCTGGCTCGTTAATCCATTTTCCTCCAACCTGCCCCTGGTGGACCGCCAGTGGATCGCTGCCCACGGCGCTAGCGAGTTGTATCTGACGTACAAACAATTGGGTGTTCTGCTGGCAGGCACGGAGTCGATCTTGGTGGCGAAGTCATTCGACGGGGGCATCACTTGGCCGCAGATCGCGCCGGTCACTACGCCGGAACTAGGGGTCCAGCCGGGCGACCAAGGGAACCTCGAGCTCGACCCCAATGGAAACATCTATACGGTCTTCTTCGGTTCGAGCGGCAACACACTCTACATGGCGCGCTCGACCGACGGCGGCAAGAGCTTCCTTGTGAACCTGGTCTACACTGCCGCACCCGGGACCTCGCTGGTAAACGTCTTCCCGTCGCTGGCCGTCGACCGTGCAGGCAATCTCTACATCGCATTCTCGGACAGTCACAGCGTTTTTCTGACCGTCTCGCGGGACCAGGGCACAACCTGGACGGTCCCCGTGCGCGTCAGCAATGGGTCGGGGACCAAGAGCGCCATCGGCCCATGGGTCACGGCGGGCGACCCGGGTAAGATCAATATCACCTGGTGGGGGACCAACTCGACCAGCAATAATGACACGACCGCCCAGTGGCGGATTTTCTTCGCGCAGTCGCAGAGCGCCCTCGCCAACATCCCGACTTTTGCCCAGACCACCGTGACAGGAGTGATGCACCAAGGAGCGATCTGCACAAACGGTACCGGCTGCGCCAGTGGCACGCGCAACCTTGCCGAATACTTCGCTCCTGGCCTTTCTCTAGATGGCTCCGAGATGATCAATTACGCCGACGACTACGACAACGCAAGTCCACTTGCAACCTTCACCCGCCAGATCGGCGGACCGGTCATAATCTCCTCGAAGTAGCGTGCTGTTGTCCCGCGTGCCGGGCGTTAACCTGGGAGTCGGAAGGCTCGCTGGAAAGGTTCTGCAAACTCGACGTGTTCTTGGTTATGGGGGCGAGTTTCAGCCGACCGAGGGAGTTTGCTTCACTCAGCTTTGAAGACGGTTGGCGTAGCGGTGCCAGTGGGCTCGTCCACCGTCTCACCCTGAACAGCCGGAGCACCTGTGACACCGACGTCGGAAGTTGGGCGCGCAATCGCCAGTACGGATATCTCCGAGGTTTCATCGGAAGGCGCGCTTGGTTGGGATGTCGCTTCCGCGCTCAGCAATTCTTCAACAGCCGAAATCAGAGCGCTCGGTTTCGCCTTCCCCACTACCCTCTTGATTCCGTACTTGTTGGCTGCCTGCTGTACTTCGGTTGTCCCGTAAAGCGTGTGCAGCACGATAGGAGTTGCCGGTAGTCGCTGGCTGATTTCTTGCGCGGCTCTTAGTCCGTCCAGGCGCGGCATTGCCAGATCAAGAACCACCAGATCAGGACGCAATTCCACGGCCTTTGCCACAGCTTCTCGCCCGTCGACGGCGTCGCCACAAACTTCCCAACCCGGCTCGGCTCCGAGCAAGGCCCGGAGGCTTCGTAGCACGGATTCGTGGTCATCGGCAATTAGGATTCTTTTAGTCACAGGAAGAGAAGCCGAGCGTCGGTGGGGTCTGTTTCTTTAGGAGAGAATCCCAAAGGACCATCCCGACACGGGGCGACGAACGCCCTCGTAACAGATGAGAAGGGTACATCAACCGTTGTCGCGCTGAAATACAGGCATCAATGTAGATGGCGGAGGCTTCCCGGTAGGGAAACGCCCAGCCTAAACACGCCGACGGTCCCCGGCTTCTTCGTGATCTCCACAGACTGACCCCTTTTTTGCGATACGTCCTTGAACCTCATGTTCATGCAACCGGGTGCGCCCGAGGCGAATGACATCCCTATCGAACCTTCAAAATAGCGTAAACGGAATGCACGAGACTCCCACTTCTCCCGGTAATGGTGAGCTTGTACGTTCCGGTATGCGCTCTCTGGCCCACGCGCAGGGTGAGCACGGAAGTGCCGGAGCCGGCGATCGAAGGCGGATTAAAGGCCGCCGACGTATTACGAGGCAAGCCGGTCACGCTGAGCTGGGCAGTTCCTGTGAAGCCCCGCAGTGCAGTAACCGTTACCGCATATTTCCCGCTGGTACCGGGGCGGATCGTCGCGATTGAGGGAGACACAGAAATGGAAAAGTCGCTTGGCACACCTTCTGCGGACAGTGCCTGGACTAGGTCCAACCGGCCCTTGCCCATTTCCGGACCAATCCAGACTGCGTGGGCAACAGCGGCAGCGGCCTGCGACTCATTGATGCTGGGTTGCAGATTCCGCAAAAGACTAGCCCCTCCAGAAACGAATGGCGTGCTAAAGGAAGTTCCCCATCCAGCGGCGTAGGTGCTGAACGGGTAAGTCGTGACAATGCCTTCCCCAGGGGCGTCGACCCAGACGATCGCGTCGCCATAGTTGGAGAATGAAGAGCGCACGTCCAGATCGTTGGTGGAAGCGACTCCCATCACGGCGCTTTGCAGCGCAGCCGGGTATACGAGCTCCTGCTGACCGCCGTTCCCTGCGGATGCGGCGCAGATGAGACCGGACTGGTTGGCTTGTTCGAGCGCCGACGCTAACTCCGTGGAATTCGCCGTGAAGTCGAAGCTCATGTTGATGATGTTGGCGCCGTTCTGGATCGCGTAGTAGAGCGCGCGCACAATGTCGGAGAGGTACCCGGTGCCATCGGAATGAAAGGCCTTTAGCGGCAACAGAGTCGCCTTCGGAGCCACTAGATGGATGACACCCATCACCATCGTGCCATGACCAAATGCCGCATATTTAGGGTTGGTGTCCAGAATGGCTGCCGAGGACTGGTCCAGAATCGCAGCGCTGGATTGGTTGACGATTGCTGGCGAACACCTCGCAGGCGGGCAAGCAGGCGGGGGCGAGGAAAAATCGGTCGGGGATAAGTCGTTCAGCTCCGAGGCACCCGCCTGGTTGCGCGTGAAGTCATACCCCTCGAGAAGCACGCCGGCGAAAGCCGGGTGATGAGGATCGACGCCGGTATCGATGTCAGCCACAATTCCTCTGCCGGTGACCTGAAACTGGCTTTGAGCGGCCGAGACGCGAACGATGTGTGCTGCCGGTTGATCGACGTAACCGTTCCAAACGGTCGAAGTGTAATACGTGATTGGAGTCGAGTCGGAGAGGGCGGCGGGCGGTATCGTCACCCTGTTCAGGCCGCCGAGCAGGCTGATCAGCTGGTCCAGTTCTGCATCCACGATTCCCGGGAGCGAGCGCAAAAGCTTCAGGAACGTCGTCGCATCCAGAGGACTGGTGACGAGGAATAGTTGGTTCTGGGGATCTCCCAACCCGCCAACCACAGAGCAGATTGAGGGCAACAAAGGAGGATTGCAAACTTGCTGAAGGACCTCGAGACCAACAGTCGACCGGACGATGAACCGGTTTTCGGCAGCAGCTTGCACAGGCCAGAGCCCGCACAAGACCAGAAGGACACACAGCGCCTTGAATTTCACGGCTTAACGCCTTTCCTCATTACCCTGGAAGTCTTTATTCCCCTGGAAGTGGGTCTTTCCGAGCTACGGAGTTTCGGGTTGTGCCGGCAATTGCGACTCGTATTTGATCTCCGCCCTGGTTTCCTTCGTATCCGGCACATCGAGTAATAGCCAGTGATGTCCCTTGACTCCTATCTCCAGCGTGACGCCCGGCTCAGAATCGAAATCAAAGTGAAACTCGCCGAACTCATTCGTCTTGGCAACGCCGAGAAGCTCCGTCTGGCCATGAAGCACCACGGGTACACTGTCGAGTTGAGGCTCCGGTCCGGCAGTGTCCAGAACTTGGCCCACGAGCGTGACACGCTGCGAATCTCTTTCCGGTTCGACCGAAAGGTCAGCCCTGAGACCTTCGGACTCGTAAAGGACTCGGTGGATGACAGACCGGGAAGTTCGAATCTCGGCGGGCTGCTGGAGAAAGCTATCAAAGACAAGTCGCGCGCTGCTTGTGACTTGCTCGGACACGATGTTCCGGGTAAGCAACCAATCCAAGCAGGGCCACAGCTCTTGCAGAAGGCGATGCAAGGGAACCCGCGGAAGCGAATATGCGTCCAGCACTTTGAGGACGTCGGGCGCCGTCTCCTCACCGGTGAGAACGATCGTGCGGTCTCGCAGATCTGGGAACCTTCTGTGGAAGGCGGCCACCATGGCACCGGGCGAGGAGTCTGCCTGTGGGTCCAAGATGGCGGCATCGGGTTTTTCCCTCTCCAGCAGCACCTGCGCTTCTGGGAGCCTGGGAGCGACGACGCAGTGATACCCCATCGCCCGCAGCAAAACGAGCAGGTTGTCGCGCACCAACGGGTTCGCGCCCAGCATCAATATCTTGGGCACTGTTCGAGCGCCTTCGGCCCAGAGTGTCTGTCTGCGACTCATAGCGAATAGCCTGAGCGGTAACAGGAGTCAATACAGGGAACTCTGTAATTCCCAATGCGAGCTGATTGGTTAAAGTTCAACGAGAGCAAGCGGGTGGCGCCCGGAAACCATCTCCAAGTACGCCCCTGGAAGACAACTGGACCATGATGGGCACTTTGTCACCTGGGTCCCGATGTCGAAGACTTTCAGAGCCCTCATCCTAAATTGGATTTGCCGCGCCCCCCCGAGCTTGCATCGCTGGCGCGCGTTGCACGGTTTCCGCGGTTATGGTTTTGAGCATGGTGGCGGGAGAAGCAGTGGCAAATGCTCCTGTCGTACCAACAAGCGCTCCCAGGATCGCAAAACCCACGTTCTGGTACGTGTAGAACAAAGTAACTCCGGCGAGGTTGATCGTATGCAGAGAAATCCCGGCCAAAGCCTCGTTCGTCGCAACATGAGACCGGAGAAGGCTCGGGACTCCGATCCCGGCGATGAGCAACGTAACCGCCAACTCGATTAGCAGTTGGACCAAACAGAGAGCACTTTTTCGCTTCGTGTTGTCTCTTTTTAAACTCAGGACGGCTTTTCCAAAGAATCCCGTTCTCGCAGAACGGCGACTCTCTAGAATATGGGAAAGCGGACCTGGTCGCGGCCATCGCGAAATCGTTTTCGTAAAGCGCTTGCCGCCTTCCGCGAGGCGTTTTTCGATGGTCGGGTGGGCACTCGTGGGAATTATCTGGCTCGATGAATCGATCCGCCCCTGTGTCACAAGGTGGTTCATCAATCTTTCCCCATTTCTTCTTCGTCCGTCTTTCCCCGCGGCCGGCGGCGTTTGACCTGGCCATGGTCGTGTGCTTGAGTACGGCGAGCGGTTTCAAGTCCGTGCGTCTGCATCTCGATACCCCTTAAGACCAATTCCGGCTTCAGACGAGCGATGACTTCGACAGCCACAAGATCATCCGGAGCCTCTCCGGCGACTTAAAACTCGGGAATCCTCGAGAGGCGCGACTTCAGGAATTCCCGAAAAAATCACCTCCACATCCGCGATCAAGACATGCATGGAAATCGATTCCGGTTCTCGCCGGCAGTCTCGAGAATTACATCATCGCCATATTGAGAACAATCGGGAAGGTAGATGCAAATCGCCAAGGAAATTCACTCATTTCCGATTGAGGCAAACGCGCAGTCAGCGACGGGCATTCGCGCTGTGGAAAAAGAGAGCATCGCGTCCAGGAACACAGCAGGGAGCACATCGCAGCAATTCTCTCAGCCCCCACTAACCGCTGGCAGGATCGAAATCTCAGATCCGGCAGAGACCGGACTTGCGAGTCCGCCTGTGTATCGGACATTTTCGTTCCCGATGATAGTGTTATACGTTCCCGCCCTTGCGCTTGCTCGGCGCGCGGCGTATCAGCCGCCCGCCCCGGTGCTGACCTTGCGTCTGCCGCCTGCAGTGATGCGGGGCCTTGGAGGCAGACGCTGCTCTCCGCACAAAGGTGGTCAACGGGGCAACGCCGGGAAACCTGCCGGAGCGGTTCGACGCATAGACAAGTGAGTCATCCAGCTTGGGCAGATGCAGGAAATTGCGGGAGCAACCATACACGCAGCGTGCCTGGCTTTTAACTCGTAAGCGCTACAGCGCGGGTGTTGAATCGAGTTCCCTTCCCGACCCGCTTTATGGGCCTGCTTGCGCTCGATCCGAGTTGTCATTTGGCGAGTATCAGCAACCCCTACTTTGGGATCATTTCAATAGTGCCCCTCAGGACCAAGCCGGTCGCGGCACGCTGCGCATGAGGTGGTGAAAGGGTTGGCGACTGGGCGAATGAGATAAATTGTGGACCCCGAGGAGGTACCTGTCATCATCTACGCAAAATGACGCTGGCAGAGCTCAGCATCGCAATTGCGCGAAACACACCACGCGGCTCTACATCCGCAGAGTCGAAGATTTTTCTCGACGATTCAACCAACCGCCTGACCGCTTGGGCCTAAGGCACATTTGTGAAGACCCAGCCCGGCTGTTTTCAGAAACGGAGGTGATTCCCGGCCATGGTGGCACACCAGCTTCGGCCTACCAACTTCTTTTCTGTGGCTCCCAAGGGTTCAGCGTTCGAAGCCGCCGATTGAGGGCGGGTTAGGCCGGACGACACCGCGCAAGTCCAGCGTCGGAGAGTAGCCGTTGCGCTGCCCCGTGCCGATGGCGGGACTAGTCGCACCGAGAACGTAGGTACCCGTGCCCGGGTTCACATACAGTGGGTTTGCCTTGATTTCATTAGCATTCTGGAACGAGGTGAGAATGTTCCGCGTGGTGCCGTTGTTGTTGTAAGCCCAGTCGATGGCGTTGTTGTAGATCAGATTGTTGTCGAAGGTGGAGTTGGGGGATAGCGTGTAGCCGCTGCCATCCTCGGCGTAGATGCCATAATGGCTGTTGCTGACGATGTTGTTGCTGATATCAAAGAGGGCGTCGTTGACCGCGCCCTGATCGCCCACGCCTGCCAGGATGCCCATGGTGGCTTGGTCGATGGTGTTGTTGTAGACATGCGTGTGGTCGGCAGCATGCCACATCTGAATGGCGATGGAACCCTCGTTGTAGATGAGGTTGTTGTAGATCCGGGGATCGGGATCGCCGCCCTTGTTCCCGCAGACGGCATAGATGGAGTAGCCGTTATAAAGGAAACTGCCACCCGGGGCAATGTTGCGAAAGACGTTGTCATGCACGCTACAGGTGCGGCCGGTGTAACCGCCCCCCCCGTAGGGGGCCGGGGAGAGGGCGGCGCCGAAATTGTTGCTCGGGTTGCTGCCACCGAAATCGTGGAAGGTGTTATATGCGACCTCAAAATTGCCGTTACTGCCCTCCAGCAACACGCCAAAGGAGTTCAAGCTGCTGTTGACTTGCACCCCGGTGAACTGGAAGCCTAAGATCCTGAGGTAGCCGCTGGAGCCGGTGTTGTGCCACATGTAGAGACACTGGCCGCCGCCGTTGATGGTGGCCGCGCCGTGCGCATCGGACTGCCAGGTGACGCCGCTGGTATTGGTGACAATGCAGGTGGCGGGGGTCAGGTTGTAGGTGCCGGGCAGCACATGGACCACGTCGCCGGATGCGGACCGGCTATCGACGTAGTTGAAGGTGCGGCAGGGATTTGTCGGGTTGGTACAACTCCCGACATCACTCCCGCTGACCCCCAGGTACCGGTTTGTGCCCGTGATCGAGCTGACGGTAACCCGCACCGAGGCCGACTTGGTCGCGTCGGCCAGACTCGTTGCTTTCACCGTGTAGATGCCTGCCGCCGCCGGAGCGGTGTAGAGGCCGAGGGAGGAGACTGCACCGCCAGTAGCCGACCATATGACGGAGGTATCGGTGGTTCCCGTGACAGTAGCGGCGAACTGCAACGTCCCATCGGTAGGTAGAGAGGCTGAAGTGGGCGAAATGGATACGGCAATCGTCGTGCCTGTCCGTTGGTTGTAAAGGGCTGCTACCTCAGTTGAAGCTAGCGCTCGCTTGTAGATCATCACTTCGTCAATCGTGCCGTTGAAGCCGTATCCGCTAATCCCGCCAATGTAGGCACTGCTTGAGGAAGAGACCGAACCTAGTCTGCCGAGGCTCACAGAAGCAACCAGTGAGCCGTCGGTATAGGCCTTGAACAACCCGGCGCTTCGGTCCACGACCGCAGTCAAGAATACCCATTGGTTCAGTCTCTCGGTGCCAAAGACAGCCTGGACCTGGTGAGTGCCGTCGGCAAGATTGGCAGTCCAGTTCCCGATGCCGAGTTCCATGTCGAACCCTGGTGAGTTTGCGCTCCCGCCGCCCTTCCACCAGGGAACGTCATATGGCCCTATGCTAGCGGGTACATAAACCCAAACGGAATAAGTGAAGGAACCGGTGCCAAAATTCAGATTCGTACGGTTGCCTACTGAAATTCGTTCGCCTCCTCCGACAAAACTTGCGGCCGTGCCGTGTACGCCCGGGAGTCCCCACAGGGGACAGGCAATCCCGGAACAGGTGCCAGTGTCTCCTGAACCGGAGGAATCGGCGACGGAGCTTGCGCCAACTGATTCATCCAGCTTCCAATACGCAACCGGACCAGACGCGGTTGCCGCCGTTGCCGCACCAGAAACTGATGCGGTGGCTGCTGAATATGCAAAATGAGACAGGGAAAGAAACAACAAGGAGAGCTTTACCGATAGGGATTTACGCAACGGATTTCCAACCTTCCGGGGGCTTGATGGGGGTATTTGCCTACAGAAAACACTGTATGCGATCTAGCGGTGGGCGGTAGGTCTCGTTAGTTCAGGTAGGGGTTCACTGTAGGACATGCAGCAGAACATGAAAAACTAGCATTTAACTCAATGATTCAACAACACTTGCAACTAGCAAATTAATGGCAGGAAAGCAGCCACAAAGCTACACCGGCATGAACTACGGCGAAGGGCCTTGTCTGACCGGGCTCGACTGAAATTTTCCCCGTTGCTTTCGAGAAATTGTTGCATCAGAAGCGACAAGCGCTCGAGTGGACAGGGGCAGACATCTTCCAGGGGCGTGGCCAGTAGGCAGGCGAGGCGGACCAAGGCTCAACCCGCGAGCCTAGCCCGGGAATTGTGTTGCGGCCGCTTGGCGATACCGCCATTGCCCGGCCCAGTATTGAAATCTCTCGGCCATCCTCGGGTCTCGGCGCTTCGGTGATCACATCAAAAGCGGCCAATGGGAACCTGCCCGGGTCTGGTGCTCTACCCTGCGGTCCCCTGTTCAGGCAACTGGATTGGTCTGACCTGACGGTTCCAACAGCGCTGGGAAGTTCGAGGTGTCAGATAGATTTATCCGGCGATGAGTCGCCAGCATTCACTCGTACCGTAGCGCCACCATGGGATCGACCTTCGCCGCCCGCCGAGCGGGAAGGTAATTGGAGAGTAGCGTCACACCAACAAGTCCCATCGACACCCACATAAACGTGAGAGGATCTGCAGGTTTCACCGCAAAGAGCATGCTGGCCAGGAACCGGCCAAAGGCCAGCGAACTCCCGATACCGATCGCTAAACCCGCAATCGCTAGCCTCATCCCTTGCAAGACAATCATCCTGAGCACATCGCTTTGCTTCGCCCCCAAGGCCATCCGAATGCCAATTTCACTCGTTCGCTGCGTGACCGAATACGCCACCTGGCCGTAGAGTCCAACTGCAGCGAGCGCGAGCGCCAGCCCAGCGAATAGCGCGAGCAATAAAGAAGAAAAACGCGGCTGTGCCACTGAGGACTCGACGATATCATCGAGCGATCGGAAGGCCGAGAGAGTCTCGTCTTTGTCGACTGCTCTCACAGCATCGTAGAGCGCAGTTTCCAGAGAAGTGGGGTTGGCCGTGGCGCGTACCACCAGATTCATCGTGGGAGCAGCATACTGCGCATATGCCACGTACATCTCAGGCTGTTGCGGATCACTCAGCGCGCTGTGGCTGATGTTTCCGACGATGCCGACGATCTCGCGGTCTGGCAGGCGATCTCCCAACAGCTGAAGGTGACGGCCCAGCACATCCTGCCCAGGGAAGAAATGTTTTGCGAATGCCTGATTGACCAGCAGAGTTCCGGGGCTCGCTGCAGTGTCGTGTCGGTCGAGCCACCTTCCGGCAAGCAGGGGGATGCGCATGGTTGCGAGATAGCCGGGCGTCACCTGGCGGTAGTACGCGTCATCAAATTCACTCGGGCCATAGCTGTGGCCCGGAATCTTGAACGGGCCGTCGCTGTGCTGGCCGGTCAAGGGCAGCTCTGACGTTGCACCGACGGCTTCGATCCCCGGAAAGTGCGTGACTCGTTCCTCAAGTTCCTGCCAGAAGCGCGCGCGATGCGCGGGATCACTGTAGGAAGGGCCGTTCAAGCTGAGCTGTGCGGTCAGAACGTGCCGAGTCTGGAAACCCGGATTGACGTGAACAAGCAGCCAAAAACTCTTGATGAGTAGTCCGGCGCCAACCAGCAAGGTAAGAGAAACTGCGATTTCTCCAACCACCAGCGCGCTGCGGATTTGTCGGTGCGCGGCCGGCGCCGAATTCCGCGCGGATCCTTTCAGTCCGCTGAACCCGCTCGTTGCAATTCGCAGCGCGGGAATCAACCCGAACATTGCGCCGGTAAACAGAGAAATGCCGAAAGCAAAAGCCAACACCTGCGGATTGACATGGACCTCTTGCAGCCGTGGCAGATCCGCCGGCCCGAGCGCTCGCAATAGAGAAACTCCCCAACTCGCGGCCATCACCCCGAAAGCGCCGCCCGGCAGCACCAGCATCAGGGCTTCCACCAGGGCTTGCCGCGTGATGCGGGCGCGGGTCGCCCCCAGAGCTGTACGCACGGCAAATTCTCTCTGCCGCGCAACCGATCGCGTTAAAAACAAGTTGGCCAGATTCGTGCACACAATCAATAACAGCAAGCCAGCCGCTGCCCAGATCACCAACAGCACAGGACGCACCGGTCCGATCAGCACTTCCCGCAACGAGCGCTGCCGCAAGGACCATCCTTGATCGGTGTCCGGATACTTTTCCGCGAGCTGCTGAGCGATCACATCCAAGTCGGCTTGGGCCTGCGCTAAGCTGATGCCCGGCTTAAGTCGCCCGATCACCTTCAGGAAGTGGCCCCCGCGCAATTGCATCAGAAAATGGAAACGCGGCGTCGGCAGCCATATTTGTGCCTGGCTTATCAGGGGAACATCGGTCGGCAGCACACCAATAACGGTGAGGCTCTGTCCATCTAGACGTATGTTGTGCCCAATAATGTTTCCGTCGCCACCAAAGTCGCGCTTCCAGATCCCGTTGCCCAAAATCACGACCTGAGACGTATTCACTTGCTCGTCGCTCTCCTGGAAGTCACGCCCGAGCAACAGAGGAACCCCCAGAGTCTGAAAGAAGCCCGCAGAAACCAGGTTGGTCGTCACTTGTTCGGGCTTATCTCCGGAGAGATTCGAAGGCCCAGCCATGACCGCTTGAGAAAAGCCTGCCATCTGCTCAAAGCTTCGATTCGCCTTGCGATAATCCAGAAAGTCGGCGGGAGAAACCCCGGCGTCGTCGGTCTGCGGCATTTTGCCGTTGAGCCAGACGAGCCGGTCGGGATCAGCAAAAGGCAGCGGGCGCACCACCACAGCCTCAATCACATTGAAGATCGCCGTGTTTACTCCAATGCCGAGCGTCAAGGTAACAATGGCAGTCGTGACAAATCCCGGGCTCCTACGCAATTGCCGAAGCGCGTAGCGAAGATCTTGGGCTAGTCCATTCATCGCGCGACCTCCTGCCGCCAGTTCGGACAAGCACAGCACGAGCACTTGTCCGTCGACGTGCAATTCTCCCACCGTCCGGAGAGGACAATAAACGGTTGAGCGGAAAGGTGGTGCACGTTGAATCTAGAAGACGGAAGCCACCCCCGATGTCCGCTCGTGGAAGACTGTGTCCGGAAGCGGACAGCATCAGGCACGAACTGGCTCCAGCCGTGCCTATTGCTCCAGTGCGTCCAGTTTGGTCCGCCAAGCTTCGCGGGCCACATTTGCGCGTGCCGGTGGCACGGACACCGGAATTCAGCAGTCACAGAAACAACCGGTCATTGTTGTCCCTGAGTACTGCTAGCAAGTTCAACTGGCTAGATGAGCGGCTCTTGAAATATTTCAACCACGGTTTGTTGGGGCAATTCAGGCTCCGCTATAAACAACAAAGTCGGCCGACCGCCTGGAATCTCTGTTGTGGTGGCGGTCGATGGCAAGCTGGTGTGGGCTGATGGATTTGGGGTCGCTGGGAGACACCATTTCAGCCCCATGCACGGTGAGGCGAAACAACCCTGGCTGCAGCTCTGCAAACAAGCTGCAAGTGAGCAAGATCCGCAAAGACTTATCGCACGGGTCGCAGAAATCAACCGCCTTCTGGAAGCGAAAGGCGAACGCCTCAAGAGGCTACGTAATCCACCCGCCATTGACTCTGCCGATTAGGTTCAAACCTGGGCGTATCTGCAGAAACATGGGGCTTGGCTCCAGCACCGGGAGCACGCTACCTGAGAATGGCACCCAGCACCGGTGCCGCGATCTGTCTCAGTTGACGCGAGATCCTTTTCGCTCTTCCCAGTTTGGAATCATTTTCCGCAGCCTCGATCAACCGAGCGCGGATTTGGGCAAGAGCGCGGTCGGTCTCGTCAATCAGAAGCGGAGTAACTGGATTACGCGCCTCTCCCGGTTGCCTGATTGCCTCAGTCTCTACCTCCCGGCAAACGACGGGCGACACCAGAATGTTCGATCCAACTTCAGTTTCGTGAGCCAGTGAAGGTGTCACTGAGCCCACTGCCTCGACTTCTCGACGGATCCGCTCCATAGCGTTTTCTTTCTCTCTAAGCACTTCGTGGAGGTTTCGCACGTTGCCCCCCTGTGGGGAACGGAAGCACGCAAGTCAATATTGCTGCGAAAAGGGCTGCCCCCCACTCCAATCGCTGCCGGGCTGGCTAGCAAGCTGGCTTATCCGTTGCCGTGCGACAGTCCTGATTATCCATGGTTCCAGCGTTGCATCGCCACACGGAGAGGCCACTCCACAACACGTCCTGTACAAAAGCGCATGCACTTTCCAGCCTGTTTCACGTCGCGGGCAGCATCACTCATCACTCACTGGAGTGAACTGGCGACTGCCGAGAAGACGTTGTTGGTGTGCGAACCGACGAGCCGTAACGTGCCGATGACCACCACGAGGATGGCCGCGAGCATCACGGCATATTCTGCGATGTCTTGACCTTGTTCGTCAGCCCAAAGTTTGAAAAAGAAGCTCATAGACCATCTGCTCCGGGTCGGGACCTTAACCGAGAAACGGGCGGTTCCTGGCCCTGGTCCGAAACGCAGCACAGCGTTGCGGATCTGGCGCACGGACGTACTCAGCTAGATCTGGGTTATCGATATACCACCGGCCCTCCGCCAAAGAGGTCGGCAAAGCTTGGTGACGATATCCGGCTTGAAGAGGAAACTAAATGAGGCAGTTTCTGTAGGAAGCAGGGGGAAACACTGTATATCCTCGGGCAACGGTCTTGGCCTCCGCGTCGTAGCAGATCCATGTCGATCGGATCGAAGTTAACGACCAGATTCTGGCGGATAACGAAGACCGCGAAATGCGGTGAGAAATAACCGATCGACCGCGGAAGAAGCGGAGAGCTACCACGATCTGAGCCGAGAGGAGTTCCCGTGCATGTTGGGAAGGAGGCCGCTAGTCTAGGCACAGGCGTGCTCTGGTGGAACTGAACTCCAAGCTGTGGTGGCCATCGAACGATCCGTGACTCGGCCTCAGGAGAGTCACCGGACCAGCATGCTTTCTGAGCTGCCGCAATACTCTTTTTCGGCCATACGGCAATTTCAATTGTCCACAAACAGCACAATCTGAGAACCTACATTCGCCTGGGTACAAAGAACGGCGGCACTCCATCTCCCATCACCAGCCTTCGCGATCCTCAACCGACTGAGGCTTATGACGCGAATGCTGGTACACCCAACCGCAGCGAGGGCGATCGCATCTCGTGGATCCTCGGGCCGCACTGCGGGATAATGACGAGAATCAACGCATTTTCGTTACGCCGAGCCTGCCCCAGCGATCGAGGAACGGGAAGAATACAGCGCCGCGCTTACCCGTTTGTAACGACGTCATCATCTACGGCGAAGGATGCTTCAACAAGTGAGGTTCTCGAGTCAAGAACGGGTTTTGTTTTGTCCAGTATCCTTCGGATTCCACGCTTATTGGCTGCGAGGTGTACTTCGGCTGATCCACAGAGTGTGTTCATCACGGTGGGCACTGAAGGCAGCGGGTGTCGATGGCGCCGTGCACCTGCGCATCCTTCATTACGCCAAGACATGCGCGATCGGGAATCCTGGTGCTCGCCAGAACGGAATCGCGTCTGAACCGGTAGAGAATTTACCTGAGCTCATCTACATGAACTACCGGATTGCTGCGAAGTTGAAGGCGAGTACAATCCGGCTCTCTCCACAGTAGCTGGAGGGCGGGTTGGGGCCTTATGTTAAGAGACACCAACGTCCACGTACCTGTCACGGCCCCCCTAGATACGCCGATGGCGGGGAAAGCCACAACCCTGGAGCGAAGAACATATTGGCCGCCAAAAGCTTATGAGAACGAGTCCGTGTGCGCGTAAGGACGGCGCCCCTGGGAGATGGGGATGATTTCTCTCTGGGCCACGGGTTTGGCTGAATAAGGACGCGTAGACCGGTTGCTGATTTGCAGTGCTCCTGGCAGCCATTCCCAATTGATCGGCACCCCTCGATTCATCGAACGCTGTCCCGGCGAACTGTGCATAGCTCGAACCGGTAGAGATTCCCAGGAGATGGCGAGCGTATTTGCCGAAGCCCCAAAGTAAGGACGTGGCCCGCGTTCTCGACCGCAACGCTCTCTAGAGCGGCGGATCGCTGTAGTTAGTTTCTCCCCCAACTGGAAGAGAACTCGCGATGTTATCCGGAATCGCGATGAAGAGGTCGCATAGGGAGTTCCCGTGCCCCCGTTGTGGAGCACGGGAATCGACCGGAGGCTGCCAGCACGTCCAGCAGTGCGCACAGGCACTTGCCCGGCAGGAAGGCAGATCTGGGGAGGAACTTGTCCACCTGCGGGAATATTCCCCCACGTTGCTGGAGGCCGTTCTCGAAGTGCTCGATCTACTCAACGTCGGCGTGGCCATGACGAGTCTCTCTCGCCAATTGTTAGTAGCCAATCGGACGGCCGAGCAGATCCTTGCCGCTGGCGACGGGCTTGAACTGAGTCCCTTTGGGGAACTCTATACCCCGCGGGAAAGTTGCAGTCCGAGCCTCAGTGCACTCATGGAACGTGCCGCCGAGGCCTCGTTGCTCGGAACTCCGCGACCCGCGGACACGGTGCTAACCGTTCAACGGTCCTCTGGCAAGAAACCTCTGAAGTTGGTCTTGCACACTAGCAGCCCAAGACTGCGGGAATCGGCCACCCGGGAAGGGGTCACCCTATTGTTGATCGTAGATCCCGACTCTTCAGTCGAAGCCGACGAGGCCGAGGTCCGTCAACTCTTTGGGTTGACTCCCAACGAGGCCCGTCTTGCCAGCCTTCTGATCAAGGGTAAGAGCCTCAAACAGTGCTGTGACCAACTCGAGATCCGTGTTTCCACGGGCCGCATGCATCTCGAACATTTATTTTCCAAGACAGGCGTACACCGCCAAAGCCAACTGGTCGCGCTACTGTTGAAGAGCGTATTCAGTCGGATTGGTCGGCGTGCCGCGTGAGTTCAGTCGCATGGACGGCATTGCTGTTGCGTCCAGCGAAAGAACTTGGCGCGCGGTCAATGATCGCAGGAATGGCAGTATATAGAGTAACTAAGGCGGAAAGCTATTGCCTTAATCTACTCCCGGCTGTGGAGACTTAGCTGTAAGGAGACGTGGAAGTACACGTGACAAGTTTTTTTAGTTTGTCAACCGTTTAACGGTAGACAGCCTTAAGTGACCTTTTGTAACTTAGCCAGCGTTCAAAACCAGAATCCCCCTTCTGGCGAGCACGAATCCCCCCCCAGTACATCAGTCGAGGACAGTCGTCTCTGCGTCCTGCGTTCGTAGCATTGAAACAGTATCGATGGGATCCGACGGAGGACAATTACGGCTGGCGAGCACGCCAAGCTGTTCGCGGACAGTCGCTATGAGTGCCGCCAGCTCTCTTTGCAGACTCTCAGCCGATAACAGAACAAAAAGGTGTTCGGAAGGAGGCCACAAGTCATGACAAAGCTGTCCCAGGTTTGGTTGCCGATACTTTTACTGTGTCTTGCGACGGCCGCCGTTGCCCAGAGCCCGAAAGCTCAGGGGGGTGGGTCGTTCATGGTGCAGTGTCCCACTAGCACAGTCTGGCACCCAGGGAGCGCCGTGCTGGGCTATGACCCCACACAGCAAGAAGGATCCTACACGGGTCCGAAGTCCGTGACTGAAACAGTGAACGGCGCGTCATTGCAGTACACCATCAACGGGGGCGCGATCAAGTGCCAGGAAATTTCCGGTGGTGACGGTTTCATGACGGAGGCGGATGGGAACCAGACGTTTATGTTCTCCTTTGGACCGCTCTCCGGCATCGACGCCATCAGGCATGGTCAGCCTGGCACTCAGTTTGCTGCGGTTTTTAACAACCCCTACAACGCACCCAGCCTTCCGAGCACGCCCAATTCACCTGATCCCACGTACGACCCGAGTCGTCCCGTCAGCTTGAACGGCGCGGTTACCGATCCTGCCGCCATCATGACCATAGGAGTGCTGAATGGGAATCTTCCCATGCCTTTGGCCGCATTCGATGAGGATGACGAGTTCTTCCTGACGCTCAGCAACGTGGGCATGATCATGCGCCCCGACCTGTTCGAGCAGCACACGGTGCACTTCCACGGTTACCCGAATGCCTCCTCTTTCTATGATGGCGTTCCGGATGCTACCTGGGCCATTAACATCGGCGGCAGTGCGACTTACTACTACCTGGCGCCCGATGCTGGAACCTATTTCTATCACTGCCACATCACGCCTCCCGAACACCTGCAGATGGGAATGGTGGGACAACTCTACGTGCGCCCGCGCCAGAACCGAGTACCGGTGGGCAACAGTCTTTACGCCTCGCTGCAGCTTCAACAGAATGACCTGCGAACCGCTTGCAACACCGGATTGCCCGGGCAGACGGCTACCGACATCCTCTGCTCTACGCCTCTGCCGGCTGTCAACAACGCCGCCACTCAAGTCGTGGATCCGTTCGCGGGAGTAGATCCACGCATCCCAGCCGGCACACCGTACAAGTACGCCTACAACGACGGCGACGCTTCGACCCGCTATGAGGTTGATGTACCCATCCAAATTCATGGTTTCGATCCCAACTTTCACTTCGTGGGCATGACCTTCAACCCGGAGGGATTTGCTGACATGAAGGATAAGTATTTCCTGCTAAATGGCCGCAGCTATCCCGATACCGTGGGTGTTCCCGGCTACGCCGGTGGTCCCAGCGCTGGCAGTAGCAACCCCGACGCGCGCTCGCGTGCGATGGGAACAGAAGATTCGGATGGACTAACGCGTTACTCCCAGCCGCTGCCGTCCCTGGTCACCCTTATTCAAGGGGAAAGGGCGCTACTGCGCTTATCGGACCTTGACGTCACGGAGTACCAAACGCTGGCATCTCTTGGGATCCCGATGCAGTTAGTCGGTTTCCAGGCAAAGCTGTTGCGCGACCAGGCTGGAAACAACCTTCCCATCATCACCAACTCGGTGACGTTGGGCGGTGGCGAATCGCTGGATGTGATTCTGGACAGCACGGGCGTTGCCCCGGGCACTTACTTCCTGTACACGCCGAACCTTGACCACCTGTCGAACGACGCCGAGAACTTTGGCGGGCTGATGACCGAGATCCAGGTGTGTGCCTCAGCCAGTGCGTGCACTTTCTAGGAGAGCAGCCATGACTTATTGGAACGCGAAAAAGCGAGATGACCTAGGGGGACTGACCGCTGCTGCGATCATAGTGGTGGCCTTGCTGCTCCCGCCCCTGTCGTATGCGGCAACGCCTGGGATAACCGGAACGACTTTCAATCTGGCAGCCAGTTCTATTTATATAACCCAGCCGGACGGAGCGATGATCTACTCCTGGGGCTACGGGTGTGCCCCCGGGTTCACCCCCACCTACCTCCCTCCCCAATTCGCGTCGGGGGGTTTCTGCCGGGCGGGGCAAGTGCCGGGCCCCACCTTAATTGTCACCGAGGGGCAGACAGTCACGGTAAACCTTACGAACAATTTGCCGGCGCCTGTCGGTAATACGTCAATCGTGTTCCAAGGCTTTCAGGTGACAACCGGGGGTGGCATGCCCGGCTTGATCACGGCAGAGGCGGCCCATGGTGGTTCGGTGAGCTACACCTTCGTGGCCACGACGCCCGGGACGCATGCTTATTACAGCGGAACAAAACCCGATTTGCAGATCGAGATGGGTCTTTATGGGGCAGTCATCGTTAGGCCCAACACCGTACCCGCTGGTTGTTCGGCCATCGGATCGGACGTCCAGCTACTGGGGCATAGCGATTACCGGCTGGCTGCCTCTGCTTACGATCACCCCGCGACCTGCTACGACCGCGAATACTTGTTCCAGTTCATGGAGCTGGACTCCAGAATCCACAAGCAGGCTGAACAGCAGGTACAGGCAATCGCAAGTTGCGTTCCGACTGCTGGCGGCCTACCTTGCCCTACAACGCTCGAGGTCAGAACCGAACCCTATCATCCTAACTACTACATGATTAACGGGCGTTCCATGCCGGATGACATGGACCCCGACTATGCGCCCAATTATCCCAATCAACCTTACAACGGCAACCCACACATGCACCCGGGGGACTTGGTGCTGTTGCGAACGATCGGGCAGGGGCGCTGGGAGCATCCCTTTCACCAACACGGAAACCACACGCGCATTCTAGCGCGCGACGGGAACCTGATCCTGAGCCAGACAGATTCCGCGAAATTGGGCGGACGCATGGAATTTACGACCGACACCTATCCCGGCCAGACCTACGATGGAATCTTCTATTGGTCGGGCAAAGGACTGGGCTGGGATATTTACGGGCACACGCCCGGTAGCGCGGGAAGTCCGCCGTGTGTGGCGGACATCAACGGGTATTACACCGCCGCCAGCGGCGCTCCCCTTAGCGCGCCGAACTATTACGAGTGGTGCGCCGACCACAACCACCCCTTAGAGACGAATCCGGTCGGTCACGTGGGTGGCGGCGGTCCCGCGACGCTATTCGATCCGCTCATCGTCACCAATGGCCTGTGGTACAACGGCACACCTTACCTCGGGCCCGATGCTGTAAACCGTTCGCGCGGTCCGACCCCCTTGCCTCCTGTCAAAAGCACCATGAACCCAACCGAGGAGTCTGGAATCGCTTTCATGTGGCACTCGCATAACGAGCGCGAGATCACCACCAACGACGTTTTCCCAGGCGGGATGATGATGATGCTGCTGGTGGACCCGCCGGTCTTTTTCATCGACGAAACACTGTAACGAGGAGAATGGCAATGCGATCCAATCATCTCGTAGCGGTCCTGAAGACGGCAGTGCTGGCAGTGATCATTCTCCTCTTGGCTCGAGGCACAGTCTCGGCCCAGTCGGTCAGTCTGACCGCGACCAGACAGACGACCATTCTGCCCGACGGCAACATCGTTCCCATGTGGGGCTGGGTATGCGGCACGGGCACGGCTGCCGCAGCCGGCGGTGCGACCTGTTCAGCGATGAACGGCCTGGCGCAGACCACCGTGACAGTGGGCACGACGACGAGCACGCCTTGGCAGCCGCCGTTGATCACCCTGCCGGTGGGCAGCGCCTTGACCATTACCCTGGCTAACAGCCTGCCGGTCGAGACATCGTTGACGATTGTGGGCCAGCAGGGCGGCGGTCTGGGAGCACCGGTCAGAGAATCCGCTGCGCGTGTGCATGCGACCCAGACCCAAAGCACCTGGCCGATACAGGGCGGGGTGAGTTTTACGCCGCCGGCTCAAGGGGCGCGCGTAAGATCGTTCGTTCCAGAAGCTGTGGCTGGCGGAACGCAAATGTACACGTGGGCTGCTTACAACCCGACCACGGGACAGGGCTTAAAGCCAGGAACCTATCTCATCGAGACCGGGACCTACCCTTCCATCCAGGGACCGATGGGACTGTACGGAATCCTGGTGGTTTATACGCCGGCCGCCGCAGGCGGCAGTGCGTTTGGTCCAGGCACGGCCTATTCGAGTACGGTCGCGCCAGTTTACAGTATCCATTATGATGCGGCCGTTCCTCTGCTATTGAGCGAAATCGATCCGGTGCAGAACGCGGCGGCCGACGCGGTGGTTTGCCCTCCAACGGCGGCTGGAACTTGCACTCCCACAACCCCATCGGCAAGTGTTGAGACGGCTGCGTGGAATCCTTCCTGCGGCGCGATGCATGCCTGTTATCCGCCAGCGGTGGACTACACTCCGCTGTACTACCTCGTCAACGGCGTGGCCTTCAGCAAAGATGCGCTCGCGGCCTCGGCGATTCAGACACCCGCCACCGCCTCGACCGGCAATGTGCTGCTGCGTTTCGTGAATGCCGGATTGCGCATACATTCTCCGTCGGTGGCTGGGCTGAACATGTCGCTCATCGCGGAAGATGGCAATGTTCTGCCCGACGTTGTGCTGGGCGCTGCCAATACAACGCCGAATCTCAAAGTCAGGGTTCAGAGTAACGTCTTCCTGCCCGCGGGCAAGACACACGATGTGCTGATTAACCCTGCCAACAATGGTACGGCGACCGCTGCGCCGAGCGCCTTCACCCCCGGCAATTACCAGCTCTTTGACCGCGAGCTGAGCCTGTCGGGTAACGCGTCGGGGCATGACACGGGTATGCAGGCAATCCTCCAAGTAGCGGGAGGTGCCGCGCTGACCAGTGCGACTGCTGCGGCCAGCAATGACACCTACTATTGCGCCCCCGGCGTGACCCTTCTTGTGTCTGACCCGGGCAGAGGCGTGATCGCCAATGATGTGAACGTCTACGGCGTGACTCTCACGGGGAATCCTGCTAACAACACGTTGACGCCGTTTGGTGGTGGTTCCCTCGCTTTGAATCCTGACGGTACCTTCACCTACACGCAGCCCGCGACGAGCGCGAGCTGCGGAGGCACGTTCACCTACTATGCAAACGGCAATACGGCGGTCACGGCCACGGTCACCATTAGCCCGTCGCCGACGCTCGCTGCCAAGCCGACGGCCAATCCCGACAGTTACACCAGCAACATCTCGAGCCTGCTACGGGTTGCTGCCCCGGGTGTTCTCAGCAACGACACGGATCCGAACCAATATCCGTTATGCGCGGCTCAGACGGGCTCAACCAGCTGTCCTACGACAGCGCAGACCATCACAGCAGGAGGAGCCAGCATATCCCTGAAACCGGATGGTTCCTTTACGGCAACACTGGCGACACCGCCAACCAGCGGAAGTTCTGTGGTCAGCTTCCAATACTTGGCCATCAACTCGGAGAAGCAGGTCAGTAGTCCGACCACCGTTACCCTAACCTTCCCAGCAGGCAGCGGGCTTCAGGTGATCGTCCAGGACGCAAAAACTCCTGCGCTGAAACTCACCGATTACAAGTGGATCATCGAGCAGGACCGTACCTTCCACATCGACCCGGCATGCCAGCAGAACGGGGCTGGCGGGACTAAGCCCGCTAGCTGCCCCGCGGGCGTACCGCCGACGTTGGGCACGAACTTCCACACCAGCTATATGCCGGTGGTGGCGGTCGGTTGCACTGGGCCACAAAGCTGCGAGCGGGCGCAGACCGTCTACGATCCAGTTTCGAAGAGCCATGTCCCCGCAGTCTGTGACGGCGGGATTTGTGTGCCGGTGGCTGGAAGTGCCTATCTGCCTACCTCGCTACCGAGCCAGGTAGGCCTGCCCACGACAGACGTAAACGGCAACCCGGTGTATTACTACATTTCGGTCCTGCCGGGTGACGCCGCAAATTCGTTCAAGAGCGGAAATGCGTCCCCACCAAACTCCACTTGCTTTGCGGCGGGTACTTGCGGGCACACCATGGGAGGCGCTCCCATCAGCCCAGCTTGCACAACCAGCGGCACGACGTCCACGTGCACGCTGCCGACGAGTGTGACGGTGAACGTAGAACCCAACCCGTTGCCCACGGCCACGGTTACCGTGCACGTGTTCGAGGACGACTTCCCGCTCAACGGCGAACCCGACACCGGGGGAGGGGCTGACGCTTTCCCAAGTCAAGAGGTGGGGCTGGGAGATTTCCAGGTCGAACTCTGGGACGACGCGGGCGGTAGCGGCGACGCCACCGGACAGATGACCTACGACATGTTCAACGAGCCGTTGAGCAATTCCCTGAATGGAACGATGGACCCACAAACCGGTTTGGACTCATGTCCGATTTCTAACAATGGGAGTCATAACGTTGGAACTCTCGGGCCTGGGGGCACGGTTCCGGTGGGTGTAATCGTGGTCTGCCCGAAGTACGAGTCCGACGGCAAGACCCTGTCGCCACTGGTCGGCCAGGCGGTCATCAGGAACCTGATGCCGGGCAGATTCGGAGTTATCGTGCATCCCGGGGCCACCAGAGAAGCTAGGGGAGAGGAATGGCTCCAGACCAATACCTTGGACGGCACCCACTTCCTGGACTCTTTCGTCAAGATGGCTGAACCTGCCTACTTCCAGGAATTCGGACCGGGGGGCTACCACGTGTTTATGGGAATGGCCAACCCCCAGATTATTAACGGTCGACTAAGGGGAATATGCACCGCGAGTGCTACCAATCCCACTCCGCCAGCTTGCCGGAACACGGTCAAAGGTCAAGTCACGAACCTGCACCAGGGGCGTTCGCCGAGTGAGCAGCTTTTCAGCAGCGGTGTCTTCGCCCAAGGTAATGCAGGCAATTACGCGCCCTTGAACTACACCACTTGTTTCGCTTCTCTGGGCGATTCTGACGGCGAGACGTTTGCCTTCACTAAGTGCGATCAAAATGGCAACTTCACGTTTACCGGGATTCCCGACGGCAATTGGGGGCTGGTGGTCTTCGATCAGTGGCTTGACCTGATCGTGGACGGATCGAGCAAATCTGTGAACGTAAAGGGCGGTCAAACCCTCAACCTCAATTACTCGGCGTTCACGTGGCAGACGCACCTCTGGATGAACACCTTCATGGACTTGAACGGGAACGGCATCCAGGATCCTGGGGAGCCGGGACTGGCTCAGATTCCGAACAGGGTCCGGATGAGGAACGGCAAATTCAACAATTCCGCGCTCACCGACCTGAACGGCCAAGTCCACTTCGACGAGACCTTCCCCCTGTTCAACTGGTACGTGACGGAGACGGACAACACGCGCTTCAAGAGCACCGGTGTGCATGTGGTCGACGACGCTGGCGGACAGGTGGACGGCCCCGCGAGCGGCGGTTTCGCTACGGCCGGAAACGGCAACGGTGGTCCATATCAGGGATTATTGAACTCGAAGGAGACCTTCTCGCTTCCCACGGGTCTGCGAGTGCCCGGCGCCGTGTACTGCGGAGCAGGGGATGCGGCGTGCGCCCGGACGAATCTTGGTACGAACCCGAGCGGGGGCGGTCCAGGCGGGTCGACGGGCCGAGTTGATCCCGGCTCAGTCGTCGCGGAAGGCTGGCAGGGCGGTGTCGGCCAGTTTAACGTCATCGACTGGGGCAAGAAGCCCTACGTCACAAACGAGAATGGTGGCATCCGCGGCCACGTGGTGTACAGCTCGACCCGGCCTTTTGACGATCCGAATCAACTCTTCCAGAACCTCTGGGAGCCGCTGGTTCCAGGCGTCACCGTCAACCTCTACGCCGAGGGCACGGGTCCGGATGGGACCCAAACGCTGACTCTGGTGGATACGACCACAACCACCAGCTGGGATGCTTGGGCTCAGGGCTTCCGAGCCGCCGGTGTGCCTAATATGAACTGCCCCGGCCAGGATCCAGCCGATCCATTCTTCAGCTACACTCTGGCGGGGACTCGCAACTACTTGAGCCCCACTGCGGCGTTGCCGAACAACTCGCAGTACAAATGCTACGACGGCTATCACAACCTCAACCAGGTGCAACCCGCACCTTACGACGGCCAGTACCATTTCCCGAGTGCGGCGTACATTGCGGCTCACCCCTTGACGGCCGCGCAGCAGGCCGGGGGGCAGACTCTGGTCAGCCTGCCTCCCGGCAAGTATGTGGTGGAGGCTGTGACCCCGCCGAGCTACGAGATCGTCAAGGAGGAAGATAAGAACATCCTCATCGGTGACAACTTCATCGCTCCGGTGACGCAGCAGTTCGCCGCGATCTCCAACATCTTCATCGTGCCCGACCAGGCATCGATTACCTCATACAACGCTGCTTATGGAACGGGCGGCGGAGCCACGAATCCGACCACGGATCTGGGCCGCACCAGCATCGGCGGCTTTGGCCCCGGTGGCCTGATCGTGATGCCGGCGCCCTGTGTGGGCCAACTCCGCATCGTACCGGATTTCATGAGCATCTCCCCGGAATCGGGCGAAGTTGCGCCCTTTGCCGGTGCAGCTCGTCGTCTCTGTGACCGCAAGGAACTCGTCCTCGAGGACCAGATGCAGGCTCAGACCGACTTCTTCGTCTGGACCAAGACGCCGGCTGCCTCGCACGTCACGGGCTTCATCTCGGACGACTTCTCGTCCGAATTTGACCCGGCCGCTCCGGCTTTCGGCGAGAAGTTTGCTGTGCCAAACTCTCCTATCTCGATTAAGGATTACAACGGCCTGGAGATCTCCCGCGTTTACTCCGATCAGTGGGGCATCTTCAACGGAATGGTGTACTCGACTTGGCAGGTCAACCCGCCGAATCCGACTGGGTATGCTCCCAACATGATGGTCACGTGCATGAATGACCCGGGTCCAGTCCTGGACACGCGCCCTGGCTCCCCCACGGTCGGGCAGATGGTCACAGATCCTATGTACAACCCGAACTACAGCAACTTCTGTTACGAATGGCCATTCATGCCGGCCGATACCACTTACCTGGACACGCCGGTGGTTCCGACCGCAGCGTTCGCGGAAGGGTATAACCCACCGGACTGCGCGTACCCGGATGCCACTCCAGCGATCCTGAGAGTGGACGGAGATGGCCCCGGGCCTTGGGTGAGCGGACCCGGCCACAAGCTAACCATTACGGCGCTCGGCGACCAGCTTGTGCCCAACCACGCGTATTCAGGTCCTGCGGCAAGCACTGCCCCGTACAACCTGAAGTTCATTACGCGGCATTATGGTTTCGGAACGGCTCGGGGTGACGTCACCGTCGGTGGGGCTCACGTGCCGGTTACAGGTTGGAACGACACAACGATTACCATTAACACGCCAGGAAATCTTCCGCTCTGCGCCAAGCAGCAAGTGGGCTACTCCGGCACGCGCTGCGGTGAACTGGTGATCACGGCAGCCAACGGCAAGACAAGCATTGATACCGTCACGGTCACGGTTGGCGGCAAGGCTCCCACGGTTGTCAACGGGGAGAATGCCTCCAACAACGCCATCCAGCAGGCGATCGATCAGGCGAGTCCTGGCGACCTCATCATCGTTAACGGAGCGTTTGCGCCGAGCACGACCGCCCCGAGCGGAACAACTTGCGCTGGAGTCAGCACAGCCACCGCTACCTGTATCCCGACGGCTGCCACCTACAACGAGATGTTGCTCATGTGGAAGCCAGTTCGGTTGCAGGGCGTGGGCGCGGCCTCTAGTGTCGTGAATGCCAACGCTCACCCCGCCGGCAAGCTGCTAGATCCGTGGCGCCAGCAAGTAAACTGCCTGTTCGGCTTGGCCTTGGACGGTGGTTTCATCAGCAACACCCACCCTTACGATCCCACCGGCACATTCTCGTGTACGACGGCGATGCAGGGTAAGGTGGATCCGATACCGATGGAGCCCGTTGTCGGCTGGGACGCCACCCTCAACGGTAATATTGCGGAACTCTTGCAGGAACCCACGTTGATGGGAGCCTACGAAGGCGCCGCCATCACCGTTCTCGCCAAGGGCTTGGAGAATAACAACACTGCTAACTGCAATGCTATCAGTAACGCCAACTGCATCCCCCTTAACAGCACGACGGACTGCGCGACCAGCTCACCGTTCTACACCAGCAACTACCTTTGCAACCCATCGCGTGTCGATGGCCTGAGCTTCACCAACAGTTCGCAAGGCGGCGGAGGTATCTTCCTCCACGGCTGGAACCATTACACGGAAGTCTCTAATAACCGAGTGTTTGCCAATGGGGGGACTCTCGGTGGCGGCATCGTTGTAGGCCAGTCGGAAACTCCACCCGCGCTCCTCGATTCGACTGGGCTCAGCCAGCTGCCCTTCTTGCTCAACCACGATGTGTATGTGCATCACAACTCGGTCACCGGGAACACTGCCTACGGCGACGAATTGAATTCAACTTCGCCAGCCTCAGCCGGAGGGGTGGTGATCTGCGATGGTTCTGACTACTACCGCTTCCAGTACAACTGGGTGTGCGGAAACCTGAGCACGGCTGACGGCGGTGGTGTCGCTCACTTCGGCTTCAGCTACAACGGCGACATCGAGTACAACTGGATCATCAACAATCAGAGTGTAAACCCGACGCTGGCCACCCACGGCGGTGGACTAGTCGTCCAAGGCGTACCTCCAGATGGGCCTATTTGCGAGGGGGCCGGGGTCGACCTAGATTGTCCTCCAGCGCTCTCTGACGGCACCGGTCCTAACCTCGTGATTAACGCCAACGTGATCATGGGCAACACCGCCGAGAGTGGTAGTGGCGGCGGTGTACGGTTGCAGCACGTGAACGGAACCGATGTGCAGCGCAACCCCAACAACTCGAATAACTGGTACCAGGTCACGCTTACCAACAACGTCATCGCGAATAACGTGGCCGGCTGGACGGGAGGCGGGGTGTCGCTCCACAATGCGGTGAGGGTAAACTTTATCAGGAACACGGTGGCATCGAACGACACAACTTCTTCGGCGGGAGTACTGTTCGATACGGGCGGAGCGCCGAATGCGAACGTGCCTCCTCCGGGCTGCGACCCGAACCAACCGAACGGTCCGGGCAATAACTGCACGAACACGGCGCTCACCCAGTCCAACTTCCTGCCGGCAGGGCTGGAGACCGAACCTCATGACGGAACCTTGTTGGCGGCGTTCACTAACCCGAGCGTGGACTGCGGCTTGGGCCATTCGCAATGTACGAGGTTCTCGAACCCGCTGCTGGCGGCGGACATCTTCTGGCAGAACCGCACATTCCGCATCACCACCGGTGCGATTCCAACTACGCCGAGCTTGCAGACGACGGTGCAACTGGTTCCGAGCTTGACGCAAAGCGCTACGGGCACTTGCCCGGGCGGAGCGAACTATTGGGACATTGGCGTATACGGTGATGCGTCGACCACCAACCATGGCTCGGGATTGACGCTCAGTCCCTTTGCCTCGATTTTGACCAACACCAGCGGTTACAACGCTACGAACAGTTCGACCAACCCCGGCTTTGTACACCAGTACTGCAATGGTTCGCGCGTACCACCGGAGATTGCGCCGCTGCTCTGCTCGGGCCCCAACGGCAATGCCAATGCTCCCGGCTGCATACAGCCTGGAACAGTAGGCGTGTCCATGACCGTGCCTGCGGGTGTTCCGGATATCAACCAGTTCTACCCGGCGTTTACCCTGAGCCCCGCGGCCACGGTGGATGAAGGCAACAACTGGATCAACATGTTCTACGGCCCGTTGTCGTACGCCAACTCGACGACCACCACCACTCCAGGTACAGCGCAGGCGCCACTCGGTAACTACAATCACTCAGTCCCGATGATAGGAGCTGCTGCCTATTCGGTGAACCCACAATGATCGGAGGGCTGCAAGCACGGCAGAGAATGCTGCTCGCGGGCTTGCTCGCGAGCAGCATTCTCGTTCCCCTTTCACTGCCTGCAGCCCAGGGCGAAGGTGGGCCGGGGATAACACCATCCGCTAGTGCTACTCCAGCCCCTCCGCTGGTTAGCGCGCTGTCGCCTTCAAGAAGCACACGTGGAGCGATGATGTTTAGGCGTATTTGGGGTGTCGACGACCTCCAGGTCAAACAAATCGCCTCGGGTGAATTGATTCGGTTCAGCTGGCGAGTGGTGGACCCGATAAAGGCTCAGGCGCTCAGCAACAAGAAGGAAACTCCTTATCTGATCCAGACCAGCACGGGTGCGAAGATGGAACTTGCCAACGCGGAGAGGGTCGGCCAGTTGCGCCAGGTCGCCACACCAGAGAACGGGCGCCAATATTGGATGATCTTCTTTAATACGCGTCGGGCTGTGAAACCCGGAAGTCAAGTCGACGTCCTGATTGGCAAGTTTCGCGCTAACGGACTCACAGTAGAGTAGCGCAGGGCAGGCTTACTCCCCCCCAAGATCAGGGTCTCGCAGGTGCCCCTCGTTCGTGCGCTGATACACATTCGGCGCCGCACGAAGATGACCGCCCCTCCAATAGCAGGGAAAAACGCTATGTGTCGCTGCTCGGACACGACTGGTATCCGCCGGAACGTAATCCTTGCTTTCGATCCAATCGAGATGGACCTCAGCCCAGGGGATGACAAGCTTCGAGTTGGCCGCCAGCGGCCAACTGCCATCGGGTACCTACTCCGTCCAAGTCATCGCCTTCACGACGGTGAACGCGACCTACGCTGGGAACGCGACGCTGGGGCCGGAGCCGACGAGTCCGCTGGCCAGGGCTACAAGTCCGGCAATTTCACGTTCAGCCAACCGCAGACGCTGCCCGGTCCGAGTGATCTACTTCTCGGCGTGCGAGGCCTCGAAGCGCGGGTGCGTACCGAATGCCCTGGGGAACATCTACACCGCCACGATTCAGGGTGTGCCCGCGGCATGGAACTCCCGGTTAGGATGGTGGTTCTCGGCGATGACTGACTCTGCGGCACTCGACAACCCAATCTGGCACGCATTGACAACGGCTCATCAACCAATGGCGCGGGGTGCTGGCCTCGCTCGTCGTCATCCGAGCGAGGTATTAACTTCAGAGAAAAGCTCTTGCCGGATAGAGGCACGGCAAAGCCTGGACTGCCCACTGAAGACGATCAGGAGGGGAGGCCGCTCTGGGCGTGAGCTTGGCTGGCCCGCCTCGAGGTGATGAACGGCCACTTGGCAATGAGAAGGAGCCCGCGACTACCTCACAGTACGCTTACTAATACGCTCACGTGGGTGTAGTACGCTTACTCCCCACGTAGCGCCAGCGGGCGGCACCGCCGATTGGCGATCTGCGATGGAAACCTCCAATCACCTGAGAAATGGACCCCATCCCGGCTTGCGCAGGATTTCGGCTGTCCATGACCCGCAACCACTGGCGCATTCAGGACCGCGTCCAGCGGATGCTCGCTTGTTACTTGCGAACCGGTGTCCGTAGCCGTAGCACCGGATCACCAAACAAAATGTAAGTTCGTCGCGCGTCCGCATCGGTGATGGTCGCCTTCGCTTTCCCGATGGCCTCTCCCAACGTCAAAGAAGGTCGGCTGAAAAGCAACCTGACGACATTCTGATCCATCTGCACTTGGGGCTCGGATTGGGCCAATCCGGAAGAAGCCCAGACGGCAACCGCCCCGCCATTTTTCGACAGCAGGAGAGCCTCTGCCAGGCTTTGGGTGTACACGTCCTGAAAGAAGCCGTTCAGACAATTCATGGCAAGGAACAACGGAAGACGGGTGCCGTTGGACAGAGTCGACGCCGTCGTGCCGTCCAGCAGGTCGTCGCCCGACCAGATTTCCACTGACCCGTGCCCGATGTAGTTGACGAGCAGTTTTCCACTGTTGATAGCCTCCAGGACCTCTTGTCTCGCCGTATTGGCATCCAGGTCGCTCGCGAAGATGTCTGTGACAGTCATGGACTTGGGAAGAAGGGCGTTGATCGACCGGCTATCGTGGGAGAAATCGGAGACGTCGTCGTTGCGATCAGCAACCAGCAGCGACTGGTTCGTCCAGTCTCCGCGAGACTGGTCTTTTTCGTAGCCCAGGATTTTTCCCACCACGGTGCTGGCTTCATCGATGGTGCGCACCGGCAGACGGCCAGTAGCGATCTCGGGCAGGCCATGGTTGGCAAAATCGGAAAACCAGTCGTCCGACGCTGTTTTAAGCTCGGAGGTCAAGATGAGCTTGGTGGGGACGAAATCAAAGAATCCGAAGCCGAGATAGTTACGCGGATCGACCGAAGCATCGCCCACGAGCAAAAGGTATCTGGGTTTGTTCACCCATCTCCCGGTGGCAGCCTTCAGGAGGGCACGGATCGCAGACGGACTAGGTTCCCCGAAATTGAACTCGTCATAGAGTTGATCCACCGGAACGAGCGCCACGGTTTTTCCCTGGTCGCGTCGCAACCGAACCAGGGGGCCGAGCGAGCCGACAAAGTCCGGATGCGAGATCACGACGACTTCGGCCCCGGTTTGCGCACTGTGCCAGCTGGAAGGGTGGTTGCGAATGACCTGCCATGGCTCGGCAATCTGCTGGTCCGATAGCGCGAGCAGGATGTGCGTCCCGGGAACTGACTGCGGTATTTTCAGTCGAACGAGGTAACCGGCATTGTCAGCATCGACTTCGGGTACAAGCTCCACGACCTGCGCGGGATTCGTGAGGTCAATCATTCGGCTCGGGCGTTGGTCGAAGCCATGCACCACAATTTGGTCCCCCGCCTCGGCCGTGAACTTCAGCGAATCCGATTGCGCGGTGTAGGCGCGGGGATAGGTGAGCTTGATGTGATCCACCAGGCTGAGGTCGCTCGCGCCACCTTGAGCGGTCAGAGTCACTGTGTTCACGTCTGTCTGCAGGACACCCCGGGGCACCCGCAGGGTAACCTTGCCCAGGCCTTGGCCGGTGAAGCTCAGTTCTCCGAGGCTCGCCCCGTTCATGCTCACCGAGACGTTGTGTGGCGCTCCCGCGGTCACGCCCTGCAGCGCAACCTCAAGCTTCAGCTCGGCGATGGAGCCGGATGCAATCGCGGGCGCGCTCAGAGTCTGGTCGACCGACTTGGAGGAAACCAGGGCGCCAAAGAAATTATCGGTGTTTTCTCTCAGCAACGCAGCGAAATAGGTCGTGCGCGGTTTCAACTCCACCGTTTCAAGAAAACTCTGCGGCTGCCACCCGCCGTCGCCCTCGGCCGACTCTCGCGGAATGCGCTTGCCGGGCTGGTCACCCGCCACCAACCAATAGGCGCGCTTGTCGGAAAAGGGTGTGTCCATGCCGGTTCCGTAGAACTCGATGGCCGCCTGCGGACCAAACCCTCGATCGCTTCCACCTTCACCCGTAACGCGAATGGGCTGCTCGGTTCCCTCGGCGAACATTCTCAGGAAAGCCGGATCCACGGAGGGGTTCAACCCTTGAGCGACCAGTTGAGGCTGCGTAATCCGGTACCACCCTTCGTGATCAATGAGGATCTTTATCGCCCGATGCGCTGCGAGCTCAAACTGGATCTGTCGCTGTTCGGGTGTGACGCCTGAGACGTGCGCCCTGGTCTCGGTGACGTGGCTGAGCGGAGTTCCCGGTCCCCCGACCCCGGCACCGCCCAGTTCCTGGATCATCATGGAGCGTACCGCGCCCGGCGCCGGCAAAGCCGTCTGGGGAGAAACCGGCCCGTTCCAGGAGCGCGTGCCGTCCAGATCAACATCTTCCAGCCAGTAAAGATTGTTCCCGACGCCGGGCGAACGATCAGACCAGTGGTAGGTTTTGGCACCGTGTTCCGGCAATGAGTCACGAAAGACAAGCGCCGAACCAGCGATCAAGGACGGATTCAGCTGGACGCGCTGTGTGTTTTCCTCCCGGTAGACATTGAAGCCCAGGTTGTGAGCTTCCCCTCCGGTCTTCCACGCCAGACTGACGTCGCCCCCGGTCGCGGTGGCGGTAAACGATTCCAACTTCACCCGCGTGGGACTCACGATCAACGTGGTTGTGGTTGCAGTGTCGTTCGTGGTGACCGGATCGGTCTGAGGAAGAATGGACACGGTCGCGGAGTTCGTGGCCTGCCCCCGCGTTACTGCTGTCACTATGATCGTGATGCTGGCAGTCGCGCCGCTGGTCATGACGCCCAGGGAACAGGTCACGGTTCCGCTGGCCTGCGAACACGTGCCTTGGGTGGGAGTTGCCGAAACGTAAGAAACCAACGACGTCGGCAATGTGTCCGTGACCTTCACATTCAACGCGGTCGCGGGGCCATTATTGGTGACGCCCAGAGTGTAGGTGAGCGTATTGCCCTGCAGGACCGGATTGGGCGACCCCGACTTGGTGATCGCCATGTCGGCGTCCACGACGGGTAAAACGTTGGCCACATCGGTGGCGGTGTCGTTGGCGGTGTTGGTTTCCCCGCCACCCGCCACGACCGCAGTATTCGTCACCGTGGCCGGTGCGGTGAGAGCGATCGAGACCGCGATTGTGATCGGCGGGTAACTCGTGTTTGGCGCAAGCACATTCAAACGAGAGCACGTGACCGTTTGGCCGGCAATGCTGCACGCATTCGCACCCGGACCCCAGCCTGTCCCGGTCGCTGATGTGGGAGTAATGCCGGTGGGCAAGGTATCGGTGACGGTCACCGCCGCAGTGGTGCTGGCACTGGTACCCACGCTGGAATTGGTCGCCGTCAGCGTGTAAGTCCCGGTCGAGCCCTGGACAAAATTGACCGGCGAGTGGCTCTTGGTGATCGTCATGTCCGGCGTGCACTGAGCTCCGGGCTGAGGCCCCGGCATGAGCGACTGCGACGCATTGGTAACTGCCGTCCCCGGGTTGCCGTTGGTCGCGCCGTAGGGCACGCCTGGGGTCAGGGTTATCCCACTTGCGCCGCCGGTTACGTCGATACTGCCGGCTGCTCCGGACAGAAACACCGCGCCGCCACCTCCACCGCCGCCGGGGCCATGCCGATCGGCGATGGCGAACGCGCGCGTATCCCACGCGTCGCCTCCCCGGCCGCCGTGCGCCTGGACCGTAAGGCCTGCCTCGCCACCGGAGGCCGACACGACGATGATGCTGCCGCCTGCGCCCCCTCCGCCACCGGCATCATTCAGTGTTGCGTTGTAGGCCGCAGCGCCATTGGCGGAAATGGTAGCGGTACCACTCAAGTTTCCGGCTCGAAGGATGACAATGCCGCCACCGGCCGCCCCACTACTGGCTTGAGCGAGGCCTGGGCTATTGTTACGGGACCCCGCACCGCCCCCTCCGCCCATTACAACCCGGCTCAAGGTCGAGGGAAACGCGCTTCCCCCGAGCCCCCCGCTGCTCAGGTTGGCGCTCCAGGCATTTCCGCCGGTTCCACCGACGCCGCCGTTTCCGCCCCCGGCTCCTCCGGCGTTTTGATCGTTCGCGGCAGGATCTGCATCCGTGCCTCCGCCCCCTGCGTTACCCGGGGCACCCTTGGCCATGCTGCCATTGGGATAGCCTTCCACACCGGTACTTGCAAACGTTCCTCCCGACTCTATCCAACGAGGAGTACCTGCAATCCCCTCCCCCTTCGATCCGTGAGCTCCAGCCACCGCTGTGCCGGCGTAGGCACCAGGAGCCGTATTGACGAAATCTGCGTTGGTTCGACCGGCAGTGCCAGACAACTGGAGCCCGGCTGCCCCCCGGAAACCAGTGCCGTCGACGCTCAGCGTGGCCCCGTTCAGAGTCAGAATCCCCGACACATCCAAAGCAAAGACGCCTCCAGTCGAGCCGTTCCAAGCCGTGGCAGCCGGGGTGGCCGCCGTATAACCCAGCGTCGCAGAGGAGTCCTGCGGCACCCGGATGACCTGGAACGCACGCTGTCCCTGGGTGCCGGTAGCTGCCGCCTCGGTATAGGTAAACAGGAGGCCGCCGCCAGGACCACTGGCCACAAAAGTCAAGGCCCCACCGCCGGTACCAACAGCGCTGGTGGCTCGAACAAACTCATAGACGCCACTATTGTTGAGATTCGTGGACCCGGCGCCGGTCGCTCCATCGCCGTAACTCGATGTGTTGGTCGAGTTGATCGCCGCGTCCTGCATCTGGATGAAAAGCAGGAGGTCACCGCTGGCAATCGCCGTTGCTGCGCCTCTGGACGTCCCCAGCGTCACCGAAGTCGCACCTGCAGCGACCGTCACATTGGTCGAGGGCGGGTAATAGGTGTTGATGACGGCATTGAGAGTTCCTGCAGCTCCGTTTTTGCCGGCCGTGGCGCACACGTTCGACTGGGAAAATGCAGTACCGGTGCTCGAGTTGTTGCCCAGGTTGAGATCGGTCACGGTGCTCGAAACGCTGGCGGTGTTCGGATATCCGCCGACGGCGCTGGGCGTTACCACCAAAGTGACGGTGGCGGTCGCGTTAAGGTTCAGGAGATTGCAGGTCAAGGTCCCAGCAGCAAAACTGCAGGAACCCTGGCTGGGCGTGGCCGAAACATAGGTGACTCCAGCCGGCAACGTATCCGTCAAGGTCACGCCATTCGCGACCGAAGGCCCCTTATCGGTGACCGTAAGGGTGTAGTTAATGTTCTGCGGAAAGAATGCGGATGATCCGACCACGCTGACGGACAAGTCGGCCTGCAACGGCTGCACCGAAACCGCGGCCACTGCCCAATTTGAAGCAGCGCTGAATTGCTCGGAAAGGGGGACACTGGGCGCTCCGGCGCGCGTTGAACCAGTTCCGTAGACATCAGGCGGTGAGGCCGGAGTCACCGCCGAAGCCAGCGTCCAGCGCGACGTCTGGCTGGGACCAAAGGTCGTAACGGTCTGAGTGCCGCCGATCGCCAGAGTGTCAATCACCATGTCACCGTAAGCACTCGGCAGGTTTAGTTGAGCCAGATTGGTGGTGCCATCCGCCGAGAGGGAAGACCTTATGGGTTTTGCCTGATCGGCGCCCGTAAGAGTGATCGCGCCCACGACGACTCCGAGCGTACCCGTCCCGCCGGGCAGGCCGAGCGTAACGATCACGTTGTTGGTTCCGGCAGCGGGATTGATCAGATACCACATCTCTACCCTGCGGCTGTTGCCGGCATCGTTGTGGGCAACCGCCAGGGTCAGGGCTGCCCCCTGGTAGGTCACCCCGGTGACGGTAGCGCCGGTATTGTTCGAAATGTTGATGGAGACACCAACGACCAGCACCCGGTTCGTGCCCGCGGTCGTGTGGGCAACTGTGACGGTTGGAGTCGCCCCGCTGACTTGCTGTGCGAACGAGGTTGTGCTGTCAAGCGCAACCTGCCCAAACGCCATCGATGTCCACAGAAACAGGCAGGCTAGAAGTATTTTGCGAACCGCGCCCGGTCGCTGAAGCCTTGGTAATACTCCGAGTCCACGGATGAATCGTGCCGCGTGCGCCCGTACTCGGCTGGCGAGGAACTTCAGCCGCGCTCGTCTTCCACGCAGGGGAATCAAACGTGTCTGTCCTCTCACGTTTTCTTCCTTGGCCACGACCTGCCCCACAATCTGCTTGGTTTCCAAAGTGCCATCGGGCACCGATCCGGCATCGCCGCGAGCGATGAATGCACCCTGTTTCCCGTCGATCCAGAGCAGGCGGTGGGCTCTGTAATGCAAGCGATCAGCGAACAGCACGATGTCGCCCTTTCGGAGGGTTTTGACCGAGGCAGGCATCACGTGCAGAATTTCTCCGTCCTGAATTGTGGGTACCATGCTCCGGCCGCGTGCCCGGAAGCAAAAGCCCAGTCCTTCGGAAAGCAGGGACTGGATAAGGGCGCCAAACAGCTTCGAATGTGCTTTGTCTTCAACCACGGAAATTCAGGATCTCCGACACCGCCCTTTGGTCGGGAACAAAGCGGTAGAGATAACAGGGCACGCTGCCTGTGATGCGGTGCAGAAAGGAAAGCGTGAAAGTCAGTGCACCGTGGTCGTAAAAAGGCGGAAAGCAACGCGCAAACAGTTCTGCTACGGCTCGAGCCCTGGGAAGCGGCAGGATCTCGTTTCTGACTCCGTGTTCCAGCACGAAGATTTTCTTGACCTTCGTCTTTTCCGGAGATGCGAAACCACCTTCCCCATGCCAGGGAGTTCCATGCATCCAAATCTCACTCGATTGCTCACGCAAGATGATCCGGTCGTCACTCAGAACCTGCACCCCTCGAAACGATCTCCACAGGCGGGCCGTCGTGCTCTTTCCCGCACCCGAGTGGCCCAAAAAAAGATGGCCACCGGTTCCGTGGTCAACCACGCCACAGCCATGAACCTCGACTCCCCTGGACCGGGCGAGCCAGTTGGTCACCAGCAATTCGTCCAGGGGATACTCGAGCGGATAAACCGGTCTGCTGCCGCGCAAACACTCCCGATTCAGCAACAACCGGGCATCGGTGAATCCCCTGTCAACGACCAGGCGCTTGTAAGGCTGGTCCCCCAGAACGGGCGTAGCAAAGTCGAAAACAAAGCCGTCATCCCCTTCGTGCAATACCCAGACCGATCCAGAATCAAAAAGCTTCCTGCCACTTGGCTGTTGCAACCGATCTGTCCACTGAACGCATACGTCGATGTCGCAGTCTGTCGAAATCGACTGGAACCGTTGCATTTCCCCGGTTAGTTCGATATCGCCCGGGCAATCTGCGCGGAGTTCGATCGACACCTCCCCGATTCGGATGCAACAGCGATGCATCCCGCCGGGCTGCGCCCGGGCAACGGCAGATGTTTCGGCGTACATTGCTGCTCCACGCTCGAGAATGTCGGACCGCTCCGTATCAGGATCCGGGGACCATGCATTGGCCCACTGCCACACAAGAACCGCCTACCGGGCCCGCCGACGACATGTTCTTGCAGGCTCCCAGCACCGCCTCCTCGGGACGCAAGCTGATCACTGATACTCTCGGCGACTCGTACGGTTGCTTCTTTCGAGAAGTTCCGTCCACCATCAACCCCCCTCTTTCATGCCGAGGACCGTCCTCCACACCCACCGCAACTTCCGGAGGAAGCCGCGGACTGGTTATTCAGGATGGGAAGCAAAACCTGCGGGCTGGTCCATTCCCTCACGTCGATCTCTTTTGCGGCGATTTTGCGTGCCGATTCCTCGACCGAGCCGTAATGCCGGCCGCCCGAGCAGAAATCGCATTCGCCGTGCTCGGGCACTTCGAGACCCAATGCCATCGCGCGCAAGTGCGCGACCTCGCAGAGGAAGTCGACCGGCGATTCCGGGTTGCCATTCTCTAGTTCGCCATTGGCGGGACACATGCTGCACAGTGAGCGAATTCGACACTTCGCACATTTGGAGATTCGCTTCCGCTCCCGGGTACGCACCTTCAGAAGAAACTGCTCCCAGCCTTCCTTCACCGTCCCCGAGCGGATGTCGTAGGTATCCTGATGGGACAGCACGCAAATGCTCATATGGCCGTAGGGATCGAGGGCGAAGGAGTTTACGCCCCCCCCGCAGGAATACAGCGTGTCGCTTTCTCGAACCGAGCATTGTTCCAGGTTCGCCTGCGCCGTTTCCCGGTGCTCGGCTGCCAGTTTCGGCCAGTGCAGGTCCAGAACGACCACTTCCTCCGGTGACAGTCGAACCGCCAGAGGACTCTGGGAGCAGTCAATGCGCGGGTTGAGGAGGGAATCGAACTTGAATTCGAGGTGCAACTCCTGCTCCACGAAATCTTTCATCGCCACCACTTCATGCTTGTTGATGGTGGTCGGGACGGTCTTCAGCTTCAGTGGCAGCCCACGCTCCCGCAGCAGAGCCACTCCTCGCAAGCAGCGCTCGTAGCTGCCTTCGATCCCGGTCAACGCTTCATAGGTTTCCTTGGTGCGGCCATACAGGGTGATTTCAATCGCGAAGGGAGGCCATTGCAGAAGGTAGTCGGCGACTCGTTCTGTGATCAAAGTTCCATTGGTGAACAGAGTGATCAGGAAACCCTTTTGCTTCGCGTAGGTGTAAATCTCAAGGAAATCTGCGCGTGCGAAAATCTCCCCGCCTGTGTAGAGAAGCCACAGGCAACCCAGGTCCGCCAGATCATCCAGCAACCGAAAGTGCTCGTGCTTGCTTAGTTCCCGGCTGCGAGCCTCTTGGTCGGCCATCGCCAGGTTGTTGTAGCAGTGCAGGCATTCCAGCGGGCAGCGGCGGGTCACTTCGATTGAGACGCTCAGGGGAGCGCGCTGGCCAGAATGGTGGCCATGAACCAAGCGGCTGAATTCCCCGTACGTCTTTGCTTCCATCACTGCGCTCCCTGCCCTAAGCTTCACAGCGTGAAAATCAGAAACCCGCCGAGCCTAGACTAGAGCGGTTTCATGGTTGACGTTTTTGTCAGTCCCCGACCCAGGCACGTGTTCAGGGTCCACCACAAGTCTCGTCAGGCCCATCGAACAGATCTCGCCCAAGAAAAGCGCGACGTCCTGTTCGGCCTGCGCTCTGCTTACGTCATACTTGCGATCGATCACATCACAGAGGTCTTTGAAGCTCTTGGGCTTCTCCAGAGCTTCCCATAGGATGGTTCCCGTCCCATTGAAGCTGTAGAAGCAGGCCAGGTCACCGACGTTTCCTCGCACCGGCAGAACCAGGGTCTCCCCCGCCACCAAACGAGAGACGACGGCATCGGTCCTGACGTAGAGTTCGGTTGACGACGAGGTCTCCTGAAAGTCTGCAGTTGCGATCAGTGCGCTCTCCGAAAGACTCGAGTTTTCGCAGTTCTCATCCAAGATCACGCAAATGTCCCCCGGGTCGTGAGTTAGGTACGCAATCTATTTGGGGCGACTTTAACATGACTCATGAGTAACGACGCCTTTTGCGCCTGTTGCCTAGGAAGGTACACACCAAGTTGATCTCGCGCGTTCTTGGCGGCTGCCCGGTGGATACAGGGCGCGAATTCTTGATGAAACGGCTCGATCGCGCCCGTTCTATGTCCCGCGAGTCCCGCTGCACTCAGCCGGGTTCGCGGCAGCTCGTGCAGTCGCCTTGCAAGCGTTGCCCGCACATCAAAAAAGCCCCCCGCCTGAAGCAGGAGGCTCTCTGCGATGGGCATTGCGCCCGTCGCGCACCCTTCATTTAGGAGACGAGTTTGCGCCCGAAGAGGAAGTGGAAGCCAACTGATCGACACTGTTTTTCAGCACGCTGACTTCGACCCGGCTGCCACTGGTGCGCTTGGCCGTGGTTTGCTCTCTCCCGCTCACCGGTCCGCTGCCCATGCCCATTGCGTAGATGCGGTACCTGGGGATCTCATGGTTGAGCACCAGGTAACGAACGACCGCGTCCGCCATCTTCTGCGAGGCGGCAATGGCCGCTTGACCGCGACCCGGAGTGAAACCATGCACCTCGACAACATACCCGTGCTGATCCTTCAGCTGGGCAGCCATCTCGTCGAGCGCGTGTTTAGCATCCTCGCTCAACACGCTCTGCCCGGGACGGAACCGGATCACTGCCTCGGTGCCGGCCTTGTATTGATGGATGCTCTCGACCACCGGCTCGACTCTCGAGAGGTGGGTGTTGGCTGCGCTCGCCGACTGCTGCGCCAGCTGCGACTTGGCGGACGCCTCCGCCGCATGCTGGTTGGCGTCTTTCACCTTGGTCGAAGCCAGCTGAATACCCCCCTGGGCACGGGCGTCCACGTCCTTGATCGTTCTGCTGTGCTCGGCGGTGAGATCCTCGAGCTCGTTGATTCGATCGCGGATCGGCGCGATCTCCCGCTTCACCCACCCTTTACTGGCAAAGGGGTGAAAGATGAGCGCTCCCGCGCTGGGTTCGTCACCGTCCCAGAAATCCCCGCGAGTCTCCCGCAGCGGCTCTCTCTCCGGGGCGGTTGCGCTCTGGGAAGCGGGACTAGTCTGAGCAACAGGCGCCGACTGCTTGCTTGAAGTTGAATTGGCTTGCTGCGCGAACGCTGGAAGCGCAACTACTACCGACAAAAGCAGCGATACAAGTATCCGGCTTCTCATTTCGGTTTCCTCCCGGGCGGGGAGCACCGGCCACTCCACGGGTTGGAGGGGGGTTGGTCCCAATTGCTGTCCTTCCACGGTCACTCCGTCTTTAGCATTTCGAGACGTGCCTACCGCTAGCCGAGACTAACAACGCAAGGGATTGTACACCCGGTTTGCCTCGAAGTGAGCTGCCATAAACTAGCTCCATCCTGGCTACGGGCGCCGGTCCCGTCGCGGTCAAGCCGTTGCGCTGACCACTCCGCTGACGCTACTGCCGTTTTGACTGCTTCAAGCGCCGGGCCGCGTCACCGAGTGATTCCGGAGCTGGCGGTGGACCTTTCTTTTCCAGTGCCCTCGCATTGTCGACAATCGTCACGCCACGAACCGTGCCCAGCTCCACCGATGCGACCGGTGTTGACGACACCGCGTAGGAGCGGACCGAAGGTGGCGGAGCCTGGGCGGCAGCTGCCGCAGGCTTGGGATGCGCGGGTCCAGGCGCAGGCAGAGTGGACGCAGGTGTGACTTCCACGACCACGTAGGCCTGCGCGGTCGGTGCAGGAATTTCAACTGGCTCTACTACTGTAGTTGCCTGCGTCACAGTTGCGCGCGCGGCTACCCTGATCGCTGCCTCTGCGGTCGGCGTCGACCGTCTGACTGCTGCAATCGGGGCCGCCGCCCGGACCGCTTTTATGGACACGACCGACACGGGCGCAACCGTTGCCAATGATGTCTTCGCAGTTAGCGTTACGGTTTCAGCTCGTAGAGGAGGCGCCGATGGTTGGACCGTCGGTGCGGTGGTCGCCACCGCACGGGCTGCCACAGGTGGGGCGTTTGATACCTGTTGTGTGCCGAGGGCGACCGCCTGTTTGGCCCTAAGAGCCGCACTCACTGCTTCGGTCGCGTCGGTCCCCTCCCGACGCTGGCCGTACTTTCCGACCACGCAGGCCTGGTCCCATACCCAGGAATTCTCCACCCATACGAGGTCTTTGTCCGTTTTATAGACGGCAAAGCCCCGGCTCATTCCATCGGCATTGTTCCTGCTGCGATACTCGATGCAAACGCCCTTGTGGGTGGCAACGACGAGCGAGACCTGGAGGCTGCCGGGGTCACGCAGGGTTTCTCGCAAGCGAAAAACGCCCTTGACTGCGTGCGCCGTGTCCTCATCATTTCCGGTCCGGGCAAAAAATGGGGAGGCAAACAGCAGGACGGACAGCAGGGGGAGGGCTGTGTGTTTCATAGCTTCTTCAGTCTAGTAAACCGAACGTAATGCCTCGGAGTTACCAAAGGTGTTGACCTGCGCGTGCTCACGTACGGGTCGTTGGACGTTACCGCCCGTAAAGTACTGATCTTTCAGGCTGAACTGTCCAGAGTTCCCTCTTGTCCTTTTCGGGCTGCTACTTAAATGGAACCTTGTGCTCCTCGAACCCAAGTGGAGAGCGATTTCGATGCTCGCCAATCACAAGATCAGGCAATACGGCTGACGGGCCCGGAAACGAGACGGAGCTTTCGGTGGGACTGAAAGGGTGAACCAGCCTCAGCCCTTGGATCCGGTTGCAGCATCACCCTGAAGTACCCAACTAGCGGTCTTCCCGTCGAACCTGAAGCCGTACCGATGCCACGGGTCTCCGGGCGACTCTTTTCGAACTACCCGCGCTTGCCCGATGTAGTGGTCACTCGGACCATTGCGGTAGACCTCGAGCGACGCCCCCTTCACCAGCGGACGGGAGCAGGTGCACAGGAATCCGCTGGCACTGACATTCTCGGTCTCCGCGAGTTCCTCGAACTGCTGCCCGGACGGATCGGTGCCGCGCAGCTTCAGAACGACTCGCATCTGCACTCGAACCTCCGATCGGCGCTCTGGCCGCTGATTGCCTATTTCCGCGTCTAACGAAGCTCTCAGCTTCGCAAAATCGACTGGTTTCTCGAAGAACCCCGCCGCCCCCAGTTCCTTGCACTGTTCCTCATACTTCTGGCCGGACTGTCCCGTAATGACGAAGATGGGGAGACGGGAGGTGTGACTCAGGGCGCGAAAGCTGTTGCGCAGCTCGAGGCCCGAAAATTTGGGCATCATGAGATCGAGCAGAATAGCATCCGGTTTGCACTCCAGCGCCAGCGCAAGGGCTTGTTCCGGATCGCCCGTATCAAAGACTTCGTAGTGTTCGGACAAGCGCATGCGCAGCAGCCCGCGCATTGCGGAGTCGTCGTCAACCACTAACAGCTTCCTCATTGTTGAATCTCCTGAGATACTGGTTCGCCGCTTGCTCGATGGCGGGCTCCGTTCGCGGGGAGGGCAACGCCCTCCAATGCCTCACGTATTTTTCGTGCCAGGTCTTCGCGCGTGAAAGGTTTGGCGATGAAATGGCATACCTCCGGCAACACGCCCCGGCCGACCCCCTGTCCGGTGTACCCGGAGGTGAAAAGGACCTTCAATTCCGGCCTGGAACCCGCAAGGCGTTCGGCTAGCGCCGGGCCGTTCATTCCGGGCATCACGACGTCGGTGAGAAGCAGGTCGATCCGCCCGTTATGTTGCTCGCTGGCAAGGCAGGCTTGCTTGCCATGTGCGGCCTCCAGGACCCTATAACCGAGAAGCTCGAGCACGTTTCGAGTCAGCGTGCGCAGCATGTCCTCGTCTTCCACCAGCAGGATGGTCTCCGACCCACCCATTGGGAGTCTCGATTCCGTCTGGCCCGGTTCCAAGTCAGGAAGCTCGTCCACGAGCGGCAGGTAAATCCTGAACGTTGTCCCTATCCCGACCTCGCTCTGCACCTGAATGTAGCCATCGCTCTGTTTCACAACTCCATACACAGTAGCCAGCCCCAGTCCGGTACCTTGACCTTTCTGCTTGGTGGTAAAGAACGGCTCGAAGATATGAGCCTGGGTGTCGGCGTCCATTCCTACCCCGGTGTCGCGGACCGAGAGGAGAACGTAACGGCCGGGCTTCACCGGATATGAGTAGTGCCGCACTGCAGCGGCATCCAGTTCGGTGTTCTCAGTCGTGATCGTGAGTGTTCCGCCATCAGTCATGGCGTCGCGAGCGTTCACCGCCAGGTTAAGGATCACCTGTTCAAGCTGGGTTTGATCCGCTTTGACTCGACCCAGATCAGCGCTTAGGAACGTGTTGAGCTCAATATCCTCTCCGATGACCCGGCGTAGCATGTTCTCCGTATCCACGACTACCGTGTTCAACTCGAGAACTCTCGGCGCGAGCACCTGCTGCCGGCTGAAGGCGAGCAGCTGACGGGTGAGCGACGCGGCTCTCCGGCCCGCCTGGAGGATTTCATCCGCACAGGTCCGGAAGGCGTTTTCGGGCTCCAGCTTATCTTGCAGAATTTCTGCGTAGCCGATAATGACACCCAGAATATTGTTGAAGTCGTGCGCGATCCCGCCCGAGAGGCGTCCGACGGCTTCCATTTTCTGTGCTTGCCGGAATTGCTCTTCCAGGCTCTTTCGCGCCGTGATATCCCGGTTTACGATGACGAGCCTGCCGACTGTTCCCTTTCCGCTGACGATCGCACTTGCGGTGGATTCCAGGGTGCGCCAGGTTCCGTCCTTGTGGCGCATTCGGTATTCGATTCTTCGGCCAAAACCGCCTTGCCGCGCTTCGGCGGCTGCTTCGAGCACCCGCGATTTGTCCTCGGGATGGATCTGTTCGAACGAAGGTGTGATCTTCAGTTCCTCAGGGCTGTATCCGAGAATCCTCTGGTACGAAGGACTGTTGTAGAGGCGATTGCCGTTGTCATCGACCACCGCGATCATATCGGCGGCATTCTCGGTGATCAGGCGAAATAGCTCTTCCCGCGCAATCAACAACCGTCGAATGCGATGAATCTGGAGCTGCTGATAGACCACGTGAATGTCGAACAGCAGTACCAGGGCAACCAGTCCACGAACGATGCTGGGCAGATGCAGGCCCGCCAGGTCAAACTCGCCCCGACGCAACAAGGGCAGCAGGAACGATGCAATCCCGAGGGTCAGAAGCAGCGTCACGACCACCGCGCTGGACCACAACAACCATTCGCGCCGCTCCACCCTGCTCATTCCGGCGCGAACCGAGGGAGCGCTGAGATCCAGATCACGAAACGTAGCTGAAGGTGAGTTCTTCATTCGTTCTGATGAATCCAATTTCGTTTCCGCCATCGCTTCGCCGCACCGGTTAGCCAAACGATGGCAAACAAATGCTATTACGGACTATGTTGCGTTTCATGCCCAGAACTACCGAAGCGACCTTGGTGCACGACAAACGAGCGCCGTAGGGGAGAGTCTCATCGGCAGTGTGCAACACGAGCACCGTCTGGATGTCCCACAGAATCAATGAGAAAGCCGATGGCAACGTCCAGGAATCAGACACTTGTCCACGGGATGGAGAAATTCCCCTGTGATGCAACCCTAATGAAGAAGCGGTGTTACGGGGAAAGCGAGTCTTGCCCCGCCGAAATCCACGACTTTAGCCCTCCTCCATGCCCCGCGCGACCTGCGAACGACCATAGCGACGCGCAAAACAAAATCGGCAGAAACAGCTGACGGGTGGAAGACCACGCTCACCGAGCACATCAGTGATGGCTTCTCGCCCATTACCGGCCGCGTTTGTCACTTTTATCTTCCAGTTTCAGTTTGAGTGCATGCATGAGTTGTTGCGCTTGCTCGGCGACCGGAATGGATTTGGCCTTGAGTACGACGATGGCTTCCTCAGGAGTTAGTTTTGTGAAAGTGGGTTTATTGTAGGGTCGGCGCTTGTGAGCGCCAGAGAGCAAGGGCTTACTTGCAGACATGTTTCACCTCACGTTCACCGAGCCACCCCACCGTCGAGCCTAACAAGGGCCGTCCTCCCATCGGAACGCCACCTCAAATCTGTTACAGAATCAGAACACGGGTTCCTGGGGCTGCTTTGTTGATCGCAGGCCGATCGATTCTGCAGCGCTAAATCGGGCCTCTGTTGGGCTGAGGTAAAAGATCGTGAGCTGGAAACGACCTTTTTCAGGCGTTTGGTAGAAACTCTTGGCTCCACCGCACGGTGGGTTCGGATCCGGAGACCGCGGAGCCACCAGTACGCCTCAAAATCCTTCGTCGAAGCATGGAAGACCAAACAGAAAGACACCGCCGCATCCGTTGACCTGCCAGGAACGCGAGGGCGTGGGCGATACAGATTCAAATCGGATTCGGGCAGCGATCGAGGGCCGAGCTGGCAGATCTTGCGGGACCAAGCCTGGTAGCTCAGTTCGTGTCTGGGCGCGCTGGCTTCAGGTGCCCGCGACCATCCCCGACAAAGTGGGATGCTCTACTCTGTTTCGGCCTTTGCTCTTGGCGCTGTACAGGGCGGCATCGCTGGCATGAAGCAGGCGCAAGCAATCGGAAGTTGTTTCGCTGATGATAGAGGAAACCAGCCCAATGCTCGCCGTCACCGAGATTTCTCCAGCTGACGTTTCGATGGGCCTTTCGGCCATCAGGTGACGGAGTCTCTGCCCGCTTATCGAAAGCTCTTCTGCAGTGCAGTTGGGGAGAATCACCAGGAATTCCTCTCCACCGTAACGCCCGACTGAATCATAGGCTCGCACTGAGTCTTTCAAGCGGAAGGCTACTTCCTGCAGGACCAGGTCTCCAATCATGTGGCCATAGGAGTCGTTGACTCTTTTGAAGTAGTCCAGGTCGAGCATCATCAATCCGAGCGAATCTCCATTTCGTCCATGGCGGTCGACTTCCCGCTGCAGAAGGTCGAGGATGGCACCGTGATTCCAAAGACCGGTGAGCGCATCGTGGGTGGCCTCGAATTGCAACTTTCGTTGCGCGCGCAGCAGGCGATGTTGAATGATCAGCATCCGCACACCGACCCCGGCGAAGCTGGCCAACACGACCGAGGACGCCAACGCCGTGTGGCTCTGCGCAATCTGGGCCAGCAGCAGCAAGCTGAAGAGGGGATAGAGCAGGGGGAAGAACCCGCTTAGGACGATGCCTTGCGCTCTGCGCGGCGTGGCGGAAACGCCGGACTCCTCTTGATTCCAGGTGACGGCGATCACCAGGGGAATGCCCAGCAGCAGGCTCCACACCAAGTCGAACCAGTTGCCAGGGGGCGCGCTGCCTGAGGGGGCCGCATACGAATCCGCCAAGCCTGAGAGCAAAAGGAAGAGCGCCATGCGCCCGAAGAAAGCACGAACTACCGCGGAGTCGGTCAGGAAAGCCCGCAACAGGAAAGAGCCGGTCAGCATGGAATTGTAAGCCAGGTTGCGGGTCCAACTGAAGGGGCCCAGATGAACGGCCGAGGGCCCCGGGCCAAAGTAGAGATGGATCGCCAGCGAGAAAATGCACACTTGCAAAAAGTCCAGCAGGTGCAGTCGGTCAAATCGGTTCGATTCGTGGTCCGGGTCCAGAAATATCAGCATCCCGAAAGGGATCACGGAGGCGAAGAACAGCAGGTCGTCGAGTGGGTCGAGCGAATGCTTCGAAGACAGATCGATATAAACGCCCAACGCCTGAGCGACGATCCAGACGCAAAACGTAAGCGAGAGCCAGCGCCAGTAGTAACGGGCAACGTTTCCCGAGCGCCGAAACGCCTGGACCGATGTGAGCAGGCAGATGAACCCGAGGGTCAGTTGGATCAGTTCGGAAACTACCGCGCCCAATTGCCGGGTGCCGAACTTGGCCAAGATGGCGGCTTGGGCCAGCAACAGGCCGCCCGCCAACAGAATCGTCGTCTTCGGCGAGACACAGTCCGAAATTTTTCCAAAATTGCGCAGACTAAAGCGGCTCACATTTCCATCATGTCTTGCGCCGGTGCCGTCGCCCCACGGCCGGCGTGGCAGGGGCTATCGCTCGATTGTGAGCCTAAACGGGTTGGAAGGCCTGTGACACGCGTCACACGCCCGTGACCAAAGTAACCGGTCGCAAGCTTGCGAAGGGATCGGGTCGGAACCCTTCCGTCCGGTTTCGACCCTGGACCTCCCGCCTTTTTGAGTTCGAGGACATGCGGGCTCGATTGAGCCTCAAGGAGTGGGTGGCTCTGTTCCGCAAAACACAGTTTTTCCGATTGGCAACGCTTTTTCCACGGATAGACTCCGCGACTTCCGCGGGGTTACATCATTGAGCATCAGGAAATGTGAGCTCACGCGCAACTCCTGCAACCGGGCCAGGAGGCGCCGGGGTGCCGTGCGCGGGATTACCGCGCGATGTTGCGGAACCGAGTACCTCCGAAACAGAACTCTCGGCAAACAACTCCGGCCTGATCTCCGGGGCGGGCTGTGTTTTTCAAGTTGCTACGTTGTTTCTACCACCGGAGCTTCGCTTTCCGAATCGGGGACTGCATTGTTATCTGTGTGTGATTCCCCAGCCACATCCGCGAATTGTAGTCGCAAATTACCCGGATTGGTGGCATAGGCGAGCGCCGTGTCCAGGTCGATGATTCCGGCGCGAACCAGCTTCTCGATTTCCCCATCGAAGTGCTGCATACCTTCGGTGTCTCCATCCCGCATGGCATCCAGCAGACTCTTGCCCTCTCGTTCGCCTCTTTCGACGTATTCACGTGTCCGAAGAGTGGACTTAAGAATCTCCATGGCCGCGATCCGTCCGCTGCCGTCCTTGCGCGGGATCAGGCGCTGCGAAACGATGCATCGGAAGCTCTTTGCGATGCGATTGCGAACGACGAGCTGATCCGCAATCGGAAACACTCCAACCAGCCGCTCTACGGTTTTCGAGGCATCGATCGTATGCAGCGTCGACAGCACCAGATGGCCGGTTTCCGCGGCCTCCAACGCAATTTCCACGGTTTCCTTGTCGCGCATTTCCCCAACCAGAATCACCTTTGGCGCCTGTCGCAACGCGGCGCGGAGAGCGAGGGCAAAGCTTGGGGTATCGCTGTGCAGTTCTCTTTGATGAACGATCGACCGCTTGTGCTGATGCATGAACTCGATCGGATCCTCGATCGTGATGATGTGGTATGCCTGAGTCTCGTTGATCCGGTCGAGAAGGGCGGCCATGGTGGACGACTTCCCGGAACCGGTTGGCCCCGTCACGAGGACAATGCCATTCTTCAGGTGGACAATTTCCGCCAGCGCGGGAGGAAGGTTCAGTTCCGCAAAACTCGGGATGCTCTTCGGGATGACGCGCATCACAATGGCGTGGCTGCCCCTCTGCATGAACACATTGACCCGGAATCGACACTGGCCTGGAAATCGGTAAGAGATGTCGCAGGATCCGTGCTCCTTGAGCATGGACATCGCTTGCTTGTTGTCCCCGATCAGCTCCTCAGCCATGCGTCGCAAGTCGTCGGGAGTGAGAGGTTGCAGCCCCGGAAGCTTGACCGGACGCAGCTGGCCGCTCAGCTCCACGTGCGGGAAAGTTCCCGGAGAGAAGATCAGGTCGCTCACTCGACTCGATGCATTCAGCATCGCGAGCAGCAGGGCCGGCATGGCTAGCGGCTTAGCCGCCGGGACGAGACGATCGGTGATTTCGGGCAACGGGTTGCCTCCTGACACATTGGTTCGGCGCGTGCGGGCTTGCGGTACGCGTTCGTTAGCTTGTGGCAGGTGGGTGGCCATCACCTCGGTTAGCCAGCTCGCTGGCCGTAACCTTCGTAACTGGCTTCGGGCTTTGCGGTCGCCCTGGCGTGGGCCGTCGGCAGGGCCCGAGGCGCAACCATAAAATCAGGAACTTCCAGACGTCCGGTACATGCAGGTTCGGCCTGCGGCCCCTCTTTGACGTTATATGTTGTCGATACAGCAAGCACATCGCCAAACCGGCCTGCAGCCTGGCTTCGTAAGCTACAGTTCCTTCGACGGGTGACCAGAGGCGGCGAAGGGGAATTGATCCCGGAAATGAGACCGTGAATCCAGAAATCAGACGACGTTGCCGCCGTGGACATGTCGTGTCGCACAAGCCTCGCGCCAGGGATGTCGTGGCCGGATCGGTGAATTACACTGGACCGCTCCACTCTGAAGCCTTGCACCCTTGGAAGACTATGCGAATCCTGCTGATCGCCAGTGCGGCTCTTCTGCTCGCATTTCGCGCTGTGGCACAAACCCAGCCCGGACCGAACCTCATGCCCATGCCATCCTCCGTGCAAGCGGGGATTGGTCATCTGCCAGTTGATCGATCTTTTTCCGTTGCAATCGCAGGTTCTAGGGATGCAATGATCGCACGCGGAGTTCACAGGTTTATGGCCGAGCTCTCCCGCCAAACGGGAATCCCGCTCACACAGAGGCCGGCCGACGGGGCCAATCCGACCCTGCTGATCCACTCCGTTCACGGCAGTGAGAGAGTACAAAAACTCGATGCGGATGAATCGTACGAGCTGGTGGTCAATGAGTCGGGTGCGAAGCTCACTGCACCCGGTGCTTTGGGCATCCTGCACGGGCTTCAAACCTTCCTTCAACTGGTGGAGACATCCACAGACGGATTCGTCGTGTCGGCTGTAACGATCAAGGATCAGCCCCGGTTCGCCTGGCGCGGCCTCCTGGTTGACGTTGGCCGCCACTTCATTCCGCTCGACGTGCTCAAGCGCAACCTCGATGGAATGGCAGCGGTGAAAATGAATGTTCTTCACTGGCACCTGTACGACAACGAGGGTTTTCGGGTCGAGAGCAAGCGTTTCCCCAAGCTGCAGGAAGCAGGATCCGACGGGCTGTATTACACGCAGGACGAGATTCGCGAGTTGGTGGCCTACGCTCATGACCGCGGCATCCGGGTGGTACCCGAGTTCGAGATGCCGGGCCACAGCCGTTCATTGTTTGCCGGATATCCGGCGCTGGCGAGCGGGCCGGGGCCCTACAAGATCGAGCCCGGAGCAGCTGACGCTGTCATGGATCCAACGCGGGAACAAACCTACAAGTTCATCGATCGGTTCATTGCGGAGATGGCCAGGCTCTTCCCGGACGACTATTTTCACATTGGCGGAGACGAGCTCGACGGCCATCAGTGGGACGCCAACCCGAAAATCCAGGAATTCATCCATGCTCACGGGATGAAAAACAACCAGGATCTGCAAGCATTCTTCAATCAACGTCTGCAGACGATTTTGGGCAAGCACCACAAGATCATGATGGGATGGGATGAAGTCCTGCATCCTGATTTACCCAAGACCGTCGTCGTGCAGTCCTGGCGCGGGCAACAGTCCCTGGCGACCGCCGCCCAGCAAGGCTACCGCGGCCTGCTGTCCTTCGGTTACTACTTGGATTTGATGTGGCCCGCTGCGCGGCACTATGCCGTGGACCCGATGAGCGGCGCGGCTGCCTCGCTGAATCCAGAGCAGCAGAGTCGCATCCTTGGCGGCGAGGCGTGCATGTGGTCGGAATGGGTTACGGGCGAGAACATCGATTCCAGAATCTGGCCGCGCAACGCTGCGATCGCAGAACGACTGTGGTCTCCGCCCGCTGTGCTAGATCCGGACTCGATGTACCGAAGACTGGGCGCGTTAAGCTGGCGGCTCCAGTGGCTTGGCCTAACCCACAGATCCTTCACTTCCTTGTATCGCATGGCTGGAACCGACGACATTGCCCCGCTTCGCACTCTGGCAGAACTGGTCGAGCCGGTGAAGGATTACACGCGCATGAATAGTCTGAAGACCGTCTGGGACTTTCGAGGCCCTCTGAACAGACTGGTGGACACAGCTTGTCCGGAGAGCGATCTGGCACGACGTTTTCGGGATTCCGTGCAGGCCTATATCGCAAGTGGATATCAGGACCAGGCCGCCGAAAAAGAGATTCGAACACTGCTCACCGCTTGGCGCGATAACGATGCGAGGCTACGTCCTCTCCTGGAGCAATCTTTTCTCCTGCACGAACTCGCACCCCTTTCCGAAGAGCTTTCCACCCTCGGAGTGGCTGGCCTGTTCGCGCTCGACTACCTGGATCGATCCCAATCCTCCCCGGAGTCATGGAGAGTCCAGCAAGGCACGCTGATTGATCAGGCAAAGATTCCCAAGGCGGATCTGCTGCTCATGGTCGTTGCGCCGGTACAGCAATTGATCGAAGCCAGTGCAGGACGTGCCCAAAAGCCGTAAATCCTGAATACTTCCCCTGCTGGACAGCACCCTGTACGGGTCGAACGTGACGGGGCCCGCTTTACTCTCCCGCACCTTACCGGGTTCCCGGTCAACATCGACTACGCCTCCCGGCGCGGAGAAACGGGACGGAAAGCAGTCAGGTTCCGTATTTGCTGTAGCCCGGTCAAGCCGTCTCTGCTACGGGCAGTGGATTGCGCGCGACGAACTGGCGCTGGTGCCAGTAGGGATATGCCGGCGTTACTTCGCTGGCGGCATCGAGCCGAGCGACCTGATCGTGGTTCAGGTTCCATCCAACCGCGCCCAGGTTCTGGCGCAGCTGCTCCTCGTTGCGAGCACCGATGATGACGTTCGCCACACTTGGACGCTGCAGCAGCCAGTTCAACGCAATCTGCGGCACGGTCTTGCCGGTTTCGCGCGCCACTTCGTCCAGAGAATCAACGACCTGGTAGAGATACTCGTTCGGAACGGGCGGACCTTGCTCGGCGGTCGAGTGCAGCCTGCTTACTTTTGGCAGCGGCTGGTTGCGTCGGATTTTGCCGGTCAGGCGGCCCCAGCCCAGAGGACTCCAGACGATGGTCCCGACTTTCTGATCGAGCGCCAGGGGCATCAGTTCCCATTCAAAATCGCGGCCGATGAGCGAATAGTAGGCTTGGTGCGCCACGTAGCGCGCCCAGCCGTATCTTTCCGAGACAGCGATCGACTTCATCAGATGCCATCCGGAGAAATTGGAGCAAGCGATGTAACGCACTTTGCCGGATTCGACCAGCGTGTCGAGAGTCCTGAGGGCTTCTTCGACGGGCGTAAGCGCATCGAAGCCGTGCAGGTGGTAGATGTCGATGGAATCGGTTCCCAGACGGCGGAGGCTGGCCTCGCACGCCTGTATCAGATGATAGCGGGAAGAGCCAAGATCGTTGGGCCCGTCGCCCATGGAGAATGTAGCCTTGGTAGAAATGAGAACGGCCTGGCGGCGGCCGGCAATGGCCTTGCCCAGGATTTCTTCGGACGCACCTTGAGAATAAACGTCGGCCGTATCGAAGAAATTGACTCCGGCTTCGAGGCAGATATCCACCAGGCGGGTGGCTTCCTTTACATCGCTGTTGCCCCAGCCGGCGAGAAGCCCGCGCCCGCCGAAGGTTCCGCAGCCGAAGCTGAGAACCGGAACCTTTAGCCCGGAATAACCAAGTTGCCTGAATTCCATGGGACTTAGATGCACAGCGGTCGCCCAGGACGCAGGGATCCGCGTGTGGGGGCAACCCCGCCTTATACGCAACAAGTCGGGGCCCCATCCGCCATCTTCCGCCCTCCGGCGATCTATTCGGGAGCTAGAATCACCTGCCCCAGGTGGTAAGACATATGGTTCGTTCGACTGAGTAGGACAGCCAGCCGGTTCCGGGTGGGATCTTTGGCGTAGTCTTCCTCCGACATCGCGCGGTGGGGCAGCAACCATTCATCCGCAGAAAGACTTGCAAACTGCGAAAGGAGTTGCCGTTCACTTCGTCCCAATATTTTTTGAGCTCCCGTCGAGCAGGCAGTTGCACGGCGGTTGTATCTGGGTTCGAGACGAAGAGGGCATCCAGTTCGGGATGCAGTCGCTCTGCCAGGCCCAGAATGGGAAACATCGCGTCGTGAATCGCGGTGAGATGCCCCCAGACATAAATGAGACGATTCTTTCCCGGTGCCACCTGTTGCAAGAGCTGGTCTTCGGTGCGATTTGAAAATATCTTGTCCGCTCTCTCCACCACCAGTCGCCAAGAATGAATCGCGACTTTCACGAATACTTGCTGGGATGTCATGGGAAGCCACCTTTCTCTTCGAGTTCGTGCGGCCTTCAGCCGGCCTTGTCATTCAACGCCATCTCGCGCGCGCGGCGAGACCCGTACGCCTTCAAATGCGCATAGGCGATGCGCAGCAGTGAACGGGCGCTCTCGTCACCACGCCGCAGCAGATCCCCAACGATATGATCGGCCTCAGTCGGCGCGCCGAGCTCGATGTCTCGCAACATCGAAGCTGTAAGCCGCGAACCGGCGGTCGCAAAGACGGTTCGATTCAGCTGCATAAAGCGACTGCTCGGGGGAAAGCCTTGTTGGGCGGCAATCGCGGCGCACTCTTCGAGCAGACCGATGGCCAGGTCGGCGGCTCCGGCGGCCACGATGTCGCCAACCGCAGCACGCATCAGGCAGGTGATTCCCGCGTTGGTCGCGATGAAAACCCATTTTTCCCACATTTCCTGAAGAATGGCCTCGCTCAGCCGGGCCTCGAAATTGCCGCTCGACAGGACCGACGCAATGGTTTCGACGCGTGCGGAGCGAGCACCGTCCCGTTCGCCAAAGGACAGATTGTGCGTCTCATTGAGGTGAACGATCTCATGCCGCTGGTTGAGGGTCACCGAAATCAGACACTGGCCGCCGAGCACCTGACCGGCACCGAAATGCGCGTCCAGGATTTCGAGGTGACGCATGCCGTTGAGCAGAGGCAGGATCACGGTGTCCGGCCCAACTGCCGGCGCAAAGGACGCGATCGCACCTTCCAGGTCATAGGCTTTGCAGCTCGCCAACACCAAATCGAAAACCTGACGAAGGTTTTCGGCAACCGTGGTGGGCGGATTCGAAACGGTGGTATCTCCGAATCGGCTCCGGATGACCAGGCCGGTGCTCGCCAGTTCGACTGCGCGCCGCGAGCGGACGAGGAAAGTCACATCATGCCCGGCATCAAGGAGCCTGCCTCCGAAATACCCACCGATCGCGCCTGCACCTACGACTAGGATCCGCATGTTGCTTTCCCGCGAGGGCGCTGCCGGTGTCCAAACCGTCTCTGCATATCTCGATCAGATTACGGCAGAGACCGTTCGGTCGCACAATGTGGCAAAGATCGAAGGAAACCAGTGTCGAAACTGTCGAACTCGGCACTGACAGGCGTGGGCGATTTTGCCAAGATGCGTGATGGGAGGAAGCCCGACGCTGCTCTCACAAAAACGCTTCGGATCTTTGCCGAGGTTCAGCCAGGACCAACCCTCATCGGGACATCAGGACTGGGAGGCCGGCCTCACGCAAGACGGTCCGCGTGACGCTGCCGAACACCCACTCGCTCAGATGGGAGTGGCCATAAGCGCCCATGACGACTAGATCGGCGCCGAAAGCGACAGCCTGCGACAGCAGAAAACGGCCCATGTCTTCTCCACCCGATGACCGGCTCTGCACCTCGACCTGCGCACCGTGACGCGCCAAGTGGCGCGCGATATCCGCCCCCGGTTCCTGGCCGTGACCCGCCGGGTGGCGCTCATGGTCGACGACCAAGACCTCGACCGCCTCGGCCCTTACAAGCAATGGCAGGGCGTCCGCCACCGCCCGGATAGCCTCGCGCCTTGAGTTCCAGCCCACCAGGATGCGGCGGATCCGGGATACCCCGCTGCCCGGCGGGAACATGATGATCGGTCGGCCGGAGGTCAGGACGAGAGACTCCGCCAGGCCAGGCGGACCGGCCGTCTCGCCCGCTCGATCCGGGCGGGCAATGACCACCATGTCCGCGTAGTACGCATGCACAGCTACCTCACTGCTCAAGTAGGGCAACGATCTCCACTCCGGCCGGATTCCGTGACTGCCGACGATGTCCTCGAACTGGCTCCGGTGATCCGCCTCGATCCTCTCGAGTTGTGCTCGGTGCGCTTCGATCACACCGAGGATGCCCTCGCCGCGGGCAAACGTCTCCGACTGGGTACGCGCGGGCTCGGGCTGCATGAATACGCCGATCAGGTGCGCGCCGTGCTCCTGGGCGAGTGCGCCGGAAAACTCCAGGATGGCCGCAGTCTCGGTCCGGCCATCGACGAAGACGACGATTTCTGCGAGCCTGTCGGTCCCGGCGGTGCCCAAGGGGGCAGGCTCAGGCGGTGGAGACCACCGCAAATGCTTGCTGGCCATAGCTTCTCCTCCTTCTCGTCGTGCGCTCACTCCAAGGACATTAAGGGTTGTTCTTGTTTTCAATCTTCTGGCTCATCTTCACCCTCCAGATCCGTGGCCTGACCGGTGGAGTCCTTCGTAAAAAAACCCGTGCCCTGCAGGCTGATCTCCGAGCGAGCTTCTTGCGACCTCGCACCCAAGGCCAGCACGCAGATGAGGCCTGCGACCATGATCGCTGTCCGACTCATTCCGCTGCATTTGGGTCTCCATCTGAGGTCCCTTCGCTCCGTCCTCATCGCCATTTCAGCGACGATTACAAATCACTGCTTTCAATTTTGGAGTCTTGCCGTCTCCCCCGGAACAACCGCAACTGACGTTCCCAATGACAGGGCATGGACCTTCGCTGCTAATTCGCTGAAGCACAACGTTGTTCGAAAAACACAGACTGGGAACAGGTGTCAAAGTCGAAAAAATGTCAATTGCTTCCCGACACCGAAGCGCCGCCCGACGTGTACAGTCGCCACTGGATGGGATGGGGAACCAATAAGCGAGGACCGACCGGTCTGGCAGACCCGAGAAAGGCTGAAAACTGCGACCTCCCGCCGAGATGAGTCATCACATCGTGTTGGCCTGTGGTTTTTCGAGAGGAATGTGCGTCGAGCCACCTCATCATCGTTATGAGCACCGACTCGCAGCTCGCGTTGGGAACCGATACCCAGCGCTATGAAGCTCTGTTCCGTATCGCTGAGGCACTCTCCGCCTGCCGCGAACCGGAGGAACTGTCACGACTTCTTGCTGACCAGCTGGTCGAACTGATCAGTTTCGATCATCTGGACGTACTTGTCTTTAAGGAGAGTTCCGAACAGATTGAATGGCATGTGTGGGGGAAGGGGCCGATTCCCTTCCCTGATATGCCGATCGAGGAGACATCGATCTGGCATGTTTACCACACGCAGGAACCGCTTCACATCGCCGACTGGAGCCGAGACGGCCGGTTCCCGCGCCTAAAACGATTGCTTGAGACGACCGGTTTCAGTCTAGGCTCGCTGGTTCGCGTTCCATTGACCACGGCCCACAGGCGCTTAGGTGTGCTGGGCCTCGCCAGCCGCGATCGCAATGCCTATCATTCAGAAGATGTCAGTTTTTTACAGTTGGTCTCACGGGTGGTTGCGCTGGCCATTGATGATGGCCTTAATCTCAGGAAATCCCAGGTCGCACGGCTGGAACTCGAGCGCCAAAATGCCCGGCTCAAACTGCTGCTCGATCTGACGAATCGGATCACCTCCAACTTGGACCTACCCAAACTACTGCGCGCAATCTCAGCGAGCGTTCGCCAAGTGATGCAATGCGATCTTGTGGCAATTAGCTTACTGGATTCCGACAGTGGCAAATTTCGGTTTCACGCCCTTGATTTCCCGAGCAGCCAGGGTTTTTTGCACCAGGGACAGCTCATTTCTCACAACGGAGCCAGCGCGAGGGCTTTTGCGACGCTCAAGCCGGTCACGATGAACCAGTTTGACCCGGCCGAGCTCGGTCCCGAGGTGGCTGAGATCTTCCTCGGCGAAGGACTCAAGACCCTCTGTCTTGTTCCTCTGGTCAATCGACGACGCGCACTCGGCATACTCGGTCTTGCGCGGAAGCGAGAAGAGCATTTCAGCGAGGGCGATGCCGAGTTTCTTACTGAGGTAGCGGGCCAGGTCGCCATCGCCATTGAAAATGCACTTGCCTACCGCGAGATCTCCGAACTCAAGGACAAGATTGCCCAGGAAAAGCTGTATCTGGAAGAAGAGATCCGCAGCCAGCTGAACTTTGACCAGATCATCGGGAACAGTTCGGCCCTGAAGCACGTTCTGGAACTAGTCGAGACCGTCGCGCCCAGCGATTCGACAGTCCTTCTGCTCGGCGAGACCGGGACGGGGAAAGAGTTGATCGCTCGTGCCATTCACGACCACAGTCGGCGCAAAGATCGCACATTGGTCAAGCTCAACTGTGCCGCCATTCCCACCGGTCTGCTGGAGAGCGAATTGTTTGGACATGAAAAGGGCGCCTTCACGGGCGCGATAAGCCAAAAGATCGGACGACTGGAGCTGGCCGACCAAGGCACGCTGTTTCTCGACGAAGTTGGTGACATCCCGCTTGAAATCCAGCCGAAGCTGTTGCGGGCTTTGCAGGAGCGGGAATTCGAGCGCCTGGGCAGCACCCACACGCGAAAGGTAAATGTACGCCTAGTGGCCGCAACCCACCAGGACCTGGAAAAGATGATCGCAGTCCGCGAATTTCGCAGCGATTTGTTTTACCGGCTGAACGTGTTTCCGATTCGCATTCCACCGCTGCGGGAACGCCGGGAAGATATCCCCTTGCTGCTGCGTTACTTCGTTCAAAAATTCTCCAGACAAATGCAGAAAAACGTCGAAGCCATTCCAGCGGGTGCATTGCGAGCGCTCACCGACTGGGCCTGGCCCGGAAACATCCGGGAGCTGGAAAATTTGATTGAGCGCGCCGTCATCCTCACCCGCGGCAAATCGCTCGAGGTACCACTCCCGGAATTGCGCAAATTGAGCATCGACGAACCTGCTCGGGACGCGGCCCACCGGGAGGGAGAACAGATCACTCGAATTGTGAAAGAAACCATCAGCGCCTTGCATAACTCCGCTGCGAAAGGCACCGCCGACGAACATGACAATGAACAGCGCGACCAGATCGTGCGCGTCCTGCGCGAGAGCAAAGGCCGCATTGGTGGCACCGAGGGAGCTGCCGCACGCATGAGTGTCAATCGCACCACGCTCCTGTATCGGATAAAGAAGCTCGGCATAAATCCAAAGCAGTTTTCCTGACTTCAACAGCGGGCGGCTGTATTCGAGTCACATTTATTCGTTCTGATCCATCCCCTAGGCTGCTAATCTAGCGGAAACCCGCGCAAATGCGAGAGCCGCGCCATGGATATCCGCTTGGACAAGTTGAAACAGTCTCTGGAGTCGGCGGTGGAAGGCATGTCCACGGAGCAATTGAGCTGGCATCCCCCGGGCAAGTGGTGCGCGGCGGAAGTGTTGGAACATCTGTATCTCACCTACACCGGAACGATCAAGGGATTCGAGAGAGTCATGACAAGAGGAAAGCCGCTGGCCTCGCGGGCCTCGGTGGCGCATCGCGTACGGACCTGGGTCGCCGTGGGCTTGGGTCACATGCCCGCCGGACGCAAAGCACCTGCGGTGGCGCAGCCGAAAGGCTTGCCGGCGGAGAAGGTGCGAAATGAGATCGGGGCAAAGATCGTGGCGATGGATGCGATCATCGCCGAGTGTGAAGCGCGCTTCGGGCGCCGGGTCCAGCTGCTCGACCATCCGATTCTGGGCCCGCTGACTGCGCCCCAGTGGAGAAAGCTTCATCTGGTGCATGGACGGCATCACCAGAAACAGCTTCTCCGGCTGCGCGAAAGCACGACGAGGCACATGGGCTGAACGCGGGCAAACGCCGTCTTTTCTTTAGGAGATCGTTCCACTAGTCCAGTTGTTCTCGGCGATCTTCATCATTGATCGGTCACGGCCGCCCGAAGCCCGGCCTTGCGCGATTCTTCCTGCATGTCTTCGAGTTTCCGCTGTTAAGACGGACTTCGACAGTTTCAACATGAGCCTGCGGCGCTTTCTCCTATGGCTTAAGTTTCATTGACTTACACAGACCGTATTTTGGCATGCGCCTTGCTTTCCTGGGTTGTCAACCCACCATGCTGAAAATCTCGATCCTCGATACCTCTGCGCAGTGCCGGTTGGTGCTTGAAGGGAAGCTGATCGTGCCTTGGATCACCGAGCTCAAGAAAGCGTGGAAAGCGCTCGCTGCCGATCTGGGTGGACGTCAGTTGGTCATTGATGTGGGAAACCTGACTTGCATCAGCCGGGACGGCGAGGACGCTCTTCTCGAACTAATGCGCCACGGAGCAACGTTCCGCTGCCGTGGCGTGTTTACCAAGCACATCGTGCAACAGCTCCTATGCCGATTCCGAGGGAGCGCGAGCGACGACTCTCCTGCAAATTCTGTTGAGGCGGAACAACGAACAGGCCGAGACTGAACCGGCTCGCCCAAAATCGAGTCCGGACAGGCAACGCGGACAAAGTATCGAGGACTCGCCTCGTTCCGCAACCAGCGAACCAAGACGAGCGAACCCATCGTCCAGAATGCAATCCTGAGGGTGGCATTCGTGCCGGCCTCGCCAGTCCGCCTTCCATCGCTGTCCTCACCCAAGGTGGTGGCCCAGCTCTGTCAAGACCGATTCGACACTTTTAACACTTCGAGCCATCGTCACCACCCTTCCCCAGTGGCTCCTCAGATTCAATCACTTGGCGTGGCATGCGCTTGGCATGATCCTTGCTTTCTGTTCAGGGCATGGCGCGGAAGCACCAGGTGGGGTCCGAAGTCATGGTCCAAACACATACGCTCGCCGTTTTGCCCCGCACTTCCGAGTGCAGCCCCTATGTGGAGCTCAGGCAGTCTCTGCCAAGTAAAGTGGCGGCAATTTCCCCCTTCGCAGATCAGCTCATGATCTTCGTCCACAAGTTTCGAGACGCAGACGGAAGTGAAGTTGACATTGAAATCGCGTTGCGTGAGGCCCTGGCGAACGCCGTGATTCACGGAAACCGCGAGGATCCTCACAAGCGTGTTCAAGTCAGCTGTCGCTGCGGCCTCGATGGCGAAGTTTTCCTCACCGTTAGCGACGAAGGGCAAGGGTTCGAGAACAGCGCAGCCCCGGACCCCACCGCCCCGGAGAACGTCGAGTTCACCCACGGGCGTGGAATCTACCTGATGAAAACGCTCATGGATGAAGTTCGCTTCGAGCGAAGCGGCGCTACTGTTCATATGCGCAAGAAATCCGCCTCAACACCACCTGTTTTGCCGGACAGACCGAAATGAACAAGAGAATTTGCAGCGGCGTGATGTGGTCACACTGCTCGTTGCTGGCCCGCTTGCACGAGACACAGTTCAGCGAGCAACTGCGTTTGACGCTCCTTCGCTGCGTCCTGGCCCCAGGTCTCAGCTTCATCGACCGACGGCGGTTGCATCTTGGCATCCCCGTTGCACCTCCTCGGACGACACGGAGGGGGGACGTGGGCCCGATCCGCGGGAAACTCGAGGCCGTATGCGTATGAGCAGAACCACAGCGGCTCGCACGCTCCGCGTTGTCTTTCTGGTCTGGCTGATCGTTACAGCAGTTGTTCTATGGCAAACGAGATGAATGACCCTGTTGGCAGGTACGCAACCATGAATACAACGAGCAAAACAGCTCGCGCGTGCCCCAGCACAGACCGCATTGGCCTTCCAATGGTCGATCCCAGCAACGACGTCATGAGCGAAGGCAGCAACCTCTGCGAGGCCACGAAGGAGTAGGGGAGGTGCAACGTGGAGAAGAATGCTGAGCAGAACAAAACGAAAGAGGAAGAGGCCGTTTCGGAGCGGGAAGTCTGGTTGACGATTCGCTATCTGGATCCGGATACAGAGCGCAATGCGAGTGACGTCGCCGTCATTGTCACTGTAATAGCGATTGTCTCGATCGTGTGCGCGGTTTGTGTTCTGCTTCGCCTGCGCGGATTGTGGGGGTAGGGCACACCCCGGTGAAAATCGCCGCCAGGAGAAGAAGTCTCGATGTCAGCCGCCAACCCCGAACGAGTTCGCGATCTGCCGCCAATTTCGCTCGCGTCGTCAGAATCGCCTGCTCCTTCGGGTCTGAGACAACTCGTGAGTGTGCACTGGCGGGCATCGTTTGCGCTGCATCTGTTTTGAATGGCCAGCGCAATCGGTCAGGAGGAAGTTGTAGCCATGGCAGTATCTCAAAATGGGCGATTGACGAGCCGTCAGCTTGCGCGAATCGCACGAGCTCTGGCCGAACCGCGACGAGGTCGGATTCTTCAAGAGATTGGGGCATGCGAAGGTCCGATGCCATGGGCTACGCTACACAAAGCCCACCGAATCAGCGCCGCGACGCTTTCCCACCACACGAAAGAGCTCGAGGCGGCCGGCCTGGTCGAAATCGTTCGGGAAGGCAGATTCGCCAGTCTCCTACTCCAGCGCGATGTGCTCGGTGCCTACCTGGACCATCTCTCATGCTCAATCGACCCATCCATGGATCGCAAGAGAATCAGCCAAATGCGCTGCATCACTGCGTCCCAGGCGGCCAAAGACGTTGTCCGCCGGAATATCGAAGAGGTCCAGAACTCGGGAAACTTCGATGTTTTTGACGAACTCTTCGCGGACGATTTCATCGATCACACAACGCAGCCGGGCACCACGGCAGACAAGGCGGGTGTACGAAAACTCTACACTTGCATTCGCGCCGCGTTCCCGGACTTTCATGCCGAGATCCACTGGCAGCTTGCCGACGGCGATCGAGTGACGACGTATGAAACCTACCGGGGCACGCATGCAGGGCCATTTCTTGGGGTCGCTCCCACTCACCGCAAGGTCCGGTTGGAGACCGTCGACGTCATGCGCGTCCAAAACGGCAGGATCACCGACCACTGGGGGGTGGCGAATCTTGCGTCCCTTATGCAGCAGACCGGCGGATCGATTCCGCCCGGGGAAAAATAAACGACGAATATCTTTTCCAGTTCCACCGGTCACGAGGACCCTTGGCCATCGCCGGTGCCGAGAGCCGCACGAGATTCCGCGGCACATCGTGACGTACAAGCCTTCCGCACCCGATCGTTCTCCCAGCAGACTGATTTTTGGCTGCCACGAAATGGCGATTTCCTGCCGGAACCATCGACCCTCTCCTGGGTCCCCCGCGCGAGGATTTTGATTGAGGCCGCTGCGGGAGGAAGCTTCGGAGTCTGCGCGGGTGGCCGACAATGCCCGTTTCTGCCGAACAGGGCTCCGCACAACCGAGGATGATGGTGCGAGGGAATCGGACTGGCAGTTTCATACCTTTCGGTACACATAATTGAATCTGTCGGGGCGCGGGAAGCATCTTTTATTGCAACACCGGAGGGTCTAGGGGATGGTCAAACTGAGAAAGCTTGCAGACATTGTATTTCCCGTGCTGGTGGGCGTCGCCGTACTCACAAGTTCCGGATGCAGCAGAACCGAAGCCAAGACTGCTGCTCCGCAACCGCTTCCGGTGAAGACCGAGACTGTGAAGCTGGCGCCTGTGCCGCGAATGGATGAATACGTGGCGACGGTCAAGTCGCGGCGCTCGGCGAGCATCCAGCCGCAGGTCGACGGCTCGCTGACGCGGATCCTGGTGAAGTCCGGAGACCAGGTGCACGCCGGACAGGTTTTGATGACGATCGATCCGCTCAAGCAACAGGCGACGGTCGACCAGCAGCGTAGCACCGAAACGCAAAAGAAAGCGACGCTCGATTACAACCAGCGGGAACTGGAACGACAACGCCAGCTATACGGGTCAGGAGTCAGCAGCAAGCGGGACTACGAACTTGCCCTGCAGGCATACGAGAATTCCAAGGCTGATTGGGAGGCTTCCACTGCGGCGCGTGTTACGCAGCAGCGCCAGTTGGCGTATTACAACCTGACAGCCCCATTCCCCGGCATCGTTGGCGACGTTCCGGTGCACGTCGGCGACTACGTCGCGCCCCAAACGCTATTGACCACGGTCGACGAGAACGCGGAGCTCGAAGCCTATCTTTATATTCCCACGGAGCGGGCCGCCGACATACGCATGGGGCTTCCGGTGCAGATTGTCACCAGCGGCGGGGAACCGATCGAGAGTACCAAGATCAATTTCATCTCGCAACAGGTGGACAATGCGCTGCAGGGCATATTGGTGAAAGCGCCTGTTCATACCTCGCTCGACCGGTTCCGCAACGCTCAACTGGTGAAGGCGCGGGTTGTTTGGAGCACGGCTCCCAGCCCCACCGTACCGGTCCTGGCGGTCACGCGCATCGGGGGCCAATCATTCGTTTATGTGGCGACCGCAACCGACAACGTGACGGTCGCGAAACAGCGCGCGGTCACCCTGGGTGACACAGTGGGCAACGTCTATGCAGTGACCGGTGGTCTGAACCCTGGAGACCGAGTGATCGTGTCCGGCATCCAGTTCCTCATCGACGGCACCCCCGTCCAGCCGATCAGCTAACCCGTTCGGCCCAGGTTAGGCTTTCACCCCGGAGCTACCGCAGAGAGGTGCAGGTTTGGTTGACTTTTTCATAAAACGGCCGATTTTTGCGACGGTATGCGCGCTGCTGATTATTCTCGCAGGCGCGGTCTGCATCCCCGGCCTGCCCATCTCGCTCTATCCCAGCCTGGCGCCTCCGCAGGTCACCGTGACCAGCAACTATGTTGGCGCCAATGCGCAAGTGGTGGAGTCGGCGGTCACGACTCCACTGGAGCAACAGATCAACGGGGTCGAGGGCATGCACTACATCACCTCGACCAGTTCGAACGACGGCACCAGCAGCATCAACGTAACCTTCCGCACCGGGTATGACCTCAACATCGCCGCGGTCGATGTGCAAAACCGGGTGGCGACTGCTCAGGGCCGCCTTCCCCAGGAAATCAAGAACACCGGCATAACCATCACGAAGGCGAATCCCAATTTTGTGTTTGCCGCGGGATTCTACTCGCCCGACAACAGTCTTTCGAATCAGTACATCTCGAATTATCTGGACGTCTACGTCAAGGACGCACTCAAGCGAATACCCGGCGTGGGTGATGTAGTGATCTTTGGCGAGCGCAAGTATGCCATGCGCATCTGGCTCGATCCTACCAAGCTCGCCACCCGCCAACTGACGGCAGCCGATGTGGTTTCGGCGCTCCAGGAACAGAATGTCGAAATCCCGGCTGGCCAGCTCGGCCGTCCCCCGGCCGATCCAAAACAGAATTTCCAGGTGACCCTGCGCGTGGTAGGGCGACTTTCGGATCCGCGAGAATTCGAGAACATCATCCTCAAGAACACTCGCGACGGCATTGTCCAGCTTAAAGAGGTTGGCCGCGCCGAGATCGGCGCCGAGAGCTACGACACCAACCTTCTGTACAGTGGACACGAGGCCATCGGGGTCGGCGTGCAGCAGCTCTCAAACGCCAACGCGTTGCAGGTGGATAAGGCTGCCAGGGCCGTACTCGAGGAACTGTCCAAATCGTTTCCCCCCGGAATCAAGTATGTGATCGCCTTCGATACCACGACCGTGGTCGGTGACTCCGTGCGGGAAGTGATCACGACGCTCGAAGAAGCGGTCCTGATCGTCATCCTTGTGATCTTCCTGTTTCTGTTGGACTGGCGCGCCACCATCATTCCAGCAGTCACCATTCCGGTGTCGCTCATTGGCACGTTTGCTTTCATCAAGCTTTTCGATTTTTCGATTAACTCCCTGACGCTTTTTGGAATTACTTTGGCCACCGGACTGGTCGTCGATGACGCGATCGTGGTCATCGAAAACGCGCAGCGCCACATAAACCTGGATGGAACGGATCGGCACCGTGCCACGTCGGTCGCCATGGCGGAGGTGTCGAGTGCCGTGGTGGCAACGTCGCTGGTGCTGATCTCGGTATTCGTGCCGGTTTCCTTCTTCCCGGGCACGACGGGAATCCTCTACCGGCAATTCTCGCTGACCATCGCCTTTTCGATCGCCATTTCCCTTTTCAACGCGCTTACGCTCTCGCCCGCGCTCGCGGCCATTCTGCTGCGCAACGAAGAACACAAATATTCTGTCCTCGACTGGACCGGCATCGGCTGGCTGTCCCGCGGATACAGGAAGTTTGCCCACGGCGTGGACGGCGCGATTCACGGCCTGGGAACCGGGTACGCAAGAGTGATTGGCTGGGTGCTGAACTATCGCTACGCGATGATCGTGCTGTTCTTGTTCGGCTTGGCGGCCACCGGTTATATGTACGTGCGCGTCCCCACCGGATTTGTACCCCAGGAGGACCAGAACTATTTCATCGTGGTGGTCCAAGCGCCTCAGGGAGCTTCGCTCTCCTACACGACCGATATCGCAAAGCAGGCGGAACAGATCTTGCGAGCGGACCCGGACGTTTTCGGCACCTTCGCGGTTCCTGGATTTTCGCTGACGGGTGGGAGTCCCTCGAACTACGGGCTCATTTTCGCTCCCCTGAAGCCGATCGACGACCGCAGGGGCAAGGGGCACGCTGCCAGTGATATTGTGGCTCGGGTGGCTCCCAAGTTATTCGCGGTTCCAGGAGCGATCGTGGTGCCGTTCGAACCGCCCGCCATCAACGGCATCGGCAGTTTCGGCGGATTCCAGTTTGAATTGCAGGATTTGGGTCGCAATACCCTGCAGGACCTCGACACGGTCGCGCACAAGATGGTTGCGGGCAGCCGCCAGCGACCAGACCTGACGGGACTGTTCACCAGCTTCACGGCCAACGATCCCCAGCAGCTGGTCGAGATCGATCGCGAAAAGGCCAAGGCGATCGGCGTTCCCATCAGCCAGGTCTCGCAGGCGCTGGGCGTCTACATGGGCTCGCAGTATGTGAACGACTTCGACTTCAATAATCGCTCCTACCGTGTTTACGTGCAGGCCGATCAGCCCTTCCGCATGACCGCACGGGACTTGCGGCAATACTACGTCCGGTCGGACACCAACGGCTTGGTGCCGCTCGGCAACATCGTCTCGCTGAAAGAGACTTCCGGCCCGCAGGTCATCAACCACTACAATCTGTTCCGCTCTGCCGAAATCGATGGCGCAGCCGCGCCTGGATACAGCTCCAGTCAGGGACTGAAGGCGATGGAGGAACTGGAGAAGCAGAACACGTTGCAAGGGATGTCTTTTCAGTGGACGGGGCTGGCACTGGAGGAAGTCGAAGCCGGCGGCAAGGCGATCCTCATCTTTGGCCTTGGCATTCTGGTGGTCTATCTCACGCTTTCCGCGCAGTACGAGAGCTTCGCGTTGCCGTTTATTATCCTGCTGGCGGTTCCAACCGCAGTACTCGGCGCGTTGCTGTTGATCTCGGCGCGCGGTCTGGTGGATGACGTCTACGTCCAGATCGGGCTCGTGATGCTGATCGGGCTTTCGGCGAAGAACTCGATTCTGATCGTCGAATTTGCGGAACAACTGATCGAGCAAGGCCGGTCGATCACAAACGCTGCCATCGAGGCCGCTGAGTTGCGGCTACGCCCGATCCTGATGACGTCGTTTGCATTCATCCTCGGCGTCTTGCCCCTTTATTTCGCAAGCGGGGCCGGCATGCTCGGTCGTCACTCAGTCGGAACCGCGATCGTCGGGGGCATGCTGTTCTCTACCGTCCTTAACCTCTTCTTTATTCCGGTGCTGTACGTAATTGTCAAAGGGGTCTTGGTTTCGTTCTCGGCGAAAAAAGAGTCAGAAACCAGAGAGGCCACGGAAGTCGCATAGTTGGTGAATGACTGGTTCGTCGTGACTGGTTCGTCGTGACTGGTTCGTCGTGACTGGTTCGTCAGGACTGGTTCGTCAGGACGACGAAGTCGAACCTGTTGTTTACCTGACTCGAGGGGCGCGCTCAATATCTCAGTGTGCTCGCTCCCAAGTGCCGGAAAGCATTGCCGCCGCCAGCACGGATGCTGCCACCAGGGCCGCAGGCACTGCTCTTTCTGAGTGCTCCGCGGTGCGACCCTTCCGTGATGGATGAGCCCGGGGGCGGAGTCATTCCCGACTCCTGGGTGCGGGGTCAAAGTGCCCACCTTCGTGGTACCGTGAAGAGGCAAAGTCGCCGACGTGACGGTGCTGACGCGAAACCCGCGACCGGCCTCCACCGCGACTCAATCTTATCAGCCGCTGAAACACGGAACGAACGCATGACAACGCTGCAGGAATTCAGATGTGAAGTCTGTGGAATCGTGACCAGCAATCCCATCCATTGGTTCGTGATTCGATGTGGAGATTCTGAGCTTACCGTGCACCGATGGAATTCTGAGGCCGCCAGAGCGGCCGGAGCGCGGCATTACTGCGGTGAAGCCCATGCGGAGGTGTACATCAGCCGCTGGTTTGACTCAACGTGCGCACCGCCGAAGGCCAGTTTTAAGTAACGGCTTGCCGGCGAAACCAGGGCCGTGTGGGCGCGGGTGTTGCTTTTCACTCCGGCCAAGCGCGTAGCGCCGTCCGTACCACCCGTTCCAATTGCTGCTGGCTTGCGCCACTGGCGGCCTGCACGGCCATGCCTTGGGAGATGGTCACCACATAGCGCGCCAGGTCGGTGGGATTGGAATCGGCCGGGAGATCTCCTTCCGCTTTCGCGCGTTTGAAGCGCCGGCGTACAGCAGCCTCGCTCGCCAACCGCCGCGAAACCAGCTCCTGGCGAATGCAATCGGCAGTCTCCCCACACGCGAGCGCACCTTGCACCATCAGGCATCCCGAGGGATAGAGCGGATTGGTGAGCAAGTCGGCGGCTCCACGCAGCAGCTGTTGGGTGACTGCGCGCGCCGTGGGTTGCTTCAAAGCGTCACGCACGTAGGCACCCGGCCCGCTGTCGTACCGATTGAGTGCCTTGCGGAACAGAGTTTCCTTGTCACCGAAGGCAGCATAGAGACTGGGGCGGTTGATACCCATCGCCTTGGTCAGGTCGGACAGGGAGGCCCCCTCGTAGCCCTTGCGCCAAAACACCTGCATCGCTGCCTCCAAGGCTTTGTCCAGGTCGAAGGAGCGTGGGCGGCCAGCAGGCCCCGAGTGTTTCTCCGGTTCCATCGTTCATGATGCTAACACTTTTTTACCATTCAGTACAGATTATCCCCAAGGGCTCCCGAGCCCCGAGTCCTCGACGGCTATTCATGGATAGCTTTCGGGTTGCCGGCAATCCGGTCGAAGGAGGCAGCTCCTGGACATCTAACACCTGGAGCGCCGCTCACGGATTCAGCGTCAATTTGATTCTTTGCCCGAACAGCACGCGATGGTAGGCGTCTTAACTATCCAGGCGCACATAATACAAGGATGGACGGTCGCCAATAATCGCGAAGTTCAGATCCGGCGCGTCCGGATCGATCAAGGAATAGTCAGCGTAGCGCCAGCTCCCCTTGCCGATTGAATCTACTGCACGATGAGAACACGCTAGGCCCGTTTTCGTTTAGCTTGGCGTGCCTCCAAAAGACCGCGCTTGAGATCTTCCGCCAGGTCCTCTTGCGGATTTGCAATGTGAACGGGTTTCTTTGCACCGACTTCCCGCGTCAGCCAACGCTCCAACTCTGCTGGCGACGCGGCCACGTATCGACCAATCCTGGTCACGGGCATCCCTTCTTGGGCCCAACGTTGAGTAGTGCTCACGGGCTGACCCAAGTATTTGGCGATTGCGCTCCAGCCTCTTAGGGTTTCATCAGTTTCAGGGTGTTTCCGCATAGCGGCGTCCCGACCTGAGTCTCTGACGCTGGGGCCATGGCTGAGGTTGCTTGCCTCCAAACCGATTTTCGGCAACCGATCGCTCTCGAGGTCAATCAATAGGCCATGGCTTTGTATCCCCAGGCACGCCCGAGCTCGCGGGAGAGACGGATACTGCGACTAGAGCTGACTGTGGCGTTTCACTCGCCCAAGAAGAGACAAGGAGACAGTAATGACTTTCAGTTCTACTGACATTCGTGCCAACTATGAATACTTTGCCCACAAGCTTCGCGCCGAGAAACAGAGAAACGATGTGCTCAAGGCGGTCGAAGCAAACACCTTCGATTTCGTTCTTCTCGACACGCGAGGTCGCGAGGCTTTCGCCAACGGACACATCCCCGGCGCTTGGTGCGTTCCGGAGTCAGAAATAGAAAAGGCTGTTCAGGCCCTGCCAAGAGATAGGGAACTTGTCACCTACTGCTGGGGACACGATTGACACCTTTCCGCAAAGGTTGCTCTGCAGTTGGCAGAGCATGGCTTCTTCGTCAAGGAGATGAACGTGGGATGGAAGGAATGGACCTACAATCGCCATCCAACACACCAAGGGAAAGCCGAGACGAACGGCTTCCGTTGCTCCTGCACCAAGTAAATTCCCAAGCCAAGGGAGGCAAAACCCTCATCGGCGGTTCCGTCCCGTACCTCCAATTCTAGGGCGAGCTATTCCCTTTGACGAGGACGGCCTTTGAATCATGGCGATATAGTGTTGACATTGCGCGCCCGGCGCGGGCATTGCCAGAGGGTGTCGGCGCCGGAGTCGTGCCCCTCTCCGCGGCCCGGTTGATTTCTCGCACGCTGTCAGCGCCGCCTTTCCTGGGCCTGCAAGGCTTGCTCAAAGTCCTTTTCCATCTCCGCGACATGCCGGCCAAGTTCGCCCTTATCTACAAATGGATTAGGAGACCCCGGTTTCTGCCGCGCAGCTTTGCCCGCCAGATCGAAATAGAAGCCGTGGGAGGCAAGCATGATGTCGGCGCGCATGCCGCGCAACTTCTCAAACGTGCTGCGCTCGTCCTCGACAATGTTAGGGTACTGATCGTTATTGGTCAGCTTGTACAGCGACGCGGTAAGGCCGCACAGGAACAGCACGTCGTAGTCCTTGCCGTCCTCATGGACCCGCATGGACCAACTGGTGCAGCCTTTGGTGTGGCCGGGGGTTAAATGCGCGGTCAAGCTCACACCGCCGAGCTCGATACGATCTCCATCGGAAACAATGCGGTCTGGGGTAACCGGCTCGTACGCGAGCTCGTCGCCCCAGTAGAAATCTCCTTTCCCTCCGCGCATCATAAGCTCGCCGTCGAGTTTGCTCGCGATCACGGTCGCATCCGTGCGGCGTTTCATCTCTGCGAAGCCCCCACAGTGGTCAAAATGTGCGTGGCTGTTCAGCAAGAGCTTCAGGTCTCGCGTTCTAAATCCAAGTTTCTCGATGTTGGCTGTCACTTGCGGCAGCATTTGAATGGGGCCTGTATCCAGCAGAATGTTTCCTGCAGGGGTCACAATCAGGAATGAGCTGATCAGGTTGCTGCCCACATAATAGATGTTGCCGGCAATTCTTCTTGGTTCAAACGGAAGAGTCCAGTCCCGCAGCGTCTCCTTGATGGCTTCTTGCCCGGCGTCCCTTCGATCGGCTGAAAATACCTTGCTCACAGTCTTCCACCGCCCGCCGATCTTCAACAGCGACATGTGATCGGTGAACAGTACCTGAGGGTAGTCCAGCGTAACCACGGCGCTGGCCGCCGTGCCGCTAACATCCAGCCTCTCGACGCGACGCACCCTCCGGTATTCGTCCGTCGCAGGTTGCAAGAACCGTTTTGCAAACTCGTCGCGTGTCCACACCTTTGATTCACCGCCTTCGACGAATTGGATTTTGGCGTCGAGCGTGAAGGTCTGCGTGATAAACTCGCCGTTGCCTAGAGCATGTGCGGCGAAGTAACCCTCGATGGCTGCCCTAGGGTCTTCTTCTGTTCCCGGTTTCGCCCGTGTTTGTGCCCCTGCAGGTCGTAGGAGGCCGAACGGAAACAAAGAGATCAGAAGCAAGCCAACTGGTTTTGGTAGAAAGTTCATAGCCTTCCTCCTCGGTACGAGTAAAACATTCCAGCACAGGGGAAGGATCAAGCTAAATATGGGTGCGATGCGATCCCACGCAAATGACATCGGGTTTCTAAACAACCTTGCCAAGGAAAGAGATTTTCATGGACGTGCAGTACCGCATCGGTGAGTTCTCGAATTTGAGCGGTGTTTCCACGAAGACGCTCCGCTTTTACGACCAGATTGGCCTATTGCGGCCCGCCAGCGTGGACGCTCGCACCGGTTACCGGAACTATCGTCCGCAGCAACTAGAAGAGTTGGCCGCGATCCTCGCCCTCAAAAGTCTGGGAGTATCGCTCGCCGATGCCCGCGATCTGATCCATAAAGTGGGATCTAGTGAGCATCGCCGAGACGTCCTCACCAAACTCAAACGGACAATTCAGCGGTCAATCCAGACGGCCACGCAATCTTTGAAATGCATCGACGCGGCGCTGGAAGAGACGGATGATTCGAAACACCCGATTGCCGTGGTGGTGAAGCGTCGTCCGGCCACTCCTATCGCGTCCGTTCGCGCGAAAGTGCGGAGCTATGCGGACATTCTGCAGTTCGAGCAGGAGTTGCTGGCTGCCCTCCCGCCCCAATCCATCGGCAGCCCCCGGGGCGTTCTCTGGCATAGTTGCGCGGACTCGGGTTCGCTGGAAGGCGAGCCCTTTGTGGCGCTGAAGCACCAGCTACCGTTTCGGAGTTTTTACGACCTGAAGCAGCTTCCCGCGGCCACCGTCGCCTGTGCCTACTCCAGGTTGGATGACGAGAGCGCCGAGCGGGGTTATGAGGCCATCCGAAAATGGATGAATGTCACAGATCATCAGCTCGCGGGTCCGAAACGTGAGATTTACCTTGAGCAGATGCTCGAGATCCAGTTTCCACTGAAATCAGCATAGTTCAGTTGCGTTTCTCAGCAAGCCAGCTCGTATCACCGTCCCTGACGGCCTGGCGATTGTGGACGTTCGGCAAATGTGCGCTCGACGGCCTTTGCCATCGACGAATTCATCGGGGTAAGGTTCCAAATACGTTCCAGATTTCCAAGTCGCCTGGCTATTTGTGTCGAACGTCGACTGGGGCGCGGGTCCGATCGAGGGGAAACACTTGCAGTTGCCATTTCACCGGAACTGACGTGGGCAGGTAGCACTTGGTCTGGTCGCACGCCTGGTACTCCAGCTTGCCTGCGATCGTAAAGGTTTTTCCATCCTTTCCGAGCGAGGCGGCGAAGTCCATCCCGGAGCTTACTCTCACATCCTGGCTGATCCGAAACGTCCCGTCGAACACCGGAACGCGCTGGTTGATTACCGGCAAGAAAAGGGTTTTAGACAGCGGATACAGGGCCGGCTTCATCTCCATTTCGGGCATCGGGTCAATCACGAGCTTGATCGGCTTATAGCCCTGAGCGCCAGGGGCATACACGTGCACGTCCACGGGTAGGCGCACTTCGGCGGCCAGCGTAACGCGTGTCCCGGGAACACCGGTGTGATCGGATTGCTCAAGCGCCAGTTGAAGGTGCGGGGCTTCGATCGTTTCTGTGACCTCCTGGCCCAATTCCGGAAACAGCTTCGCAAGCAAACTATTTCCCGTAAGCCGCTCGCGGTATTTCGCCTCGAAGAACTTTTCTCGAATCGTGCCCTTGGCATCGATGAAGAAATAGCCGGGGCGCGCGAAGCCTTTCTGCATCCCGGTCGCTTCCGCGTTGAAGACGCCGTAGGCCTTGATGATCTTCGAGTCGGGGTCGCCGAGCAGAGGGAATTCGATTTTGTGCCGCTCAGCAAAAAACTTTAGGATTTCTTCGGAGTCGTAGCTGATCGCTGCCAACTTGACGCCTTGTTTCTCAAATCGCGGAATTGCACTTTGCAGCTGCACCAGCTGCCCTTTGCAGAAAGGTCACCAGTCGGCGGACCGGAAAAAGAGAAGAACAGTGCCGTTGGCGCCTTTCAAGGCAGCGAGACTCTGCGTCCGGCCAAACTGGTCACGAACGGAAAAGGCCGGCGCCTTCTCGCCCACCGCGAGGCCAATCGACATCAACTCGATAGAAGCCATCTGAATGGTATCGCCATGAAGTGTTCCCCGGACTGTGACCGTGTCGCCCAGGCGCGCGATTACTTTTTCCTGCGCGTCGATGCCGTAGATGACCCGGTTCGTGTCGTCATACAGCGCGATCTTCGCACCGGGGACGTTCCTGGTGCACTCGGGAGATTCGTTAAAGGCTTCGTCCGCGTTGCAGGCGCTAGACACAAGGACGCCGGACCAGGATTCCGGCTTGGTCTCATTGTCCTGTCGAGCCAATACGAGACCGACTATCGAAACCAACAAAACAGCGAGGAAGAGAAGCTTCGCCCTGGAATCAGTTCTGCCCGATCGCATCAATCCGAGACCTTGGTTTCAATGTTGAATCCGCCCTACTGTACGCCCGGGAGCCTTGGGGCACAAGGTTTCACCCCTCGTAGCTTCACGAGGCATACCTCCGCGTATTCGGTTTTACGTGAGCCGCCAGCACCGAAGCTCCGAAGGCGCATGTGGTCAATTTTGACCAGTTCCCGAACCCCCTTTCGTTGAACACTAGAAAAAACACGAATCGTCCGTACAACTTGGATGCGCTCAACCGAACTTAGTGCCCTACGCAGCACATTGGCATCGAGCACACCTGAAACCTCACCCGCTCCATCTCCAGCGAATCCGGGGCTCATGTCACTCGCAAACACCGGGCTTTCCCGGGCACCGCTCAAAATCGTCGACCCGCTTCCACTGGTTCAGGCTGGAGGATTGGATTCTCGCCTGAGACTACAGCCGAAGCCATCCCTGCCGAGCCGAATTGCTGTGATTGGGAACTATCTGCCGCGCCAGTGTGGAATTGCGACGTTCACAACGGACCTTTGTGGCGCGATCGCCGCGGAGTACGGAACGGCTCGATTGTTGGCGCTGCCCGTAAACGACATAGAACAAGGCTATGACTATCCCGCACGGGTCCGATGGTCGCTTGACCAGAACGAGGTCGCGTCGTACGAAGACGCCGCTCGGTTCCTGAACTTCAACAATATCGACATGGTCTGCCTGCAGCACGAGTACGGAATCTTTGGCGGCCCTGCCGGAAGCCACATTTTGCATCTGTTGCGCGGGCTGAAAATGCCCGTCGTGACCACCTTGCATACGGTCCTCCGCGAGCCCGACCCAAACCAGTTGATGGTCATGGAACAGATTGCTGAGCTTTCAGATCGGCTGATTGTGATGAGCCAGCTCTCCTCCCAGTTCCTGCAGGAAATCTTCAAGGTTCCGGGCAGCAAGATCGACATGGTTCCCCACGGAGTTCCGGACCTGCCCTTCCTCGACCCCAATTTCTACAAGGACCGGTTCGGTGTGGAAGGGAAAGCCGTTCTCCTCACGTTCGGCCTGCTCTCGCCCAACAAGGGAATCGAAAACGTGATCGAGGCGCTCCCGCAGATCCTGTCGAAACACAAGAATGTCGTTTACATCGTCGCGGGCGCGACCCACCCTCATATTCTGCGGCGTGAAGGTGACAACTATCGTGCGCACTTGCAGGCACTGGCGAAAGAGGTGGGAGTGGAGTCGAGCGTGATCTTCCACAATCGCTTCGTCAGTCCTGAGGAGATGGTGGAGTTCATTGGCGCCGCAGACATTTACATAACCCCTTACCGCCATGAAGCGCAGGTCGTTTCCGGAACGCTCGCCTACGCGCTGGGTGCGGGCAAGGCGATCATCTCGACGCCCTACTGGTACGCGATTGAATTGCTGGACGATCGTCGGGGCGCACTCGTCCCCTTCCAGAACCCGGGGGCGATTGCTCAAAAGACGATCGAACTCCTGGATACTCCGGCAGTGCGCCATGCCATGCGGAAACGCGGCTACCTGTTTGCGCGCGAGATGATCTGGAAAAGAGTGGCACAAGGGTACATGGAGAGCTTCTCACGGGTTCGCAGCGACCGCTTGCAGACCCCACACGTTCAATTCTCGGCCCGCGTTACTCCCAAATCGCTCAACGTACTGCCCGCGTTGAACTTGAATCATCTCCATCGGCTTACCGACGACCTTGGAATGTTCCAGCACTCGATCTTTACCATCCCCAACTACGGGGAGGGCTACACCACCGACGACAACGCCCGCGCCCTCATTTTCGCGGTGTCTCTCGAACAAGGGACGAGTGACAATCCGGGCAACCGTGGGTCTGCCGCTTCCAAGTCCTCTGCCGACTTGCCTTCCCGGTACCTGTCCTTCCTGGAGCATGCGTTTAATCCGGCAAACGGTCGATTCAAGAACTTCCTCGCTTTGGACCGGCGCTGGAATGAAAGCGAAGGCTCCCAAGACTGTCACGGGCGTGCACTCTGGGGACTGGGAACGGTTCTCGGCCGGTCGGCCGACCAGGGATTGCGGAGTGCTGCGGGACGATTGTTCGAGTTCTCTATTCCGGTGGCGGTCGAATTCCAAAGTCCTCGTGCCTCGGCCTACACGTTGATCGGAATCCAGGAATACCTCAACTCCTATCCCGGAGACCGGGACGCCCAAAAGGTTCGATCGGTCCTCAGTCGGCGCTTGCTCGAAATGTACCAGTCCATCCGAACACCCGACTGGCAGTGGTTCGAGGACGTTCTGGCCTACGGAAACGCAAGGTTGCCGCAAGCCATGCTACGGGTGGGCGCCGCATGCTCGGATGATCGCATGGTGTCCGTCGGCCTCGAAGCCCTGGACTGGCTGTTGACGCAGCAACGATGCGAATCCAATGGCCACTTTGTGCCGATCGGATCACAAGGTTTCTATCGTCAGGGTGGTGAAAAAGCCCGCTTCGATCAACAGCCGATTGAAGCCGCCGGTGCGGTTTCCGCGTGCCTGCAGGCGTACCGGATAACCGGAGACACACGCTGGCGGACCAGGGCCTGGTCGGCCTTCAACTGGTTCCTGGGCGACAATGACCTGCAGCTTCCTCTTTATGATCCCGTCACCGGAGGCTGCCGGGACGGCCTGCATCCCGACCGCGCAAATGAAAACCAGGGAGCAGAATCAACGCTATCGTTCTTGATGGCACTTCTGGAGATGTGCTCGCTGGAAGAGTCGGAACAGAGGGGAATCCCGTCATGACCATCCCTACCCAAAACTCTATGATCGTTGTGAGTACTCAGTACGAGCCACTGCTTCTTCGACATCCCGGCAACCCGATCCTTACCAGCAAGGACTGGCCATATTCCATCAATAGTGTCTTCAACGCCGGGGCGACGCTGCTCGCGGATGGCTCTACCCTGCTGCTCTGCCGCGTGGAAGATCGCCGCGGATTGTCGCACCTTTGCGCCGCGCGCTCGCAAAACGGAGTGGACGGATGGCAAATTGACAGCCAACCGACGCTGATGCCCAGCCCAAAAGAGTATCCCGAGGAGATCTGGGGCATTGAAGATCCTCGCATCACGTTTGTGCCCGAGCTGCAACAATATGTCGTGACTTACACCTCCTACTCGCGCGGTGGGCCCGGCGTGTCTCTGGCGCTGACCAAGGACTTCCGAACGTTCGAGCGCTACGGCGTCATCATGCCGCCCGACGACAAAGATACGGCGCTCTTTCCGCGGAGAATCGATGGATACTGGGCGCTGATTCACCGGCCCATGACAGCGATCGGAGCGCACATGTGGATTTCCTATTCCCCTGACTTGCGCCACTGGGGCAGGCACAGGCTCATGCTGGAAGCGCGGCGCGGCGCCTGGTGGGACGCAAACAAGATTGGCTTATCGCCGCCACCGATCGAGACTTCCCGAGGGTGGCTCGTGCTCTACCACGGAGTGCGGCACACGCCTTCGGGCTGTTTGTATCGGCTGGGAGTGGCCCTGTTCGACCTTGAGAAACCGGAGAAGTGCTTGCTGCGCGGTGATTCGTGGATCTTCGGCCCGGAGGCTGAGTACGAGCGCCACGGCGACGTCGATGATGTTGTTTTCCCGTGCGGATACACTACGAATCCCGATGGTGACACGATCAATGTCTACTACGGAGCAGCTGACTGTGCCATCGCGCTGGCTCGTACCAGCGTGCGGTCTTTGCTGGCGTGGCTGGATGCGAATGGAAGTTGCGAACGCCGACAGCGGACCGAGTTATGAGACTGCTGCTTTGGATTATCCAGTTTGCCTGTGGGTGTCATCACACCCGACGGAGCAACGTGTTCACGATCAAGCGACGGACGTACCAGATCTGCCTGGAGTGTGGACAGGAATTCCCGTATTCGTGGGACCTGATGCGCTCCGTTCGATCGGAAGGGACAGACACCTATGCGCCGCTGAACGGCGCGAAGCACGAAGAAGTCAGGGTAGCCTGACCCGGTCCCGTCGCTGGCCACGATCCTGAATTCTGCATGTGAGCTGTCTTGCTCAGACACTCACACTTTTACCTCTCATTCTGTACCTACCTGAGTGTGCAGACGGAATCGCGATCGCTGATTCGCAGTTCCATTTCCGGGCCGCTTCTAGGTCCCGCCCAAATCGAGGCAAAGCGGCCACATCCAGCCATCGGCATTCTTCGCCCGTGGGCTCCCGTAAAACCTGACGGCAGCCCACGAGGCGACTTCAAAACTCTGCAAGGTGAAATCAGCGGAATGCCTCCAGGAGTAAGAGGCATCATCCCGCGAAGCAAGGACAGTTCAACATCATGCTTTTAATTCAATTGTTGGAAGTTCTCATCGTGGTGGGTGTTCTGCTGTGGCTGGTGAATCGCTTCATGCCCATGCAGGCCTCCATCAAGTCCATTCTGAATGGTGTTGTAGTCATTGCTGTCGTTCTTTGGCTACTGAACGTTTTCGGGCTGTTCCACTCGCTCACCCGTATCCACGTCGGAAGTTAAAGGACGAGTGGAGCGAAGGTCATGCAAGGACTGGAAGCACAAACACAAGATCTGTACAACGGAACCCGGCAGAAACCTGCCTTTAGGAGAAAGTGTGAAAACTCATCTTTTGTTAGCAATCGGGATCACCCTTAGTTTGAACGCATTGGGGCAAACCAATTCTCAAGCGCCCATGGCGGTCGAACCCATGGTTCACACGCCGACGTTCCGGGTCACCGTGATCAGCCGCAGCGTGCGGGCGGTCAACTACAACCATCGCAGCGGCGCCACCAAGCTGGATTTTGCGGGCACAGATCTGATGCCCGGCGCCAACGGTCAGGCCAAGGTAGAAAGCAAAAAGGGCTACATCGAAATCGAGGTCGAATTCGGCAATCTGCAAAAGCCCACGACCTTCGGCAATGAGTATCTGACCTACATCCTGTGGGCGATTTCGCCGGAGGGCCGCGCCGTTAACCTCGGTGAAGTCCTGGTCGGGGGCAACCATCGCAGCAAGCTAGACGTGACAACCGACCTTTAGGCCTTCGCCTTGATCGTTACAGCGGAGCCCTACTACGCGGTTCGACAGCCCAGCAACGTGGTCGTCCTCGAGAACGTAGTCCGCGAAGATATGAAGGGGACGATTGAGGCGGTGAACACAAAGTATGAACTTCTCGAACGTGGCGGCTATATCCCGACCGGCTACAAGTTCGATCCGGTGGTCCTGAATACCAAATTGCCTCTGGAGTTTTTTGAAGCGCGTAACGCCTTGCGCATCGCGCAATCCGAAGGCGCAGACACATACGCCAACGACAGCTACCAGCATGCAGTCCAGTTGATGAATAAGACGGATGAGTATGCCACCAGCAATCACATCGACAGAAAGCCGCTGATCGCAGTTGCCCGTGAGGCAGTACAGACGGCCGAAGATGCTCGCGCAATCACGGTCAAGAAGATCGATCAGGAACGCTTGGACAACGAACGGCAGGCTGCTGCGAACGCGCAAGCTCACACTCAAGCGCAAGCCGACGACGTGACCCGGCAGAAAGAACAGGCACAGTCTGATCAGGCCCGGGCAGAGCTAGCCACGGCCCAGGCGAAGTCAGATGCAGCCAGAGCCCGAACCGACACCGCAGATGCGCAGTCTGCGGCAGCCAAGGCCAAAGCCGACATGGCGGACAGCCAGGCTGCATCGGCAAACGCACTCTCAGCGGCGCAAGCTGACGCGGACCAATCTCGCTTGGCGGCCCAGCAGGCCCAGTTGAGCGCGCAACAAACGGAAACCGACAAAGCGGCCCTGCGCACGCGCTTGTCCGACCAGTTGAACAAAATCCTCCAAACTTGCGACAGCGCGCGCGGGCTTATCGTCAGTATGTCCGATGTTTTGTTTGACACCGGGAAATACTCGTTGAAGCCGAACGCACGCGAGAAATCGGCGAAAGTCGCCGGCATTCTGCTCGCCTACCCAGGACTCAATTTTGAAGTCGGCGGCTGCACGGACAATGTGGGCGGCGATCAGATGAATCGAACGCTGTCGGAGAACCGAGCTGGCTCGGTGCGCGATTACCTTGTGCAAGAGGGTGTAGCGACAAACTCAGTCAGTGCAAAAGGCTTCGGCAACACCTTGCCGGTAGCCTCCAACGATAATTCCGCAGGCCGGCAGCAGAACCGGAGAGTGGAACTCCTCGTATCCGGGGAGGCCATCGGCAATCCGGTCAACGCGACGACGGGAAGCTTGCGGTAGAGCAAGCGCTCGTGACCAGCAGCCAGCGGTGAACATGACGATGTAGCAGTCAACAACTCTGGGTCTTCGATCACGAAGGGCCGCTGTTTTGCTCTCGGGGCAACCCGGACCCGAGACAGCGGCGCAGTTCAATATCGGTCGCTCATCATGAGTGCTTAAGGAGAAAAATATGCTTTGGACCATATTTGTAGTTCTGGGAATTCTGTGGCTTCTGGGTTTCAGTCTTCACGTGGGCGGGGGCCTGATCCATCTGCTACTCGTCGTAGCACTGGTGGTCCTGGCCATCAATGTGATAAGCGGGCGTCGATCCGCAGCGTGAGAGACGCTCTCCAGAGCAGTTGCGGAAAATTCGCAATGCCGCAGACATGCAAATTGCCAGCCATCAGCTGGGAAGCCGGATGTGTGGCCCGCCTCCCAGCCAATTCTCGAGTCAGTCTAGTTGCGCGTGGCGGTGACTTCGCGAAACGGGTTGTCGGGTCCCTGCTCTGCGTGCGCGGTGAGATGTAGCTGCCAGCTTCCGCGCACGCCGGTTTCTTCAGCGCGACCCTGCTCCTTCAGCATTCCCAGCACTTTGACGATCACGTGCGTGGTTTCTCGCAGCCGCGTCGCTACCTCTCCAGCGCCAACCAGGACGGCATGGGAGCCATAGTGCTCTTGCTTCATCCGCCCATATTCGACAATCGCCTCTGCGAGCTGTTCCATTTCTCGCGGACCATAAGGCTGCTCGGCCGGTGCGAGTCCGAAGATTGTCCCCTTTACACGGCCAATAGCATGTTGGAGGCGCTGGAAGTACATATCTGCTCCGAAAAGAGAGGCGCCTTCCTTCAAAACTGGATCGCTCCGCTAAGAATGCTTCTCCACAACCTTGGAGGGAAAGGGGGCATCCCTCTCGCCCGTCGGGGATCGCCGGGCGCGAGAGGTCGTCGTTCTGCGCGGCCTGCCCAGCTCCAGACGACTAAAGGGCCTCCTCGTAGCCCGCCGGCGGGCACCCTGACGCTGCTGCGCTCCTTCGACGCTAAGCACAAAGTTAAGGGTGGCCATAAGGAAGTGCTGACCGTCGGACCTGACCACGATTGCATCGACTGACTTCAAAGCATGCTCGGGGAGGTCCAGGTTGTCACACACCATGACAATGGGAACTTCTGGCCTCACCTGCTTGATTTCAGAGGCCACAACAGCGCCGTCCAACAAACCCAGGTGGTACTCAATCACGACCGCATCCACTGCCTGCAACATCAGGAGTCGCAAGCCTTCATGACCACAGGTTGCGGTCAAAAGCCGATATCCGTGCTGCTCCAAGTGGAGCAGTTGGCCCGGATCCCGGTGGATGCAGAGTAACGTGCTTTGCGCTTCCATCCTGACCTCCTATTTGAGACAGAATGTCGCTCCAGATCTGTTCCAAATTGCTCAATTGTGGGTTGTCGAATGCGAGCTCGCGGTTTCGATCAAGGCGGGAGTTAATTTCGGATCGAAAAGAAAAATCGGATCGAAAAGAAAAAAAGGGTGCTTCAGTCCCTTCGGACCAGAGCGACCCTTGGTAGTCAGTTACTTAGACCGGCTTCACGTTCTCTGCCTGAAAGCCTTTCGGGCCTTTCGTGACATCGAACTGTACAGTTTGGCCTTCTTGCAAGCTGCGGAAGCCGCCCGCTTGAATTGCCGAGAAATGCACGAAGACGTCTTCGCCATTCTGACGGCTGATGAAGCCAAAGCCTTTCGCGTCGTTAAACCACTTCACTGTTCCTGTTTCCATTGGTGTTCCTTTTTTAATTTGAATTTTCTGCTGAGAAGAGTCGCTGCCGGTGAGAAGGGGTGACGCTGGTTGGCGGAACCGATTTTCAACTGCGTTTGAACCAAACTTAGCCGATGCACCTTGGATGCATTCCGCTGACAAACGACTCAAGAATCTCGCAACCTCGGAAAAAATACCCCAGAACGTTACAACGTTACAATGTGAGCCGTTTTGACCAGACCGGTCGTGTTCCTCTGCATAGTATGGCAATTGACCTATTTTGCGCCGGACCAGGCATTGCTAGGACTTTCTGGGTGCGCTGTCCCCCGCACGGAGACCCATGAACCGACTTCTTGGCACTTTTGCAGTCCTGCTGGCACTCACACTTCCCTCTTTGACGCAGAACACCGTCGCTCACGGGCGCGGCGATCAAGTTCCCGCGGCTGGGCAGGGTTTGGATGCGACTGCCAATTTTTTCGCTTGCCAGCACGCCTGGACTGGATGCGATCACTCGAAGTTGACGCCGTCTGAATCGGCTAAAGTCGCAGTCATCGAGCACCAGCGGAATGTTATAAATTGCCGGGAGGGCTTGCAGTCCTGCGATCGAACCGCAATGAGCGACGCGGAGCGAACAGCGCTGGCTGTCGCCGATCACCAGAATAATGTTTCCGCTTGCAACGATGGCATTCGATCCTGCGATCACTCGCAACTCACGGTTCCCGAAGCGCGCCAAGCGGCCGTCGCCGACCACCTTCGCAACATCTCGGACTGCAAGGACGGTATAGGAGACTGCGACTCCTTGAATCTCACCCCGACCGAAGCAGTTGAGGTGCGCACCGCCAGACACCAGCGCAATACCAACGACTGCAATGCCGGCATGGGGCTCTGCGACCATTCCCAACTGACTCCGTCGGAGGCGAAGGATGCTGTGATCGCCGAACACCAGCGCAACGCCACAAATTGCAAGAACGGCTGGACCGATTGCAACCGCTCAAACCTGACCGGGTTGGAAGCGCGCGAGGTGGAAGCAACGGAACGCGAGCGCAATCTCTCCGATTGCAAGGGGGGCCGCGAGACCTGCGAATATTCGAAGCTGACCGGGACAGAAACCGGTGCCTTGGCCAAAGCTGAGCATGTTCGGAACTACCAGGCGTGCCTCAAAGGCTTCGGGTACTGCGACCGCTCTCGGCTCACACCGTCAGAGTCCAAGGCCATTCCTGACCCCTCATCCGTTCCGCGGTAGGCGTCAAGAAAACACCATCTTTCGCGGCTGTTAGTTTTGAAGTGCAGTCGACGGATCGGTCAGCGCAATCAATTGCCCAAGCGGATAGTCGTCTTCGGTGAGAGGAGATTCCGGAGCCGTGTTGACAATCGTCATAATCTCGCCGCTGGCAATTCCCTGGATCGTGAGGCGTTGACTCTCAACCGCGACAACTCGGTAGGTTTCGTCAAAAATCGCCATCGTTGTTCTCCCTGTTCGTCATGGGATGCGGACATAGCCAGCAGAGATCGAATTACACCCCCCCCAAGTATCGCTGAACTGAAGATCTAATTGTCAGAGGCACATCGGCCGCCGTTTCCGGTTTCGTCCATGAATCCCTACCTTTTCAGCATCCTGAGCGGTGCCATTTAGCTGGTCGAGGTTGCCCTCCGAGAAATCATTGCTCGACGATCCGCTCCATCCCGCCAGGGAAAGCGAGAACCTGAAGGAAGTAGGATTCCAAATTACTTGCCCAAAAACCGTTTGGTGCCTCCCAAGATGCTTTCCTTCCTGAGGCGGGCCACTTCTTCCTGAAGGTCCATGATTCGCGCAAACCGCGCGCGACAATCATGACGCTCAGAAGGATTCATGGCGAGGGGCCGTGTGAGAGCTTGGACCTGGAATGCGACCAGATCATCGACCTCGCGCCTCAGAGTAAAGAACCGTTCTTGAGCCATGGAATGATTTGCTTCAGTACCGCGAGTTCGGTCACGACCGGGTCAATTTGCCCTGCGTTTATGAATCTGCGTCGCTGTCGAAGCCTTCTGGAATACGGGTGGGACTCAACGGGCCTCGATGGGGAATTGGAAGATTGGTAGTCCGCCGCAGGCGGCCCAACACGTCGTCTTTTACGGCTTCGCCATAGATCGCGAACATGGCCCGATTCATGCCCGCAAAGTTCCCGCGCCAAAATTCCGCTTTGCGGCTGGTGCCGCTCTTTTGCCGTTCTTTTGCCGTTCTTCGTGGAACGCCTGCAAGAACCACACGAGCTGCTGAGTGAGGCGGTCGACGGTCTCAGCGTTGGCAAAGCTCGGATTCGGCGCCATGGAAATATCTCCCGGACGAAGTGTGCAATGGGACCGTATCTCAATGCCTACTGCCCCACTCATCACACTAGTCCAAACGAGTGTCCAAATCTGTGCAATTGGGCTCATCTTTTGCCGGCTTCGTTTGGCAACTCAAGGTGAGTGGTCTGTCCATCTGCGTGCCGGCTTCGCTCGTGAGCAATCTTGCTCAGACTCGCGGGGGGCACACCTGTCACCATTTGGCCTGTACGGGCTTTTGCAATGGCCAAGAATATTTCTGTGCCGACAGGAAAAAGGAGCCACAATGTTCGCAACCATCCTGATCGTAGTTTTGATCCTGGCACTCCTGGGTGTACTCCCGCGGTGGAGCCACAGCAGCAATTGGGGATACTACCCGACCGGAGGAGTGGGCCTCATTCTGTTCGTGGCTGTGATCCTCCTGCTTCTTGGTCGCATTTGAACAACATGAACCAGGGTTGGCTCCGGCTTTCTGCCCGCGTGGCGGCGATCTTCCTCATCGTCCTGATGTGTACCGACGGCTCGTCCGCATACTCCGTCCTCACGCACGAGGAGATTGTCGACCTGCTGTGGACCGATGAGATCCAACCGCTCCTTCTCAGGCGCTATCCGGGACTATCGGAAGATCAACTCAGGGAGGCACACGCCTACACATACGACGGCGCAGTCATCCAGGATCTGGGTTACTACTCGTTTGGCAGTCGAGAGTTCAGCAATCTGGTGCACTACGTCCGCAGCGGAGACTTCGTTCGCGAGTTGCTCGAAAGCCAGGATGTCAACGAGTATGCCTTCGCGCTGGGAGCACTGTCGCACTACGCGGCCGATATCGTGGGTCACCCCGCGGTCAACCAGGCCGTCGCGATCGAGTATCCCAAGCTAAGGGCGAAGTTTGGCAAATCTGTTCGCAATGCGCAGGACAAGACCGCCCATCTGAAGACGGAGTTCGGATTCGACACCGTG
>WNFS01000107.1_pt1 | contig 186432 bp, 169 predicted proteins | sample 5400141 | NCBI WGS metagenome assembly WNFS01 (sample SAMN13153358, study PRJNA577476) | soil metagenome | isolation source: 60 cm saprolite under Madrone tree | place: USA:California | collected 2016-06-14 | reverse complement strand
ACTCTGTATCATCGAGCAGGATAACTCTAAGTCGTTCCTCATCTTGACCGAGTCCGGAAATCGCGAAGTGATCGGGCGCAGTGTCCGCCATGAGATCGGACTCGGCTGGGGCGCTGATCGTTTCGCTGACCTCAGATGACTGCTCAAGTTGCTTTGCAGCAGCTGCCTGTTGCCGCTGCGCGGACATCTCCGTTACATCCCGCTCGCCCAGACGCTTCAAATCTTCAATCCGCCCGGCATGAACGGCGGCGCAGATTAGTTTGTGCTGACGCGAGAGGCGCTTGGCCAGCACACCCTCATCCAAACCTCCGGCGATCAAGTCGTCATAAGGCGAACGCTTGCTGGCCAGAATCGCGCCACCGGTGTAGACAAGCGAAAGAATGAAGGGCGTCTGCAAACCCTTGTCTTCGGTCTGCACATGATAGACGACACCTTCGTACTCTACATCTGTATTAAAACCTGTAAGCACTGTTCAAATCGTGTTTCCAGCCGGGAGTTGATTTCAAGAACTTCCGCAGAGGCAAGTCGAACGTTAGCATAACGATTTTTGCACGGTCAATCTATTCCGATTCGGACTGTCAAATCGACTGAGCCAACAGCTTGACACTCCATGATCCATGTCCTACGATCCGCTTGTACAATGATTCTCAAGCTAAGTTTCAGGAACTGGTGTCGCACATCTGTGCGACGAAGTGTGTTAAGAGGATGAGTTTCAATCTTGTCGATTATATGCCGGTGCTGCTGATGTTCGTCGTCGCGGCCGGCTTTGCGATCACTTTTATTGGCCTGTCGCAGCTGGTAGGCCAACGCAAACGCACGCGCACGAAACTGATGCCGTACGAATGCGGAAAAGATCCCGTGGGGTCGGCGCGCGAACGGTTCTCGGTTAAGTTTTATCTGATCGCGATGCTCTTTATCCTGTTCGACATTGAAGTCATCTTTCTGGTCCCCTGGGCGGTGGTGTTCAAACGGCTATCAAGTCCTGAATATGGCCTGGCCAATGTTGTGTTTTTTGAAATGATCGTTTTTATCGTCCTCCTGGCTGCGGGACTGATCTATGTAATCAAGAAAGGTGCGCTGGATTGGGCTGAGGGCGCGCGGCGCGAAGCCGAAGCAGAAGCGCGCATCCTGGAAGTTGCCGAAAAGCCTCGCAGACGCGCCCGGGCGGCGTAGCAAACCGCGTAAGTTGCCAACTTGCGCCACAGAAATATGGGACTGGAACAAACCATCGCGGAAGCTCTGCCGGAAATCCTGACGACCCGGCTTGATTCCTTGATCAATTGGGCGCGCAAGTCGTCTCTCTGGCCCGCGACTTTTGGCCTGGCCTGCTGCGCGATCGAGATGATGAACGCGACCAGCGGCCGCAACGACCTGGCCCGATTCGGTTCGGAAGTCTTTCGGGCCTCGCCCAGGCAAGCCGACGTAATGATCGTTTCGGGCCGAGTTTCGCGAAAGATGGCACCCGTCCTGCGGCGCATCTACGATCAAATGCCTGAGCCGAAGTGGGTAATCTCGATGGGGGCCTGCGCCACCTCGGGCGGCGTCTTCGACAATTATGCAATCGTTCAGGGCGTCGACAAGATTGTTCCCGTTGATGTGTACATTCCCGGTTGCCCGCCGCGTCCTGAGATGCTGATCCATGCCGTAATGATGTTGCAGGACAAAGTGATGAAGGAATCAATACGCGATCGCAAAGACGCTCCGGACGAAGAAGCGCGCGAGGCAATGACCCCCGGTACGTTGCCAATCACTGATGGCTCGACCCTGCGCGACGATGAGACGGTCAGACCAAAGCCCTACACCATCGCTTCGAAACACGAGAAGCGACGTTCCTTTTGAGAAAGTAATTTGGTTTAAGAGGGCAGCCCCGGAATCGAAGATTAGATGGAAGCAAAGGACAATCAAGCTGGCCATACTGATAACCCGACCATCAGTGGCCCAGGGAACTCAGCGCCGTCGCCAGTAGCGGCGGCGTTACAGCGTGAGCATCCGGAATGGGTCAGCGAAATCATCGTGGCGCTGGGAGAAACAACGATCATCGTTCCTCGCGAATACATCGTCCCGGCATGTGCCTTTCTTAAGACCGCTCCCGGTCTGGAGTTTAACTTTCTCGCAGATTTGTGCGGCTTTGATCGCGGTCCTGAAGAAGAGCCGCGGTTCGAAGTCAACTATCATCTATTTTCGACCATTAACCATTGCCGGGTTCGCCTGAAAGTGATATTGGGCGAGGACGATATACACGTTCCGACAGTGAGTGGCATCTGGCGGACAGCGAATTGGCACGAGCGAGAGACTTTTGATTTGTTCGGGGTGATCTTTGACGGTCATCCGGATTTACGGCGCATTCTTTTGCCGGACGATTGGCAGGGTCATGCGCTACGAAAGGATTTTCCTTTGCGAGGTTACGAACCGTACAGCCTGGAATAGAGTGGTTTATTCTCCTCCTTTGGGATGGAGTTTAGGGAAGGGCGCGAAACGCGATTCCTCAGACAGACCCCTCACTCCGAGGGTCTCCCAAAGAGAGAGGCGGCAAAAAGCGCAGACTGAAGTCTGTCCGACAGAGAACCGATGAGCACCGCCATAGACATTCCGCCGCAGTTCGAGATTGTCGATCGTCCACTCGACACTCAGATGACGATCTCGATGGGCCCGCAGCATCCTTCGACCCATGGAGTCCTGCGGCTCGAGTTGGTGCTCGATGGCGAAATGGTGGTTAAATCCACGCCCGACATTGGCTATCTCCACACCGGCATGGAGAAGCTTTTCGAGTACCGCAAGTATCAGCAGGGGATCGTCATTACCGATCGGATGGATTACCTCAACCCTCTCGGCAATAACCTCGCCTATGTAATGGCCGTCGAGAAACTGCTCCAGCTCGAAATTCCCGAGCGCGCCCAAACAATTCGCGTCCTGATGTGCGAACTTCAGCGGATCGCGTCGCATCTGGTTTGGCTGGGGACGCATGCGCTGGACCTCGGCGCGATGACCGTCTTCTTTTATTGCTTCCGCGAGCGCGAAAAGATCTTGAATCTGATCGAGGCTGCGTCGGGAGGCCGGCTGACGCCTTCATACTTTCGTATCGGCGGTCTGATGATGGATCTGCCATCGGGTTTCGAGCGCCGCGTCAACCAATTTCAGGACGATTTTCTGCACGCCCTCGGCGAATTTCAGCGGCTGGTTACTGGAAACAGGATTTTTCAGAAACGTACTCAAGGCGTCGGCTACATTTCCGCCGAGGACGCAATTGATTGGGGCCTGTCCGGGCCGAGCCTGAGGGGCAGCGGCGTCGAACTCGACATTCGTCGCATGAATCCCTACACCGGTTACGAGAAATATGATTTCGAAATCGTCACCGAGGCCGACGGTGATGTTTGGGCGCGCTACCTCGTGCGCATGCGTGAGATGGAAGAGTCGCACAAGATCGTCGCGCAGGCGCTGTCACGCCTAAAACCCGGACCGGTTAAGGCTGACGCTCCGAAAGTCGTGCTTCCCGATCGCGAAGCGATGAAAACGCATATGGATGCTCTGATTCATCACTTCCTGATCGTGGCCGAAGGATTCGATGTGCCGGCCGGCGAAGTCTATCACCCGATTGAAGCTTCCAAAGGCGAACTCGGCGTTTACATTAAGTCGACGGGCGGACCGAAGCCGGCGCGGGTTCATTTTCGGGGCCCGAGTTTTGTTAATCTGTCGGCGCTACCGCAATTAGCGCGCGGCGCTATGGTGGCCGACATTGTCGCAATCATCGGATCGCTGGATATTGTGCTGGGCGAGATCGATAGATAGGAGACTCGGCAATGCGCAAGAGTATTTTGACGATCCCCGAGATTTTCCTGATCGGTGCAACACGTGTCGCGCTCGGCGCGGGCCTGGCGCTCATCCTCGGCGACAAGCTTGAGCGGAAAGAAAAACGCGCCGTTGGTTGGACGCTGTTCTTAGTGGGAGTTGTCACAACTCTGCCTCTGGTGCTGGAGGTGCTGGATCAGAATCCGAGCGATCGATCCGGCAAAGTAACTTCATGAGCCAAGCGCCAACGCAAATTGAACCGCTGTCTCAGCCGGTGCAGATGCCGGAGGGGATTGCGACGTTTTCGCCGGAAATCGAAGCCGAGATCGATCGGCATCTCGCCAAGTATCCGGTGATGCGTTCGGCGATTTTGCCTTTGATGTTTATCGTGCAGAGGGAGCGAGGTTATCTCGATCCTCCGGGAGTCGCCTATCTGGCGAAGCGTTTGAAATTGCGGATCACGGACATCTGGGAAGTCGCCACGTTCTACTCGATGATCCACCTGAAACCGATTGGCAAATATCACATCCAGGTATGCAAAACTCTTTCATGCAAGCTGCTTGGGTCTGACAGGATCACGGACGCGTGTGCGGAAAAGCTTGGCATTAAGGTGGGCGAGACTACGTCCGATGGCCGTTTCTCTTTATCGGAAGTCGAGTGTCTCGGCTCATGCGGGACAGCTCCAATGTTTCAAGTCAATTTTGCTTATCACGAGAATCTGACGGCGGAGAAGGTTGATCAGATTCTGGATTCGTTACTATAAAGCGGCTATGCCGCAAGATTCGATAACCAATGTTCATCGGCGCCATAGGATGTGAGCCACTTCAGCTCCGGCGAGTTCATCTCGAGAATTCGCGGTCGCTGGAAGTCTATCGACGCAACGGCGGCTACGAAGCTATCAAGAAGGTTCTTGATTCGATGTCGCCCGACGACATCATCAGCGAAGTCAAGAAGTCAGCGTTGCGCGGCCGAGGGGGCGCGGGATTTCCCACGGGGATGAAATGGAGTTTCGTTCCCAAAGACTCGCCGAAAGAAAAGTACGTCGTCTGCAACGCTGACGAATCCGAGCCTGGCACTTTTAAGGACCGCTATTTGATGGAGCGTGATCCGCACATGCTCATCGAAGGCATGCTGATTGCCGCGTACGCGCTCAACGCGAAGACGAACTACATCTACACCCGCGGCGAATACAAATATCTGATCGACATCATGGACGTGGCGCTGGATGAAGCGCGTGCCGCTGGGTTGCTCGGCGAAAAGATTCTCGGAACGGACTTTTCCTGCAAGATCTACACGCACACGGGCGCGGGTGCTTACATCTGTGGCGAAGAGACCGCATTGTTGAGCTCTCTTGAAGGAATGCGTGGCCATCCGCGTATGAAGCCTCCCTTCCCTGCTGTCTCAGGTCTGTACTCCTCGCCGACGGTCGTCAACAACGTCGAGACGCTGACCGCCGTGCCCGGCATTATCAAGTTGGGCGGCGAGGCCTATCAGAAGCTGGGCACTGAAAAGAGCGGTGGCACAAAGCTCTGGTCAGTCTCTGGCCACGTGAACCAACCCGGCGTCTACGAACTCCCGATGGGTTATGACGATATGGAAAAGTTCATCATGGAAGACTGCGGCGGCATTCCGAACGGCAAGCAATTGAAGGCCGTGATTCCGGGCGGGTCGTCGGTCTATATCATGCGTGCCGATCAAATCATAGGGCGTGACGTGCGGATGGATTACGAAGGCCTGGTTGCCGGTGGTTCAAGTGTCGGCTCCGGCGGTTTCATCGTCATGGATGAAACTGTCGACATCTTTAAATCGACCAAGAACCTGACTGAGTTCTACAAGCACGAGTCGTGCGGGTGGTGCACGCCTTGTCGTGAAGGCACGGACTGGCTGGTAAAGATTTTCAAGCGTATCGACAAGGGCGGGGGGCGTCCGGAAGATGCGCAGTTGCTGCTCGATCTCTGTGACAACATCGAAGGCAAATCGTTTTGTCCGCTCGGCGATGCGGCCGCTTGGCCCATTCAATCGGCGGTGAAGAGATTTCCGGAAGATTTTGCGAAGCATTTGGTCAACGGCGAGTCGTCGCCATAGTTTTAGTTGTCCGATGAGGAAAGAGAGAAGAATCAATTTGTTGATCTGCCTGGTGATCGCAACGCTCGTTTGCGTAAGTGACCGTGCTCTTGGTCAAAGAGGAATTGATGTCCGTCGCACAATTGTCGGGCACGTCAAGAATCGTGCTGGCCGACCTGTTTCGAACGCAAGGGTTTGCGCTTTCTGGACGCGACCAATTCAGGGTGCCGTTCCATGCGGAAAGTCCAATCTAAGAGGCCGATTTGCATTTGTCGTTTGGGCGCCAGACAAATACACAATCACGGCCGAAAAAATATCAGCAGGCTATCCAGATCCGAGGTTCAGTTTCTATGGAAAGTTCTTTGGTGAAAGGCCGGTTGTCATTATTGACGACAAAGAGATTCCAAAAGCCGTAACTGTCATACTTGGTCCCCGGGCCGGCAGAGTGAACTTTACGATTATCGATGACGTAACTAACCGACCCTTTGAAAAAGGCTCGATTGAGGCATGCAGGACAGATAATCCCAAGATTTGTTCCGGGCTTAGCACTGCATTCCCGCATGGCAAGTATCAGTTGCTTGCTCCTGAAGTGCCTTTTACCGTTAGATTCAAGACATGGACCGGCCAGAATTGGATTATGCGTTCGGCGTTTGCTGAAACTGGCAAACCCGTCGAAGTTTTAGAAGTAAGTTTGGGCCGGCAGAAGGAGATTGCCGTCAGACTCAGGTAAGGTGTTGGCCGAGGTCGATGTGGACATTCAGCAAGTGTCAACTGAACTAATCAAAGTAACCATCAACGGCCGCGACTTTCAGGTAGCCAAAGGCGCGCGCCTGATCGACGTGTGCCGCGAGAACCAGTTCGACATCCCGTCATTCTGCTACTACGCCGATCTGGCTTTGCAGGCGTCCTGTCGCATGTGTCTGGTGCGTATCGAGAAGATGCCGAAGCTCCAGACCTCGTGCACGATCATCTGCACCGACGGCATGATAGTCACGACGCAGAGCGAAGAAATCGAAAAGGCCCAGCGGTCGATGCTCGAGTTTCTGCTCGCCAACCATCCGCTGGATTGTCCCGTCTGCGATCGTGGCGGTGAATGCGAACTGCAGGAGCTGACCTTCGATTGGGGCAATCTGGAAGAGCGTTTTATCGAACAGAAGAACGCTCGGCCCGAAAAGTATCTTTCACCCATGGTCGCGAACGATCCGCAGCGGTGCATTCTTTGTAAGCGCTGCACCCGCGTCTGCGATGAGTGGATGGGCGAAGACGCTATAGAGGCCGGCGATCGCGGCTCGAATACAGTCATCGGAACTTATGGCGGTTGGTTGAATTGTTCGCAATGCGGCAATTGCATAGAAGTCTGTCCCACCGGCACGCTGCTCGACGGCACCTATCGTCACCAGGCGCGGCCCTGGGAATTAACGCAGACAGTCTCGACGTGCACATATTGTTCTGACGGTTGCCAGATGTCGCTTGGCTCTCGTGGCGACGAACTGATGCGGATCGTGGCGCGGGATCGCTATGTCAATGGATTAAACGGTGAGTTCCTTTGTATCAAGGGCCGCTTTGGCCATCCCTTCGTCAATCATGAAAAGCGAATTCGCACGCCTCTGATCCGATACAAGAAAGGCGGCAAGCTGATTCCGGCAACCTGGGATGAAGCGATTCGTTTTACGGCCCAAAAACTCGACGCCTTGGTCGCGGCCCACGGCAGCAACGCCCTCGGCGTAGTCGGCAGTCCCCGTTTGACGAACGAAGCGCTCTATTGCCTGCGAAAGTTCGCCAGCGAAGTAGTGGAAACAGAAAACTATGCGGTGGCCGACGCCTTCAGCCTCAAGCCTTTCTTCGAGAATCTGGGCGGGCCGCTGGCGACGCATCGTGACATCCGCCACGCGAAAACGATCGTCCTCATCGGCGGCGAGCCGGAGGAACTTCAGCCGCTCACTGGCAAGCAGATTCGTCAGGCCGTGCGCAACGGCGGCGCCAAACTCATTTTAATTAACAGCGTGCCGATTCGTCTGCGCGAACAAGCGGCGCAGTTTATTCACCTCCGGCCGGGCACAGAAAACGCCGCCGTGCTGGCGCTGGCCGGCGGCGCTGACGATGCTTTGGTCGCGCGCAAGACAGGAGTTGAAGCTGGCGCTATGCAAGTTCTGCGCGACGCGATCAGAGAGACGCAGGGGGACGTGGTGGTCATGTTCGGCGGCGAGCTCAGTGCTGACGCCCAGGCATTAGTCGCCCAACTGCCGCAAACCTTCGCAGGCGAAGGGCGTCGGATCCTGCTTCATCCGCTGCCGCTGTTTAATAACAGCGTGGGCGCGCTCGACATGGGAATGCACGGCCAGCCTTTGGCGGCAATGCTCGAAGCCGCGGGTGGTTCGATCCGGGCTTTGTACGTCGCCGGAAGCTTCCTGGCAGAACCAGAGACCCTGGAAGCGCTCGGCAAACTCGATTTCCTCGTCGTGCAGGAACTTTTTGAAACCGAAACGGCTGCTTTTGCGGACGTCGTTTTTCCCGCGGCTTCCTTTGCTGAAATCGATGGGACATATACAAACAACGACGGTTTTGTGCAGCGCGTGCGCAAGTCAATCGAGCCAGTGCATCAATCAAAGCCGGACTGGTTAATCGTCGCGCAACTCGCCAAAGAGTTGGGTGTTGATTTCGGCTTTGAAATGTCTGCCAGTGCCGTCTTTCGGGAGCTTGCGGATCGAACACCGGCTTACGCCAACCTCCGATATCCGGCTTTGAAAGACGAAAATCGGCCAGTTCAGGTATCCCACGCGATCGCGCCTGCGCGTGATCTAACGCAGGAGCTTGAGAGCGTTCGTCGTGCAGTAGAAGCGCTTAGCGATGACGGTGAAAAAACCGGCAGGACCCCGCCGATCGGACATGAATTATTCAAGTTGGGCACTCTGACAGAAAAAGTGCCGCAGTTTCACCTGTTGGCCGCGGGCAATCCAAAGCCTGAAACATTTCGGATTTCGCCACTCTACCAGATCACGATTGATGAAAAGCTGAAGCGAGAACCAGCATTGGCATGATTACAGCCGACATAGCGATCGCCCTTGGGCTCTCAGGGAATAATTCTGTGGCTTTCGGGTGTGAACTCTGTGTCTCTGTGGTGAGAGTGCCTTTTCAAAACGGTCGAGTGCTGATTAGAAAGATTTACCACAGAGACTCGGAGATCGCACAGAGGATAATAGACATCTTCGTCTAGTCCTTAGTTGAGTTGTTGAATGGAAGCGTTGACTCAAGTTGGTCTTAAGTTCGCCGGCATTCTGGTCGCCTTCACTGTGGTGATGACGATGGTGGCTTACACGGTCCTTGCAGAGCGGCGCGTGCTTGGTTTTATTCAGGGCCGCCTCGGGCCGAATCGGGTTGGGCCGGGTGGTTTTCTGCAGCCGCTCGCCGATCTGATCAAGTTCATTTTCAAAGAAGACATTGTTCCCGACAAGTCGACGCGCTTTGTTTACTTCCTCGCGCCGGTGATCGCCACGGTGGCCGCCTTGATGACGATCGTCGTCTATCCATTCGGACCCGACATTCACTTACCTTTCATCGACAAGACAATCCCCATGGTGATCGCGCGTTTCGACGTCGCGCTGTTGTATGTGCTCGGAGTGACTTCGGTCGGCGTATATGGCATTGCGCTGGCCGGATGGTCTTCAAACAACAAGTACAGCTTGATGGGCGGACTGCGCTCGTCGGCGCAGATGATTTCGTATGAGCTGGCTCTGGGGCTCGGGTTGATTGGCGTAATTCTGCAATCAGGCACACTCGATCTGCAGAGCATCGTCGAGCAGCAATCAGGTATTTTAGGTATCACCGGCTGGAACATGTTCTGGATCCAGCCGCTGGGTTTTCTGATCTATTTGATCGCGGCCATTGCTGAGACGAACCGGGTCCCGTTCGATCTGCCGGAAGCCGAGACTGAACTGGTCGCCGGCTTTCACACCGAGTACAGCGCCATGAAATTTGCGCTGTTCTTCCTGGCCGAATACGTGAACATGTTCACGGTGTCGATGCTCGCGACAACTTTGTTCCTGGGTGGTTGGAACGGGCCCTTTGTGCATCAACTGCCCTGGCTCGGCGTGTTCTATTTTCTCGGTAAGGTAATCCTGTTTTTGCTCCTCTACATCTGGCTGCGCGGGACTTTGCCGCGTTTTCGCTTCGATCAGCTGATGAGCTTTGGCTGGAAGTTTCTGGTGCCGGCAGCGATCATAAACATCGTAATCACGGCGACGATCGAGTGGTCAGGGCTCTTTGATTTGTTCGCGCGGTTCATTAAGACGCCTGTGGGTTGGTGGGGATAGCTCTCTGTGAGCCTCTGTGGTTCTCTGTGTCTCTGTGGTAATCAGCGTTGGGTTCACCACAGAGACAAGAACAAATGGTTGCGCTACTTTTCATTTTGTTTGCGGGCATGGCAATTGGATGCGCCGTCTCGATGGTCGCCCAACGCAATCCGCTTTATGGGGCGATATCGTTGATCGGAGTCTTCGTCTCGCTGGCTTGTTTGTATGTAACTTTGGCGGCGCCCTTTATCGCGGCGGTTCAGGTGATCGTCTATGCGGGCGCGATCATGGTCCTGGTCGTCTTCGTCATCATGTTGCTAAACGTTGAAGACGAAGAACGGCTGCCGCTTCGCCTGCGCTCGCTGGTTCCCATCGCCGTCGGTTTGGCGGCGATCCTGTTTGCGGAAGCGGCTTTTATTATTTTCTTCGTGCAAGCTTCGCCGGCTACTCCGACGACGAATATTTCCGACGTGGGTTTGACGTCTTCGATCGGCGCGGGGTTATTTACTACTTACCTGCTGCCTTTCGAAATCACTTCAATTCTTCTGTTGATGGCGATAGTGGGTGCGATCACGTTGGCGCGCCGTGGTCGTTTGCTGCCCGCCAACGCCGGAGTAGTTCCCGGCGATCAGGTCTTTTCAAAAGAATTGTTGGATCGAAACGATACCGGCGATCTATCAGCCGTCAAAACACACTCAACGGAAGACGCAGCGCGGCTTCTCGGGGTTAAGAGCACCGCACGTCAGAATGATTAGAAATCGGCAATTGGCAATTGGCAATGACTCCACAACTTTCATGGTATCTGGCGCTCTCGGCCGTCCTGTTCACCATCGGCGTGGTCGGCGTGCTGATTAAACGCAACGTGATTTCGATGTTCATGTGCATTGAGTTGATGCTCAACGCGGTGAACCTGACCTTCGTCGCTTTCTCGAGTTTCTTTCGCGACGTATCCGGCCAGTTGTTTGTCTTTATCGTGATGACCGTGGCGGCGGCGGAAGCCGCGGTTGGCTTGGGAATCATCATCGCCATCTTTCGTAACCGCGAATCGTTGGATGTCGATGATGCGAGCGTTTTGAAACTGTAGGGGCAGGGCTTGTCCCTGGCCGCATATTAAATTTCAATTGAAGAACGGGCAGGGGCAAGCCCTGCCCCTACAATCGTGCAGCAGACGAATCTTCTCAGTTTAGTTATCTTCGCGCCGCTGGCCGGCGCGCTGATTAATTGGCTTGTCGGGCGGCGAGTGCGCAATGAGCGGTTCATCGGCATCGTCGCTTGCGCGGCGGTCGGCATCTCGACGATTGTCGCTTTCTATCTCTCATTCAAATCAGACGGCGCGCTCCACCTCGGTGAACCCGGCAATACAACCCCGATAATGGATCACCTGTGGACATGGGTCCAGGTGGGAGGTTTTCGCGCTGACTTTGGCTTGGCGATGGACCGCCTCAGCGGAATCTACGCGCTATTTATCACCTTCGTCGGTTTTCTGATTCACGTCTTTGCTACCGGCTACATGCATGGTGACCGCGGTTACTACCGTTTCTTTGCGTACCTGAATCTTTTTATGTTCGCGATGCTGACCCTCGTGTTGGCGGACAACCTGCTGTTGATGTTCGTCGGATGGGAAGGCGTCGGGCTCTGTTCTTACCTGCTGATCGGTTTTTATCTCGATAAGGAAGAAGCGGCGCCTGCGGCCAAGAAGGCGTTCATCGCCAATCGTGTGGGTGATTGGGGATTCGTCCTCGGCATTCTGCTGCTCTTCTGGCTAACTTCAAACGCGGGCCACCCGTCGATCAGTTTCTTTGACAAACCCGGTGTCACCAGCGCCCTGGCGACTGTCGGCAGCATGTCATTTGATGGATTCACCTGGCACGCGATTTTTGCCGGCGGTATTACTTCAGTAGCGTTTCTACTTTTCATTGGCGCGACGGGGAAGAGCGCGCAAATCCCTCTGTTCGTGTGGTTGCCGGACGCCATGGCCGGGCCAACTCCGGTCTCGGCGCTGATACACGCGGCCACAATGGTGACTGCCGGCGTCTACATGGTCGTTCGTTGCTCGGTAATCTTCACGCATGCACCGGTCGCGATGTTTGTTGTTGCGATCATCGGGGCGGCGACCGCGCTGTTCGCGGCGACGATTGGCCTGGCACAGAACGATATTAAAAAGGTCCTGGCTTACTCGACCATATCGCAGCTCGGCTACATGTTCATGGCCTGTGGGGTAGGCGCGTTCGTGGCGGCGATTTTTCACGTGATGACGCATGCGTTCTTCAAAGCGCAACTCTTCCTCGGTTCCGGATCAGTTATCCACGGCATGCATCATGAGCAGGACATGCGCCGCATGGGCGGTCTGCGCAAGTACATGCCGATCACCTGGCTGACGATGTGCGCCGGTTGGCTGGCGATCTGCGGGATTCCGATCTGGGCCGGGTTCTTTTCGAAAGATGAAATTCTTTGGAAGACCTGGAGCGGACATATTAACGGGGTGCCGGCAGGCTTTAACAAAGCTCTTTGGTTTGTCGGGGCAGTGACCGCGTTAATGACTGCGGTCTATATGACGCGGCTGATGGTGATGACGTTCTGGGGCTCTGAGCGATTTGCAACGCAAGCTGGCAGCTTGCGTCATGATAATGCAGAGCAGGTTCAGCCTGAAGCGCAAATTAACAATTTTCGCCACACACCACACGAATCGCCGCTATCGATGACGATTCCGCTCGTGGTCCTGGCCCTGCTCTCCACCTTTGGTGGCCTGGTAGGGGTTCCGTACGCGCTCAGTTCATTAACCGGAGGTCATCCGGAAAATTATTTCGAGCGCACACTGGAGCCGGTCGTCAGCGAAGCGCCGGGACATGCTGGCGGCGAAGGTGAAGCCGTTCCGGAGTTGAATTGGCGTTCGCCAGCACCGCAGCCCGTCGACGGGAAACCGGCTGTCCGGGTTTTGCGCGAACCAGGTCCTGAAGAAGCAACTCCGAATCAGGAAGAAGTTACCCAGGAGCGACTGTTCACGCTCATCTCAGTCCTGATAGCGCTCAGTGGAATCAGCATTGGTTGGTTCATGTTCAAGAATCAGCCGCTCAGGCAAATGCCGGGCTTACTCGCAAACAAATACTACGTTGACGAGATCTATGACGCGACGTTAATCCGCCCGATCCTGGTAATTTCGCGCGAAGGCTTGTGGAAGATATTCGATCTCGGTGTCATTGACGGCGCGGCTCATGGTTTGGGGCGCACAGTCGTCGGCTTTGGCAGGACTGTTCGTTACATGCAGATTGGTTTCGTTCGTGTGTACGCGGCCATCATTCTGGCCGGCGCCATAATCATTGTCGGCTATTTTGCGTACAACGGCGCGCACGTTCTGCAGTTTTTGACGAAGTAGGTACACGTCGTGCTGATTCCCCTTTTTGGGAGGGGTTAGGCGAGGGTGCCACGCATGAGGCGCATAAACCCTCCCCTCCAGCCTTCTCCCAAAGGGAGAGGGAGAAAAGACTGTTTAAGACGCTTAATGCAGCAATATCTGTTAACAATTCTGATTCTCTTACCCGTGATCGGCGCAGGCACGGCTGTAATCTATAGCCTGACGCCGGGCGCCCTTGAGTCGCATCAACGCTGGATCGCGCTCGGCTTTACCACTCTTTCCTTCCTGGTTTCGCTATGGTTGATTCAGGGCGCCGGTGGCGGCATGGCCGCATTTCGCTTTAGTGAAAATTATTCGTGGGTGAGTGCGATTGGCGCTCGCTATCACGTCGGCGTCGATGGGATTAGTCTCTGGCTCGTTTTACTGACGACGCTCTTGATGCCGATTGCGATCCTTTCAAGCTGGACCGCGATCGCGAAACGGCAACTCACCTACTACGCCCTGATGCTTTTGCTCGAGTCGGCAATGATCGGCGTCTTTGTCTCACTCGATCTGCTGCTCTTCTATCTCTTCTTTGAAGCCTCACTGGTGCCAATGTTTTTTCTCATCGGTGTCTGGGGTGGAGAGCGGCGTATTTATGCCGCCATCAAATTCTTTATCTACACATCGGTCGGTTCGCTATTAATGCTGGCCGGCATCATCGCGCTTTACTTCCTTCATCAGAGTGCGACCGGCATCGGAACTTTCGATTACACGGTGCTGACTACAACGCTGCATGGTAGTCTCGCCACAATCTCGCCGCGCACGGAGTTTTGGCTCTTCCTGGCGTTCGCTTTCGCATTTTGCATCAAGGTGCCTTTATGGCCGCTCCACACCTGGCTGCCCGATGCGCACACCGAGGCGCCCACCGCCGGCTCAGTAATTTTGGCGGGCGTGCTTCTGAAGATGGGCACCTATGGTTTGCTGCGGTTCAACTTTGGTTTGTTTCCGAATGCGTCGCGACAACTTGCGCCGGTCATGATCACTTTGGCCGTGATCGGAATCATCTACGGCGCGCTGGTCGCAATGGTGCAGCCCGATGTGAAGCGGCTGGTCGCGTATTCATCAGTCAGTCACATGGGGTTTGTGGTGCTCGGACTATTTTCGTTTACCGAGCAGGGTATGCAGGGCGCGCTCTATCAAATGTTGAGTCACGGCGTTTCGACCGGAGCATTGTTTTTATTTGTAGGAATGATCTACGAGCGACGGCACACCAGAATGATCAGCGACTTTGGCGGATTGGCCAGGCCGATGCCATGGTTCTCGGCTCTGTTCGTGATCGCGTCGCTTTCGTCAATCGGTTTGCCCTTTCTCAATGGATTTGTCGGCGAGTTTCTGATCATGCTGGGCTCCTGGACATCGAGCGCCGTGCAACACACTTGGATAGTGACCATGCTGGCCGGCACCGGGGTCATCTGGGCTGCAGTGTACATGCTTTGGATGCTCCAGCGCGTCGTGTTTGGTACCGTGACGAGCCCCGCCAATGCCAAGCTGTCCGATCTGAATACTCGCGAATTCGCACTGGTGCTACCGCTGCTCATATTGATGCTTTTCATGGGCGTATATCCCGGACCGTTTCTGAATCGCACTCGCGCAAGCATCGAAGCGACGCGCCGATACCTCGTGACTACGCGAGCCGGTACACTCGACATCGCGACCAAAGCCAAGCCGGAGGAGTCTCGCTAGAGCCTCGAAATATGAAAGAGAGAACACGCTATCGAGTCACGATCGTTACCCTCCTGGCGGCCGCAATCTTTAGCGTGGCGTTGTTCCCGGCATCGAGCCAGACAAGGACAGCACCGGCCGCGCCCAATATGAAGTTGCAGGGGCTCGACGGTCGTGTCTATGACATGAATGACTTGCGAGGCAAAGTTGTGCTGGTCTCGTTTGGCGCCACCTGGTGCTCGCCATGCAGTACTGAGTTGCGCGCGCTGGAAGAACTAATGGGCGAGTATCGGAGCAAGCCGGTAGAGTTTTACTGGGTCAGTATTGAAAGCCCGGACGAAATCAGCAACAGCGCGTTGAAGCGATACGCAAGAGACCGTAAGGTTAGCTTCGCGGTTTTGCGCGACACGGCCAAAATGGTTTTCTCTCAGTTTTCGCCGCGAGTGCGGCTGCCAATGATCGTTCTGCTTGGCAAAGATGGACATGTTGACCCGCCGCTGCAATTTGGCATGCGCTCGCCGGCTGACGCTTATAAGGCCGACATGCGGGCTCGTCTTAATAAGTTACTGGCCACGCCGGCAGATTAAGATCGCTGAGAAAGTAGCGCAAGTTGTTAACTTGCGCACAGTTCACAAACTACCACTTCGTGACAGAGAATAAATGCCGTTGCTCGCTTTTCAAACTACCACCCCAGATATCAATCTGACGCTGATTTTGCCTGAGCTGATTGTTGCTGTCACAGGCGTCCTGGTCATGATGGTTGACGCGTTCGCGCGCCGCCGGCAACACTGGCTGACTGGCGGGCTATCAATATTCGCTCTGTTGGGTGCGGGTGCGGCTTCGATTTGGTTGGGGGCCGGGTCCACGGGCGTTCATAGTGCTTTCAACGGCATGATTGTCCTCGACGATCTGAGGCTCAGCTTCACTCTGATCTTTGTCATCGTTTCTATTCTCACTGTTTTGATTGCGGCCGCCTGGATCGATATAGAGAAGTTGCCGGCCGGCGAATTTCATGCGCTGCTATTGTTTGCCACCTGCGGCATGATGTTGATGGCTGCGGCCGGAGATCTGGTGATCGTCTTTCTTGGTCTCGAGATTCTATCGATTGCAACTTACGTGATGGCGGGGTTCCGGCGGACGGACGTTCGCTCGAACGAATCGTCTTTGAAGTATTTCATTCTCGGTTCGTTCGCTTCCGCCTTCCTTCTTTACGGCATCGCTCTTATCTACGGAGCTACCGCCACAGATACGCTACTACCCGGCACGACGAACATTGCCGCGATCGCCGGACGGTTGGATCATTCATTGTATCCGGCGTTGTTGCTGGCGGGCCTGGCGATGCTGCTGGTGGGTTTCGGTTTCAAGATCGCCACGGCTCCGTTTCACGTCTGGACACCCGATGTTTATGAAGGCGCACCCACTCCGGTCACTGCCTTCATGGCTGCCGGTCCAAAGGCTGCCGGCTTCGCCTCGTTCATGCGCGTCTTCGTTTTTGGATTTCCGATCGCGACTGCGGTGGCGAGCACAAGCGGTCACGCTCACAAGAGCTGGCTGGGCGCGCTCGCCATCATGGCCGCCCTCACGATGAGCGTCGGCAACGTGGTAGCCATCGTGCAGCACAATGTCAAACGAATGCTCGCTTATTCTTCGATAGCTCATGCCGGATATGCCCTGGTGGGATTCGTGGCCGCCGGGGCAGCCACCGACCCCGAACAGCGCAACGCCGCGCTCACCTCGGTGACTTTTTATTTACTGACATACGCATTGATGAACATGGGCGCGTTCGCGATTATCACGCTGATTGCGCGCGGCAACGATCGTCACAACGAAGTCGACGACTACAACGGCGTTGGCTTTCTGTCCCCAGTGCTGGCGTTTTCGCTGTCGTTATTTCTGTTGAGTTTGCTGGGAATGCCCCTGACAGCCGGATTTATGGGCAAAGTAATGGTCTTCACGACCGCCGTCCGTCAGGGCTATACCTGGCTGGTTGTGATCGGTGTTTTGAATACTGCGATCTCGGCCTACTATTACCTCCGTCTGATCGTTGTGATGTTCTTTCGCGAGCGTAACGCGCCCTGGGATCCTCCGCGCATTCGCGCCAGTATCGCGCTCGCCCTGGTCCTCACGATAGCCTCGGTCTTCTATCTCGGTCTTTTTCCCGAGCGAGTAATCAGAGCTTTCGGTTCCCGGCCCCCAACTTCAGTCTTAATTCGGTAACTTCTAACGTATGGCCTCTCGCACCGGCAAGGACACACCAAAGCAGAGATCAATTCCGGCCACAGGGAAGATCCCAACTTCTCGTCCGCGCGAGCGATCGCCTAACGAGTTATTAACCCAAATCGAAAACACAATGGGCGAGTCATGGTTGCCGACGATATATCGCGATCGAATCTTGACCTTGCGCAGTCGATCGTATGTGTTTCCTGCGCCCGCCAGTCGCAGATCAAAAGAAGCGCCCGAGATACAACACACGCTTCTCGGGATTGAGCTAAAGGTCGGTCACAAGCGGATGCTTTGCCCCGACCTGGCCACGGCTCGTTACCTCGCGGTCTTTGCCAGGGCCGGCTGCGCTGCGGTCGCGATTCCCTATGACATCACCAGAATTTCCCATCTCGCCGATGAGCTCGACAGCTCCTGGCACCGAATGTTGCTACTGGCCGATCGTCTGATCGGAGATCGCCCCGAGGCCTTCGCTACTCGCATTCGTGGGCTCTTAATTGGTAGAGTACGAGATGAAATTTCTGCAGCCGGTGCAGGCACTCGAATTCCGGAGTTCAAGCAGAGCACGAAGGAAAGAGAGCGTTTACAAAAAGACGTAAAAGAAACCGGATAAAAAGGCGGCGTTCCGATTGTCAGTTTTTTGCACTCTAAGCAATCTCTGCGGCCGCGTTTTTCAACTCTACTAGATGAACCTCGACACAACCTTGAACGACACGCAATCCGAAGCGCCTCAGTCGCTTCCCTTCCCTTTCAACCAGCAGACGTTTTGTCGCTATGAACCGATCGCGAAGAGTATCGGCGCGGTTCGAGTCCTGATCGTCGATAATCTTCTGCGCCACGAAGGTGATATCTCTGAAGTCGCGCGGGCAGAGTGGGGAAAAGAAGTCTCTGTGCATCTCAAGCGCGAGCGTCAGATCGCTGAGATGGCCCTGCAAAACATAGCCAGCAACATCCAGCGTCTGGTGAAAGAACCGGAAACACGTGTCGCTCATGTTTCGGCATTGGCGGAGGTAGCCGAAGATTTTCGTCCCGATGCCATCGTCCTTAGCGGCACGTTGCGTGATTTTGATTACTATAACCCAGAGATCCTTGCCAGCTTCTCCGAGTTTATCCGAGTGACGCCCCTTCCAGTGCTCGGTATCTGTGGCGGCCATCAAATGGTCGGCCTGAGTTTCGGCGCGCGGGTCATAACTCTCGATAGTCAGGAACAAAGTCAGCGCCGCGACAACCGGGTGGTTGAGTATCAGTATCGCCTGATTCGCATCGTCGAGCCTGAGGATCCGATTTTTGCCGAAATTAACAACCCTCAATCTGAGGTGTGGCAGGACTATACAAAAGAGGGCCGCATCCTGCGAGTATGGCAAAATCACGGTCTGCAACTCGATTCGGTTCCGACTGGTTTCGCTCTGCTCGCAACTTCGTATCTCTGCCGAAATCAAATGATGGTTAAGAGATCGGGTGGCCAGTTGATCTACACCGTCCAGTTTCATCTCGAAAAATCTTTTGAAGACTGGAATAAGAGCCGCACTCGTTGGGAACATCCAAACGAATCACGTGACGGAAGAATTCTGTTTGAAAATTTCTTGCGCCTGGCCGTGGAGCATACACGCAGATCCTAAGAACGAGCCCGCAAGCCGTACCCGTTGGCAAGGTTCAAGCGATTCTTGTCCAACTCAAATTCTAAAGTAAAGATTCATTTCACCTGGTGGCGTCCGATTGTGACAGACGGCTTTCAGGGTCGACTTTAATGTGATCATTTAAGGACCTGATAAAGTTGGTTCGCAAAAGCCTTGAGATCAGTACGTCACTCCTTTAACGCTTACCTATTGACCTGCGGCAGAACTCTGCTATAAGGGGGGTGGGTGCGCACTTACAATCAAATCAAATCGGGAGGAACTTCAAATATGTTACGACGACTAGCTGCAAGGAAACCCCTGCTGTTGGCCTTTCTTTGCCTTACAGCTCTGGCACTTACTATATCGACGACCACTGTCCCCAACGCGGCCGCAGAGTTCTCGGGCCGCGAGATTCTTAGCGTCACTCGGATCGCTCACGGCGGCCCTGACTACGCGGGTCTGCAAAACGTTACGGTGCAAGCCAGTGGTTTCGTTAACGCGGCTGCCTTTGGCGGACTGGCTGCTAATCCCCTTGGCGCAATGGCTGAGGTCAAACTCAGGATCACCGACTATCAGGACAAGCAGATGCGTCGCCGGCTTGATGTTGCGCCGACCGCGGCGCTCGGCCCCGGCCCCACATACCTGGTTTTCACCGGCTCGCAGGGTGGAGGCATGATGTTCGGTAACGAGTTCCGGGTTCGTGAGACTGCCGTGTCACGCCACTGGGCGATGATGGGATTCGATACTCTCAATCGCGCCATCGAGGGTTCACTGGTCGCGGTACGCCAGGGCGACGAAGGCGGCGACTATGTGGTGGAAGTAAAATTCAACCCGGACGATACTGTGCGTTACTGGATCAACAAGCAGACGTTTCTGATCGATAAGATAACCACGCGCTTCAGAAGCCAGGTGCTAATCGAAGAGCAACGGAGCGACTATCGCCGGGCCGACTGCATGATGCTGCCTTTCCACGTCATCACAAAACTCCAGGGCCAACCTTTCGCCGACCTGGACATCGTCAGCTATGACGTGAAGTCGAACGTACCGGCTTCGCGCTTCACTATTACTGCTACCCCTTAACTGAAGGATCGACTTCCGCAGGTACAGGGACCTCTCGCCCTGTACCTGCTGACAGTCAACGCCGCCCACCACGACTTCCGGACTTGAAAACTATTGCCAATGATCGCCCAACTCGTTTAACGGCCGCGAGTCTTGAGACTGCGGCGAAGGCGTTGGCTGAACGCGACGCGTATCTCTCGGTCATTCACCAGATCCACGGCGCACCGCCGATGTGGGCTCGGCGTCCGGGCTTCACTACTCTGTTGCGAATCATCCTCGAGCAGCAGGTTTCGCTCGTCTCAGCGCGCGCGATGTTCCAACGGCTCAAGGCAAACATAGATCCGTTTACTGCTTTGGGATTCATCGAAGCCGGCGAAGCTTCCCTGCGTTCGCTCGGCGTCACCCGACAGAAGGCCCATTACTGCGTCCAGGTCGCGCAGGCCTTCACTGATGGCGCTCTGAATCAGATTGCGAGGATGAGCGATGAAGACGCGCACACTGCGCTCCTACGCATAAAAGGGGTCGGCCCATGGACTGCAAACATCTATCTGCTAATGGCCCTGAGACGTCCGGACATCTGGCCCGATGGCGATATTGCCTTGGCCTCAGCGGTAGGCAATCTACGCAAGATGGACTCTCGTCCGACTTTCCCTGAGCTAGCAAAGATCGCCGAAGCCTGGCGTCCATTTCGTTCCGTTGCCGCAAGAATGCTCTGGCAGTACTACTTGGCGGAGCGAGATGGTAGAAAGATTTGAAAGCGACCAACATAGAGAGTATCCTTCGGTGCACTAGGTAACCGGAGAACCAAAAACATGAGTCAAACTTTCGCCGAAGTAGTAGAAGGAGTAAAACAGCTTTCGCCCGCCGAAAAGCAGGAGCTGCAAGAACTGCTCCGACAATACGTCATCGAAGAGAGACGTCGAGAAATCCTTGAGAACTGCGAGGCCAGTTTGGAAGAATATCGCGAAGGCAAGCTAACTTTCACCACCGACATCGAAACCCTCAAACAACAACTCTCCCATGACTGAGATTTCGTTCAGCAACTCTTTTCGCAAAGCACTGAAACGAAAGATCCGCAATAATCCAGCCCTGGAAAAACATTTTTGGGAACGAGTCATTATTTTTTAGGGACGAACCCTTCGACCCGCGACTGAAAACTCACAAACTATCAGGCTCAATGCGAGATTGGTGGAGCTTCAGTGTTGAGTATGATGTGAGAGTTGTCTTTTCATTCGTTGATCCGGGTCAAGTTGTATTTATTGATATTGGTACTCATGACGAAGTTTATTGAGCGCGGTTAGAGGAGAAAACACATGGCTAATATTGGTGAGATTCTAGTTGGAGATTTTCTCCGGATAAAACACAAGTGCGACTTCATTGATCATAATGTGTACACGCGCAACGGTCAGGGTGAAATCGACGTGGTTGGGATAGATAACAAATCCAAGAAAGTCTATATCTGTGAAGTGGCAATCCACCTGACCACAGGCTTACAGTACACGAAGGACAAACGACCGGATACATGCACGCGCTTGATAGCAAAATTCACCAAGGATATAGAGTACGCCGAGAAATATTTTCCAGATTATGCAAAAGAGTTCATGTTGTGGAGCCCGATAGTTAAGGATTCAAAAGGGAAGATTGAATACAACCAGAGGGATCATTTAGAAAGAATGGTTGCCGGAATAAAGAAGACCAAGGCGTTGAAGTTCACTTGGTAGTAAATGAGAAGTTCCACGCAGCTTTTCTTGAGCTCAAGAGATATGCCGCAAATACCTCGGAAGAGTTGAAATCTCCAGTCTTAAGACTCCTACAGGTCGAAGGGTGGCTGGAGAAACACATCAAGAAGACAACACTAAATAAAGCCAGCGATAAACTCTAATCTCTATTTCGCGATCGTCGAATGCGCGGTAGCGACTTTGCCGACGCTCAGATCCACATTTCGGGGAACGTGTTCCATGGTCAGTTCCATCAGCCGATCCACGACGGCTTTCAAGTCGTTGGTTTCGTTATAGACGCGCAACTGCTCTTCGGCTGAGGTTCCCCGCTCCAGAATTGTATGGATGTGCTCGATCTCCTTGCGCGAACCCAGATCATCCAAAACGTCGTCGACGAATTCCAGCAGCTCCAGAACCAGATCTCGGGTCGGCACTTCCTTCTGCTTGCCGAAGTCAATCATCTTGCCTTCCAGCCCCCAACGCACCGCGCGCCACTTGTTCTCCTGAATCAGCATGCGCCGGTACAAACGGAAGCCCAGATTCTTTTCCATCAGTTTGGTGAGTTTGGCAACGATGGCCTGGAACAACGCGGCAATGGCCACGGTGTCATCGACACGCGTGGGAATATCGCAAATGCGGAACTCCAGCGTTGGGAAGATGGGATGCGGGCGGCAGTCCCACCAGATTTTCTTGCCGTCGTTGATACAGCCGGTCTTCACCAGCAACTCCACGTAACGCTGAAACCCTGGATAAGAATCGAAGTGGTCAGGAATGTCTGTGCGCGGAAACTGCTTAAAGATTTCCGAGCGGTACGACTTTAACCCGGTGTTGTGCCCCATCCAGAAAGGCGACGACGTAGTCAGCGCCAGGACGTGCGGCAGAAAATACCGCGACGCGTTCATGATATGAATCTGCCGCTCGCGATCGGGAATACCGACATGCACGTGCAGGCCAAAGATCAGCAGCGACCGCGCGACCGTCTGCAACTCCTGCACCAGCAGCTCGTATCTCTCATCGTCAAAGATCTTTTGATCCTGCCAGCGCGAAATGGGATGCGTTGACGCGGCCACGATCTTGAGGCCATTCTTTTCAGCCAAAGACGCAATGACACCCCGCAGGTTCGATATATCAGCCCGTGCTTCCTGAATGTTCTTGCAAATGCCGGTGCCGACTTCAATCATCGACTGAATCATCTCAGGCTTGATCTGCTCGCCGAGAATCATCTTGCCCTCTTCGAGAAACTCCGAAACGTGCGAGCGCAACTCGCGCGTCTCCGGATCGACGATCTGAAACTCTTCTTCAATACCGAGGGTGAATTGATCGAACATATCTTAGTCCGTGGGGTTGTAGCCCGCCTTTAAACCAGCTTAGGCGCGGGCAGTTCGCGCTCTATTAGAGCGCGCTTGTCGTTTGATAAACGATGAAATCTGACGCCGACGCCGTGGCCGGGCAAACTGTAAACGACGTCGCCTCTGACGACAATGTGCTCGTGGCCCATCGGGATCCGCAAGGTCAACGTTGCGCCCCGTGGAATCTCGGTCCGCGTACTTAAGTAGAGTCCTCCGAGGCTAATGTCCTTGGTGCTGGCGACACCGGTCGAATCCGACCCGTCGAAGTGAACGTCCACGATTAGCCGGGAACGGTCGAATTGACGCCGCTCGTCCGGAGAAAGCTCGTCAGGAGAGAGCTCGTCCGATTGATTTTCTTCAGCCATTAAAGTTAGCCCTGATGAACCGGAGCGGGATCGGGGTTAATCAGCAACCAGTCCGATGGAAACAATCGTTGACCATCTTGTACGACGGCCTTCGCCGAGGATGATACTCGATTCCGCTCGCGACGGAAACCTCGAATTGACGCCTCAATTCTTCAAAGATTTAATCTCAGGAACCGGATTCGACTCGCCGAGCGGCCCTATCAAAGGAGTGGAAGACAATATGTTCGTCACGTTTTCTGGCGCGAGCCTCCGGGCATGGCACCCAAACCCACCTGATCTGAAGACCGCCTGAGCCACATTTACCAAACTTAGCAAGCTCTCTTGAATTGACACTAAAATCATGCACACGCTACTATCCGTCCTCTGACTCCGACCTTTCGCATTTTAGGTTTAGGAATTCTCGGGTTCTTTTTATGGGTTTCGCTACTACTGCAATTCACGCCGGTCAGGAACCGGACTCGGCCACCGGCGCGGTTACCATTCCGATTTATCAAACTTCGACCTATGCTCAGGAGGGCCTGGGCCGCAACAAGGGCTTTGAATACGCCCGCACGGCTAACCCGACGCGTCTGGCGCTGGAACGCAACCTGGCAGCGCTGGAAGGTGCACAATTCGGATATGCCTTCGCATCCGGCATGGCGGCAATCGATGCAACGATGCGGCTGGTAAAGGCCGGCGACCATGTCATCGTTTCAGACAACACCTATGGGGGCACCAACCGCCTGTTCAAGCGCGTCCTGGCCAACTATGGGATCGAGTTTGAGTTTGTAGATACCTCCGCCGTCACCAACGTCGAGGCCGCAATCAGAGACAACACTCGCATGGTGTTTGTCGAGACGCCGACGAACCCGGTGATGATTGTGACGGATCTCAAAGCGGTTTCTGAGGTAGCTCACGCGGCCGGGGCCCGAGTAGTTTGCGACAACACTTTCATGTCGCCGTACCTGCAGCGGCCGCTGGAGTTTGGCGTGGACATTGTCGTGCATTCGACCACCAAGTTTCTGAATGGACACTCAGACGGTATCGGCGGCGCCGTGGTTCTCAACAATGAAGACGACGCCAGCTGGATTGCTTTTATTCAGAACAGCGCCGGCGCGATTCTTTCGCCGTTTGATTCCTGGCTCGTGCTGCGCGGCACCAAAACGCTGGCGCTGCGTATGGAACAGCACGATCGGTCGGGGCGAGCGGTCGCGGCTTTTCTGGAAGATCACCCGAAGGTGAACAAGATTTATTATCCTGGCTCACCTTCACATAAGCAGCACGAACTCGCCAAGCGTCAGCAGAAGGGATTCGGCAGCATGGTTTCGTTCGATGTCGGGTCTCTTGAAAATGCGCGGCAGGTGCTCGAGTCAACCAGGCTTTGCACCCTGGCAGAGAGCCTGGGCGGCGTCGAAACTTTAGTTTGTCATCCGGCCACGATGACACACGCCTCGGTTGCTCCTGAGGTGCGTGAGCGCCTGGGAATCACTGATGGCCTGGTGCGAGTTTCGGTGGGCATTGAAGACACCGACGACATCATCGCCGATCTGGATCAGGCGTTGGCGACGGTTAAGAAGTGACAAGTGACGAGCGACAATATAAAATCCTGACGTACCCTTAGTCTTTCGGAGTCGACACTTACGATCCCCAATTATGCTGGTTGAGTTGCATGCAAGGTCTGACGTAGGCCGCGTTCGCCGCGGAAACGAGGACAACTTTCTCCTGCTTGATCTCACCACTCCGCGCACCTGGAGTGGCTCAGACGGGCCCGTAGGTCCCCAGGAAATGAATCAGTTCCCACTGGGTGAACAGGGCCTGGTGCTCGTTGTCTCTGACGGCATGGGCGGAGCACTCGCTGGCGACGTGGCCAGTCGCATGGCGATCGAAGCTGTGCACGATGTCTTAATGGGCAAGCAGGTCGATGGGGCTGGCTGTGCACCCGGTGCTCCGTTGGTCGATTGCCTGAAGGAAGCCACGATGCAGGCGAACCGGAACATACATTATAAGAGCCTGGAAGATAGCCGCTGCAGCGGCATGGGCGCGACCCTAACCGGCGCTGCGATCAAAGGCGACAAGCTCGATCTCGTGCAGGTCGGCGACAGCCGCGCGTACGTCATGCGCGGCGAACAAATTCGCCTGGCTACCAAGGACCAGTCCCTCGTACAACAACTTGTCGACGTGGGCCAGATTAGCGAAGAAGAAGCTGAGACCCACATGTTTCGTAATGTGATTCTCCAGGCGCTCGGCGCTCAGACTGAATTGGCCCCCGCCACGGCCAGGATTCAAATTCGGCAGGGCGACATGTTGCTGCTGTGTAGTGACGGACTTTCGGGAAAGCTTCGCAACGAGGATATCCGGCAGATTGTCGCAGAATCCAACGGTGACCTGGGCGCTGCGTGTGACAAATTAGTAGATCAGGCAAACCATCGCGGCGGCGAGGATAACATTACCGTAGTGCTGGCCAGGTTCACCGGTGATGAGTTGCGTGAAGCCAGCGCCGATCGAATTACCGTGGAGCTGCCACCGCTCGAAGAAGACAAGACGCTCGACGAAACTGAAGCGGATACTTCGTCGCACTGATGTCGAAAGCCACCTGCTACCAGAAGGGCAGATGTTCCCGCCAGTCCTTCGGCAATTGACGATTTCTGGCTCCGTGAGGAGTCAAATATTTATCGTACCCAGCTTCGTTCTAAGGAAATCATCGTGCTTGAAGAGCAACACGTTACTTTTCAAATACGATGAGGTTTGACAAGATTGCCGTGCATTAAAGTTTCCGTCGCTACGGGACTAAGATCACGCCAGTTCTGGGCTACTTACTGGCCTGCTGCGCTCGAACCCGATTTTATCTCAATCGGCCCTCTCTGGCAGCTCTTTTCCCCGCCAATCGCGGCCAGGCTCAACTCGTCTGACATAGATTGAAGCACCCTGCACGCGCTCGACGGTGACGCGGTCGCCCGCTTCCAGGGGCTCCTCGCCGTCCACAGGATAAGCGGTCCAGGTTGAGCCAAATACTTTGACCGCGCCTTCGTGCAACGCTCCCCGGCTGGAAGAAACTACAGTGCCGATTTTTCCCGGCAATCCCTCGACTCCCGATTTCAGATCGCCGCCAGTTGTCTCGCGCGAAAAGTATTGAACGAAGATCGTCCGCGACGCAGCCGTCAGAGCGATCGACACAATGGCAAAAATGAGAAATTGCGCCGACATGCTATGGACCCCGACCAGGGCGGCGAAGGCTGCCGCCAGGGCGCCGATGCCGAACCACAGCAAGACAAAACCCGTGGTAAAGATCTCCGCGATGATCAGCACCGCGCCGAGAATAGTCCAGACGATCCAGAGATAGTTTTCCATTGTCGCTTATGGAGCGCGGACATCCCTGTCCGCCAGCCGTCCTTGACGCGTCAAGCCCTCCCCTCACGGTCGGGCTACTGCCCCGGACTTCAGCCCTTCAGCATATTTCGTAAAACAAACCAGATGTTTGCCGGCCGCTCGGCCAGACGGCGCATGAAGTAAGGATACCAGTGTTTGCCATACGGAACATACACGCGCATTCGGTAACCATCACGAGTCAGTTGGACCTGCAAATCCCGACGGATGCCATAGAGCATTTGAAACTCAAACTCCTCTTTGCCGATGCCTTCACGCTGCGCAAAATCGATCGTGGCATCGATCATCTTCGGATCATGCGTAGCAATTCCGTGGTAGACCCCGCTGGCCAAAAGCATCTGCATCACCCGCACATAGTTATCATCAACGTCCTGCTTGTCGGGATATGCAACCTCAGGAGGTTCGTTATACGCGCCTTTGCACAGCCGTATGCGCGCGGGAATTTTCAACAGCTCGTGAGCGTCGTCTTTAGTGCGAAAAAGATATGACTGAAGGACAATGCCCACATCATTCAGTCCAAACTCAGCCCGCAGGCGTTTGAAGACATCAATCGTCGCCTGGGTGACGTTCGATCCTTCCATATCGACGCGGACGAAATTGCCACGCCGGGCGGCATCCTCGACTATGCGGCGAGCATTGCGATAGGCGAGCTCAGGATCTATCTCCAGGCCAAACTGCGTCAGCTTGATCGAAACATTCGAATCAATGCCAGATTCATCGATCCGCGCGAGCACGTCGAGATACTCCCTAACTTCACTTTCGGTTTCGGCAACGCTGCCGACGGATTCGTTCAGGTGGTCGAAGGATGCCGTACAGCCATGCGTGTTCAGATCGCGAATCGCAGCCACAGCTTCTTCGATATTTTCACCAGCGATGAAACGGGTTGTAAGCTTTTTGAAAAGGCCGAACTTCGTGGCAAATTCTTTCAACCCTTCCTGTCGAGACAGGTAAATCAGCGCGCTTCGAGTCAGCATTGTTCGGTGATGATTGCTCGCTATGCTATTCTGGCGTCGCCGGCCAACCCCTTGGAAAGTTAAAGTTCTAAAAGGTCAGATCCCGATGCGCTGGAAACTGCTCCTGATAGTATCGTTTGCCGCTGCATTACTTTCCTGCGGACTCTGGTCCGCACTCGTTATCGGCATATTCGGAAGCGCCAGGGTCCTCGCGCGCAACGACTTGCTATTGATCGCCGGCGCGATTATTCCGCTTGCCGTGGCCTCGTATTCAGGCGTTTTCGTTTATCGCCACACGGCCCGAAGACGAAAGACTCAAGCGATGTTTACTGTGATTCTGGCACTATTTTTCATTTTGGGAACTTATCTGGTCGGATCGATGCTTTTTCCTGACAGACTTATCATTCCTCGTACCTACGAGGTCCGTCACGCTCGTTAATAATTTTGTCTCCATGCAGTTTCGTCTGATTTGTTGAATCGCCATGCGCGAAAACGAATGATCCACAAAATCACATGAAGCTGCATTAAAACAACCCTGTACAGTCGATGGAGAGATTACACTAGCTGTACCTCAGGTTCCTTTGGGCCCAGGCCAATCGCTTTCTGCACCGGCTTTAGAGCATCGATCACGAACCGAATGTGTTCATCCAGCTCGATGCCCAGCTCGGCCACACCCTGATGAATGTCTTCGCGATTGACTGAGCGAGCGAAATGCTTGTCTTTCAATTTCTTCTTTACCGAAGAGACTTCCATGTCGTCGAGACTGCGCGACGGCCGGACCAATGCACAGGCGACCAGAAAACCGCACAACTCATCGGTGGCAAAAAGAGCTTTCGCCATATCCGTGTCACGAGGTACGCCCGTGTAGGTCGCATGACCCAGGATGGCCCTGATTATTCGATCGGGATAGCCACGGCCACAGAGAATGTTCGAACCGGTGAATGGATGCTGGTCGGCGGCCGGAAACATTTCGTAATCGAAGTCATGCAGAAGGCCCACCAATCCCCATTCATCCTCATCGGCGTCGGGCGCGCCGTAACGCTTCGCACAGGCGCGCATCGCGGTTTCAACCGCCAGAGCGTGCTTGCGCAGGCTGTCGCCCTTGGTGTACTCGCACAGTAACTCCCACGCTTCTTTACGATCGGGCATATTCGTCAAACTCAGTTCAGCTTTAGGATTGCGTTGGAAAAACTATCACGGGTAGACAAGGCGGGACAAGTTCGCGTTTGGAGTGCGCCGGCAGAGCGAAGCGGCGACAGCGCTTTGGATATTCAGTTTTTGTAGAATGCTCGATAATTCAAAGCGGCGTCGCGCACTGCTGGGCGCCGCACTGAAGACCCACTCTGAGCTTAGCCACCGCCGCGGGAGCGGTAACCGGGCCGCGCGCGGATCGCGATATCCTTGCGCAGCGTCTTGACCTGAATCTTGCGGTAAGCGCCATCTTGATCTCGATTACTGGGGTAATAGCCAAGCAGATATTGGGTCCGCAGTTCATCAGCGATCGCGGCGAAGGCTTGTGGTAAAGCCCCGAGATTATCCGCGCGATAAACCTGCCCGCCTGATCGATCGGCAAGCTGGCCGAGATAACTATCAGCCATCAGATAAAGATTATCCATCATCCCGCTAATCGTATCGTTCTTGCGCCGGTCATTTGTCGAGCCGGGTTCGGGGATCGTTCGGTTCGACGGCCGTGGTCCAGAGTCAGGGAACGGATCACTCGGCGAGCCCTGCGGATTTGGGTTTCTGCCGCGACCACCAAGGAGCACTGACGGCGGCGGGATCGGCAGCGACGATCTCTTTTGCTCCGGCACCGGAAATCTCTCCTCACTGGGAAAGGTCCGGGGCGTAGTGCCAGCCGGAGGTTGGCGAATAATGCTGCTGGTTGGAAGATTCACGCCGTCTTGCTCGTCCGCCTGCTTCCTGGCGAGCTGCTCAGTAAAGACCCGCGTATCGAAGCGGATCGGATAGACGATTACGCCCGACTCGTCGAGATCGCGGATCGTACTCTCGAATGTCGAGCTGTCGCTATGCCAATCAACAGCATCGGTAAAAATCACGATGGCCTTTCGTTGCTGAATCGGCCGGAGCGCGTCGAGTGCCGTTTGTACGGCGTCATAGACTCTGGTACCCGTGCCTGCGACCGTCTTCTCTATGGCCCCGCGCAGAATCGCTTTGTCGCTAGTAAACCGATTCCAGTCGCGCACCTCAGTATCAAAGGAAATGATCTTGACCCGATCGCGCGGCCCTAACTGATCGAGAAAAGCAATCGCGGCGCGCTGAATCTGGCGCAGCTTGTCACTCGTGCTGTCGCTCGTGTCGAGCATCAACACCACATAAAACGGCGCGTTCACGGTGGCCAGAAAGGCGATCTCCTGCGGGACGCCGTTCTCTGTTAGTTTGAATTCTTCCTTTCGTAAATCCGTAATATATTTTCCCGTCCGCGAGCTCGCGATCACTGGAACAGTGACGAGGTTAGTGTCAATCTTGAGTGTTTCGATATCTTCCTGTCCCGGTTCAGCGGCCACGGTATTGGTATTGGACGCCGCGGGATTCTGCACGCGCGGTCGTTGAGGATCATTCGGTGATTGCGCCGAAACGATCCAGACAGATAACACGAGAATCACAGATGCGATTGTCCATGGCAGGATTTTCATGACGGCTCCGATAAATCGAGTAATGCGTTTCGGCGGCTGGTGAACGGTCGATTGGATCGACTCTGTCAGGCCATGGGGAGAACCGTAGACATTCTAAGCCGATAGTTCGCGGATGCCAACTTGCAGTAGGGGTCCCATTTATAACGGGGCCAGTACCGGAAGCGGTAGCGACCGGGTCTCAACCCACGCGACGGTCAGTTCGGCAAAACCGAACCCCGGTCGCTAACGCTGCCGGTACTGACTCCATCATTGTAATCCTGTAAAGTTGAGCGCACATGGATTTTCTCCACAACTCGCTGCAATTAATCGAGCACTACATGCTCGCATACGGATACTGGGCCGTCTTTTTTGGCGTGATGCTTGAGAATGCAGGAGTGCCAGTGCCGGGTGAAACAACACTTCTTATCGCTGGCTACTTTGCTTCAACTGGCAAGTTTCATCTGGGCCTCGTGATGCTGATCGCCGCCACGGGTGCGGTCATCGGCGACAATATCGGTTTTGCGATCGGTCATCATTACGGCCGCAACGTTCTGCTACGCGTGGGCCGTTTCTTCTTTCTGACGCCCAAGCGGCTCGTCCACATGGAAAATTACTTTGAGCGTCACGGCAACAAGACGATTCTGGTCGCGCGTTTCATCACCGGCCTACGCGTATTCGCAGGGCCCCTGGCAGGAGCATCTGGAAAGATGCCATGGCGGGTGTTCCTGGCCTACAACATGGCTGGGGCTGTTTTGTGGTCGGTCGTAATCACCATGCTCGGTTATTTCTTCGGTGAGAGTCTTCCGCTGCTGATGAGGTGGTTGACGTTCAGCGGTAGAATTCTGCTCATTACCGCGATTGTGATTGGCATCATAGTGTGGCGCGTGAGAAAGTTTCGAAAGAGCAAGTGACCTGCTGAGAGCGCGGACGTCCGCGTCGGCACCACGATCTCCCAAGCTCAGTTGAATCGATGTCAAACAATCTTCCCCTGGTCGGCCAGACGTTCCTGATTGCACCTTCCGCCGTGCGAGAGCTCGCCATCGCCCTTGAGCGTCAGGGAGCCCGGGTCGTTAGCTGGCCCGGAATCGATATCCGCGCCCCGGAAACTTACGCCGCACTCGATGAGGCCATCGAGAATCTATTTGGTTACGATTGGATGATCTTCCGAAATGTAAACGCTGTTGCTTTCTTTCTGGCCCGGTTTCAGGAACTGGGACATGAGATCAGCGAGCTTGATTCAGTGCGGGTGTGCGCTCTCGGCCAGGAGGTTCTGCAACGACTTGAAGAGTCACACGTACACGTCGACGTCATTCCCGATCGTCTTTCAACTCAGTCGATCTTCGATGCCATTGAAGTGTACCTAGGAGGACGCGACGCACTTCATGGCTTCAACTTTCTGGTTCCCAGCGCCGGGGCGTCGGATACCTGTCTACAGAAAGCGTTGGAAGACGCCGGCGCTCGCGCGGATTTGGTTACAACGTATCAGGCCTGTTCGACGAATGATTCCTATCGGATCAACGCCCTGCTCCGGGGAGGCGCGTTCGATTGCATCACCTTTACGAGCGCATCCGAAGTGCTTGAGTTGGCTCAGCTCTTCGATGTAAGCGAGCTCGGCGAACTATTAAAGGAGGTCGCGGTGGTTTGTACCGACCAGGAAACAGCGCAGTGCGCTGCCGGGTTCGGCCTGGCCGCCAACATTGCTGTTAATACGGTCGAAGGGCCGGCTCTGGCAGATGCGATTGCATCCTGTTTCCGCCACTGATTAGGCAATATCCCCGCTCTCAATCTGATAATTGATTTGGACTCGATGCAAGTGTAAGGTGAGCTCATGATCGGCCGCATATTGGCTTCATTGCTTCTCATCATCAGTGCAGACGTCTCTGCCAGATCTCCCCAGGAGAGAGTTGCCGAGAAGTCGTGTCGCGAACATCCTCAGTTAGTCGGCAAGTGCTTTGTCGTGCGTGGCAGGTTGTCGGTCTATAACGGCGCACCAGCAGTTAGACTCTGGCGGAGTGGAACGCATCGGATTCTTGGCGTTTCCGAGCAACGCTTTAAGCTCCCCGGATATCGCAATCTCCCCGAGAGCCTGGCCCAGCAACTCAATGGAGACAATCGAGTCCTTGGTGACTTTTTGGTTTGTCCCTTCACCAGACCCAGGGCTCACGAGATGCGGTTGGTTTGTGTTGAATCTGCGAAAAACCTGTCGGTAGACAAGAGAAAGCAGCAGTAGGTCAGAACCGTTCGTCGCTCTCCTATACAAGTCGAACGAAGGCGCGAAAGATCGTGGCCTGCCACCGTTTGCTTCATTGCGTCGGTGTCGGCGTCTCAGACAGAGCGTGTTCAATCGCCTCGCGTAAGCGGTCGCGTCCCTGTGCCGGCGAATAGCCGCGCCAGTGGTTGAGAACGCGACCGTCGGTAGCGATGACCAGGGTCTGAGGGACCGCGTTCCTGCCATTCATCAGCGTGGCAGCCGTCTCGCGGTCGGCCCAGCCCATGCGGAAGCCGAAATTGAAATCACGCACGAACTGTTTTACTCGATTGGACGACGTGCTCGGATCTTCAGCAGTCAAAGCGATGAACTCCACCGCGCGACCAGCATACTCTTTGCGCACCTTCTCATAGTCCGGCACTTCCCTCCGGCAGGGGCCGCACCACGATGCCCAGAGGTTGACGACGAGTACCTTGCCCCCGAAGTCAGAGAGACTAAAGCTGCCCTTGTCGAGCGACCTGAGCTGGCGGCTGCGGAGACTGTCCGGCAGGACGCGCAACTCTGAAAGTGCCGCAGTCGCACGCTCGGGTTGAATCGGCGGCTCTGACAACGTGGGCGCTGGTGGCAAAGGTGGCGGGATAATACCCCTTCTGCCTGATTGCGCCGCAGAGTTTGCGGCAAGGGTGGCGGCCAGGAGCAGGAATGGAAGTGTTTTTCTCATAGCGAGCCTTCGTGATCGATAAGGATTGGGCTCTCGTCCTCTAACGCGTTTTATACCTCTATCACGGCGGCTCTGGCAAGACCAATCCGCGAGTCGACGATTCCTGTCAGCGGTCCGGCGTTGCCGTCTCTGCCTGGTGCCTGATGACCCTCTTCCCTCTCCTTCCCGGTGTTGCCCGACTCGTGGCGGCAGACCCTGGGGACACTTCGCAAGTTAACAACTGGGCTGCATCTTCGTATGCTAAACTGAAATCGATGAAAGGCCGTGTCCTCATAATTGACAGCGATCGCGAAGATTCAGAGGCCCTACGCAACGAGTTGCGAGCGGCCGGTTACGAAGTCCTGACCGAAGCTGGCGCGACGGCTGGAATCGAAGCCGCCGAGGATTTCGCTCCGATCGCTATTGTTACCGATCCGTTCGCGAACGGCATCGACCCGTTTGTCCTGGTAAAGGAACTTCGCGCACGGCAGCCGCACACGCCAATCATTCTCACCGCCCGTAACCGATCCATTGAAACCGCAATGCGCGCAATTCAAGAGGAAGGCGCGTACCATTACTTTGAAAAACCTATCGACAGTGAGAAATTTCTGGTCGTGCTCGAGCGCGCCGTCGAGCTGGCTGAGACGCGGCGCGAAAATGAAATTCTGCGACGACAATTGCGCGACCGCGGGGCCTTTGGAGAATTGGTCGGTGACTCAGAATCGATGCAGAAAGTCTATCTTCTAATTGAGCAGGTTGCGTCTTCATCGGCATCGGTCTTAATTACCGGCGAGTCGGGAACCGGCAAAGAATTAGTTGCGCGCTCAATCCACAATCTAAGTCCGCGCCGGAACGCGCCGTTCCTCGCCATCAATTGTGCCGCGATTCCCGACACGTTGATGGAATCAGAACTATTCGGGCATGAAAAAGGAGCGTTTACCGGCGCAGCTTCGCGGCGCCATGGCTGCTTTGAACTGGCGAACACCGGAACCCTCTTGCTGGACGAGATCGGCGAGATGCCGGCGTTGCTACAGGCTAAGCTCCTGCGTGTTATTGAAGAGCGGGTCGTCCATCGGCTTGGCAGTCGCAAAGATATTCCCGTCGACGTGCGCATCCTGGCGGCGACGAATAAAGAGCCGCACGGCGCGGTCCGCGACGGAACTCTGCGCGAAGATCTTCTTTATCGACTCAATGTGATTACGATCCATTTGCCGGTTTTGGCTGAGCGGATGGAAGATCTACCTCTGCTGACCCAGCATCTGGTCACTACTCTGGCCGCCAAGCATAATCGACCGGCCCGATTCATCAGTCCGGCCGCGTTGGATGCACTGCGTTTTCATTCCTGGCCTGGCAATGTGCGCGAACTGCGCAATGTAATTGAGCGAGCCGTGGTGATCTGCTCAGGCGAGCAGATTGAGCGCCACCACTTTGCGCCGTATCCCTTCGAGCAGCGACAAAGACTCCGGTCGGAGGACACCGTCACCTTCCCTGTGGGGACGCCTTTGGAAGAGATCGAGCGGATAATGATTCTGCGTACTCTCGATAAGACCGGAAACAATAAAACCCGCGCCGCGGAACTACTTAACATCAGCCTAAAGACGCTGCACAACAAGCTGAATGCTTATAGGGCGCGAGGCTTGTTTGAGAAGAGAAATGAAAAGTGAACTCTGTATAGCGCAGGTTTGCCGAATAACTCTCCCGTCGAGGTGTCTGCGCGCAGGTCTTAGTCCGCGCCGCGTAGCGGCTGGTTGAATTTAGCCCGGCTTTTTCAAGGCCGGGACCAGAGCCTGCCACCAAACGTCGTTGCGTTGGCGACGACTGAAACCCACCTTCAATCGTCGCTGGCGCGACGCAAATTCACCTGGCTCTTCGATCCCGGTCATGTCAAAACCCGAGTTGGCTTGCACCACTAACCGGCGGAGTGTTATTTATCGCGCCTGTGTCTGTACTCCTTTTCTTCATTGACGGTCTCGGAATCGGGTCGCGCGGCCCACATAATCCCTTCGATGGCCTGGGCGATGCCGAGCCCCTGGCGATTTTTCAGGATGAGCCGCCGATTCTACCGTTCAATGGCCTGCTGGCGCCGACTGACGCGCGGTTAGGCGTGGACGGAAGGCCGCAGAGCGCATCGGGACAAACGACTATTCTCACCGGAATCAATGCGCCCGCAGCCATCGGTTACCACAAGCAGGGGTTTCCAAATCAAGCCTTGCTCGATATCATTCGCGAGCGTTCAATCTTTCTTCAGCTCAAGCGTGACGGAGTAGACGAAATTACTTTCGCCAATACTTACACCGAAAAGTTCTTTGAGAGCCGCCCGCGTTGGATTTCCGCTACGACCGCTGCCGTCGAAGCTGCCGGGTTGCGCTTCAACAGACTAAGCGACCTAAACGCCGGACGGTCCGTCTATCAGGATTTCACGAATGCGATGCTGATTGAACGCGGCGAGCCAGTCGAGCTGCGAAGCCCCGAGCAAGCCGGCGAAGTGCTGGCGAGCATTGTCGCAACTAACAGATTCACGCTCTACGAATACTTCATCACAGACAAGATAGGTCACGCTCAGGACCGCGAGGAAGCCGTTCATGTGCTGCGATCGCTGGCACTCTTTATTCGTTCATTGTTGGCTAAACTGGACTTGAAGAGCTCAACCGTAATTGTGACCAGCGATCATGGCAACATTGAAGATTTGTCATTGCGCAATCACACTCTGAATCCCGTACCCACCATCGTCTGGGGCAAGCATCGAGCAGAGCTGGCCGCGCGGATTCGCAGTCTCACCGACATCACGCCAGGCATTGTTGAGATCCTGACGAAAGGAACGAACGCTTTTGGACACTAAGTCCAATGATTCTCTATCAGGAAAGGCGCCGGAGCCGAACCGGCGCTCAGTAACTGTTTCGCGCTATTCCTATTACGCGCTGTCAGTGCTCACCCTGATGAATTTCCTCAACTACATCGATCGCCAAGTGTTGCCGGCGGTTGCGCCGGCGATCCAGCGAGAGCTCGGTCTGACGGACACTGGGCTTGGCGCCATGGAAGCGGCATTGCTCCTTTCATTCACAATACTGGCGCCACTCTTTGGACGATTGGGCGATAGATACTCGCGCACCCGTCTGATGGCCACCGCGGCGGTCGTGTGGAGCCTCGCCACCGGACTCACTGCATTGGTGGACCGATCGCCGATGTTGCCACCCTCGCTGCAGCTTCATCTGCCGTTCTTTGGAGTGCTGGCCCTATCGTCAGTGGCATTGGGACTCTGTTGTGTTCGTGCTTTGGTCGGCGTGGGCGAATCATCGTATTCGACCATTACGCCAACGCTGATAGCCGATTATTTCCCGCTCGAACGCCGGGCGACGGGCTTGGGAATCTTTCAGGCCGCGATTCCGATGGGCTTTGCGCTGGGGTACGTGCTCGGCGCGCTGCTGGCTCATTACTTCGGCTGGCGCCTGGCGTTCATGCTTGTCGGTATGCCCGGACTGATCGTTTCTGTCTTTGTCTGGAAGCTGCGCGAACCAGAGCGGGGAGCGCACGATGCTCCGCCCGACAAACCCAAATCCGAAGGCCAAGCAAGACAGTCCTGGTGGCAGACGACAAAGCAGATCTTCATGACCCGCGACTGGCTTTTATCGACGGCTGGATATACCGCGCTGACATTTGTCCTGGGAGCCTTCGCGACCTGGGCAACGCTGATGCTAGCGCGAGACAAACACATGAGCGAGACGGGCGCGGCCGTGGTTCTTGGAGTGGTTAGCCTGGTGGCCGGCGCCGCCGGAACTTTTGGCGGAGGCTGGATTGCCGACCGCGTGGCCGCAAAGCGACGAAACGGTTACTTCCTGGTCTGCGCGGCGAGCAGCTTATTGGGAGTCGTCCCCGCGGTGATCGCTTTAGTTACTCACCGGCCGATGTTCTTTCTGCCAGCGATCTTTTTTGCCGTAGTGCTCTTGTTCGTCAACAATGCGCCCTTCCATGCGATTTTGGTGAGTAGCGTTCCACCGGCGATTCGGGCCTCGGCGATGGCCCTTAACATCGTAGTGATCCATGTCTGCGGAGATGTCATCTCGCGTTTCGGTGTAGGCAAGCTCTCTGATTCGCTGGCCGGGGGCAACGCAACTCCGATCGCGGGCATGGCAAAACTCCTGGGAATAGATCCAACGCAGGAGCATCTGACCGCAGCCTTGTTGGTAGTTCCTGCCGGCTTGCTTGTCTCTGCGCTGTTCTTCTTTTGGGGAGCAAGAAAAGATCAGGCCCAAGCGCATGGCCTTCTCTAAGATGCGCCTTGCGTCCGTTTCTTCGTTAAGTTAGCGCAAGCCAGGGAACAAAAGAGCGCGTTGGTTGAGCCCGTAGTCAGTGCTCGACCCGACGGGATCCAGGTGCCACAGGTCTCGCAGCAGACTAGTTTTTCAGCTTTTTGGCTCTGAGGATTCGAGCCGGTTGCACTCATTTGCCGGACCTTCCGCAGCGTATCAATGAATTGCTGGACGAGCCGGAGGTAAGGGCGCAGCCGCCGGAGTAAAAGGAACACCAGCAAGGCGACCAGGGCGATAACTACCAGGTACTTCAAATTACGTCTTCCGCAGTTATGGAGAGTTCACGACAACCACGGCTGCTGCTAATTCGAGCGGAGCAATGGCTAAGAATTGTCGCTTCTTCCCCCGCCTTCTTTACCGGCGTAGGGCAGATCATCCTTACGGCGCCGGGGAAGCGGATCGATGTCACGACGCCGGGGAGCCGATGCGTTAACACGTCGGTCTATACTTCCCGGCGGTAGTGAGCGGCCATGTATGGCCTCGGTGAGAATTCGCGTGATCTCCTGAGAGAGCGTGCGGTGTTCGGACGCGGCGCGCCGACGGAGAGACTCCTTCAGTTCATTGGGAACGTACGCACCGATGAATACGCCTTTTCGATTGACCATTTGTTTTCGGGGGCTCCTTGTGAAAATGAATTCAGCGGTTAACGAGAAGCGCCTCCGGCAATTGTGAAGCGCTGCAACCAAAAACCCGAAAGAGCGTTCTGCCCGGAATTAGTGCCGGACAAAGAGAGCAAGTCTGTAAGCCGAATTTTGTACTTCGATTCCGGATTTGGGATCTCATTTGAAATTTCAAATCTAAGATCTCAAATCCGAAATCGAAGTGGCGATCATTCCTCTAGCCCGGTCGTTGCCGGCCGGATCAAGCAACCTACCCGAAGGTCGTAGTAGTTCGTGTAATCTCAAATCTTGAGACTACAAATTTGAGATCTGAGATCTCAAAAGCGAAACTACTTTGGGCGGGCAGCCCTGTTTGACGCCTCCCTATTTGGTCTTGCACCGCGAGGAGTTTGCCTGGCCGCGTATGTCGCCACACGCGCCGGTGCGCTCTTACATTAAGCCCTTTCGGGCCGCACCGTTTCACCCATTACCCCGCGTTCAGATCCCAGATCTTAGAATCTGAAACGTGGTCGGCTGGTCTCTTCTCTGTTGCACTTGTCGTCGCCCGAAAGAACTGAAACCAGATCTCAAATTTGAAATCTGAAATTTGAAAGTTCATCGGACGCCCCGCCGTTAGCGGGCTCGCCGCCCTTTGGTGTTCGGACTTTCCTCTCCTTCGAAACCACTCAAGCCTCAAAATGAAACTTGAGCAGTTCGAAGCAGCGATCACCCGACTTGCTCTCTTTGCAAGGCGGCTGGATTATAGCAAACGGCTGTTCAACAGGTACAGCAGAGATATTTCGATCCTTTAAACCTCGGCCAGGGAGCAAAGCTATTACGGAAGTTTCGGGCAGGGCGGATCGCCCTTAGCCGAAATATTTGAAGCCAATTCGCAGGTGATTAAGCGCACTCGCGGGCAACGTCGAGACGAGCGCCCAAGTCATAAGCGAGTGCGAAACCGCCAGGGCAAACAGATTCGGCGCCCTTTGATAGACTGCCGCCCAGATGGCTCCTCCAGCGAACGTGACGAACGACAGCCACGGATTCGGTAAGTGAAGTCCCCCAAAAATTACCGCCACCAACAACACACTCAGCCAGCTTTGGCCCCAGATAATCTGGGCTCGCCGATTGATGAAACCCTGGAGGACATACTGTTGTACCAGACCCCATCCAAAGCCCAGGCCGAGTTGAGCCACGATGGGTCTGCCGGTATGCCACCGCAAAAAATTTATCTCACCGCCGAACCACCATCCCACCAGAAGGCATAAGACCGCAGTCAAGAGCATCGGTACAACTAAGAGCCGTCCGGCATACAGGAAATTATCAAACCGAAAACCGAGCTCATGAAATGTTTCACCGCGCAGGCGGTGCGAGCCAATGATGAGAACGAAAGCCAGTCCGATCGGGATGGCAACGACTAGTTTGCCGCGCCCGATTACGGCCGATAAGATCCACTCAGCGATTAGGATTGAGGAAACAACAGACGCAATCTCCCATGAAGCCAAAGCGCGGTCTCCCATGAGAACACCGGGCTGTTCATCTTTCGGGTTAAAATCGGACCAAATCACTAATGAGGTTCCTTTTTCTGCTCGTCTATTATTATTCGATGCGAAAGCGAAAAGGCTTACCAATCAACTGCAACGTCCGCCGAGTTCCTGTCCCGCCGGAGTACAGGGCATAGACTCGCGCCTCGTGCTCACCGGGTCCAAGCGCCGGCGTCTGGAAAACAAAACCATGCCAGTCATCATCGGCCCGGCGGGCTTCATGAACATCGGGGCGAAATTGGGTTGCCAAAGCGCCCGCCGCGAATTTATCATCGATAAATAACTGTACTTCGACGCGCGACGCAGGCTGTGCTTCGTCAACGACCCAACCAGTCACAGTCTGCCGGTCTGCCCGATCAAGCACCCCTCGCAAATGTCGATTTGTAGTCGAGAAATAAAAACCCACAGCCACCGCCGTGACTAGCAGGGCTTCGGCCATAGACTTTGATAGTAAGAGATGGAGCAGCTTTGATCGCGACCGGATTTTCATGCAGAGCGGAATAAGTCCTTCAGTGGACTCCAGTGTCAAACCTTATCGAAAAAATAAAAAAGGGCGGCACCTTGGCCCGCCCTCACTGCTAGTTGGTTCGCATGGAAGCAGCTTATCACATGCCTTGGGTTAGCTCGATGCGGTCCCCGGCTTCCAACAGAGGATCCGGTGATTTCCCCGACTCAATTAGTTCCAGATTGTATTCATTCGACCTCAGAAAGCCATTGGCGTCTCTGCGAGCCACCCTCACCCGCGCCGGTTTGCCCACGACGGCGCCGCCCGCTGACAAAATCGCCTGAGTCAAAGTCATCCCGTCGCGAAATTCTTTTTCACCCCGCGAAGTAACGTCCCCTCCGACATATACAAACCCAGTAACTGCGCCGCTGCCCGCGGAAACCTTGATGATGTCGCCAGCCAAAACCAAAGTCGACATCGATCGTTCGTTGTTTAGTGAGACCGTTTGACTGTTACCGTCCCGGACTATGGTAGCGACAGCCGCTTCTGGCCGCGGGAGAGCTTCGGCCAGCACTGCAAACAACGGCATAGCTTCGCGTCGCATCGTCTTTCTTCCCGGGCTGTCAACCAGGCCGGTAATAACCACCGCGTGGCTGGCATAGTCGCGGACGGTGACGCTAACGCGCGCGGATTTGATCACCTTGATCTGCTGACTTAAGAGATTCGCTATCTCATCAGTAGTCATACCGCTTACTGACAAACGCTCACTGAGCAAAGGGTATTCAAGGAAACCGCTTTTAAGGACAGTATAAAGGGTGGATTCTCTGGTCGGCAGGTTTGTCAGGCGAATATCAAGTACGTCGCCAACACCAACGTGATAGACAACAGTCGGCGCCGCCCCTCCCGTCAAGATAGTCTTTGGGGCGCTGGCGTTACTGCCTGCAGGCGATATGCGCGGCAACGCAGTAGCTAACGAAGTCTGCTGAACTAACTTCTTGACGGATTGATCACCCCTATCGACGGCCGTCCTCTTATTTGCGGACGAATTCTCCAGGGGCGCAACTGGTTCACTCGGACCTGGGCGTATGACAAGGGAGGTGTTTCCCCATGCTGGTTCGGCCCTATTCAAATCAACTGGACTGGCGGGGCTCCGGGACTGTTCCGGCTCTGACGGAGCACCAGCCGTGGCTGCCAGGTTGGCCTTCTGCTTTTCTGCATGATTGGCAGCACGGGTGCCGACGATACGGGCTCGGATCCCGGTTGACTCTGTTCGGAGGGACTCTGTTCGGAGGGACTCGGTTTCGTTGGATCTGCGATCTCTGGTCTGGTTTTGGGCCGCTGCAAAGGCTGGGAGCACTAACAGCAACGTCAACAGTGCAAGGGTTCTTTTCATCGCGACACTCTTCTCCAAGGGACGATTGCGATTCGCCTGCCGGGCACCGACCAGCGAGCCACGTTATTTGCTCTCGCCCGCACCGGGACTGCAGGCGTTCGATCTCCATAAAGAACGAAAGGGTGTCAGTTTCTGGGAAAACAGGAGTTTTTAACGGAGAGACTGCGGGGCTAAGGCTCGCACGGCGCGATGTCAGATTAGCCTTTCCGGGCAGGCCGCGCCAGAAGTTCACCCGCGAGATGGATTCCTTCTTTGCCGCTGTCGCGGATTCGCTGGGCCACTTCCGTAAGCGATTGATCGGGTTGTGCCTCGGCGAGTTTCAGAATCATGGGAAGGTTCACGCCCGTCACTACCTCGATTCCGCTATCCCCGAGGAACATCGAGGCAATGTCGGTCGGTGCGCCGCCGAACATATCGGTGAGCAACAGCACGCCGCTGCCCTTCGAGACCCGCGCTATCGCGCGCTCGAGTTCCTGGCGCGCGACGTCGATGTCGTCGTGCCAATCTATCGACGCCGGCGTAACGTGCGGAATCGGGCCTACGATCATTTCGGCCGCGGCGATGAATTCGCTTGCCAGGTGGCCGTGTGTCACGATTACTCCGCCCACGAGGCGGACCGGCTCAGGTTTCAAGGGGTGCGAATCTATCACTTTCATTTCATATCTCAGCGTTCCGGCTATCCGCCAACTTTCTTTCTTGCCGGAGCACTCTTTCGCATGTCTCGGTGCACTGCCTGGGCGTCGAACCCTGCGCGCTGCAACCGGCCGGCAAGCTCGTTCGCTATCATCACGGAACGGTGGCGTCCGCCCGTGCAACCGATCCCGACCGTTAGATAAGACTTACCTTCACGCTGGTATTGCGGCAGAAGATAATAGAGCAGATCGCTGAATCGCTCCAGCGTCTCTTCCACCTCGGGTTGAGTTTTCAGGTACTTCACCACTCGCCGATCACCGCCGGTTAATTCTCGCAGTTCCCTTACAAAAAAAGGATTCGGCAAGTGCCGCACGTCAAACAATAATTCCATGTCGCGCGGCGTTCCGAACTTGTGCCCGAAGCTCAGCACCTGCACGCGTAGGGGCACTGATTCCCCGCGCGGGCTGAACCGATCCAGCAAGACCTTGCGCAAAGAATGAACGGTATGATCGGAAGTCTCGACGACTTCATCGGCCAGCGCACGGATCGGCTTCATCGCCGCGCGCTCAGCTTGAATCGCATCAAATAGGCCCTTACCACGATCGGCTGGATGAGGCCGTCTGGTTTCGCTGAAGCGACGCGCGAGGATTTCATCTGAAGCTTCAAAGAATATTACCGACACGCCCAGTCCGCCCTTGCGCAGGACGCGTAATTGCTTGGCAAAGTCCGAAAGGAATCGCCCCTCGCGAAAACCAATGACCAACGCCGCGCGGTCGATTCGGCCCCGCTCATCTTCCTGTGCGCGAACCAGGCGGGCAAACGTCGGCAACAACGTCAACGGCATATTATCAACGCAAAAATAACCGAGATCCTCGAACGCGTTTGTCGCGGAAGACATTCCCGATCCACTCAGCCCGGTAATGATGACGATATCGGCGGGACTCTTTTTTTTGGATTTGGCCTTGGGCATCTCAGGAAATGAAGCGACTAGCTGAATGTAGTGCTAACGCCGGGAAACGACAAGTCCGCACTTACACTTGAGCGCGAGTTGATCGGATCCGGATGAACAACTCCGTGCAACCCATTCAAGAAAAAAGAGGAGCCACATCCCACGATGTTGCCCCCCTCACCATGTTACTTGCCGTTTAAATCAAGGTTCGATCAAACCGAAGTTTCCGTCCTGTCGTTTATAGAGGACCCCCACCCGACTCGTGTCTGCATCGCGAAAGACCACGAAGTTGTCCGTCCTGCCCGTGAGTTCAAGCGCTGCTTCCTCCGCCGTCATCGGCTTCACGTTATATCGGCGGGCATTAATTATCCGCACCGGGAGCGGGGCCGCTTTTACTTGTCCATCGGGGTTGGATACTGCGATAGAGGTCTTGGCCGAGCTATGTCTGCGGTCGATAGTCTTCTTCTTTAGTTTCGATGCCTGCTTTTCGATTTTGCTGATAGCGCGGCTCAGCGCCATGTACATGTCACCGTTGGTGTCCTTGGCTGTTAACGTGTGGTCGCGCCAATGCATGACCACCTCGCCTGTGTGCCGGTTCTTTTCCACCGCCAGAATTATGTGCGCGTGCAGACCGTCGCCATCAAATAGGTGCTCAAGCTTCTTGAATTGCTCCTCAACATGTTGGCGAATCGCAGGTGTGACCTCAACATGCCGCCCCGTATATTCAAACGTCATTCTGGGTTCTACCTTCCCTGGTCTATCAAACGCGTCCCAACAACCGGATCTCTAGAAATTGACTAAACCACTGCGCGGCGCTCGCGCGAACCAGGAATATTCATCTGATCCCGATACTTGGCCACAGTCCGGCGCGAGAGCTTGATTCCGTCCTTCACCAGAATCTTTACCACCTGATCGTCCGTAATAGGGTTGTGAGAGTCTTCTTCTTCTATCAATTTTTTGATCTTTAGCTTGATGATCCGAGTTGAAACCTCTTCCCCGTCTTCGTTCAACATACCTTCAGTAAAGAAGCGTCGGAGTTCAATGACACCCTGAGGCGTATGTGCGTACTTTCGATTAACCACGCGCGAAACCGTCGACAGGTGCATACCGATGTCTTCGGCGATGTCTTTAAGCATCATTGGCTTGATGAATTGCACACCATGATCGAGAAACTCTCTCTGCCGGTGCACGATTGACTCGACCACCCGGTAAATGGTTTGACGACGATGCTCGATGTTGCGCAGTAGATCCACGGCCGAACGCATTTTCTCTTTGATGAAGTTGCGAGTTTCCTTCGTCACGCTGGCCTGCGACAGCATCTGCTGATAACTGGGACTGATTCGCAACCTGGGACTACCGTCATCGGCAAAATAGATCACATATTCGCCGTTCTCTTCCAGCTTCTCGATATAAATCTCAGGCGAAATCAAGATGGGCTCTTCTAATGAGTAACGCCGGCCGGGAAACGGATCAAGCGTGCGAATGAATTGCAATTCGGCAGCGAGCGTTTCCAGGTCAACGCCGATTTGCTTCGAAAGATGCGGCAACTTGTGCTGTTGCAATTCCTCCAGGTGATCCCGGATCAGTTGCGTCGCCAGCCGATCCGTTTCGCCTCGCGCTTCGAGTTGCGTCAGGAGGCACTCGCGCACATCGCGCGTTCCACAACCGACCGGCTCGAGTTTCGTAACCACCATACGGGCCCGCTCAACCAGATCTTCGCTCCAACCGCCCTGCGCCGCGATCTCCTCATTGGTGGCGTTCAGGCGTCCGTCCGGATCGAGATTACCGATCACCGCTTCCGCCGCGTTGCACAAGTCTCCTTCCGCGCAATCCATATGGAGTTGCCACTCGAGATGCTCGGCCAGCGACGGCGCCTTCGTCAAAAACTGCTCAAAAGTCGGAGCGTCTTCTTTGTATTCGAACTCCTGCGTCTTGTAGCCGGGATCGAGATAGTCCTGAAACTCCCGGCCAAAGTCGACTTCTTCAAATGAATCGCGAGAGTCTTCGGGGGCCAGTTCCTCACCGGCTTCCAGGCTCGCTCCTTCGGCATCGGCGTTAGCGGCAAACTCCGTTTCAGATTCGGGCAACAAAGCCGTCTCGAGTTCGCTCTCGCCAGACCCGTTCGAAGAAGGCTCACCCAGGTTAGGCGCGGGCGTCTCAACCGTGGGCGCGTCAAAATTTTCGAACTCCCCGCCACTGGCCATATGATCGAGGATCTTCTCGGCCAGCTCGCGCGCCTCTTCCTGGGTCGCAACTTCTTCGAGCACCGGATTCTCAGTGAGTTGTTGCTGAATCAGGTCAGTAAGCTCGATTGTAGTCATCTGCAGCATCTCGATGCGCTGACGCAGTTGTGGCGTAAGCACCAGGCGCTGGGAAAGACTTGTAGTGAGCCTGACTGACATGAGCTAAATAAACTAAGTTGACAACCTGCCGGGAATTTTCGTTTTACGGATAACCGTGGGGGGATTATAACCTATCGCGTGCTAATCATGCATCGGATTTACATGCGGAATTTTTCACCAAGATAAAGCCTTCTTACTTCAGTGTCTTCTGTCAAGTCACGCGGTACACCAGACCTGAAAATCCTTCCCTCGGCCATGATGTACGCGCGGTCCGTAACGCCGAGTGTCTCGCGTACATTATGATCGGTAATCAGGATTCCGATGCCGCGGCTACGCAAGTAGAGGATGACACTCTGTATATCATCAACCGCTTTGGGATCAATGCCGGCGAACGGCTCATCGAGCAAAATAAATTGCGGCTCGGTAGCCAGAGCCCGCGCGATTTCAGTGCGGCGGCGTTCGCCTCCGGACAGCGAATCGCCCCGCGTATTGCGTACGTGCTCGATGCCGAATTCCTGCAGCAACTCTTCGACTCGCTTTCGCTGCTCGCGTCGCCGCAGTCCCATCGTTTCCAGGACCGCCAGGATGTTTTCGGCGGCAGTCATCTTACGAAATACAGAGGGCTCTTGCGGTAGATAGCCAAGACCCAAGCGCGCCCGCAAATACATCGGCAAACGCGTGACATTCTGGCTCGCCAGATACACACGTCCCGCTTCCGGCGTCTCAAGTCCAACGATCATGTAGAAGGTTGTGGTTTTCCCCGCGCCGTTTGCGCCCAGAAGTCCTACGACTTCTCCGGGCTCAACGTGCAGGGTTACCTCGTCAACCACTCGTCGCCGGCCATAGGATTTTTGCAGGTTGAAGGCCGATAGAGCGCGGGCTGAGGGCTCTTCGGGCAAGCTGGTTTTGGAGCCCGACTTACTCTTCGGCTCTCCTGGAGTCGCGATCGGAGCCGCTGTAATTGTTTGCGACAAACCTTCTTCCTCAGTAACGTTTCTCGTCGAAGTGACTGCTCAAGGACGCAGTTTACTCGTTGCGCACAGCTTGAACAAACGCATTCATTTGGTTAGCGTCCTTTTGTCCCGGTGAGAATTCCAGCGAGCTGCACGCGTCAACGGCGTAGGGATGGACTTGAGCAATCGCCTGGGCGACGTTCTGGGCTGATAACCCGCCGGCGAGAAACAAGCGCGGCGTCAAGTCGTTTGCTGAACGGGCAATGGTCCAATCAATAATTTGGCCCGTACCGCCTCGAAGCTCACCGTGAAAGGCATCCAGCATGATTGCGTCAACCTCGTATCGCGGAACCTCGCTTGGCGCGAATGTATCAGAAACGCGCAGCACCTTGATCAAGAACCGATCTTCCAACAGTAGTTTTAGACTGTGGCAAAACTCGTCCGACTCGTCTCCGTGCAATTGAACTCCGCCAACACCCGATTGTTCGACGATTTGCATAATCGAATCAGGCGTCACCTCGTTAACAAACACTCCAATCGTTGTGACCGGTCGATCGATCGCTTCTGTGGACAACGCCTCTATTATCTTTCTCACTTTTAACGGTTCAATAAAGCGTGGGCTCGGGCGATAAAAGTTAAAGCCCAGCATGTCCGCGCCGGCTGCGATTGCCGCGCGTGCATCCTCCAGATTGGTAATGCCGCAGATCTTTACGAGGGTCATTGCTTAACGGGCTCTTCCTTTGCGGCTTGGCGGCTTTGCATGAACTTCTTGAGCGCCTTTCCCGGATCATCCGCTCGCATCAGGCTTTCGCCTATCAGAAAGCCGCGATAGCCAAGATCATGCAGCTGCTGAATGTCACCGGCCGATCCAATCCCGCTTTCACTAATCAGCAATGCGCCGTTCCTCCTTATAGACGCGAGCTCCATCGAGATCTCCAGCGATGTGTCGAAGGTCGCCAGGTTACGATTGTTCACGCCGATAATGTTCGCCCCACTCTTGACCGCCCGCTCCATTTCCGCTCTCGTATGCACTTCAACCAGTGCATCCATGCCCAATTCATCTTCAGCGATCCGGCGCAGCCGACTGAGCGTCTCGTCGTCCAAAGCCGCCACTATTAATAAAACAGCGTCGGCGCCCGCCGCGGCTGATTCGTAAACCTGATAATCCACAAAGATGAAATCCTTGCGCAGAATCGGCAATGAAATGGCCTGCCGCACCGTGCGCAAATCATCTAACGAGCCGGCGAAGTAATCCTCCTCCGTCAAAATGGAAATGGCCGTCGCACCCGCGGCCTCGTATGCCTGCGCGATGATCAAGGGATCGGCATTAGGGTGAATCTCTCCCCTCGAGGGCGATTTGCGCTTGAACTCCGCAATGATATTGATCTTACCTTCGTCTTTAAGCGCATCCAGCAAAGCATGTGGCGCCGCTGTATCACGCGTCACTCCTGCCATTAATTGCAGAGCCTCCGGTGAGACGGACAGCTTCGCCGTTTCAACTCGTTGACGCTTTTGATTGATTATCGTCGAGAGGAAATTCATGAGAAGGATAATTCCCTTGTTAGACTGTGCCGGCTGACATTCGGATCAACTGTTCTAGTTTCATTTGCGCGGCGCCGCTGTCGAGGCTCTGCTCGGCGAGCTCTGTTCCTGCGCGTAGATTTTCTGCGAAGCCTCCGACATGTAGAGCAGCAGCCGCATTAATGACAACCAGTGTCCGCGCCGCATCCCGCCGCACACCGGAAAGCACCGAGCGAATGATCGCAGCATTCCCTTCAGCGTCGCCACCACCCAGTCCCTCAAGCGCAACGCGTTCTACGCCGAAGGCCTCCGGCTCAATTTCAAAGGTGCGTACTGAACCGTCGCGGGCCTCGGCCACAAAGGTCTGATCTGCAGGAGTAACCTCGTCGAGCCCGTCGGCGCCGTGCACTATCCAGGCGCGCTCAGTACCTAATAAAGAAAGAGTTTGTGCCAGGGGCTCGACCAGACTGCGATCCCACACCCCAATGATCTGCCGTGGCGCCCGGGCCGGATTCGTCAATGGGCCAAGCAGATTGAAACTAGTCTGTACGCCCATTTCCCGGCGAATGCCCGCAACGCGCGCGGTTGCGCCGTGATAAAGCGGCGCGAACATGAAACAGATTCCGATCTCGTTCAAGCACTTCTCTGAAATCTCGGGAGACATCGAGACGTCCACACCGAGCGCGGTCAATACGTCGGCGCTGCCGCAGCGGCTGCTGGCGGCGCGGTTGCCGTGTTTTGCCACCGGCAATCCAGCGCCGGCAATGACTAATGCGGCAGCAGTCGATACATTGAAGGTCTTGGCGGAACTTGAGCCCGTGCCGGCCGTGTCTATGAAACACTTGTGATCCGTCTTGATGGTGACGGCGCGGGCGCGCATGCCCTCGGCCAAACCGGCGAGCTCTGCGACGGTTTCTCCTTTCAACTTTAACGCTATTAGTGCGGCGGCAATTTGAGCGTCGGTAGCTAAGCTATCAAGCAAGGCATCAAGCAGCAGCCCGGCTTGGGCGCGGGAAAGGCTTTCACCGCGCATCAGGGTCGCTAGAGAATCACGCAGGAAGTTGTTGGCCATGTGTATTACAACTGCGCCTACAATTTCAGAAAATTCGCCAGCAGCTTTTTTCCCTCAGTCGTCATGATCGATTCCGGGTGAAACTGCACGCCTTCGACTTTCATTTCGCGATGGCGCAAACCCATGATGATGCCGTCAGGGGTCCGTGCCGAGACTTCGAAACACGCGGGCAGGCAATCGTCATCGACGATTAACGAGTGATAGCGGCCGGCACTAAAAGATTGATCAAGCCCGGCAAAGATCGTCTTGCCGTCGTGCTGCACGGGAGACGATTTCCCGTGGCAAAGTTGAGGAGCCCGCACCACGCGTGCGCCGAACACCTGCCCTATCGACTGATGGCCCAGACAGACACCCAGAATTGGAATTCTGCCGGCAAAGGTCTTAATCACTGCCATTGAGACGCCTGCGTCATCCGGCGTACCGGGACCGGGCGAAATTACGATGCGCGCGGGCTTAAGTGTCGACTCGATCTCGTCAATCGTGACCGCTTTGCTCCGGCGCACTTCGATTTCCTCTCCCAACTCGCCGAGATACTGCACGAGGTTATAGGTGAACGAATCGTAGTTGTCGATTACTAAGAGCATGTTAGTCGTCAGTTGCCAGTAGTTAGTTGTCAGTTGCTAGTGGCGGTCAAAGCGGACAACCGACCACTAACCACTGACGACTGACTAGCGCTTCTTCTCAGCTTCGTGCAACAGCATCGCCAGGTTTGTTCGTCCATTTTTCGCTGCCCAACCGGCGGCGGTCACACCGTCCACGTCCTTAATACGTGGATCGGCTCCCTTGGCGAGAAGTATTTGGACGGCTTCGTCTTGTCCATAAGACGCAGCCCACATCAATGCCGTGCCCCCCAGTTTGTTTCGCACGTTGGGATTTGCGCCTGCATCCAGCAGCATATCCAGGATCCTCGCGTCGCCAAACCAGGCGGCGCCGTGCACCGCCGTGTCCCCATCCTTGTCCTGGTGGTTGAGGTCCGCGCCCTGCTGCAAAAGCCTTTTCACAAACTCAGTCCGTTGATGCCAGACGGCCAGCATCAGCGCCGTCATGCCGTTGGGACTCTCGGCTGTCAGATCGAGACCCGGTTGTGCAATCAAGGTAGCGGCTACATCATCCCGCTCCTCCTGAAGAGCCAGCAGGAGTGGTGTCCAATCGCCACGGCCTCTGGCATTGACATTCGCGCCACCGTGCAGCAGCGCATTCACAATCTTCACGTCGCCGCGCAATTCCGCGGCGGTCAAAGCGCTGTCTCCGTTTTCATCCTTCGCATTCAGGTCAACCCCTGCGCTGATAAAGCCGTTCACCGCCAATTCATCGCCCGCGGTTATCGCGGAAAAAAAAGATCGCTCGTCAAAGTTGTAACCACGCAATTTCAGAAAGCGCTTCGCCGCTTCAGGTGTTGGCTGCTCGCTTCCTGGTTCGGAGCACGCGCACACACAAGCCAGCAGCGCGACGATCAGGAGCTTCCAATGTTCACTCGTCCTCATCCGCGGATCTACTTCTGACATGGCGCGACGGCGGCGTGCTTGATCCTGACTGGAACCACGGGCTTCTCGTTTTCCGACGGCGCGCGATTGATTGCGTCGGCAACTTCGAGGCCCGCGATCACCCGGCCAAACGCCGTAAATTTCCCATCGAGGTGCGGCCCGTCACCCACCAAAATAAAGAAGTGCGTGGTGGCGCTGTTGGGTTCGTCGCCGCGCGCCATCGAGACAATTCCCCGCACATGCTTAATATCACTCGGCTCGTCAGGGAGGTGGTGGGACATTCGTTCCGCCAACTCAATACCCCATTTTTCATTGGTTGATAGATTGCCGCCTTGAATCACGAACGCTTTCACGACGCGGCTGAATGTGGTCGTATCCAGCGCACCGGTCGCTGCCAGGTTGAGGAAGCCTCGCACCGTTTCCGGCGCTTTCGCGGGCAGCATTTCAATCACGATTTCGCCCGACTCAGTGTCGAGCGTCACACACTTGCCCGTCATTTTCTCGACCGTCGCTCCATCGAAAGGGTCGCGCACCGGTACAGCCGCCTCTGCCGGCCGGGTATTGGTTTTCTTCAAAGTCTCAGCGTTGGGAGCAGGATTCTGGGCGCAGCTCAACGGAACGCCGGCGAGGGTGAAATAAACTCCACAAAGCACGGCGAAGATGAAGTATCGAAGGAACGTTTTGCAGACCTGATCAAGTGGACGTCCTTCCAACCGCGAAGTGGTTTTGCCACTCAGCCCAGGTTTGCCGCGCCGCGCGGCTACCCTGGGATTGCCTGGTATGAAGCAGGCCAACCCCGAAGCGGTTGCGTCTCTTACAAATCGAACATCTCTGAACGTTAAACTCATGGTCCCAACTCTCTGCCAAGAACTCGCGCAAGCCCGTTGGGGTTGCCATCGTTAGACCAGTTACCCAGGGTAGCCGCGAAGCGAGGCCAACCCCAGGCTGATGTGGGTAACCGCTTCGCGTATAAACGCTTGGCTTTGGACTTGATAAGAACTCCCTTTGGTTCGTCGATTTTGCCTGCCACGGAACCCCTCCGTAAGTTTGCGCGAGAGTAAAACGTGTCAAACATCACAACCCTTTCTCCGCCAATTCAATCGCGCGGAAAAGCGCCCGCGCCTTGTTCACACATTCTTCATACTCTCGTTCAGGGATCGAATCGGCAACGATGCCGGCGCCCGCCTGGACCGTGGCCACGCCGTCTCGCAAATCGATCGTGCGAATAGCGATGCAAGAATCCAGATTGTCGGCATAATCAACATAAAGAACTGCACCTGCGTACACACCCCGGCAAGCCGGCTCGAGATCGCGAATTATCTCCATGGCCCTGATCTTGGGCGCGCCCGTCACTGTACCCGCCGGGAAACATGCGGCCAGAGCATCAAAGCGATCCAGATCCTTACGCAGACGAGAGTGGAGACTGGTGACCAGATGCTGGACATGCGAATAACGCTCGACCGTCATCAGCCCTTCGACTTTCACCGAGCCGTAGTCAGAAACGCGACCCAGGTCGTTGCGGCCGAGATCGACGAGCATTGTATGCTCGGCAAGCTCCTTCTCGTCCTGACGGAGTTCTTCGCCCAGCCTCAGGTCCTCTGCCTCGTTGTCGCCGCGCTTGCGAGTGCCCGCGATCGGACGATAGTCCAGGCTATGATCGTGACAGCGCACTAACATCTCCGGGCTGGCTCCAATGATTGTCTCAGCGCCCAGCCGCAGAAAATACATGTAAGGCGAAGGGTTCGTCGCCCTTAGGGCGCGATAGATTGAAATCGGATCAGCGGTGGTCGGCCGAGCGAACTGCTGAGAAATTACCGTCTGATAGCAGTCGCCCGCAAGAATATGTTCCTTGACGGTGTCAACCGCCGCCTCAAATCCCGTGCGCGTCCAGCCCGACGGAAATTCAGTACTCGTATTCGCCGCACTTTGTCGCGTTGGCGAAACCGCCGGCGACTCTTTACATAAATCCAATTCGATCTGTGCGGTATCCGCCACCGCGCGATGATATAACTCTCGCAGTCGCTCGCGATCGCCCTCAGCTTCATCTGTAAAGACGACTGAAGTAATCTCCATCCTTTGCCGGACCCGATCGAAAGCGATGATGGTGCGAAAAAACATCCAGACCGCATCGTTGGTCCCGGACGGTTGTGCGCTACCGTCAACGTCCAGCACGGGGAACTAGTTTCTTTCCAGCAAAATACTCGCGCAGAAATTCGACCGCATTTTGCTTGAGTGTCTGGAGCTTGCCGTTCGTTGTTACCGTCGTCTCTTCACCGCATCCACTCGCCACCATCCAGGGGTTCGCGCCCAGAAAAGAATAGCGCGCCACTCGCTCGCCCCCCTCGATCGACTCGAGCAGAAAAGCGTAAGGCGCCTCGCCGGCGATTCGCAAAAACGCTCCTACGGGTGTTTGCAGATCGGCCAACACGCCGCGCACGACCGGGACGACGTTGCCAAGCTGCGCCTCCAGTTCAAAGTCTTCGAAGGTCGATGGTTTGAGATCAAGCATTGTTCGCCGATTAGATTACCAACTTTGGTTGGATTTTGTCTTATCACAGACAGCTGCCGACGTCGGGCGTTCTAAACGCAGCGATCTGGCGTGAGAGTGGGATCTTGTAAATCCTGGACGGAAATTATCGCGAGAACTGCAGCACACTATTTCAATCTGAAAGGCAACATATTTGTAACTTGACTTCGTAAACGACCCAGGAATAGAGTGCGTTTACCTTTTGGGTAGTTGGCTTTTTCATCGATAAAGAGCGGCTAGCTTCCCCCGAGCCTTCGCGGTCTCCCGCATACTCGCCGATTAGTCTCTTAATCTCGTGATTCCAGCTTTGTGAGGCCTCCTTGATTTCAGTGACCGTTTCGGCGCGCCTGATGGCGATGCCTGGTCAAACGTCTTTCCCGTCGAGTTGAGTTCGGCGGGACAGATAAGCTATGCCTTCCCGACCAAGGTCACCAACGCGCTCTCACAAACTGCTTATGCGCAATTCGATTATTATCTCGGCCGCCCAGTGGACCGTGAAGACGCAAATGGTATCGTTGCTAGTGGTTACTATAACGACTTGCTGGATCGCCCCACGCAAGTGCGGCGCGCGGTCGGCACTGGCGCCCAGAGTCAAAGCACATTCAGTTATGACGATCTCAACCGTGTCGTCACTACGACTGGCGACCTGACAACCAACATTGACAACGTGCTGGTGGGCAAAGTGCTTTATGACGGGCTGGGCCGCAACGCTGAGAAGCGACAATACGAAGGCGGCACGAACTACATCGCCGCGCAGACGCAATATGACGCCTTGGGTCGTGCGTACAAGAGTTCTAATCCGTTTCGCCCTTGGCAAAATGAAACTGCTCTTTGGACTACCAGCGCATTCGATGCGCTGGGCCGTGTCACCTCCGTAACGACGCCGGACAATGCTGTCGTGACGAGCAGCTTCAGCGGCAACAGTGTCACGGCCACCGATCAAGCTGGCAAATCGAGAAAGAGTGTGAGCGACGCGCTGGGCAGATTAACGAGCGTCTACGAAGATCCCAGCGGCTTGAACTACCAGACGACCTACAGCTATGACGTGCTCGGGGATCTGCTAACTGTTTCGCAGGGCGCACAGACCCGCAGCTTTGTCTACGATTCACTCAAGCGCCTTACATCAGCGGCCAATCCTGAAAGCGGGCCGGTCAACTACACCTATGACAACAACGGGAACCTGCAAACGCGCACGGACGCGCGCTCGATTACTACGACGATTGTCTATGACGCGCTGAATCGTCCCACCTCGAAGACTTATTCCAACGATCCCAGCGGCACGCCCGCAGTTAATTATTTCTACGACAATCAGACGCTGCCCGCGGGAGCGCCCAGTTTCGATCGCGGCACTTCAACCGGCGCTTTGGTTGCGATAACCTATGGCGGCGGCAGCGCCGGCACTTATCGCGGTTACGACGCGCTGGGAAGAGTTGTGCGGCAGTATCAGCAGACTGATTCCGTGAACTATCTGGTTGAGGCTTCCTATTCGGTCACCGCCATGACCAGCGAAACTTATCCATCAGTGCCAGGAGCGACGGATCGGCGCACGGTGACTTACACGCCGGACTCAGCAGGCCGGCTCTCTTCGCTGAATAGCAACGCGACCACTTATGCGCCAGCCGCGAGCGTCTCTAGTATCGGTTATGCTTCAAGCAACGCGCTGAAGACTGAAACCTACGGAAGCGGTTTGATTCACGCAGTCACCTACAACAACCGCCTACAACCGAACGAGATTAAGTTAGGGACCTCGGGTGCTCCGACCTCGGTGATTGACTTGACCTACAACTATGGCACCACGAACAACAACGGCGATGTGCTGAGTACCGGCTATGCGGGCGGTGGACTGAGTTACACCCAGACCTTTACTTACGACTCGCTGAACCGGCTGGGCACGGCGCAGGAAAACTCGGGATCGAGCTGGTCGCAGACGAATGGCTACGATCGTTATGGCAATCGCTGGATCGATCTCGGTGGCGGCAACCAGAGCCTCTACTTCAACACGGCCAACAACCGCATCAGCGGCTGGAGTTACGACTCGTCTGGCAATCTCTTGAACGATGGCGTTAATAACTACACCTACGACGCGGAAGGTCGGATCAAGACCGTCAACTCAACTAATGCCTACAACTATGACGGTGAAGGCCATCGAGTGAGAAAACTGGTAGGAGAGAATACTCGCTTTGTATATGGCATCGGCGGGCAACTGGTCGCGGAGTTCGATGGATCAAGCGGAAGTCTGAAGAAGGAATACGTGTATGGTGGCGCAACGCTCGTTACCATCGAGCCAACGTCGATCAATTCCAACGGCACGCAATACACAACGTCGGACAATCTCGGATCACCGCGTGTAGTTACCAACTCAAGCGCTGCGGTTGTCAGCCGACACGACTACCTGCCGTTCGGTGAGGAACTCGCAGCCGGCACCGGTGGTCGCACAACCGGAATCGGCTTTGGCAATAGTGCTGATAACAATCGCAAGAAGTTCACCGGCTACGAGAGAGATACTGAGACGGGCCTTGACTACGCTCAAGCGCGTTATTACTCGAATACACAAGGAAGATTCACAAGTCCCGATCCATTTGCGGGCAGTGCCACGATTGGTAATCCACAAACCTTCAATCGTTACGTTTACTGCGGCAACAATCCAGTGAACCTCACCGATCCGTTGGGCATGGTCGCCCAACCCGGCGGCCGCAACCTCTCTAACTGGAGTGGCGGCATGGCTGCCGAGGAGGCTTCCGATGGAATCTCACAGTGGGACGACTCACCGCCAGAGGAACAACCGGCGGCGGAAGAAGCAACGAAAGATGCGTCGGGAGGCGGGACGTTCGCAATCGACGACGGAAGCAATGACGGAGCGGGGACTGCCGTGGCTGCTGAGTCAAGAGCTCTGGGTGCACCGCAGAATTCCGGGCAGTCTCTTTCAGAGTTGCCCATGGTTACTATTTGGACTCCCACCTCCAAAGTAAATCCAATATACGCATTTGGTCACGTCTCTTATGAATGGGACAATAATGCGTACTCATGGCAAAAGAAATATAGTCGATCCCACCTCAGGCAGGGAGGAATACTTGGTACGACCGGCAATGGATTACATAAATACTAAACTTGGAGAGGGCGCTAAGGGCACAGGTTAGTCTTGGATTTCGGTTCGCGTGAAGCCAATGACAAGTTTAAGTCGTTATTGTTCCATGCGTATGATGCACCTGTAAATCAGAATTACGTTCTTATAGGGAACAATTGTGGCGACGCATTTAAGAGAGCTATCAACCAGATGCACCTGCCGAGTTCCCAAGATGCGTGCTATTACGCCGACACAACAGCAGAAATTTATTGAGACGTACTTGAAGAAGAACTATGTGAGGGCCACATGCAACATAGGTTAGGGATTAAACGGATGATCTTCACTGAACACACTTCGTTGAAAAGGAGAGCAAAAACATGTCGAGCGTCAATAGCGGCGGCCGGTTGTGCTGCGTTTCTAATCTTACATAACGTATGCGGAGGTCGACAAACTTTCTTTGATCGAACGATCAAGGGGCCGACAACCTTGACCTCAGAATGGATGGAAATCTTTGCCGATCCACCGCTAAAGCCGGAGCGAGAGGAGCATGAGATCGCGAAGATAAGAGTTCACATGCAACTACGACAACGAACCATGGTGTCAGGCTAAGTTTCATATTAGCCGGTTCGCGGCCAGCCAATGACCACCATCTACGACTAAGACAGCGCCGTTGATATAGCTTGCTGCGTCTGAGCAAAGAAATACCGCGGCTTGTTCGATGTCTTCGATCAGTCCGAACCGGCCTAGCGGTATCCTTTTTTTCAACTTTTCTTTGATTGGTTCTGGAACCAGGCGCTTCATACCTTCGGTGTCCCCAATCGGGCCGGGCGCAATGGCGTTTACGCGGATACCGTAACGGCCCCACTCAACTGCGAGGTTCTTAGTCAACGCGTCGACGCCGGCTTTTGCAGCGGACACATGAAGCTGCATCGGCGTGCCCAGGTAATGCAACGTCGCGCTGATGTTCAGCACCTGCCCACGATTCTTTTTCAATTCGGCGAATGCCGCCCGGCAAACGTTGAACGACCCTTTCAAATCGATGTCGACGACTGTGCCAAAGCCATTCGGCGAAAGTTCTTCGGCTGCGCAAAGAAAATTCCCGGCCGCGCCGTTGACAACGATGTCGACTTTGCCGAATCGTTCTACGGTGGCGGCGATTGCTAGCTCGATCTCTTCGGGGTTGCGCACGTCGGCGGCGATGGCAAAGGCTTCGCCCGTGCTGTCGTTCTGTGTTGCTGAGCCCTCCCTTACGGTCGGGCTACTGCCCCGGGTTTTGCTTCGTGCTTCGTTAATTGCGTTCGCGGCAGGTTCGAGGTGTTCCATGCGGCGGCTAACCAGGGCCACGTTGGCGCCGGCTTCGGCCATTGCGCGCGCTACGCCACCGGTAATGCCCGTGCCGCCGCCGGTTACAAAAGCGACGTGACCCTTCAAGATTTCGTCAGCAAAGATTTTCTTTGTCATGGATTGTAGGGGCAGGGCTTGTCCCTGCCCGCCCTGTTCCCAAAGATTCGGGCAAGGACAAGCCTTGCCCCTACAATTACCCTCCGGGAATAAATGGCCGCGACTGGACGATGTAAATCTGGCCTTTCATATAGGCCCATTCGATGTCCTGGTCTTTGCCACCAAAAACTCGCTTGATCGAGGCGGCAGCCGCGGCCAGACGGCGAATGACTTCATCGGTCAGTACGATGCGCTCTCCGCCGATCGGAATTTCCTTCACCCCACCGTTTGCGTCAAAGGTCAGCAGACTGTCTTCTTCCGATCGCGTCAGCACCTGAACCGCATTCGCCCTCGGCCGAAAAACGATTTGCTCCGCGATTCTTTGTCCTTCCACAACCTTCATGCCGAGACCTCGTTTGGCGCTGATATAGATCGAGCCCTGATTCTCGATGGTACTCTCGCGATTGAAGGGATCGGCGGTAATCATGACGCCCGAGCTTTCCGAGTTGATGCCTTCCTGAATCAGGACTGCCATGAAGATCTTGGTGTGCTCAACTCCGGCGCGCTCGCGCGCTTCGTAAGCTTCGTAGTTCCAGACCGACGCCCAGACAAACCTAATAGCGTCGACAAGTTGTTCGTCACCACGAACATTGGGCGCGGTTGAGTAAAGTCCGGCGCCGCTAAAGTTCGGCAGATCCTCGCTGTTCGTTGAGCTGCGCGCAAACACTCCCTTGCCGGGAAATTCCAGGTGCAGGCGTTGTAAGACAGCCACGCGTAACTGCGGATTGATGGTTCCGTGAGAAATTCGATCCCGCATCTTTGTCAGGTATTCACGCCGATAAGCAGGATCGTGAACGAACTTCTGATCGTTCAGCATTTGATAGATCGCGTCGTCCAGCTTGTTCTCTTTCAGAAACTGATCGTAGTAGAAGAAAGGAATCGTAAAGCCCGCCGGAATGGTCACCCCGGGCAGATGAGCATGAGTCAACTCTCCCAGATTTGCCGACTTAGCGCCGTAAGCGATCGAGGACGCCGCGCGTTGCTCATTCAAACCAGCAAGGCGCGTTACCGATAGATCGTAGCGCGGCTTCATCACATCCAGACGTTCTCTCAAACGCCTCTGATATTCGTCCAGGGCGCTATTGTCGGCCCGCTTGATTGAATAGTTATCGCGCCGCGCGTCAAACTCGACCCACCAACCGTTGTATTGTTTTAAGAGTTCTCGCGCATTCTTGATATACACGTTGGGCACACCCCAACCTTTCGCCAGCAGGTTGATATGCGAAAGCGGTGTCGAAGGTTTACCGGTAATAATCCCCGCGACCGGCGGCAACTGAATCGGCGCCTCATCGAGCACGAGAATTTCATTGAAGCCAATCTCGACATGGTCATCAAGTTTCGGGATCACATGGATTCGTCCCAAAGTCTTCGCGACGTTCAGCGCCTGATAATCCTGCTCTTTCGAGATATCGGTCTGGAGGACACGCTGCAGTCCCTTGATGCCGGCCGAGGCTTCGTCCTGTCGCAGCGAGTTCGGTTTGTAAGCCACGGCGGTAAAAAAAGATTTATTGATAATGTCCGAAGCCAGCTTGATCTGATCGGCAGGAATCAGGTCGCCTTCCCAGAATTCAAACGTCCAGCGGCGCACCGGCGTCTGGTAAGCGACCGTGCCCAGAATAAATCGCCGGTTCGGTTTTAAATAATTGTTCTCAAAGAAGACCTGACCGCGTTCGAGCGAAAGATATGTGCCGTTAACGAAATCCTTATGAAATTTGTAGCGCTTCGTATTGATGTAATAGATTCGATTCCCGTTCAGACGATCTATCGCGAACAAGACATGAGGCAGGGCGTAAGGTGTATTGGCGTCATAAACGACAGCCAGGGAATCGAACTCGGACTGCGAATGGAGCGTCGACAATGATCGCGGCCCCGATTCCTGCGTCGCGGCCAAAGCTGCCTGCGAAATCCATAACGCTGCGCAAACCAGCGCTAATGCGAGTCCTTTCATAATTTGCACAAACAAAGTCCGTTTCTTCCGAGTCCGCGTTAGCGGACGACGATTGAAAATAGCCGAGCGATTCATCGCTGAATGGCCAGGAGTCCGTGTTGTCCTAATTTCAGCTTTTCTCTGCGTAATCTCCGCGACCTCCGCGACTCTGCGGTGAATAGACGATCCCAAGAATTCACCGCGGAGACACAGAGGGCGCAGAGGAAGCGCAGAGAGATTCAAATTAGGATACTACCAGGCAACACAAAGGGGGCCTTGCTGCTTCAGCAATTCTACCAGATCGTCGACATGCCGGCGCTCAGTCAAATAACTGTTGATGTTCACCCGCAGCGCGCGCCGTCCGTGTAGGATGGTCGACGGAAAGAAAGCCCGGCCACTCTTCTCAGCTCGTTGCTGCAAAGCCTGCTGAACGCGATCCTGATCTTCCGGAGGTAGAGCGCGCACTCGCTCAGGCAAGTAACGAAAGCAACAAACGGCAGTTTCAATTTCACCCAGCCGTTCAAAGTCCGGCAACTCGTCCAGACGTTGGGCGAAGTGCCGCGTCAATTCCAGGTGTCGCTCGACAGTTTCCGCATAGCCGCTCTTGCCCATAAATTTGAACGCCATCCACAGCTTCAAAGCGTTGAAGCGGCGTGTGCCCATCTGGCCGTAACGAAAAAAGTCGTACTGCACATCATCGCCTCCCCGGTCTTCGCTGAGATATTCGGGTGAGATGTCGAACGAGTCGCGCAAAACATTCCCACCATCGCGCACCAGCGTCGTCCCGCAGGCGAACGGAACGAACATCCATTTGTGAGGATCGAAAGTGATCGAGTTCGCCAATTCAATTCCCCTTAGTTTCGCTTTCTGTCCATCAGAGAAAGACAGGCCGCCGCCATAGGCTGCGTCGACATGGAACCAGCAATTATTTTCCCGGGCAATCTCTGCGAGCTCAGGCAAAGGATCGATTACGCCGGTCGAAGTCGCGCCGGCAATACCGACAATGCAGAACGGAATCCGGCCGTCTCTGCGGTCCCGCGCGATCGCGGCGCGCAGTTGATCGACGCGAATGTGAAATCGCTCGTCGGTGTCGATCTTGCGAAGGCCCTGGCGCCCCAGGCCGAGAATATCCACGCTCTTTTCGATTGAAAAATGACATTGGTCAGAAGCGTAAACGGTTAAGTCGCCTTTGGCAGCGCGCACGCCGAGATTGCAAATGCCCCGTTCAGCCTGGTCGCGCGCGCATTTCAAAGCGATCAAGTTCGCCTCTGAGCCTCCGCTCGCGAGGACTCCGAAGGCCCCCGGCCCATAACCGATCAATTCACAAAGCCAGCCAATCACCTGCGCTTCGATCATCGCTGAGGTGGGGCCATTGCGCCAGGCGCCCGCGTTTTGGTTAAGAGCTGAGCAGAGGGCGTCGGCCCAGACACCTATGGCCAGCGGCGTCGGGTTGAACTGTCCGAAGTAATGCGGACTGGGAACCTGCATCGCGTGCGGCGCAACGTCACGAGCGAACTGTGCGAAGATCTCTTCGGCGGAAACTCCTGTCTGTGGCAACGGTTCGTCGAAGAGAAGTTTGAGTTCAGCAGGCGTGGCGCGCGAAGTAACCGGCGCCGACTCCAGCCGGGCCGCGTGCTTGCTGATGAGTTTGGTTACTGCTTGACCGAGCCGCTGATGTTCTTCGCTTAGGGTTTCACTAGTCATGTTATCTTCAAACGTCAGAATCAACTTGTGTGGTTGATCTAAACAGAAGAGTCAACCAAATGACAACACCGATCGAAAGATTCAGCCGGTCTTTGCAGGATCGAGCCGGCGAGTTTGCCGTTCGTTTTAGCGATGCCGATCTTCAGCGATTGACGGGCTATTACGAGCTCGTGCTGAAGTGGAACCCTCGGCTCCATTTGGTAGGACCTTGCTCTGCGGAAGAATTCGCCACCCGGCATATTCTTGAGTCGCTCGTCCTGCTGCCACACCTGCCCGACGATGCGTTGATTGCGGACGTAGGTTCAGGCGCGGGCCTACCGATTATCCCCTGTCTGATCGTGCGCCCCGATCTCCGCGCAACTTTGATCGAATCATCGCAAAAGAAGGCCGTGTTTCTAAGCCTGGCACTCAGGCAATTACCAAATCCGGGAAAACACCGCGTGCTGCTCACCCGATTCGAAGATACTCCCACATTGGTGGTTAAGTTTGTAACCAGCCGGGCTCTCGAACGTTTTCAGCAGGTCCTTCCAAGACTAATCGAATGGGCGCCTGAATCCAGCACTCTACTGCTTTTTGGCGGGCCGGCGCTGCGAGAAAAGATCGAGGCGTTGCTTCCCGCTGCCCGCGCCGAGTTAATACCGGGTTCCGAAAAACGTTTTCTAATGATCGCTCAGAGGGACGGGTTTCGACCGAGTCACTGAGGTAAGTTTACGGATGGCGGGTAATAGGACCTCCTCGCTGAAGGAGTCCGTTACGGAATTAGCCTCAGTGGTTCTCTGTGCTTCTGTAGTGAATGCTTTGCGAAGTCATTTCACCACAGAGACACAAAATATCACTGAATTTCCACAGAGAAACCCTTTGACAGACACCTGAAGCGAGTTGCTAATGAGATTCGAGAAAGCCAGAGACAAGATCGCTACGACTGAAAACCTATTTAACCGTCACGCTAATGACCTGCTGTCCCGAGATTACAAATTCGGCGGCTGACAATTCTTTCTCGTAAACCTGAGACAACTGGGTCGGGGTGTACCCGCCGGAACTGCGGTCGTTATTAAGCGTAGCCACGACTGAAGGTGGAAGATTGGGCAACTCGCTGCTGCCGATAACCACGCCGGCCGCGGGCCGCAGCAACCTCAGGTACAGGCGATCGTTCTTCCTCGTCTTGTTAATCGCACCCACCAGTTGAGCCAAATCGCGCGGCACAAAAGATCTCGACGCCGATGCCTCTTGCAGCGTCGCGCCATCTCCGATCATGATTATCAGCTGCCCGGATGGCGCATCTGACGGAATCTGGACCGGAATCCTTTCGACAAATTGCTTGCCCGAGTCTGTGCGGACATAGGCCTGAACCTCGACCTGCTCGCCCCGGCCAACCTCGGTTCGATCCAGAGAGATCCGTTCCAGGGTGGCGGCTCGCTTTTCTTCGCTCGAGTCGATGTCCAATACGATGCCTTTGATATTCACCTCGTCAAACCCGCTGCCCAGGAGCGCTTGCACCGGAATCGCAATTGAACCCGCGGCCATTACCGCAGCGTTGGCGGCCGAGAAGCGGCGCTGCACCCCGATCGGGGTCTGACCCTCGACCGCAATCGATCCGTTAATCGTGATCGTGGATTCGCCAATTGAGCGTTCGCGCGTGGCAATCGTGTTAAAGACGGTGAGGTTGACCAGCAAAGGCGTCAGAAATTCATCGCTGACAACTTCGTAGGAAAACTGCTCAACTCGATCGCGACTGGTGTGAAGATTGATCTTCACCGGAATCATTCTGGGCGCATGGCCCAGCTGGCCAAACACTCCCGTGGCCCGATCCTGGGATATCGCACCAACCATTCGGCCGGGGACCGCGAGCTTGAACGAGTTGTACGTGTTGGCGATCACCGTGATCACTGAACTTTCGGTCATCGGCATGTCGGAGCCGCCCAATCCCAGGAACGGATGTCCAAAGGCATAGATGCGTTCTCCGTCGCGGAAGGTGACGGTGCCGGATGCGGCAATTGAATAATCGCCGCGGGCAAGTTGTACGCTGACCGACGTCCCGGGTGTCAGAGTATTTCCGTCAAACGGTTCAAGCGGCGTGATCGCGGCCGACCCGCCGGCCCCCGAGACTGGCAAGAGTCCGCTTCTGGTCAGTTCCGCGGAGAACAGCGAAAGACTCTCCTGGCTAATGCCGGTGAAGACTACCGGAGTAGCAATCCGCTGCATCTGCTGCCCCATGAGCGGGGCCAGTGCAGAGCCCGCCGTAACAGGAGCGATCAATGAGCCGGAAGTGAACGATGGCTTCGGCAGACGCGCTTTCCAATCAGTGCTGGCCAATTCAGTGAATGACGTGGCGCGAGCCTCAGCATTGCGCTTCGGTCTCTCATTTCCCTGCTCGAAGATTTGGATCATTTCCTGAATCGGCGTGATGCCGCATATAGGTTCTTTCGAGAAAGGGAAACTATAAGCAATAGCCCCAACCAGGCGGTCGTCAATAAATACAGGCGAGCCTGACATGCCGGCAAACACGCCGGTCTTATCGACATTTGTCCCGCTCAGCCTGGCGATGATCGTTGTCTGACGCGGTCCCGTAAACCCGGGCAGCACACCCAGGATTTCCAGGGTAAATTCCTGCGGTGCGCTACCCGAAAAGACGGTTCGCGCTATGCCTTTCATTCCGGGGCGCAAATCCTCCATCGGAAAGAGAGCCATGGCCGGGGCGTTCGTCCTGAGCGCAGCTTTAGCAATAGTGCCCTGGCCTAACACACTGATTGATCCTGCTAAGATGGAGATTAAGGTAAGGAGGGTTATAGTACTGGTCTTTACTGATTTCATAATTTCTAATTCCGCTAACCGAAGGCTCTTCAATCGTCCGAGGCTCATCGTTCACTATAGCCCAACTTTGACGAAAGTAATAGCATGTTGTTCGAGCATGTTTGATGTCGAAGGATTCATCCTGGTTGGCGGACAATCGAGCCGCATGGGCTCTGACAAGTCACAGCTATTGTTCGAAGGTCGTACCGGTGTCGAGCACATCGCCGCCGCATTGCGCCCCCTAACACCCAAAGTAAGGTTGGTGGGCGCTCGAAGTGAGCGTGCCGGCTTTGAGAACGTTCCGGACACGTTCGCTCTTTGGGGCGCCCTGGGCGGAATCCACGCGGCGCTCGCGGCCTGCACCTCTGAGTGGGCTGTAATTGCTGCCTGCGATCTTCCGCTGGTCAGTGCGGAACTTTTCGTCCGGTTGTGGCAGCTCGCGAACCAGGACGATCCCTTTGACGCGATCGTGCCGATTCAACCCGACGGGCGGCCACAGCCGCTCTGCGCGATTTACCAACGCGAATCATGCCTGGCAGCAGCAACGATGTTGATCGCCCAGGACGAACACAAGCCGCGCGCTCTTCTCGCCAGCGTTCGAACTCATTGGCTGAACTTTGACGACATATCCGATCTGCCCGACGCGCAGAATCTCTTTCTCAACGTCAACACGCCAACGGATTATGAGCGCGCGAGGCAGATAATGACAGAGTCATCAACTGGGCGCGATTGAAGCGCGCCGAAGCCTGGACTCCCCCGCCCGACCTGGGTTAGTCCCGCGCAGCCAGGGAGCAAACTCACTGACCTTCTGCGGGATCGCCGTTACTTATATTGGGGGCCGGCAAAGAGTTTTCGGTTTGCAATTCGCCGCTCTTGATTCATAATCCGCAATGACATGGCATCTCGACGCAGACTCGTTACGCGAGTCATCAAAGCTTTTCTTCCAATCGTCCTCGTCATCCTGCTCGCCTTTACGGCGGTAACAGTATGGATCGTTAACGGCATCACCAAACCACCTCGAGCCGCTTACGTCGTGACGCCGCAAACATTCTCGCGCGTTACCGGGCCCCTTTTGAAAGCCACCGATGTAACCTGGTCCAATCACGACGGCACACAGGCGCGTGGGTGGCTGCTCCGCGGCGCCGAAGGATCACCTTCGGTGATCTTGTTGCATCACTACGGTGCTGATCGTTCCTGGCTGCTGAACCTGGCAGTGAAGCTGAACGAGACCACCAATCTCACCGTGTTGTGGCCGGATCTCCGTGGGCATGGCGAGAATCCACTGGTCAATAGAAGTCTGATGGGGACAGTAGACGGAGACGACGTTACGGCGGCCATTGATTATCTGCACACGCTGAAAACACCTGCCGGCAAACTTCAAGTAACCGGCCCAATTGGCCTCTATGGAGTGGAACTTGGGGCGTACGCGGCGCTTGATGCCGCGAAGCTTTATCCGGAGGTGCGCGCTTTGGCGCTGGACTCGGCGCCTGGTTCGCCCGATGACCTGGTGCGCGCAGCAACCAGCGGACGTGCCGGGATGAAAAATGGTTTGCTGCAAAAGCTGGCCAGTTGGGGACTCAAGATTTATTCTTTCGGCAAGTATCAAACCACGCCTTCGTGCGATCTGGCTCGGTCTCTTAGAGACAAGCGCGTCTTACTCCTGACCGGAACTGAAGGAGATCCCTGGCGTACCTCAACCCTGGAATTGGCTAAGTGTTTCAACGGTTCGGTCGACGTCAAGAAAGATCTGCCGATCACTGGCGTCTCTCTGCCTTCGGAAACCGGAGAGCAGGAAGAAGCATACGACCGTCCGGTGATTGAGTTTTTCGACAAGGCCCTGCGTTAAAGAAACCCACAACTCGTGGGGATCACCTCACTCGTACCGCGACCAACGACACCCTGCCGTTGTTGGCAACGACTTCCGTTTGAATGTCTTGATAAGACGTCAGCTGAGCCTCGTATTCCTTCGGCACAAAACACAGGACCAGGCCGCCACTCAGCCGCGCGGCGCCGGCGACCTGCGCTACTCCTTCCAGCTTTACTGGTTCGCCATTAGCTGCGTATGTCATTCGCTTCGTGGCGTAGAATTCGGCGGTGCGCTCAATGGTATGGAGTTGCACCACGGGCGTTGCGCCATAACCTCGAGACGATGCCACGGCTAACAAGTCTCGCACAGATTCCGGCTGAGCGAGGAGGGGCGCCGCGCGACTCAGGCCTATTAGCGACGTGATTAGGAGTGAAATCGGAATCAGGATAAAGAGCGCCTTTCGTAACTGAGGACGCGCTATCGCTCCGGCCCCTACCAGAACGATGGGCAACATGCCCAATATGGATAACGCGACGCTCAAACTGAACCGGTGCGCCAAATACCAACCTCCAAAGACGCCCAGACAAACCAGAAGCACACCGGTAAATCGAAGCACGAGATCGCCGCGCCGGGCATTCAGAAAGCACGTGATCCGTTCACCCACGAGCAGGGCAACTGCAGGCAGCGCCGGCAATATGTAAGCCGTCAGCTTTGATTCGGAAAGCGAAAAGAAAACCACCGGGACCGCGATCCAGCAGAAGCTGAATACACGAAGGCGATCAAGCGGCGTTCCTCCTCGCCACTGCCATCGACGGGATGCCCAGAACGCTGCGCCGAGAAATATAGTCCAGGGCACGGCCAAAGCGACGAGCACCAGCAGATAAAAATAGATGGGCGCCGGATGGTGATACTTGTTGGTGACAAATCGCGCGAAGTGGTGCTGGACGATGAATTCATCGACAAACTTCCAGCCATGCTGCGAGAGCATCGGTCCAAACCACACGGCCGCTATGGCAATCGCGAGGGGCATGCCCCAAAAAAGACTACTCACGAATTTGGCATTCGGCCATTCGCGCTTCACCAGGTAGTAGACGAGCAGGACTCCGAAAGGAATAACGATGCCGATCAGTCCCTTAGCCAGGAGCGAAACCCCGATGAACGAGTAGAATCCGGCCAGTAGTAAGCGGCCCTTAGCAGGCCGATTTCGACCATCAGACGCGTCGGGATGATCGCTTTGGCGCGGGCAGCCGACATGCCACGTGAAGAAGCAAGCGAGCGCACCGGTGACCGTCATCGTCAGCACACTGTCAAAGCTTGCCCCACGAGAAAACACGATAGCACCCAGACTTGATAACCATACTAAGGCGCTATACTGGCCAAGCCTGTCACGTCTGTGCCGTTCGACTGCGGTAGGAATGGAATCTTCCGTTAGCCCAGATCTCTCGACTCTTTTACCGATCCAGTAAACGAACGCGGCGGTCAACAGACCGCAAATCGCCGGACCAAGTCGTGCCGCATATTCATTGACGCCGAATATTCGATAACCCGCGACCATGAGCCAGTAGAGTAGCGGCGGCTTTTCAAACCAGGGCAGACCTCCCAATGTCGGTGTGATTAGGTCGTGACGCGCAAGCATCTCTCTCGCGACTTCGGCGTAGCGTGGCTCATCCGGCCCCACCAGAGGAAGCGAGCCGAGACCCCAAAGATAAAAAGCGGCGATGCTGAGAAATAGAAGAAGCCAACCGCGCTTGGCAAGCATTGAAGGTTGCAAGTATAGTCCCCGAAGTTGTCAGTAGTTAGTTGTTAGTTGTTGTCGGGCTCGGCGCACACCTCTGAAGCACAAAAAGGCAATCGCTAACAAACATTTCGCAGTATCGTCGAAACACGACTATGATTCAAACAGCTACTGACTACTGACTACTGACTACTGACTACTGACTACTGACTACTGACTACTGACTACTGACTCATGATACGTACCGCAGTCATTGGCGTCGGCCATCTGGGCGAACAGCACGCACGCATTCATGCGACCCTGGCTGGGGAGGGTCTGACACAATTCATTAGTGTCTGTGACATTGACGCCAATCGCGTGAAGCAGGTGGCTAGTGAATGGGGCACCAACTCGACTACTGACTGGCGTACATTAACCGGCCAGGTAGACGCCGTGAGTCTCGCAGTGCCCACCGAATCGCATTGCGAAATCGCTTGCGGACTGCTTGCAGCCGGTATTCATGTATTGGTGGAAAAACCGATCTCTCGCACTCTCGAGGAAGCCAACCGAATGATCGCCGCAGGCAAGCAGGGCAATGCGATCCTACAGGTTGGACATGCCGAGCGATTCAACCCTGCACTGGTGGCGCTGCGTCCACATGTGCGCAATCCGGTCTACTTCGAAATCCATCGCGTGGGGCAGTTCACCGCGCGCTCCCTCGATATCGACGTGGTCCTCGACTTGATGATTCACGATCTGGATATCGTGCAGTGGCTGGTCGGTGAAGACGTCGAGGTGATCAGCTTGCATGCCGTCGGCATTCCTATCCTTACCAATAGAGTAGATGCCGCGAACGCGCGTCTCGAATTCGCTACCGGCGCGGTCGCCAACATCACCGCGTCGCGCGTTGGCACCGAGAAGATTCGCAAGATGCGCTTCTTTCAGCCGCGTGATTACATCGCCGTCGATTACACAACTAATCACGCATCGATTAGCAACCTTTCGCCTTCCACGTTAACCCCCTGGCCCGGCGTGAACACCAAAATATTGGAAATCAATAACGTGGAGCCCTTGCGGGCAGAGATCGAATCGTTCCTGGGTGCAGTAGCAAGTGATTCGCCTCCAGTAGTGTCAGGCGAAGATGGCGGGCGCGCGCTGGCGCTGGCGCTGCGGACACTCGAGCAGATTCATGCGCATACAGCGAAGTCGGGCGTCGGCGCGTATCTTCAGAGTGCTTGAGTGAAGCTGCGATGTGCGTCTGCCGCAACCGCGTATTATCACTCGGCTATGACGGATAATTATTTGTTCGGCGCAACCTGTGACGCACGACCACATGTCACTCTACAAGATCACAAGCTTCATAATAATCTCGCTCTTTTTCACGGCGGGCAACTTAGATTGTTTCGCTGTTCAAAGTCGAAGTCACTCGCTGAGTATTGCTGTCTTTGCCGTCCCAAGATACTCGCGCAAGGAGATGCAGGCTCACAGATTTCTTTGGCGGAAGTGGCAGGTCCGACAAGTCGCAACTGCTGAAGTTACCTTCTTCGGCATTGACGCGGGAAACATCTATACCGTCAACATCAAAAAGAATTCGGCGGGCCGTTGGACCGTCGAGGAATACATGCGTCACTACCAGGCTCCCGAGCCGGCCCCAGAACGAACGAATCTAATCGCATCAGGCGTGGCTCTTCGACGGGTGCGCCTGCGCAGCGGAGCGTTTGTTGTTCGGATCGTCACCGAGCAAGGGAAAACGGTTCCATTGTTTGAATAATCCGCTTTGATGTCTATCATTGCGCCGAACAAATCGTTGGACCGGAGCGGCGGGAGCGTGTTCCTAACTTGGATGGTGCGGCGAAGGTTGAATAAATTCGCGCCGCCCGGTCAACTCAACCGTTCGACCGACACGCAGGCAATTCCGGCTAATCTGGCTTGAAAAGGTTTCACGCGAACTCTAATCGATCTATCAGGTTGGATGGCTGGATCCCGTCGCTGTCAGCTCCGGGTTCTGTACCGAACCTTTGTTCTCTGTGCCTACCCCAACGTTGGGACGGCAACACCTCTTACACTAGGAGCATAAGATATGGGGAAGATCGTTGTTATAACGAACCTGACACTTGACGGTGTTATGCAGGCACCCGGGCACCCGGATGAGGACCCTCGTGGCGGCTTCGAGCATGGCGGATGGGCGGCGCCCTTTGCCGCAATGCAGCAACCCGAAGCCGGCGCAGCATTCGCGAATATGGGAGGTTTGCTCTTTGGCCGACTGACGTATGAACGCTTTTATGCTTTCTGGCCCAATCAAACCGACAACCCTTTCACGGCGTTTCTTAACAACATTCCCAAGTATGTCGCCTCCACCACACTGGACGAGCCGCTCCCGTGGAGTAATTCCACACTCATCAAGAGTGACGTTGCCAGGACACTCGAGAAGTTGAAGGAAGAGCAAGACAAAGACCTCGTGGTGTTCGGCAGCGGAGTATTAGTCCAATCGTTAATGCGGTTGAATCTGGTCGATGAATATTTACTCCTAATCCACCCGTTGGTGCTGGGTTCTGGGAGTCAGCTCTTTCCTCGTGACGGGACATTCGCCGCTCTCGCGCTTCGCGATGCCAGGACAACGACTAAGGGCGTCATCGTTGCAACCTATGACCCGCAGGCATAACATCCGCCGCTTGGTACCGAACCCTTTCGCCCCCAGAGGTATGTGAAGTGAATCCGAAACAGAAAGTCGAAGAGCATTCTGTCGCGCGCCGATGCCGCCACCGCATCATGCGTCGACTGCTCCCCTACCTGTTTCTGCTCTACATCATCGCCTACCTCGATCGGGTGAATGTCGGCTTTGCTGCTCTGCAGATGAGGGGCGACCTTAAGTTTGGGGACGATGTGATCGGGTTTGGCTCCGGCATTTTTTTCGCCGGTTATTTCTTACTGGAAATTCCGGGCTGCATCATCGTGGAAAAATGGAGCGCGCGACGCTGGATTGCCCGCATCATGATCTCCTGGGGCATCGTCGCCGTACTTATGGGCTTCGTGCAAACGAAGACCCAGTTCTACTCGTTGCGGTTTCTGCTTGGCGCGGCCGAGGCTGGTTTCTTTCCGGGAGTAATCGTCTACCTCAGCCACTGGTTTCGCCATCAGGACCGGGCGAAGGTGGTGGCCATGTTCATGGCCGCCCAGCCGATCGCGATCATTTTTGGAGCACCTGTCTCAGGTCTGCTGTTAGGAGTGAAATGGCTCGGCCTGTCGGGTTGGCGCTGGCTGTTCATCATCGAAGGACTCCCGGCCATTCTCTTTGGCGTCGTGACGATTTTCTATCTCACTGACCGGCCCCATCAGGCGCGCTGGTTACCCGTTGACGAACGCGAGTGGCTGACCGCGGAACTGGAACGCGAAGCGCAAGCAAAGCAGCGAGAGCATTCGCCAGGAGTATTACAAGCTTTCCGGCACCGCGAAGTGATCCTTTTGACGCTCGCCTTCTTCTTTATCGTGACGGCAGCCTATGGCTTTACCTTCTGGCTTCCCACGATGATCAAGAGAGCTTCCGGCTCGTCTAACCTGGTCGTGGGTCTTCTCTCAGCTATCCCTTACTTTGCCGGGCTCGCGGCGATCCTGATTGTGGGCTGGTCCTCTGACCGGACTGGTGAGCGGCGTTGGCATACAGCCTTATCGATGCTGGCTGTTAGCATTGGACTCTTACTCGGCGTTGTCGCTCAACAGCACCTCGCGCTGGCCATTACAATGTTTAGTGTTGGCGTGGTTGGATTGTACGGTTATCTTCCCGGCTTCTGGGCTTTGCCGACCAGCTTTTTGACTGGCACCGCGGCAGCGGCTTCAATTGGCTTGATCAACTCGATTGGAAATCTGGGCGGCTGGGCCGGTCCCTGGCTGGTTGGGTATCTAAGCAAGAGAACTGGTTCATTCATTTCCGGCGCGCTCTGTTTATCTCTGTCGGCGATGATCGCGGCGGCGTTGGTGCTTTCGATTCGAGCAACTAAAAAAACAGCGGTATGAAGCGGGAGCTGAAATTAAACGTCGGGTTGAAAAGTTTACCGAAAAGCGAGTACTTGATGCCGTGTACGACCCGAGGCCCGAGGGCCGTAAGGAAATAGCCACGACCGTCAGATCTTGGATCCAGAACCAATCCAGATTAAATGAGCGCCGAAGGCGCGGCACGTTAAGTTGACTCGACAGTCGGATGTGTCGGCCTTTCGGGCCTTCAAGACTTTGGACATCTTCCCGACCACGCCTTTACGGACGTGGCTATTTCATAACGGCCCTCCGGGCCTCCTCCAAGAGTCAGCTTCGCGGACGACAATCTGGGAAAAGCCGTATTGATGTGACCGGCAACGTTGAGATCGGTGCAGCTCACACTTTTTTCAGTCGTGCTATCATCGCCGACGAAAGCGTAGTCCAAAAGAGATCTGGTCCGGCGGCGGCGTAACTCTTAATTCACCAAGGTGCCCTTCGACCCTATCACTAAACCAGAGCCAAACATTTCGACATTTCTGCGAGGTCGGATTGATGCCGGTGACTTCCCTTCTGCTGTTTACATTGTCGCTGAACATGGCCGCGCAATTTTCGCCGATGCGCTTGGTAATGCGGTCCGCGAACCCGAAACGCACGCGGCCTCCATGGAAACGATTTATGACCTCGCTTCGCTGACGAAGCCGCTCGTGACCGGGCTTCTCTGCGCACGGCTGGTTCAGTTGGGTGAGTTGGCGCTGGACAGTTCCATTGCGAACTACCTGCTGGAATTCGATCGTCCTGACAAGAACCTAATTACGATTCGCCAACTTCTGACCCACACATCAGGCTTGCCGGCGTGGCGCCCCCTCTATATCACCGCGCAGGGCATCCAGGACGGAGCAATTGCGGCGATTGCCAATCAGCCACTGGCATACGAGCCTGGCGCTCAAGTTCTCTACAGTGACCTTGGATTCATTGTGCTCGGGTTTTTGCTAAACAGACTGACCGGAATGACGCTCGATCATCTCGCGCAGCACCAGGTCTTCAATGAATTGCATTTGCAGAGGACCTTCTTCAATCCAGTCCAGGCTATTAGGAGCGGGATCGCCGCGTGCGAGAGTGGAAATCGTTACGAGCGCGACATGTGCGAATTGGATCCCGAACTATCCTCGTATTCGGGTTGGCGCACCGGAGCGATTTGGGGCGAAGTTCACGACGGCAATGCGAGTTTTCTCGGCGGCGTGGCCGGCCATGCCGGTTTGTTCTCGACTGCCGGCGAGACTTTGCGTCTCGCTAATCAATTTGTCGATACACTCTCGGAACTTCTTTCAAAAGACACCTGCGAGCTCTTTCGCATGAACATGACCGCGGGCTTGAATGAAGCGCGCTCATTCGCCTGGCAACTCGCGGCGACAAAGGATTCAACCGCAGGTCCGGCCCTGCCGCCGGATGCTTTCGGCCATACGGGATTTACCGGAACAAGCTGTTGGGTCGACGCACCGAGCGAACGGGTGTACCTCCTGCTCACCAATCGCACGCACGCCCGTACCTTGCCTTTCGCGAACATCAACGCGGTGCGCCGTCAGTTTCACACCCTGGCCGCGGCGGCGTTGCCGCCCAAATGACGGGGAACTTTGGATCCAGCAAACCAAACCACGAAGGCGGGGGCCAGAGTTGCGTGGCTGCGAAACTTTCTCAGCCTCGAACGTAACGTGACTATCGCGTCAGGCGCGGTGTTCCTCCTTGGCTTTGGGGAGGAACTGTGGAAGAAGTTTCTGCCAAAGTATCTCGAGGCGCTGGGGGCCAGCACCCCTTTGATCGGTCTCTTCGGCACGGCCGAAGATTTTTTCGACGCTGTCTACCAATACCCCGGCGGCTGGATCGCGGATAGATTCGGCCGGCGGCGGGCCTTCCTCTTCTTTTTGAGCCTCGCTTGCGCCGGCTACCTCGTCTACCTGTTCGGACCATCGTGGCCGTTCGCTTTTCTGGGCCTCGCATTAGCGATGGGTTGGCAAAGCATGGCTTCTCCGGCGATCTTCGCCGTGATTGGCGACTCGCTGCCGCAAGAGAGACGAGCAATGGGCTTCACGATTCAGTCGATCCTGAAGCGTGTGCCGATTATGATCGCGCCTGTTGTTGGCGGTGTTCTAATCGCCCGGCGAGGAGTTGTCTCAGGCGTACACCTCGGCCTCATCGTCACGCTCGCGCTGGCCGCTCTTACGGCCCTGCTCATCCGCTTCATCAACATTACCCGCCTGCCCCACCAACCGACGAATATTTTCGGGGTCTGGAAGTCTTTTCAAAGCGGCCTCAAGCGTCTACTTATTTCGGACATATTTATTCGCACCTGTGAAGGCATGGCCGACGTCTTGATCATTCTCTATGTTACCAATGTGCTGCACGTCAGCTTCACGCGCTTTGGTACTCTGATCGCTGTCAGCACCATCACCACGTTGGTGATTTACCTGCCGGCGGCGAAGGCAGCCGACCGCGTCGGACGACGACCGTTTATTATCGCTACGTTCTGTGCCTTTGCGTTGTATCCACTGGCGATTGTCTCGGCGCATGACTTTGGCGGGTTGGTGATAGCGTTCATCATCGGCGGCTTGAGAGAAATCGGGGAGCCCGCGCGCAAGGCAATGATCGTGGATTTTGCTGAGCCGCAACTGCGCGCGCGCACTGTCGGTCTCTATTACCTGGTACGCAGTCTGGCCATCACACCGGCGGCGGCAATCGGCGGGCTGTTGTGGAAGCTTGCACCGCAAACTCCTTTCGCTATCGCCGGCGCTTTTGGCGTCACCGGCGCATTTATTTTTATCGCCACGGTGCGGGAAAGAACTGCTGGCTGAGTATACTCTCCGAGATCGCCGCATCTTGCGGTGAAGATACCCTCAAGTACATTCACCGCAGAGGCGCCGAGGACGCAGAGGGGCGCAGAGAGATTTGAATTGAGACGGTGCTGCAGTTTGGCGCTCAGATCGAATCCTTTTGTAGTAAGATGACCTCGGCCCGCCCGGCTTGCTCCCTTTAGTTCGCGGGGGGTTATCCAGTTCAAATGCAAGAACCCATTCGCACTATCGCGACGCGGTTGCTTATCGCGAGTACGCTCCTTTCGCCAATAGGCTTTTCCTCGGCCGCCATCGCACAGGACCGCCAGCGCCGTACAACTGACGAAAGCGATCAACAGAAAACATGGCCTGCCGATCAAGCTTCGATCGTAAAGAAGGCCAGCGAATCAAAAGAGCCGGTCCAACTCTCAAGTGAACCGGTGATGCGAATCGCGCTATCTACTGACTCGCATTCAGCGACAATCTCGACCACGGCAAGTCTGCTTAACGCTTCCGAGGCCGGGGCTCAGCCGCTGCCGCTCGATACCTCGCGCCTGCGAGTTGAGTCGCGGATGCTGTCACCATCGCGACCGTCGAGCGACCGAGCCTTTGACCTTGACGTCGCGAGATCGCTTTCGCGGGATGAGGCCGATCGGATTGTCGGACAGGTACGGGAGCTGGCTGGTGTCGAGGCTCGTCCAGTCGCCGAATCCGCGGACAAGTGGAAAGTGGTCGTCCGCAGCCAATCGACGGAAGAGGCCGACGATCTGACAGCTAAGCTGGAGGACGCGGGTTTCGAAGTGCTGCTATCTGGTCAGGCGACCGGCCCCAAAGGGCCAGCTCCAGTCGCGAACGATGCTAAAGATATTTCATCGGCGACTAACGCAAAGGCTCCGGCTGCCAACAGAGTGCGGCTGACGTCCCGCGCGATCGCGCCCGGACGTGAACTAATTGCTTTCGCCCGTGGCGTGGCTCCTCTCTTTCACACCAGCGCCCCTCTTACCTTTGCATCAAGCGACGAAGCGAGTGCGCCTGTCCGCTTCAACGACAAACCGTTTCGCGGCAAGATCGAGGTGTTTGCGAATATGCGCGGAGCGTTGACAGTGGTTAATGTTATTGGCCTGGAAGACTATGTCCGCGGCGTCGTTCCCAACGAACTCTCCTATCCGGCGATTGAGGCACTCAAGGCGCAGGCGATCGCTGCGCGGACTTATGCTCTGAAGAACCGCGGACAATTTTCTGCTGAAGGTTATGATTTGTTACCGACCACGCGCTCGCAGGTTTATCGCGGACTTTCGAGCGAAACTGTCTTGACCTCCCGAGCCGTCGAGGAAACTCGCGGAATGATTGCGACCTACAACGGCGAACCCATCAACGCTCTTTACACTTCGACCTGCGGCGGCCGCACTGAAGATGCCGAGAATATCTTCAACACTGCGGTCCCGTACTTAAAGGGCCGCGAATGCGCCGCGGAGGGGAAAGCCGCGTTTGCTCCGTTCATGATTAGGAGTTCACGCGAGCTGTTCGACATCAAAGATGAAAGGGATTTGGTCTTTGCTCGTGATGCAGCCGTGTTGGCGATAAGCGGCTTCGCGGTGCCGGCGGACAAGGTTTCCAGTTCATGGTTATCGTCGCACCTGTCGAGTTCCGAGGCGCGCGAGTGGCTGACTGTTGTTGCCCGTCTTGCGCGCAACATAGCGTTTAGATCTCCGGACGACGCGGTAAAGCCGCCGGCTTTCAGTACGGCGCTGATCGCCGCGGTTTATGGCGACGCCCGCGCTGATACTCTTTTGAATAACGCAGATGCTGATTACCTGCTTGGCTTTCATGATGGCGATCAGATACCCGCTGTCAATCGCGCAGATGTAGCGATGCTATTGCGCGACGGTGCGCTGTCACTTTTTGCCGATGCCACGCTGCGGCCAAACGAGAGTATGTCGCGCGCACGGGCCCTCCATGCAATCGCCAGGCTGCTCGAATCGCGGAACCTGCTTGCGCTGCAGAAGGGCACGTCGCGAGCAGCATCGGGCGGCATCATGATGCTGCGTTCGAACAAGGGCAAGGACCTGCCCATAGTCGTAAACCGGGAAGTCTTTCTCTTCCGCGAGTTCGGCGACAACCTTTTTCAAATGAAATCGCTGGCGTTGGTAGGCGCGGAGCCGGTCGTCTTTCACGTGAATTCAAAAGGTGAGGTCGATTATCTCGAAGTTCGGCCGGCGGCCAACGGCGCCGCAGCCGATCGCTTTTCATCGGTCACCAATTGGACCGCGGAGCTTTCTCTCTCGGCAGTGCAGTCGCGCTTGGGACGATCAGTCAGAGGCGTCGGCGCAATAACTGACCTGCACATAGCCGCCCGCGGATCTTCGCGACGAGTCATTGACCTGGAAGTCGTCGGCACCCAGGGCGTGGGACATATTCGCGGAGGACGGATCCGGTCGGCGCTCGGTTTGAAGGAACAACTCTTCGTGATCGATCGTGTCTACAACGAAAATGATCGCGTCGCTGGATTTGTCTTTACCGGGCGCGGCTGGGGGCACGGCGTGGGTATGTGCCAGTTTGGAGCTTATGGTTTAGCCAAGCAGGGATTCACCGTCGATCAGATTTTGAAGACTTATTATACGGGCATTGAATTGACCAAGATGTACAACTAAGCGCAGAACACCTCTTGCTTCCTCTTCAATAAAATCAGGGCGCCACTGCCACCTCCTAGACCCTTATCGTTGCCATTTCTATTACGTAGGCAGGTTCGCCGACTTGTGGTAGCGTTATGTTACTGATTCAGCGTTCCCCAAAAATAGAGGATTTCGCCATGGCCGCCAGAATCGAACCGCTGCTCACCGTCGCCGATCTCGACGCCTGTCCTGATGACAACAATCGCTATGAACTAATCGAAGGAGAACTGTTCGTGTCTCGCGCTCCTGGACTTCCACATCAAATCGTTATTCAGAACTTTCAAATTGCATTAGCGGATTACCTCAAGATTAATCCGATCGGACGAGTAGTTCCCGGAGCGGGCGCGGTTTTTAGTAATTCTGACGCAGTGATTCCCGATCTCGCTTTCGTCATTAATGAGCGGTGGAGCGACATTGTCAGCAACGACAGATTCAATGCTGCGCCTGATCTGGTTATCGAAGTGATGTCACCCGGCAAGGAAAACCGGGATCGAGATCTCCTCGTGAAGCGACAGCTCTACGCCAAGTACGGCGTCGCCGAGTATTGGATTGTCGATCCTGAGAACCGTCTGATTGAAGTTTATCGCTTGCGCGACACTCGGTTGGAAAGCGTGGCGAGCTTGCGGCATGGAGACGAGATAAGCTCATCGCTGCTGCCGGGTTTCCGGATGACCGTCAGCGCCGTTTTCGATCTCTGATAATGGCCACCGATCCACTTGTGTCTGGAAAACTCCTCGCTCAACTGATCTTCCTTTCCCTGTCCCTCATAATCGGGAGCGGCCAATCCATCCTTGCGCAAGCCAGGGGTGAACCCGCGCGCAAGTTTGACGAGTTCGGTGATGTTCAATATTCAGACCTGATCGCGCGGCTTGATAACTTTGCAATCGCTCTGCAGAACGAGCCGAACACCAAGGGTTTCATCGTGGTCTATCGCAGTCGGCGGGATCTACCGGGCCTGAGTAACAGGACCGCCCTCCGCTCAAAGGCCTATCTGATAAATTCTCGTGGTGTATCGCAGGATAGCTTGGTCACAGTGGACGGTGGCGACGCGGATTGCCTGACACAGGAATTGTGGATTGCGCCGCCAGGGACCACGCCGGCACCAAGGGGCGATGCCTATTCCAGAAGTTTTCCTGACGTGGATTCCGCGCGCAAGTTTGATGAGTATGGTTATGACTTGGAAGAGGACCGCGACCGACCCTCGCAGTCTTCGACCGAAGCGGACTTTCTGGAACCATTCGCCAATGCGTTACGCAGTCAAAAGCATTCTCTAGCTTATGTGGTTGTCTATGCGCACTTCACAAGAGTCCGCCAGCTTGTTGGAGACGATAATTATGACGTCCGCTATGAGAGACGTATGGATCCGGTCAGCACGGCTCGGAGAAGACTCGTTTTCGAGAAGAAAGTGTTAACCAAAGTGTACGGCATTGCCCCCGCTCGAATCCGATTGATCGATGGTGGCTATCGGAAATGGCGCGCCGTTGAACTGTGGATTGTGCCTCGCGGAGAGCGCGCGCCTATTCCGACACCGAACTCTTTTCCATCGCGGCGATTCCTAACTCGGTAACTATGGTTGCTCGAACAGATCAAGTGACGTTGTATGTAGTGCCGGAGTGTCACTTGTGCGCGCATGCTCAAGACTGGTTGAAAGAGCATAAGGTTGCTTACCTCGAACGCGACGTCGCGAATGACTTCGGCGCACTGCGTGCCATGTATGAATTGACTCATCAGCGATTCGTTCCAGTACTCGAAGCGAAAGGTCAGGCACTGGTGCGTCCAAGTGATGAAGAGCTGACGGAGTTTCTCTTGTGAATCAAGGATGCGTTTCTCCCGCAATCAAATTATTGGCGGTATTGTGTTGCTTATGCTCATCTGGCTCGTGATCGCAATTCGGCTTATCATCTCTCGCGGGTGAACGAATCAATCAAGACAAAGCCCGAGACGAAAGAATGCCGACAGGATGTCCGCGCTCCCATCGTCGCCATAGTCGGCCCCACCGCTTCCGGCAAAAGCGAGTTGGGCATTGAACTGGCACGCCGTATCGACGGCGAGATCATCAACTGCGACTCGGTCCAGGTATATCAGGACATTCAGATAGCGACGGCCAAGACGCCCCTGGCAGAGCGGCAAGGGGTGTCGCATCATTTGATCGACTTCGTCTCACCATTGGTAAATTTCACGGCCGCCGATTGGGCGCGGGCTGCAATTGAAAAGATCGAAGAGATCGAGAGGCGTGGCCATAAGGCTTTCCTCGTGGGCGGCACCGGGCTCTATCTCCGCGCCCTGCGCCTGCCTTTCTTTGATAGCCCACCTACGGATGAAGACTTGCGCGCGCGACTCACGCGAATCCGAGAGCGGCGCGGCTCCGCTCATCTGCATCGCATTCTGCAAAGGTTCGATATGAATGAGGCTGCTAAGTTGAATCCGCGCGACTGGCCGCGAGTGCAGCGAGCTCTCGAGTTTTATTTGCAAACCGGCGAGCCCATTTCGCGGCAAAGACCGCTCCGGCCGGAGCCGCCTTCGCTGGCGTCGCGCATCAAAATCATTGCCCTGAGCCCCCCGCGCCAGGAACTTTACACACGGATCAATCGGCGAGCTGAAGAACACTTTGCTAACGGGTTGGTAGCAGAGGTCCGCCGGTTACTGGATGAAGGCGTGCCGGCGAATTCGAACGCGCTCGGCGCGCACGGATACCGCCGCGTGGTGGAGTTTCTTCGCGGCGAGCGCGATCTCGACAGCGCGATCCAACAAACAAAACTGGACGTGCGTCATTACGCCAAGCGCCAGTTGTCGTGGTTCCGCCACGAACGCGACGTGCACTGGCTCGAAGGATTCGGCAACGATCCGGATGTAATCGAGCGGGCCTTTGCGTTGCTTGAATGCTCTCAGCCCTAAAGGACACGATTTGTAGTTCGTCAACACGGTTGGAAATCAATCACGCATTAACCACCTGCGGGAAAACGGGGCCGGCCCCAAGATCATTTCACCAAGAAAACGCTTGTCAGCTTCGAATGCCTGTTATACTCTGAGGCGCAGTAATAAGTTCGATCTCCAAGGACAATCGCTTAGTGGATTCAAAGCCAGCGCCACAAAACATTCAGGACGGTTTCCTCAATCTCGCGCGGCGCGAAAAAATCACGGTCACGATCTATCTGGTGAACGGCGCCAAGCTTTTGGGCCGCATCAAGAGCTTCGACAAATTTTCGCTGATTCTGGAAACAGGATCGCAGGAACAATTGATTTTCAAACACGCCATCTCGACCATCTCACAGGCGCGACGCGCCACCGGCGAGCTGCGGCAGTCAACGGCCACCGGTGAAAGCCCGCCAGATCAGACCGCCGAAGCTTCCTGAAGACACTCCAACGCAGTAAGCCCGTTACGACATGGCTGGCGCTTTCATCACCTTTGAAGGAATTGACGGTTGCGGGAAATCCACGCAACTGAGACTCTTGGCGAGCGAACTGCGCGTCCGTGCGCTGGACATCGTTACCACGCGGGAACCCGGCGGCACGCCTTTGGGAAAACGGCTGCGCGCAGCCTTGCTCGATATAGATGAGCAGGTCGACCCATTAGCTGAGCTGCTGGTCTTTGCTGCAGATCGGGCGCACCACGTGCGCACGCTCTTGTTGCCGGCGCTCGAGACGAATCAGATTGTGTTATCCGACCGCTATGCGGACGCGACCGTCGCCTATCAAGGCGCCGGCCGCGGTTTTGAGTCAAAGTTAATTCACGATATTGTTCAACTGGCAACGGGTGGATTGAAGCCGGACCTGACTTTGCTGTTTGATTTGTCAGTAGCCGAGTCGGCCGTGCGCACCCGGCGGCGCGTGGCCAGCAAAAACACGGATCGACTGGACATTGAAGACGCGGAGTTTCGCACTCGCGTGCGCAATGCTTATCTTGAGATTGCTAAAACCGAGCAGGATCGGTTCCGAGTCATAGATGCGCGCCACTCCACCCAGGAAACGCACCGCAAGGTTATGGACATTGTTATGCCATTTTTGGAAGGTCGCGGCTTTCTTAAGGAGGATAAGTAGTATCGGCTTGCTCGCGGTTTGATACGCGGCTCCTTCGGAGCCGAATGTTTATAGCTCCAACCGCTTGATTTGTTTCTGCGCTCCGTAGGATCGCGACACTCGAATGTTCCGCTCCTACGGAGCTGGGAGATAAGGCCAAGCCGGGGCTATAAATATTTCGCCTCTCCGAGGCGAGGAAGCAAGAGCAGACTGTCAATTTGATTAGACGCTGCTAGTTATTCCAAGGCGTGAATGCCACCTAAGCGCGTGGCACTGATATACTAACTGCTGAAATGTTTTCCACGCTTATCGGCAATGATGAAGTAAAGGAATCGCTGCGGCGTCTGCTGTCAGGCGGCAGGCTTCCTGGCTCGATGCTTTTCACCGGCGAGGAAGGTATCGGCAAGAAGCTCTTCGCGCTCGAATTGGCCAAGGCCCTGAACTGCCGCCAACGTAAGGGAGTCGAAGCCTGCGATCAATGCTCGTCATGTAAACGACTTTCGCGGTCCGCGTTTCCGCCTTTCACAAGCGACGACGACAACAAGGAACGGATGATCTGGAGCGAGCACGCCGACGTGGCCATGGTGCGCCCGCATAAACAGATAATTCGGGTCAAGCCGATGCGCGAACTGGAACGCGAGGCTAACTTCCGGCCGTTTGAAGGCACCGCGCGCGTTTTTATTGTCGAAGACGCGGACTACATGAACGATCAAGCTGCTAACGCTCTGCTTAAGACGCTCGAAGAACCTCCACCGGCGTCCCACTTAATCCTGACTACCTCCAATCCCACCGCCTTGTTGGCGACGATTCGTTCGCGATGTCAGATGATTCGGTTCGCTCCGATCGCTGCCGCGGAAGTCGAGAGATTCCTGATCGCGCAAAAGGCTCTTAGCGACGACGATGCGCGCCTGCTCGCCCGCACCTCGCAGGGGAGCATCGGCCGCGCCCTGGCCGGGGATGTGGAAACCTATCGCGACCGGCGCGAAACGATGCTTGGAGTGCTCAGGGCGCTGACCGTGACGCAGGATCGCGTGGAGCTGTTGCACCTGGCGGAAGGATTGGCGACGGCCAAAGATCGTAACGAGTACGAACAACGCCTGGATGCACTCGAGATCCTGATTCGGGACGCGTGGGCGCTGACCCTGGGCCGGCCAGGCGGAACCATCGTGAATGGTGATCTACTGGCGCCGCTGCAACCGATTGCTGCCGAGTTGAAAAGTGAACAGGCGGCGGCATGGCTTAAGCAGATCGAAGAACTGCGCGGCACACTCGAAGTCAATATCAATCGAAAGATAGCTAGTGATGCACTGCTGCTGACGATGGCCGGGTAGCTTCGCCTGAGTCCTTCCACACAATCTCCGTTGAGCGGCTGAGCACTCGCGCAAATCTTCGCTTATTTCTGCGGAGGTAACGGTACCAGCATCGAGACGCGCCGCCGATAATCTTCATAGGCTTCGCCATGGATGCTGATCATATCGCGCTCTTCCAATTGGATCGCGATCAGGATATATGCGGTCGTGGCGACCGCGAAAACCAGATGACCAGCAGTCATTCTGGGTGTTGCCCAAAATGCGATGATGAAACCCAGCATGATCGGATGGCGAACAACCTTATAGATCAGCGGGGTGCGAAAGCCCAGATAGGAGTATTTGCTGTACAGGTATACCTGTCTCAAGCCGAAGAGATCAAAGTGATTGATCAAAAACGTACTAAGCAGAACCAGCGCCCATCCTGCAAAAAAGATGGCCTGAAGAATTAGCGCGCCGGTAGAATTACGAACGTTCCACACTACACTCAGCAGCGGCTGCCACTGCCAAAACAGCAGCGCCAGCATCAGACTGGCAAGGAGAACGTAGGTGCTGCGCTCAACGACTTTAGGCACAATCCTGGTCCATGCTTCCTTGAAACCAGGCCGCGCCATTACGCTATGCTGGATGGCGAAGAGACCGAGCAGTACTGCGTCGATGATCAGCGACTGCGCGAAGGGGCCTTGCCTGCCTGAGTCGATCGACTTCGGCACAAAGACATTTCCGACAAAACCTATCGCATAAAGAAAAGTGACGAAGAAAATCAAGTAACTCACCAATCCATAAAGCAACGCAAGAATTCGTCCCATGGCCTGAGTCTCCCTTCAGATTTTAGCTATCATTCCAGTTTTCTACTGGTCACTTCCGCGGGAATGTTCATAGGTTATTTTCAGAAAGAAACGAAGCGCCGCTGCACGCCCTTCAATTCGCCCGCGCTCCACTTCTTGCTCTGCGAGCGTGGAACAACGGCCGCGAATCAATTACGCGCCGCAAACTTATTTCGTTCCCCGGCCGGATTAGTGCGTGAAAGAAATTCGATGACTAATATCGCTATACCTACCACTTGGAACTCTGGGAGTCAACACGAATTTCCACAGTTGGGAGCAACCAATAATCAAAAAGGCTGCCCAACAGCAGCCTCCGGCACCATCGGTTTGTAACCTCGTTTACTTTATGCTTACCAATTCGTGTCGCACGTTTGATTTTGCCGCCGCACCTTCCTCCAGCAGCTTCTCAGTTTCCTTCACGAACGCATCTACGATGTCTTCACCGGCCACTTTTCGCATGGGCACACCGTCTTTGAAGATCATGCCCACACCGCGGCCGAAGGTGATGCCTAACTGAGAGTCATGTGCTTCGCCGGGGCCGTTGACAGCGCAACCCATAATCGACAGATGAAGAGGTTCTTCGACATGAGCGAGGCGCCGTTCGATTTCAGTAACGATCTCGACAAAGTTATCAACGTCCAGTCGCCCACAAGTGGGGCAAGCAACAACGGTCACGCCACGCGTCCGCAGCCCCAGAGACTTCACGATCTCCCAGGCCACCCGCACTTCTTCCTGAGGTTCAGCAGCGAGCGAAACACGAATCGTGTCGCCGATCCCTTCATGTAACAGGATGCCCAGGCCGATTGATGATTTTACCGTTCCGGTAAACGCAGTACCGGCTTCGGTCACACCAAGATGAAACGGATAGTTGACCCTTTCAGCCAGCAAGCGATACGCGGCAACTGTCCGCTGCACGTCAGAAGCCTTCAGCGAAACGATGATATCCGTAAAGTCGAGTTCCTCAAGAATCCGAATGTGGCGCATTGCCGATTCAACCATTGCTTCCGGCGTTGCCGTGCCATATTTCTTCAGCAGATCTTTTTCCAACGATCCGCCGTTGACGCCGATGCGAATCGGCACCTTCTGCGCTTGCGCGGCCCGTACGACTTCCACGATCCGTTCGTGCTTGCCGATATTCCCCGGGTTCAGACGCAGTTTGTCGATGCCTGCCTCGAGTGCCATCAAGGCCAGCTTGTAATGAAAATGAATGTCGGCAACGATGGGAACTTCCGGAACGCGCTTGCGAATTTCCTTTAACGCAATAGCTGCGTCGTTGTCGGGTACCGCCAGCCGAACAATCTCGCAACCGGCGCTGATCATCTGTTCAATCTGAGCCACGGTCGCGCCCACGTCAGCCGTATCAGTTTTGGTCATCGACTGGATCACACAGGGGGCGCCGCCTCCTACCTGAACGTTCTTAACTTGTACGGCTTTGGACTTTCGCATAGAGCTCCAGTTTAGAGTTCAAGCTTTAGCATGCGCAGCAATCTCAACCTAAAAGGTGAACTCTGAACATTTGATTATCACTTCGCAGGCGCTGGCGTTGCCGGGACCGGCGACGCACTCGGCGGCGGAGTACTGCCGCGCCAGTTCGACGCCTGCTTTAATAGATCGTTGGTGATCACAAACACCATCAGGAGAATTACCACGACAAAACCGACCTGCTGAATTCGCTCCCGAACAGTCATTGAGATCTTCATGCCCACCGTCGCCAGCAGACCCTCGACTAATAACAGGAAGATCGCTCCACCGTCCAGCACCGGAATCGGCAATAGATTGAATACACCCAGATTGAGGCTCAGAAATCCGAGCATCGAAAAGACCCCAGCCCAGCCCAGACGAATCGCCGAGGTTGAAGCTGCCCGATAAATTCCAATCGGACCAGAGATAGTGTTTCGCACTGAACGCTTGCCGGCGAACAACTGTCCCATGGCTTTCCCAGTGACGCGAATGAACTCGTAGTTCGTGTCGACCGCCGCCGCCAAACCTCCACCAACACCAACTTGTTGATATGGGATTTCCTCGTCGGGCGTAAAACCGAGCCTTTCCCTTGCTTCCTGTGGACTCAGCAGCCGCGGGGTAGCACTGATTTCCAGGGTACTTCCACCGCGTTCGGTGCGTAGAGTTATCGGCTGACCCTTATGGTCACGAATGATTTGTGTTACCTGCTCGGCGCTCTTGATTGGCTCGCCATTGACCGCGACGATCCGATCGCCGATTCGCAGGCCAGCCTCTGCTGCCGGTGAATTCGGCACTATCTCGCGCACAACGATCGGTACATTGCCATAGTCCGGAAGGAAATCCAGAAAGCCGGCCGTCTCACCTTCTTCTGTATGCGGTGTAGGTTTGATACTCCGCTGCAGTCGTTGCCCGTTGCGCTCAACCTCGAGCGGAATCGGCTGACCAGGCGACAGGAGAGCATCGTCGGCAATAGTGCGCCACTTGGGGTTTTCGTTGCCGTCAAAGACTACTATGCGATCGCCAGGCTGAAGCCCCGCGGCTTCGGCGGCCCCGCCCGGGACGACCTGCCTAACGACTGGTGGCGGAGTTGCCTGGACACCGTAGATCATCGCGCCGGCGAACGGGATCGATAGCGCTGTCAGAACGTTCATCACCGGCCCGGCAAGTGCGACCAGAATTCGCTGCCATCGCGGCCGCAGATCGAACCGTTCATTGATGGGGATGTCAGAAGCGCCTTCCCCTTCGATGGGAGCGTTTGACTCGTCGCCTCCCAACTTGACGTAACCGCCCAGCGGCACCAGAGAGATACGATAATCGGTGGTGCCGATCTTGCGGCCGAAGAGTCTCGGACCAAAACCGAACGAAAAAGTTTCAACCCGGATTTTGAAGAGCTTGGCCACCAAGAAGTGACCAAACTCGTGCAGCGTCACTGCTGCTCCAAGAATGAATATGAAGGCAAGAATGCCCAGTACAGTTGGATTCTGAAATATACCCATCGCTTATTAGACTAAGACCACTCCTGACTAACTGAAACACTCGCTACTTGTTCGTCTCGCAGCCGAGACGCGCGATTCCACTGCGAGTTTACGTGGCTCATACGGGAAGGGTCAAACGGGCAGGCTTTTCGGTAGTGACCTGATTTGGTGATGAGGTCAGTACCGAGAGCGGTAGCGGCCGGGTAACAATAATTCGCGATCCTGATTTTTCTAATAACAGCTACCGCTCTCGGTAATGACTCCATGACACCCGACGGAAATTGGGGCACTACCAGCTTTTCTGATGACAGAGACTGTTGGCCTCTGCGCTGCTCTTAATTAAGACGTCAGGCGACGACCCGACTGTCATGCAATAGCCCCGCAATAACTAGCTGAGCGGAGGCGCGGGCCGACCGATCGGCATCGACCACAGCAGCCAGATCTTTGACGTCAGAAGTCTGATGCCCGTCCATCACACTCTCAATAATTTGTGGAATATCAGCAAAAGAAACTTGCTCGTTGATGAACGCCTGAACCGCTTCCTCGTTCGCAGCATTCATCGCTGCCGGCAAAGTCCCACCCGTTCGCAGGGCCCGGTAGGCCAGTGAGATGCAAGGAAACCTTTCGAGGTCAGGCTCTTCAAAATGCAGCGAAGAGAGTCGCGCCAAATCAAGTGACGGTAAATCCGAATCATGGCGCTCAGGATAAGTCAGCGCGTACTGAATCGCATGACGCATATCGGTCACGCCCAGCTGGGCGATAACTGACCCGTCGATCATCTCGATCATCGAATGAACGATCGACTCGGGATGAACAACTATACTGATTTCATCGGCGCCAAACCCGAACAGCCAGTGAGCTTCGATCACTTCGAGTCCTTTGTTCATCAGCGTGGCTGAGTCAATTGTAATTTTCGCGCCCATGCTCCAAGTCGGGTGCTGCAGTGCTTCGGCCACCGTAGCGGACTGAATCGCGGCCTTATCATGCTTGCGAAACGGCCCACCAGAGGCGGTGAGAATTATCCGCCGCACCTCGGCTGCCGTTTCCCCACGCAGGCACTGGTGCAGGGCGTTGTGCTCCGAATCCACCGGCAAGATCTCCGCACCAGACTGCTCCGCGGCGCGCGTCATTAACTCGCCGGCCATCACGAGCGTCTCTTTGTTTGCCAGTGCCACGCGCTTCCCTGCTTCCAGGGCGCGCAGTGTAGGTACGAACCCGACGGCTCCCACGGTCGCCGAGACAAGGCAATCGGCTTCGGGATGGGTAGCGACTTGGACCAGGCCATCTTCACCGGTGACAATTTGCGGAACCTTGAGATCGAGATTCGACAACGCCACTTTCAATTGTTCCCTGACCCCGTTTTCCACCGAGACCAGTTCTGGTTCATGCAGGGCAATCTGTTCGACCAGCTTTGCGACATTGCGTCCGGCGGCCAGCGCCACCACGCGAAACTTCTCGGGTCCCAATGCCTCCAGTACCCGGAAGGTATTGCAGCCAATCGAACCAGTCGAACCTAAGATGGCTATGCCGCGTGCTGACATAAGATCAACATCAATTCGAGGGAGGCGTCGGAGATGGCCCGTAGCCTTGCACCAGATCGATGGTTTGCCCATCGCGATCATACGTGGCGCCCGTGACCCGCCACGATCGATTGTTTCGGTAAGAAAGCTCAACCGTGGCGTTCACAGTGCGTTTCTCGCCGATGACTTTAACGTGCAGAGTCGCTTCACCGTCGGTATTTTGGACATTGACGCTGCCGGTGACGATTGAGCCAAAGTCCTTCACCTCGCCAATATCTTCCTTCAGGGTCGGGTTGTTACGCAGAAAAGTGCGCGCGGTTTCGGCGGCCTCGCTGTTCGCGATAGTGTGAAACGCGAACCAGGCGATCGCGCCCACGAACAGCGCCACAATCAATGCTAAGACAGCACAAATGCCAAGTATGATTAAGACGATCTTCTTTGTGCTCATTATGAGTTGAAGTACAGCCTGGCAAAATAGTAGATGACCGGCGCGTTGAACAGCAAGCTGTCCACTCGATCCAAAACACCACCATGACCGGGAAGAATACTCGCGGTATCCTTCGCGCCCGCACTTCGCTTCAAAGCGCTCTCAGTTAAATCGCCGATCACGCTTACGACGTTCATCAGCGCAGCCAGGGGCAGCGCAAACTTCGTCGGCAATTCGGCAAAAAACCAATAATGGGCCACGGCGGCGAGTAATAGACTCGCCAGCATTCCCGCAACCGCGCCTTCCCAGGTCTTGCCGGGGCTAATACTGGGAGCCAACTTGTGCTTACCAAAACCGCGGCCGCCGTAATAGGCGGCGGCGTCGGCGCCCATGATCACCAGAAAGAAGAACGCCAACAGATGTCTGGAGAGTGCCGGCGCAAAGCCTACTCGTAGTGCGATCAGATGTCCGCCGAGCAACACCACGTACATCACTCCCAACACAGTTACGCCGGCCGAAGCGATCATTCTTTCGAAGGGCGCGCCGCGCAGCATCGCGGCCACAAGCGATCCGATGGTTAATAGGATCAAGATGAACTGAATCATCAGCAGATCCGGCGGCGCACCAGGCTCCGTAAAATAGAAAACGGTGAAGAGCGCGGCCGCGCTCAGGAGTCCCGCCGCGGCGTCGGCGCGAATTTGTTGTTTGCGGGCCAGCAACCAGAACTCAAACAGCGCGGCTACCATCGCGGCGGACGCCAGCAGGACAAACAGGAGAGACAATTTCGGAAAGATGATCGAAACAACCAGGATCGGAAGGAGAACCACCGCGGTTAATACTCGCGCTACGGCGGGCGAAAGCTCCCCCAGAAATGATTTCGGCTTTGGCTTTGGTGGTTGGGTTTTCAAGGTTCCAGAACCGCCTGCGGTAGCGGGTGGTTGAAATTGCGTTTTCTATCCCAAGTGGTTTTCAGGATCAAGTTAGTTAAGTATTAGCGAATTCTAAGTGATCAAGCGCCCGCTACCGCAGGCGGTTCTGACAAGGCTACTTTGCGTTAGCTACCAGTTTCAATCCCCCGAAGCGGCGACTGCGCTGCTGATAATCAACCACCGCCTCGAGCAGATGCAGCCGGCGGAAATCAGGCCAGAGCGTTTCGGTGACATAAATCTCAGCGTAAGCACTCTGCCATAACAAGAAGTTCGAAATCCGCAGCTCACCACTGGTGCGCACGAGGAGGTCAAGCTCCGGCAGGTTTCTGGTATACAGCTCGCGCTCAATATCCTCTTCGCTCAGATCATCTCCGGACCTTCCTGCGGCCAACAGTTTCCGCATCGCGGTGCGGCAGGCATCGACGATTTCGGCGCGTCCTCCATAGTTCAAAGCGATGCTTAGCACCATGCCGGTGTTCGTGGCTGTGTGCTCCGAAGCTCGGGCAATCTCGTTTCTCACCGTCGGCGCCAGGGCCTCGATCCGGCCGATCGTCTGAAACCGAATATTCTGGCGATTGATCTCGTCAAGCTCCAGCCGCAGGTATTTTCTGAGCATGCGCATCAATGCGTCGACTTCATAACGCGGCCTCTTCCAGTTTTCAGTCGAGAAGGCATAGAGCGTCAGTGCTCCCAATCCCAAGCGGGCGCCCGTATCAACGGCGGCGCGGACTGCTTCAACGCCGGCACGATGTCCCGCGATGCGCGGCTGGCCGCGCTGCGCAGCCCAACGTCCGTTGCCATCCATAATCACGGCGACGTGTCGAGGCAAACGATCCCAATCAATCACGGCAAGCAAACGCTCATCCGGACTGCCCGGGGAAACAACTTCTGTAAAGTCAGAAAGCACTGTTCTGTCTAGTCACCGATTGGATCGCGAAACCTAAGAGCTATTTCATTCTTACTTCAAGAGCAGGCACTGTCAATCGTACTGCACTCTCAGCAGCGTCAGGCCACAGGCCGGTGCCGTGGCGCCCACCAGGTTTCGATCCCCTTCCTTGATCGCGCATTGAATAATCTCTGCTTCGATCTCGCCGCGCCCCGCGGCCAGCAAAGTTCCGACGATCGAGCGGACCATATACCTCAGAAAGCCATTAGCGGTCACGGTGAATTCAATCAGATGACAAAGGCCGCGCCCGTCCCAACCCGAACTGATAACCAGGTCTGTAATTCTGCGCACGCGGGATTCCGCATCCGCTTGCGCCGCTGAAAATGCTGTCCAATCGTGCTCGCCAATGAAAAGCCGGGCACATCCCCGCATCCGCTCGAGATCTATCGGCCGAGCTTCCTGATGAGCAAAGCGGGACCAGAAGGGAGACATTATCGGAGCATGAACCAAGCGGTAGACATAGGTCTTAGCGATTGCCGAATAGCGGGCGTGAAAATCCACCGGAGCGATCTCAGCAGATAATACGCGCAAATCGCGAGCCAGATTTCCATTGATTGCGTTGCGCAGCTTAACCGGAGTCATTTCGCGCCGAAGATGGACGCTGGCGACTTGTCCCTCCGCATGCACGCCGGCATCGGTACGGCCGGATCCATGGACCTTGACCGGGCGATCATCCAGCAGCGAAAGTACACGCATCAGTTCGCCCTGGACCGTGCGCTGCCCATCCTGCATCTGCCAGCCATGGAACTCTGTGCCGTCATATTGGATCAGCAGTTTAAAGTTCATCGCATAACAACTTTAAAGGTTGGCTAGTGTAGTGTCTCTCAAACGACTCTAGAGAAGGCTTCTTTCGTGCTGTTTCGTGTGATTTCAGGGATCAAGTCTCTACCTCCGAGAAAACCATTCACGAACTCACACAAAGACTTACGAAATCTTGATCTTTCTACTCCCAGGTTTTATTGCCTGCTCGCCGCGCTGGCATGCTTCACAATTCGCGGGAGGAGCAGCGGCGACATCAAGCGTAGCCAGCGAAACTCGCGGCACACCCACATCGGCTTTACCTCCTGAGCGATCGATAATCGAGCCTGCCGCGACGACTTTCGCGCCCAATGCTGTCAGTACGTCAATAGTCTCGCGCGTCGATCCGCCCGTGGTGATAACATCCTCAACAACCAACACGCGCTCGCCCGGCCTTACATGGAAACCCCTGCGCAAGGTCATGCGGCCGTCTTCCCTTTCGGTCCAGATAAAGCGTACGCCCAGCTGCCGTGCCACTTCATATCCAATCACTATTCCTCCGATTGCCGGAGAGGCAACGATGTCAATTTCGCCGGCAGCAAAATGTTGCGCCAGTGCGGCGCCAAAATCCACGGTCGCCCGAGTGGATTCCAGCGCGAGAGCACATTGAAGGTACATGGAACTGTGCAGGCCGCTCGACAGAATGAAATGGCCCTCCAGCAATGCGCCGGCATCCTTAAACTTTTTTATGACTTCTTCATCATTCATTGTTCGCCTTTATTGAACTACCAACCACCGATCCCCCAAAAGCTATTTGTCCAAGGTTTCAAAAGCTTTCGCCAAAGAATACAATGCCCGGATGCCATCACATCGCAATCTCATTTCTGATTCAGCACTGGTACAGGAAACTTTTGATCTGCTGAGCAAGAACAGCGGGCGTCTTCGCGTCACCGAAGTAGTAGATGTGGTTTTCCGGCTCTCGCATGCCGACGAAGAACTGGCTGCCTCGCTGATCGGGGATCTGGTTCGCAACGATCCGCGCTTCAACCTGGAAGCGGGTCATTTGAAGGTCAGTCATGATCCGATTGAGCATCGCCCGTTGAGCGAGATTGATTTTGTAGTGCTCGATGTCGAAGCGATTGGCGCCAAAGGCTTGCCCGCCAGGATTATCGAACTTGGCGCTTATCATGTTCGTTCCAGAAAGATCACCGATAAATTCCAAAGTTTGATCGATCCGGGTTTTCCGCTGCCTCGCTTCATCGCAGCGCTCACCGGAATCTCAGACCCAATGCTCAGGAGCGCGCCGACGTTTGCCGAAATCGCAGACGCATGGCTCGATTTTGCTGGCGACGCGGTGATGGTAGCGCACAATTCAAAATTCGATCTGGCTCTGCTGAATCGCGAAGTCGGGCGCGTATTTCCGGGTTGTCGAATGCGCAATGCGGAACTATGTACAGTAAAACTGGCCCGCCGCATAATGTCCGACCTTGACAGCCACAATCTCGACGCACTGGCCCAGTACTTCGGACTGGAAATCGCTGAGCGCCACCGGGCGGCCAGTGATGCACTAGCGACGGCCGAGATCTTTCTTCGTTTGCTTGATCGCCTCGAATCCCACGGAGTGCGCACGCTACTCGAAGCCCGGAATTTCCGCGCCACGCCCGAAGTGGCCGCCGGCGTCCTGAAACTGCAATCAGCTCTCGACGTCTGACAGCGGCTCCGGAGTCGTGCTGCGCCGCATCAGATTCTTCCCGACAAAGAAGATGATAATCAGCACCGCCAGGCCAATGCCAATGACTGGGTAGTACCGGCTCAGAATTTCCCTGGCGTGTTCGCCGTAGCGCGCGGCCAGATACCCTTCCAGCAGATAGCGAAAGGTCCGCCCGGCGGCAATTGCGATGGTGAAGCGCACCACGTTCAGCCGGAACACTCCGGCTGAAACTACGAATAGCTTGAAAGGAAAAGGCGGCGGCAGCAGCGATGCGACCAGCACCGATAGAACGTCATACCGATCGATCAAGTCCTTGACGCGCTTTTGTTTTTTCTCAGAAAAGCGATTTAGGGCGCGATGTCCTGCCCGTTCGGAAATCTTATAAAGGCCGATGCATCCGGCCGTCGAGCCAATGGTGGCAGCGGCCACATAAATCAACACCCACGAAGGCCGCGATGCCGCGAGCAGCAAGAGCACGGCATCGACGCCGCCCGGCATTGGAATGAAAAGAGAGTCAAGAAATGCTATTGCCAACAGACCGAAAGGGCCGAAAGAAACCAGATACTGCGAAATCTTTGTCAGCCCTCCGGTGATCTTATGAATAAGTGTTTTCAATTATTTGAGCGTATCCTTTCAAAAGCACATAGGTCATTCGTTTTGCTTTGCCGACTTTACCGCTTCCCGTCCCTTACTTGATAAAAGGTAGACAGCCAATCCCACAACCAGAAGGCCGGTCACAATGCTGATGATCAATATCGCGTTGTCTTTCGAGAAGCGCAGCACACTTTCACCGTAGAAGACTGCCAGTATTCCTTCCGCATAGTAACGGAGCGACCGAGCCAACAGTATGGTTAAGAGGAACCGGCGTCGCGGAAACTGCAAAGCTCCGGCCGTGGCCACGAAAATCTTGAAAGGCATCGGCGGCGGAAGCAAAGCGGGCACTGCCAGCGCCAGGATGCCGAAGCGAGCGTAGGCGCGCTCGACCCTTTGAATATGTTCGGCCTTGAACCGGCGATGTAACACTGCGCGGCCGCCACGACTCAGGATCGTATAAAGGAGAAAGCAGCCCAGCACCGATCCAATGGCCGCAAACATCGGAAACAGGAAAACGGCTCGCGGGTGCGTATAACAACGCGCCACGACCAGATAATCGTTCACCTCCGGCAACGACAAGAGTGATGAGTCCAGGGCGCCGATCAGAATCATCACCGGCCCGGCCACAAAAATCGGGACGTGTACAATGAAGTGTCCCAGCCGTCTGGCGAGGGCGTGCAACCAATCAAACATAAAACCAGCGGGAATCCGCGCGCAAACGATTCCAACTCCCCACTTTTCACTTGGAAAGTGAAGTTTGGAGCACCAGCTCAGTTAGCTTCCTGGGTCGACTGTCCACTGAGCGAAGAGGTCAGTACCGGGAGGGATAGCGATCAGGTTATTGACTTGAAAACCCGACCGCGGCCTGGACGGAGACCCGGTCGTTACCCGTTCCCAGTACTGACTGCGTAATCTTTGTTGACGTGGTATGTAGCGATGCGTCGTTTGTGACACGCGACAAACTAAGACCCTCCCGAAAAATCTGCCGACTAAAGTCGGAACTGCAAACAATTCTATTTGGCTGGCGTAAAGATTGAGGGAGTATCGTAAGTAACGCCCACGGTGAGACCGGACCGCGGGCTGAGCCTGGTCAACCCTTTAATGCCGGCGAAGTCAAAGCGCAGGCCGGATGCCCGAACCTGCATTCCGAGGCGCGCCTCGCTCAGTGATTCGGTTCCCAGTGGACCACTACCAGGCCGTGTGTTCGCGCGTCCATTGACTTCGCCTGCAAGGCTGAACTGTTTGTTTAGCCGCACGATTCCGGCGAAACCATAAGTCAAAACGTCGTTCTGGGTAAACAAGCCAGTCGGAGCGGTGAGAATTCCAATGCCCAGATTGGCGAAAGTATTCACCCGAGCGTTCTGCCCGAACTTCTTGCCCAGGAGCACCTGTCCGTAAGCGTTCGTTTGATTCAAACCGAGACCGCGGGCCTGATTTGAATTCGGCAATTGCACGCCGAAGCGAAAACCAACCGAGGGCAAATTTGCCGTCTCGTTGCGGAGCTTGATCTTGGTCCACAGAGTAAAGTCACCGATGTCGTTGGTTGAATTGGCTCCGGCCGCAACGTTAAGGGGAATGGCGCTCGGTCCACGGGAATTAATGCTCAAGAAATTTTGCGCCACGCCTTCGATTTGCACTTCCACATTCGGAGCCAAACCGATGCTGATGCCAATCACGCCGGCCCGCGTCAAATCGCCGGTCAGCCCGGAGACTGGATACTTCGCCCGCTGGACAAAATCAATTCCCGCCTCGATCCGCAGCGATCCGGGAGCGATAATATCTACATCCTCAGTGAGCAGCGGGCGCTGCTGGCCAAAAGAGCACACGGCAAAACTTAGCGCAAACGCCACAGCGCCGATGCTGACAGCAATTGATTTGATCCGGCGATTCACCCTGATAAGACTTTGCAATCCTCTTCTAATTCACGCGGATTGTAATGCCCACGGACGTGGAACGTCAACGACAATAAGATTGCGCAGGCGCGCGCGTCTCCCTGCCATTCGTGGTCGTCTCTGAATAAACAGCACCACGAACTTATGGTCAACCGACGTTTAGCGGAGTAGAATCTCGCGGTTATCCACGCAACGTTAGCGCGGCTCTTGCGAACTTCACTGAGTGTGACCAGCAGTTTGAAGGATGCGGAGAGCGAATATGAATGCCCCCAGAAATCATCCCCGAGGTTCTCGAACAACTTCGCGCTGGCGAGCCGGAGGATGCGTGGACTCACTTCCTGCAGGAATACTCCAGCCTTATATTCCAGGTCGTCCACCATTTCGAGCATAACAGCGATCACGCGGCCGACTGTTTTCAGTTCGTTTGCGAGCGGCTTAGCGAAAAGAGCTTTCGGCGGTTGGGGCAATTCAAGGTGGACGGACCTGCGAAGTTTTCCACGTGGCTCCGCGCCGTTGTGCGTAATCTATGCCTGGATTGGCATCGCAAAGAGTTCGGCCGGCCCAGACTCTTCAGGTCCATCTCACGTCTCTCGGCCTTTGATCAGGAGGTCTTCCGTCGGGTCTACGAACGCGGGATGCCGATCGACGAAGCCTTTCTTCAACTCGCGCCTGGCTTTCCCGATTTCACGGCGAATCAACTTGAAGAGAGTGTGCGGCGAATTGATAAGGAGTTGACCACAAAGCAGCGGTGGCTCCTGGGCGTTCGATCCAAACAGAAATCAACAACGACTCTCGATCAACCAAATCGCGTTTCGCTTGCGATTCCCGATACCCGGCCAAGTCCTGAGGACCAGGCACTTCTCGAGGAAAAGCGGGCGGCATTAGGAAGGGCGCTCAGGCTCCTATCAAAGAGAGAACGCCTCATAGTGCGGCTCCGGTTTGAGCAGGAGTTAACGCTCGATCAGATCGCCAGCCTGCTCGATCTGGGAAATGCTCAACGTGCAGACCGTCAAATCAAAGATATTCTGGCATGCTTGCGCGAAGCGTTGGGATGATGCTGATCCGACCTGGACGGAAAAGGTGCATGAGTGTCCGTGAAAAGTAATGACAGAAAAATCCGGCAGGATGAAGATGGACGAACGAGATCTTATAGAACTGTTGCACGGCCGAAAAAACCGGAGGTTTAGGCGTGGCTGGCGCTGTCCAGATGAAACGCTGCTCACTGCGTACGTCGATCGCCGGCTCGATATGAAGGCCCGCGAGTCCTTTGAAGCGCATCTTGCTGACTGTGATTCTTGCCTTAGCCAGGTTTCGTTTTTGGCGCACTCGATCACCTGGGCGGAGCCAGTTGAAGTTCCCCCTCAACTCCTCGCGAGGGCGAGGTCTCTGGTTTCGGACAATCGCAGGACGCCGCTGTTTTCGGGCTGGCATTGGGCAGGAGTCGCAGCGGCAGCGTGTGTGTTAATAGCTTTCGCAACTGTTCTTACTCTCCGGCTGCGCCGATCCGAAACACCGCGATCTACGGTCGGATCACAGGTCGCCCAACATGAGCCTGGGCAGTTCTCTGCCCCAGTCTTGCCGGTGACTCCTGCACCGAGAAATCCTGATGTTGTTGCGTCAGCCAACTCGGCTCCTTCGGCCGCCCGGCCTGCTTTACCCAGAACTGAACCTTCGGCGCCTGCAGTTCGCAACGCCGAATCGGATAATCGAGTGCCGAAGCTCACTCTGCCGCGTGAGGGCTCAGTCCTGAAGCGGCAAAACCTGGAGTTTCGCTGGCAAACAGTTGCGGACGCTATCTTCTATGAAGTTTCGATCGTGACCGCCGCCGGTGATCCTGTGATCGTGCGCCAAACGGACCGGACGCGGCTGGACCTCTCTCCTGAGGTTCAATTGATATCCGGCGCGAAATACTTTGTCTCGGTCCGCGCCCATTTGCGCGAGGGCCAGACGGCAAGATCCAGTGTCGTTAGCTTCCGGGTTTCAGACTAATCAGACTGTGGCCCAGAGCAGTTCATGCGAAGTGTGCCTTTCAACTTAATCCTGTGTCTTAGCTGCTGGCTGTCGGTGTCGCAGACGAGGCTGTGTGCCCAGGCTCCGCTAACGGGCCCTTCACCTGTCGCAAGTGTTAGCGCCACATCATCACCTCGAGCGAATGACGCGCTCGTCCGGGCACGCGAACTCTATTCCACCGAAGGCGCGCGCTCTGCCTTACCAGAATTCGAGAAGGCGCTGGCTCTCTTCCGGAAAGAAGGCGACCGAAAGGGGGAAGCGATTACGATTGGCCTAATCGGAAACTGCTACAAACGCCTGGGTGAACACGAAAAGGCACTGGAGTTTCTGCAGAAGGCGCTCGTAATGAAACGGCAACTCGGTGATCGTCTCGAGGAAGGCAAAACGCTTAACAATATCGGTCTGTTTTACTGGGAGACGAGCCAGTACTCGAAGGCACTCGAGCCGTTGAATGGCGCAATAGCAATCGCCGGCGAAGTCACTAACCGCTCCCTGGAGGCCAGCGCACGCAATAACCTCGGCTTGGTTTATGACGAGATCGGGAATTACCGCCGATCTCTGGCCGAGTATGAACGTGCGCTAGAGATCTATCGCGATTTGCCAGATTCCGAACAAGGCGTGAGCAACACCATCGGTAATCTCGGTGGTCGGCACCTGCTGCTTGGCGACTACGGCATAGCGCTACGCTTTTACGAGCAATCGCTCGCAATTGACGAGCGTCTGAAATACAAAATAGGAATCAGCCAGGATCTGGAAAACATCGGCCTCTGTTATATCGGACTGGGACGGACGTCCGAAGCTATACAGACTTTAGATCGCGCAATCAAACTTGCTACTGAGGCTGGATTGAAGAAGGAAACCGCGGACTCACAAAAAGCAAAAGGGAGCGCGCTGGTAGAATTAGGAAAGTACACTGAGGCGCTGGATCAATATCATCAGGCGTTGCAAGCCTACGAACAGGGTGGGCTCAAGCAGGAATTGATCGAAGGCCTGGGCGATTTGGGAAACCTCGAGATTCGACTCGGCGACGCTGCTGCGGCCGAGAAAGAGTTTCACCGTGCTCTCGATCTCTCGCGGGCAATCAATCATCCGCGGGGAGTTATCTACAGTCTGATTGCCCTGGGGGATCTTGAATGGCGTCGTAAACGATTCAACGAAGCCGTTGCGCTTTACCAGGAGGCGCTGGCAAGAGCTACAGAAACGAACGATCTCGCGGCGAAAGGCTTGGCACACCTTCAATTGGCGCTGGCCTGCCGCGATCTGAAACGCTTTGAAGAGGCCGCGGCAGAGACAAAGGCAGCCCTTGAAATTGCGCGCGCAACCCAGGCACGCCCGCTCGAGGCTGAAGCACTCTACGTTCGAGGTGAAATATCGCGGCTCCTCGGCCGGCACGACGAGGCGCTGAAACATTTTGCCGCCGGCGAAGCAATCGTTACCCAGACCGCGAATCCGGAGCTCGGTTGGCGTTTGGCCTTTGCGCGAGGCCAGGCGCTCGAAAGTCTCAGGCGAAATGAAGAAGCCGTTTCCGCTTATCAAAGTGCTGTAAAGACAATTGAACAAGTTCGCAGCGAGCTGCGCGAGGAGCGTTTTCGGGCCGGCTACATTGAAGATAAATACCAGGTTTATGTAGCTCTGGTGCAACTGCTACTTAAGCTGGGAAAGCCCGACGAAGCCTTTGTCCTCTCAGAAAAGTTGCGGGCGCGCAGTTATTTGGATTTGCTCAATCGCGGTCGGCCGCCTGTTTGGGACGAAGCTCAACGGCAGAAAGAGACCGCGCTGCGTAATCGAATTCGCGAACTGCAGCGTAAATTAGAAGCAGAGGCTGCCAGGCCGTCCCCAGAGCGGCGCGGCGAGGCGCTGGATCTGTTTTCGAAAGAGCTGGCCGATGCTGAGCGGAGCTATGGGAACTTTCTCGACGATCTACTCAGCACGGATCCTAACTATGCCTCGGTGCGGGCCCTCAAAGTTCCAAGCGTCGACGAGGTCAGGCATCAGCTTCCCGCCGGCTCTGCGCTGGTAGAGTATGTGCTGGCTGAAGACAGCCTGGAGATTTTTGTGCTCACTGCGGGTGAGCTGCGGGCTAAGTCAATCCCTGTCCGTGCCTTGGATCTGCAGGGCAAAGTTGAGTTCCTGCGCGATGTCCTCCTCAGAAAACAGACGAACGAATGGAAGCCTCCCGCGGAAAGTCTTTATCAAACACTGATCGCGCCTATTGAAGATGCCGGCTGGCTGCGTGGTATCGATCGAATTTACATTGTGCCGCATGCGATCTTGCACTATCTTCCGTTCGCTGTGCTGACCAAAAGTAACGGCAGCAAGAGCCGCTTTCTGGTCGACGATTATGTTCTCGCGTACTTGCCCGCGGCGGCGGCGCTCGTGTATGGAGGCCCGGCAATTAGTTCAAGCAGTTCAGTTCTCGCGATGGCGCCATCCAGCACGCGCCTCCGATACTCGCAACAGGAATCTGAAAATGTTTCGACATTTTTCCCCAATCAGCACATGTTGTTGCTGGGCAGTCGCGCGACCGAAAGCTCATTCAAGCGTCTGGCGCGTCATTACGACGTTATACATCTGGCCACTCATGGCTATTTCAACAAGCTCAATCCCCTGCTTTCCGGAGTTGCGCTTGAGCCCGATGCCGACAACGATGGACGTTTGGATGTACATGAAATTCTCGAGCTCCGGCTGAATGCAAAACTGGTAACGCTGAGCGCCTGCGACACCGCTCTCGGCAGTGGATACTTTGCCGAAGTTCCCGCCGGAGATGATCTCGTGGGCCTGACTCGTGCATTTCTTTTTGCCGGCAGTCCTACAGTTCTCGCCAGCCTCTGGGAGGTCAACGATCTTTCAGCCGTGCGCTTTATGCATGGTTTTTATCGCCAACTGGCTCAAACAGATAAAGCCGGTGCGCTGGCTAAGGCCCAGCGGGACATGCGACTACGTGGTGGGGCCTATCAACATCCCTACTATTGGGGCACTTTTGTCCTGGTCGGGAAAATGAAATGAAGTAACAGCAATTGCGGAAAGCCAGAACTCGTGTCCGTGTAAAGCGACATAGTCTCAGTTTCACCCCACGCAACGCCGTGGCCTGATGGAGGAAAAATGAAGCCCAGACACAGAACCGTCCCTACTCTAATCCTGCTGAGTTTCGGCTTTCTCCTTCTTAATGTGACAGGCGCGCTGCCATCGGCTCAGGCGCAACAGGTCCAGGTCACGGCCGCCGATCCCACGTCGACTGTGCAAGGCACGATCAACCTTAACGTTAAGGTCACCGGCAAGGGCTTCAAGAACGGCGCCAAAGCCAAGTGGTTCGTTACGGGAACGACCGACCCGGGTGGCGTGACGGTCAACTCCACAAGCTTTGTCAATTCCGGCGAACTGGTGGCCAACATCACAGTGGCCGATACCGCCTCAATAGCTAATTTCGATATTCAGGTGCTGAACTCCGACGGACGCGGCGGCAAAGGAACTGAGCTATTCGCGGTTACGGCGAAGGGGCAGCCGGCCTCGTGCGGCGCAACCTGAATTTCTCTTCCCGCTTCATGACTTACAAGTTTCCCGGCGGGTCTATTTTGGGCTCCTCAGTGAACTTCACAAGTTTCAATACGGACCGCGTGGGTAATGTGCCAATCACTGATGGGGGATCGGTCTTTGTAAACTGGTGTAATACTGCGCCAGACAATTACGGCGGTTGCGGAATCGATGCGAACGGTTACTTCGTGAGAAGGAGTTACGGTTCCAGCCTGGACATCAACGGTACTAACACCTACGGCCTGCGTTTCAATTACTCTCCCATGGACAATATTAATCCTGTCGCAGCCGGAACTGCTTACGTCAAAATTTACCACTCGGATGCCAATACCTGGACGATGATCCCCGATCAGGTACCACCACCTTCCGGAGTTGCAGATCCCAACGCGACCTCAGGAGAGTGGTCGGTGCTGCTCGATCGCACCAACAACCCGCCGACGGTGGCGGGTTATCAGAAGACGCCGTTCAAGATCGTGGTGAAGAAGTTGTAGTCGGCTCAAAGTTTTGTATTCGTGCTGGCCGGGGAAAAGGCAAATGAATTCCAAGCTCATGGAGAATGGAAATGGTATCGAGAAGGGGGCGGCAGAGCTAATAATGACTGACAAGAAACCCACTGACCCTTCTCTCCATCCTGCGTGGCTGGCATTTATTCGCTATTGCCGCGGACTGCGGCACGGCGAAATTGAGCGATTGAAGATTCAGGACGGCCTGCCCGTCCTGGCTGAAGTTACCAGGGAGAAGATCAAGTTCAATTCTTAACGGGCTCGTATATCGAGCTTATGTTCTAGCGATTTCTTTGGCAGTTTTACTGGTTGACCGAAACACTCGGAGGCCGTTGTTCCCGGACAGATCGTCCAGGGATGGCGGCCTCTTTTTTTTAAGAAACGAAGGAGAGTCCAAAAAATGAAAAGAAGCCTCATGCAGATCGCCTCTATCACATTGATCGTCGTCCTGGCGGCCGCAATCCTGGAAGGGCCAGCGAGGGCGGCAAAGCCGCCGTCAGATACGGCCGTCACATCAACGATTGACGGTCTCGGCGTTAACACCTTACCGACTCTGCGCATTCAAAGCGACCAGGCCGGTTCGTACCGGAATTCCAGTTCACTGCAATCCATCCTGCAGGCTGCGGTCGGTGACTGGGTGTTAGACACGCTCAACTTCAATTCCTCGCCCCAACGAAAGGTGCTGGTCGACCTGCGCGACCCCGTACCCGGCAGCGGCCCAAACGGCGGAGCGCCGACTGCGCCTTTCACCTACCTACTGGTGAGAGCCAGATTCATCGAGCAATGCAGCGTCTATGGAACCGACATGAGAACGATTCCGGGCGGCTCGACGGTCTATTGCCCGCTCGTCATTGCCTTTGACGACGCCGGCGGAGTCCGCTATCGACTCACCATGCGCGCCGATAACTTTCCGGAAGTTAATTTGACTCAGGTCACCTGCGTCGCCACAGACGCAAACTTAAAATGCAATCAATGGAGGATCGAACCCAGCGCGACTCAACTCAACGGCGAAATAAAGAATGTGGCCAAGCTGCTCAAGGTAGCGACCAGACCCAATCAGGCAGATCAGGACATGGGAGATTTCTACATGTCGTTTGTGATCCATGTTACGAACCCGTAAGCAGCTACCTGGCGATTTCGCGGCTTTCAATTCTATGGCGTATGAAAATGGAGATCCCCCAATGTTTCACAGACTTAATCAGCATATCGTGATCAACAAACAATCGTACCAGCTAATCCTTTTCGTCTTGTTAATGGTCTTATTGAGCCGAACTGGCTCTGCCCAGTCTTCTGGTACCTGCACCCAGACTGTTTTTGTAAGCCCAATCTCGTTATATGGAGGCATGGCAGCAGGCCTCGCTGTGGATGCAGAAGATAACCTGTACATCGCAGAAAACGTGAACAATTGGGGTATCACGCCTCAAGGACCGCTCGTCTCGAAAGTCAGTCCTCAGGGAGTAAAAAGCATTTTCGTTCCTCAAGGCATTCTGGGAGATGTTACCGCCTTAGCTTTTGATTTCGGAGGTAACTTATATGTGGCTGACGGTAACGGTCTGGGTGCCGAACAGCCACCCGCGAACAACATTGTATGGAAGGTCGACCGACAAGGTAACACAACGGCCTACATCTCAGGTATCAATAATCCAACTGGTCTCGCCTTTGATTCAGCTCACAATCTTTACGTGGCGTCACATGCGGACGACGCTGTTTACAAATATTCTGCAAACGGGGCATTTCTCGGAGTAGCCGCGAGTGGGCTGGGTGGTCCTTTTGGTATAGCTATCAACTCTGCTGGAAACCTTTTCGTTGCGTCGGGCTCTGGTTTGGTTTTTAAGATAACCCCGACTGGAGAACAGTCAATCTTTGTGGACGGGTCGGAAATATCAGACACTTATTCTCTTGTTTTCGACAGCGCTGGGAATCTTTATGCCTCATATTACAATGGCCTAAAAATCCTTCGCATTGCCCCTAATGGATCATTTGTTATTTTTCCCGGGGGTTGCAGTGACGACGATGCGGCGAATGGTTTAGCGATTGACCAGCACGGAGTCCTTTATGCCGCCGTAAACGGAGGGCGCACCACAGATTATCCCGCCGTTGTAAAACTATTTGGAATCGTGCCCGAGCAGTTCCGCATCTGTCCGCTGTATGACCAGACGAGGTCCGTTAAGGCGGGGGCAACTTTCCCTATTAAACTAGAACTCTGCGACGGGAATGGTAACAATTTATCGTCGCCCTCCATAATTGTACACACGACCGCCATTACGAAGCTTTCGAGTTTTTCGGGAACCCCAGAGTCGCCCGGAAACGCGAACCCGGATAGCAACTTTCGCTTTGATTCATCACTGGTCGCTGGGGGCGGCTATATTTTTAATCTGACTACGGCAGGTCTCACGTCTGGAACTTACTCATTGCAGTTCACCATTATGGGGGATCCTGGTACGCACTCTGTGAACTTTGGAGTGAAGTAACAAGATTCCGGCCGGCCGGTTGGTGAAATGATTTACTCGAAATAATTATTATGAATGAGAGCACAGATGCTGGTTCAGGGCCGCCGATCCTGAGCGGACGGGTGGCAATCCTACTTACCGCTAGTGACGAAGCCCTGAGTACGTCAAATGGGCCTTGGCCAGAACTCAATGGCTCATCTGGAGCTTGCACGCTTCGCACTTCTACTGCCCAGCGTGACACAGCTTGATGGCGAAAGAAAGAATGTAGCCAAGCTGCTCAAGGTAGCGACAAGACCCCACCAAGCCGACCAGGACATGGGCGATTTTTATCTATCCTTCACAATACACTTGATGAACCCTTAGAAAGGTTTCAGCGGCAAGCCTTCACTTCCTGGTCTCTTTTCAAGGGGCGAAGTGGAATACATTGAAAATCCCTGCTGAGCGGGGCACTAGCCCGACCGTCAGGGAGGGCACCGTCGCAATTCGGGCAGGAGCCCTCCCTGACGGTCGGGCTAGTGTCTCGCTTAGCAACACGACCTTAGACACTACCGGAAGTTTGAGTTGGGTCGGATTTGGACATTTGCCGAAATCGCGTTATGCGTGCTATCCAGACCGAGTGTAGTCCGCATGGCGGAGCCATTAAATTCTCGCGAAATTCTCGCGCAGAGGCTAGTCTTGTATCATCGCTAATCACGACCTGCGGGCGGCGTTCACTTTTGCGTTCCATTTCTGAACGTTAACGCCTTTCACCAGCAACCAAACGGTCATTATCAGTCCGCCCGGAAACATCAGCATCAGCAGCACGTCTGACGCGTAAGCGGGCGCGAGGATCAGCAGAAAGTTTCTGACGACAAATCCAATGCCTCCGATTGCCATCAGCACAGCGAGGAACCTGGGAAGATAACTTGAACGAAAGATCAGATACGAACGGACTATCCAGCCCATGCCGTAGTATGCGGTGAATATCATGCCCGCGTATCCATAGAACTTCAGCGACAGCAGTACGAGCGAGTTGACCTGATCCGGCGTGAAGGTGTTGAGGTACGCGCGTCCAAGGATTAGCTGTGGCGCAAAATAAAAGAGTTCGGCAAAGGCGAAAGTAGCCGTGGCCATTAGTCCGAAGAACGCGGCCAGCAATGACAGTTGTTTGTTTACTGGTTTGAGCAGAACGTACAGGATCAGCGCGAGCGCCGTATCGCACAGAGACTCGATCAGGAAGCTGGCGAAGCCGAGCCGGTAAAGAAAGTCGAAATTCCTGAGGTTGGCTGCCGTGGCCGTCGCATCAGCGGACACAATTAGCTTTGATGGAACGTAGGCTTCACCAAATCCGCCCGCAATCAACGAAAGCAGGAACAGGACTCCCGCAATTCTTGCGTACCGCTGTACATTCATGTCTTATTCTCCACTCCAGATTTTCGTGATTGCTCGAACTCGGCGCTTCATCCGCTTACCCTCTAAGACGATTAAGCTAGAGAAATGTTTCAGAGTAAGTCCGCGGAGCGGACGCCATCTTAAAGCCTGGTCCAAGCCTACGGAGCAGGCGATAGCATAAAGCCTGGGGCGCAAGCCCCACGATCAGAGCCCCAATTAACATTGAGGCCCGCGGAGCGGGCGACAACCTCCTTGCAAAAAACATTACGTGACACGCGTGCTAGGCTGAGCACAGGTCCGACTCCTACACGAATCTGCTCTATCACATAGTTTTCTCCACGAAGGATCGGCGTCCGCTCATTACGTCCGACTATGAAGTGCGTCTATATGATTACCTCGGCGGAACGATCCGCAAGGTGGGCGGCATTTCTCTGGAACTGAATGGCACCTAAGATCACGTTCACTTGTTGGCTAAGCTTCGGCCGGATTGTGCTCCGTCTGACGTTTTACGAGATCTGAAGGCAAACGCGACCGGATGGATGCATGACGTCTTTCCGTCATTAAAGCACTTTTCGTGGCAGCGTGGTTACGGCGCGTTTACGGTAAGTCAATCGAATGTTCAAGCAGTACGGCAGTACATTGCTCGCCAAAAGGAACATCACCAAAGAATTTCCTTTCGCGACAAGTTCATTCAATTCTTGCAAGAGAATGGAATCGAATACGACGAGCGATTCATTTGAATGCGGGCCAGCCTACGAGCAGTCGAAAGCATAGAGGTTAGTGCGCGGAGCGCACGCCAGCATAAAGCCTGGGGTGTAAGCACCAGGATCAGAGTCCCAATAACAATCGAGCCCGCGAAGCGGGCAATAGCGGTTGTGATTTCAAAACGTGAATCGCCATGGTTAGGCTACCGCCCGCTCCGCGGGCTTTGATTAACTTCATCTATGCGTTCCTGGGGTTCGCTTCGCTACACCCCAGGCTTTATGCTGACACCCGCTCCGGCGGGTTAGGAACATGTGATTCCGGTGGGCCAACTCGATCCTCCGCACGAGGTCACCCGCCGGATTGATCCCGACTTTCAAAAGTTCGACCGTGCTTTAAAGAAGCGGGTGCGTCCGGTACTGGTGTGCCTCGGAACGTCTGGCCCTTCCGGGATTTCACCGCTGAGGAGTTCCTTGGGAAGATGAACCTCGCGTGGACTCATTCGCCGCCCTGTGTTCACGCCTATAGCGCGCCGGAGGCGAATCGAACTCGCGCTTGAACGCGCGGTTGAAAGCCGACTCGGACTCATATCCGACGTCAGCGGCGATCTCTGCGACGCCGCGAGAGGTCGAAGCCAGAGCACGCGCGGCCAGTTGCAGCCGCCAACGAATCAGATAGGTCATCGGCGGTTCGGAAAGATAACGGGTGAACCGTTCGACCAGGGTCGAGCGGGAGAGGCCGACCTCCCTCGCGAGTTCGGCGATGGTCCAGGGATGTTGGGTCCGGGAATGAAGTAGCATCAAACTTTTTCCGACGATGGGATCGCGCGCGCCGGCTAACCACCCAATCTCTTGTTGCGGCAACCCGGCCAGATAACGCCGCAGCGTGTCGACGAAAAGCGCTTCCGACAACTTCGCCAGTACCGCTTGGCTTCCGGCATGGCCCGACGCGGCTTCGTCGACCAGATGCAGCACAGAGTTTTCCAGCCAATGGCCAGAGCGGTCCGCGCGCAAATTGACTTTGAATGCCGCGGGGAGGCTGAGCAGAATCGGCCGGCACAAGAGTGGATCGCAGGACATGAATCCGCATACGAACCGCGTGACCTTGCCACCACCTCCGGCTCGCATCGTGCTTATATCGCGCGCCTGCAGCTTTGCATTCATTGACTCTGACAGCTTATCCGCGACACCTTCAGCGCTACACATTTCATGAGCATGTCCGTGAGGCAGAACGACGACGTCGCCTGGCTCCAGACGGATGGGTAACTCGTTTTCGATTCGGACCAGCCCCGAACCCTCAATCAGGAAGTGATAGATCAACAGGTGTGGTGCGCCGGGGGCGAGCGTCGGGGCTAGCTCTTGAGCAGGCGGCGCGTTGAAGCACCACGGCGCCGAGAATTCTGCGTTGAAGAACATCGCGCCCTTCAACACAATCCCTCCCAGGATTTCCGAGAATGCATCCATGTCAAGTTCGGACTTCCGGCAACAGCCTTCGTACTCGCGGCAAAACTATCCGTGCCCGCTGGACGCCGAATCAATTTCTTCGGACGCCTGGGCATGGTCAACGCACCAGGTCCGGCGGATGATTCTAGTCACAACGGGCGAGACCCGCAACATTCGGAACAAATAACACTGGAGGCACCCACCATGACATCTGCATATAGCTATCAGGAAACTTTGCAAACTTCGGAGAAATCCAACTGGCGAGTCGAGGACATTATCGGCGGAGACAAGCGCCTGGACTTCACGCGGCCATTTCTGCCCGAATCGCTGGCCCGCCTGGACTCGATAGACTTTCTGACGAGCGAGGAAAAGATCCTTCTCAACCAGATTCGGGGTTACGGCTATCTCTATACATTCGGCCTGGTCGAGGAATTCATTTTGCCATTCGTACTCGACCATGTACGCGCGCACCTGAATGTCGACGACTACCGCACCAGAGCGCTCCTGCATTTTGCAGGTGAAGAAGCCAAACACATCCAACTGTTCAAAGCGTTCGCGGCAGAGTTCAAGCAAGGCTTCGTGACGTATTGCGAAACCATCGGTCCGCCCGAAGAGATTAGTCGCGCCGTTCTGTCCCATCGCCCGCTGGGCGTGGCCCTGTTCATCCTGCAGCTCGAGTGGATGACGCAAATGCACTACCTGGACAGCGTCCGTGACGACAGTGATCTGGATTCGCAGTTCAAAAGCCTGCTCCGGCATCACTGGATGGAGGAGGCGCAACATGCAAAGCTGGACACCCTGATGGTCCAGGCGCTCTCTGACGGTTGCAGTCCGGCTGAGATCGAAAAAGGCTTCGACGATTACGCCGCCATTGGCGCCCTTATCGACGGCGGACTTCAGCAACAGGTCGAATTCGATCTGCAGTCGTTCCAGCGTGCCGCCGGACGCGCACTGAACCCGGCAGAACAAGAACGATTCAGCTCAATTCAGTTACAGGCGCTGCGCTGGACCTATCTCGGATCAGGAATGACGCAGCCGAACTTTCTGGCGACGGTCGGCGAGCTGTATCCCGCCGCTCGAACCCGAATTGAGAAGATGGCAGAAGCATTCAGCTGATCAGTAAGAGGATTTATTAGTCCGCAAAAGCGGACGGATGATTGTAGCCCGGCAGCAGTTTACTGCTGCGAGATGAGCGAGCGGATTTGTAGTCCGTGAAGCGGACGCCAGCCTGATCGAAGCCTGCGGAGCAGGTGATAGCATAAAGCCTGGGGCGTAAGCCCCAGGTACCAAGCCAGAAATGATCATTGAGCCTGCGGAGCGGGCGATAGCGGTACAGAACCCGAGCGGTAGCGAGGGATCCAACCCGCAACGTGAGCCAATAGATCGATCGACGTCGCCGGCGCTTCGGCTGTCGCCCGCTCCGCGGGCTTTGAGTATTTTCACTGACGCGCACCTGGGGTTCCGCTTCGTTCCACCCCAGGCTTTATGCTGACACCCCGCTCCGCGGGTTAGGAACATGTGATTCCAGTGGGCCGACTCGATCCTCCGCGCGAGCTCACCCGCGGGCATTGATCCCGATTTTCAAAAGTTCGACCGCGCTTTAATCTGCGTGAAACAGCGGGGACAACGCGGGCCGCTACGGCATGAAGTCGGTACTGGGAGCGGTAGCGACCGGGTCGTTCCCTGCAACTCAAGCGATGTCCGCGTCAAAACCCGGTCGCTACCGCTCCTGGTAACTTCATCGCGATCACAGACACAGGTGCGTCCGGTACTGGTGTCCGTCGGAACGTTTGCCCTTCCGGGATTTCTCCGCTGAGGAGTTCCTTTGCCGCACGTTGACGATCGGCGCCGGCGGCGGGTTTTCAGGGCAGCAGTCTCACCCTCGGCCAGATGGCTGATGCGTGCGTTTATGTTGGCGGGGACGCCGACGTCGATTCGAAAGCGAAGCCCAACTCCATAGCGGACACGCCGGGACGATAAACGATCGGCGTTAGGCTTCCGACTTTTGCGATTCTCACTAATCGGAACGGGTAGCTTTTAGATGTCAGCCGAGAGACGCACGAATCGCAGGCCTGAAACCGGCTCGGCATACAACTGGAATAGGGTAAGAAACCAACGGCGAGAGGTAGACCGGCACGATAATTGCCCGACACCTTCGACAATAAATCCCTTTTCATTTCGCATTCGTCTATAATCCGATGCGACCGCGTTCGCACGTCGAGAACAATAGATGAGTCAACGCCTCTCTCTAACTACCACACCGGAGCGTTCGCATCTCATGGCCGGTGTCAGACAAACTGGCACAGCGAACGAGCTGTCGGTTCAAAAGATCCTTCGCTCACTCGGACACCGTTTTACCGTCAAGGCAACGGATTTACCCGGAACGCCGGACATCGTCAATCGCAGTCACCAATGGGCCATCTTTGTGCATGGCTGTTTCTGGCACGCGCATAATTGTCATCTCTGGAGACTTCCCAAAGGCAACCGAAGCTTTTGGAAAAAGAAATTCGCTGCAAACAAGAAACGGGACAAGACCAAGTTGAAGGAACTACGTCGTAAGGGATATTCAGTACTTACTGTGTGGCAATGCGAACTGAAGAACGAAATCAAGGTAAGACGCAAGCTTCAAAGCTTCCTTAACGCGACTAATGATGGACACGCAGTTTCGGTCGCTGAGCCCAACCCGAAACCTCATCCCGTCACGCTCTCGTTTCGACTCGACGAAAAAACCAACCGCGTATCCCGCACGGCCACAGCTCCTGACGGAACGAGCTTCACGACCAGATTCGACTTACCTGCGAACATTTCTACGAAACAAGATTCCCGCTCGATGTACGATCAAGTATTTCTGCGAAGTAAAAAACATGCTTGGCATTCGCCGCTGCGCGGCTCAGTTCGAACTGTGGACTTGTTTTCAGGTTGCGGCGGAATGTCACTTGGCACGCGCGAAGCCTGCATTGCGCTGGGAAAACAATTCAAGTCAGTCCTGGCCATAGATGAAGATCCGACCAGCCTCGAGGTTTACAACCGAAACTTTAATCCAACGCTGCCGATCAATGAAGACATTTGGTCGGTCCTGTCAGGTGAGACTGGCGCACGCTTACAGAAAGAAGAAAAAGCACTGCTCAAGAAAATCGGGGCCGTGGACATTTGTTTGGCGGGTCCGCCATGTCAGGGTCACTCCGATCTCAATAACCATACGCGCCGAAAGGACAAACGTAATCATCTTTATGAGAGAGTGGCTCGTTTTGCGGAGATCGCTGAGCCAAGCCACCTAATAATCGAGAACGTGCCTAATGTCGTTAACGCAAAAGAACGGGCGCTCGACAACACAATCGCGCGACTCGAGAAGCTTGGTTACAAAGTTGATACCAACGTCGTACATCTGGCTGACTTAGGTGTGCCGCAACGTCGGAAGCGAGATGTGTTGATTGCATCCAGCACGCGTCTATCGATCGCAAATATAGTCACCCGACATAAGGTCCCGGCCGAGCGAACGGTTCGCTGGGCGATAGCTGACTTAGCGCGCAAAGCTCCTCAAGGTTTGCTTGATATTCCGTCCGTCCTTCATCGGGACAACATCAAGCGCGTCAACTTTCTGATGAAGCACGGCGAGTATGATCTACCGAATCGCCTGCGACCGGTTTGTCATCAAGACGATCACTCATATGTGTCGATGTACGGTCGCCTGAGATACGACGAACCCGCGCAGACAATCACCAGTGGATTTGGATCACCAGGCCAAGGTCGATACATTCACCCGACACGTTGCCGCACTCTAACTCCTCATGAAGCCGCGCGACTTCAATTTTTTCCGGATTCGTTCGACTTTTCTTCGGTGAAGTTGCGGACAGCGTTGGCGAATATGATAGGAAACGCTGTACCGATGCTTCTCTCTTTTGTTCTCGCTCTGGCGATCCTGGCGTTATAACGCCCCCAGCGCGAATAGGTAAGGCGGAAGGGTCGGACTATTTAGTTTTACCGAGGATTTCTTTCACTCTTCCTCTGATGTTCTCGCGAACGCTCGTCAGCTTCTTTTTTGCAGGATCCGTCAGGAGAGCCGTATGTGCAACTGCATCTCTGATTGGCTTGTATTCTTTGGCATCGCGTGGAAGAGCAGCCTCCTTCAATAGATCCTTCTTCTCCACTAAGTTGGCGAGCTCCTCCATCGACAAGTAACTTGAATCGCTCGGTCTCCTCCGGATTTCGATACTGATATTTCCTTTGCCTTTACTCTCTCTTTCGACCTTCTTCCAGTGATCAATCTGTTTTTTGGCTTCTGGCGACAGCGGCAGCCGCTTATGTTTGATATAGCGCCTTATGAGGTTCTCCGAAACGAAGCAGTCTGCGTAAGACTCAAAGTTGAAAGCTGCATCGTCGGAAAGTTCGTCGACCCAGCCGGCAACTTTGTCTTTGTTGGCAGACTTCTTCGAGAGGCCAAATTCTTTCGACACCGCGCCATACAAACCGCGTGATGCCCTCTGTTTTTTCGACAGCCTTGGATTGTCTGGATCGCCTTCTTCCTTATGCTTAGTTCGAAACTTGTCCCAGTCGTCCATGATCTTCAAGAGCTTCTTTCGAAACTGAGCAAGGAATGACTCGTACTTCGGGTCATCAGCCACAATGCCTTCGCGACTGCTTGTAAACCTATCTTCCAAATCATCAAGTCCATCAAAATGGACTTGCCCGTAAAGGTAAGTTTCCGGGACTTGGGCGGTTGGTACGTGCTTCAAAATTCCCCTTTCACGTAAGCGTCCGTTAACAAACAGATCAATACCCGCGCGCTCTTCCGTGGACATGATCTTAAGGTCCCGGGGTTTTTCAACGGAAGCGATGAAACCTTTTATTCCGGGGATCTTGATGAATTGCGTCTCATGATCACTGGGGTTCTTGGCGAATCTCGATTGCAAGCCTTTCACGTAAGGATCTTTGGGGTCACCTATGATCCATAGGAACTGTGTTTTCGCCGCTAAATCCTCCAAGTGTTTGTACGTGATCTTTTTTCCATCCAAGAATATATTGAACGACGGATCAAGCAGTGAAAATCGGAAGTAAAGCGCAATAATCTTCGAAAGGAATTGAAAACTGGCCTTCACTCCTTCTTTGAGTCCTTCAAAGTAAATGATGGTGCCACGATTGTGGCCACGCGTGTATTTGGCGAAGGTTCCGGGCTTCCATTCGCCAAGTCTGTATTCCTGGGGTTTTAGATCCTCGGTGATGGCATCGTCGAGTGCTGAATTATCAATTGTTCCACCGATATAGCTGCCGCCTTTAACTTTCGAGATCACAGTGACCTTGTCCGCGCACGATAACAAAGCCAGTTTCCCAATGCCTTTCCTACCGATGAATGGTCTTCCTTCGTCTGACTGTGTCACTCCTCGTTTCCTTTTCGAATATCCGATCTTCAAAAACTTGTCCTGAAAATCCTCGGCAGTCATGCCTATCCCATCGTCCTTGATAAAGAAGCTGTTCTGGTCCCGTTGGACGAAAATCTCGACCTTCTTCGCATCGGCGTCCCAAGAATTCGAAATCGCTTCTCCTAGAACAGTCGCGAAGCTGCGGTAGAGGCTGCGGCCCAAATGATTCAAAACACTCAACGAGATCTCGAACGAAAACTGCGTGTCCGCCGTGCTGTCTTTGATATCCGCGCTATTTTTGGCCATGGGAGGTCCTATCGTTGGTCGAACCTTTCAGGTGATGGATTTTATACCTAGGCGTTACCCACGGCTAATTGAATTTCACGCCTGCGGCGTCCAGAACCACACTCACCCCCAATCACCTCAACAAAGCGCTGAGGTAAGGCCTGCGCTCTTGCGATTCTCAATCAGTAGAGCTGCCACCGTTACTCTCATCTCGGACGGAACAGATTTTCAATTTGCATTTTTTGAATTTACAGTCCGTAATGCTTATGACTCCATTACTTTCCCTTTTGCTCACCCGCCGCCCTTAACCTAGTGACGACTCCACCTCTCCCTGAACAGATCGAACTCCATTGCGACCGGATGTGGCGGCGCGACGAAGACCTCCGCGTTGAAAGCGCTGTTGACGCCGAACGTTTTATCGAAGAGGTGGGCTTTGCACATACGCTGACAGATGCCCGTCGCGCCGGTCCGTTGTTGGGTTAACGTCAAAGGAGAGGACGCAACCCCATCGGGGTTGCGTCACTCGAAATCATGATACCCAGAGTCGCCGCGCCGCGCGCGTCAACTCTGGGCTCTGAGGCGTGACCACTTCGCGGTCATATTTGTTTGATATCTCAAACGGTTGTTACCCTTGTGCGGGTTGCCGCAGCCCACGGGGACAGGTTCAGATCTTCACTCAATTCGCAACGCAATCTTACCCAAATGATGTTCAGTAAGCGCCTTGTGCGCCCGACTCGCTTCTTCCAGCCGAAACGTTCTGTCCACGTGGACTTCAAACGGACCAGAATCGATCAGGGTGTTGAGTCTGTCGATGAGGGCCGGAGTATTCTCTCCATCGTACGCTTCAATTGCGACACCATCCGGAGCAGTCGGCTCAGGCATCACGCCATGGGGATATGCTATCCGTCCTCCCTGGCGAATCGCTGACAAGGCTTCATTAGTTTCCGCGCCTCCCACTGTGACGAGTGCGGCATCGATTCCGTTGGGCGCGAATTCCTTCGCTGCCTTCAGAACATTACTCCCCCGTCCATCGACTGCGCTGTCAGCGCCCAGTTTTTTCGCAAGCTGTTCACCGTCGTCACCTGAAGCGATGGCGAACACATTGGCACCGAGACGCTTAGCGAGTTGTATTGCCAAGTGTCCGATACCGCCACTCGCGCCGATAACCATCAGTGACTCGCCAGATTTCAAACGCAGTACTTTTTCCAAACCCGTTAACGCGGTCAAACCATCCGTGGGCAACACAGCTGCTTGTTCAACTGACAAGTGACCAGGAATGAGCGAAGTATTATCGGCCCTAACCGCAGCATACTGAGCGTAGAACCCACCTTTAGGATTCCCGAGCTCTGCGGCGTAAACCCGGTCGCCATCTTTGAAGCGATCTACATCTTTGCCGACTGCTGTGATCGTGCCTGCTCCATCAGTACCAAGCACGTATGGAAATGTCGGTTTGCTCCCCATTATTTCGACAAACCGGCCTTCCCGTTCAAACGGATCCCACGCCCCTACGCCGGCAGCTGCGACCCGAATCAGAACCTCCTGGGCTTCGATTTCGGGGATGGGTAAGTCTTGTAGTTTTAATGCTTCGGGGCCGCCAAACTTATCGAGAGCTACGGCCTGCATTGTTTGCGCTTTTGCTTGTGATGTTTGTGCCATGATTTTACGTACACCTCTGTCTCTTAATCGTTCAAGGCATTTCGCCAATTCATACATCTTTCGGGATTACAAAATCAGATCAGCAAACGCAGTGCCTGTGGAGTAACAGAGGGCTCATCTTGTTCTTCATTTCCGATGCAACAAGTTTTCAATTTATAATCCACAATGCTATCACTCCGCCGCGCTTAATCCAATGACCACTCCGCTTCTCCCCGATTACATCGAACTTCATCGCGACCGCATGTGGCGGCGCGACGAAGACCTCCGCGTTGAATCAGCTATTGATGCCGAACGTTTCATCGAAGACGTGGGCTTTGCAAATACGCTGACAGATGCCCGTCGCGCGGGTCCATCGTTGTATATCGCGGTATGCGGCCGGCGTGATGTTAGTTTGCCCCGTAATGTCCAGAAGGACGAAGAGACCGGTCTCACCTGGCACCTTAAGGACGAAGTCATGCGGCGCGGCCGTGTTTACTACGCGAAGCTCGCTGGCGGTCGCTCGATGTTTGTCGCGCCGCGTTTGATAAGCCATCTTGCCGCGGTGTGGATGCCACGGCGGAAAGACGAGTCCGAAGCTTTGTCAGACGCAGCCCGGCGTGTTCTCAAAGTGCTGCGGCGCGAACATGAACTGGCCACGGGCGACCTGCGCGCGGAAAGCGGAATCACCGAACGTGCGGCATTCACACGCGCCCTCGATGAGTTACAACGCCAGATGAAGGTGATTCCTCAGGATGTCATTTATCAACCGTTTTCCTACATCTGGATCCCAGCCGAAGATCGTTTTGGGGAAGAGCTGAGAAAACCGATTCGCCGCAAGGCGGCACTGCGAGAGATCGCTCGAGCATATTTGGCGGGCGCAGGGATGTCCGTACTCGGCGAGACAGCGCGCGCTTCGGGTTTGAGCCGCGTTGAAGCGGGTTCCGGAAACCATCAACTGGTAGATGAAGGATATGCGATCCGCCTCAGGCAAGGAGTCTACGCGTTGGCATCATTGGAGAATTAATCCATTGATCCATTGATTCATTGAAATTGATTACCTTTGTCGCTGAATGCCATTCGCGCACAGAGATCTAAAAAAGGATTGCTCCGTAAACCCTCATCCCCGGCCCTTCTCCCAGTCGGAGAAGGGAGAAAGACTCAAATCAGTAACCGATCGGGGTCAGGCCCGCGATTCGCTCCAATTAATCCATTGATTCATTGATTCATTGATTCATTGATTCATTCTTATGCAGATTCTCGAAAAGAGGTTTCAAGTTCCGTGGCAGCATTCTCGAGAGTGCGTTTCGCATCGTCCAACGTCTTAGTTGCTTTGCTTAATTCAACGGCGATGCTTTGCGCGCGCAGGGTTGCATCAGCGGATGCGGCGCTCGCTTTTTTGAAGCGCTCCTCTGCCTCGCGCTTGTTCTGCGCGGCTTCCCTCGCTGTTGCTTCGGCCTTTTTTTGGGCGACCTCCAAACTCCTGGCCGCGGCACGAGCCGCAGTGAGCGATTTTCTGGCCTGCTGCAGTGAAGCTTTCGCGCTATTTATCCGAGCCTGCCGCTCTTTCTGCCGGCTCGCCTCGACCGCGGCCTCTTGTGCCTTGCTCGATGCAGTGACTGCCTTCTTTGCCGGACTGACGTGCGGCGGTTCCGCCGCGCGCTTGGTTATGCCGGCGCTCGGCGTGAATGAATCTAATGAATCAAAGCCCGGAGGATCGATGTCCTCCGTCAAGCGCCCGAGAGTTGGAGCATCGGAAAGTGACCTGTAAGCCGAAAGTGCCTCGAGTGTAGTGGCAATGCGTCGCAGTGTATCCAGCGAAGGATTGTTACCGGCGTCGCGCAGTGCTTCGGTAGCGAGATCCGACAGGTGCGAGAGTGCTTCGCGGCGAGCGTCGAGAGCCTCCCGCATGTTCACCATCTTTCCGGTGACTTGCGCCTTGCGAAATCGCTGACTCGTCGCAATCAGCTCATCGAATGCCTCGCGATGCCGCCAAAAAAGTTGATTCACCGTCCAGGCAGAGATTGATGGCTTGGCCAACGCCTTTACGCCTTCGGCCTCACTGACGAGACCGTTCTTTTTCAGTCGAGCAGCTAGTGCCTTGCGGGCAGAAATGAACTCTGTCAGCGGCAGCTTGAACAAGGCATTAATATCATCGTCAAGTTTGGTCATCGATATCGATCCGCTATCGCGGTAATGTCTCAATCTAATTTATCCGCAGATTACGCAGATTACATGGATTAGGAAAGAGCGTTGATCAGATATTTTCATTTGGGAAGAACCAAAAACCGGGGTCAGTCCTTCGATTCTGCGATTCTCAGAGCCGCCGTCATTCAGTCCGGGGAATGTGGTCAGTACCACCGGCGTCAGCAGGTGGATCAAACACTAAATTCTCGGAGCTATTGATCCACCCGCTCACCCGCGTGGTACTGACTCCGTTGTTCACGCAGCTCTGACAATCAGTAATTACGAAACCGCATTCGTCATTTCAAACATTAGCTTGACGATAGCTTGTCGTAGTGTTAAGACCATGCAGAATTAAGGATGACTTAGGATCGGCTCGGAAGGTTTCTGCGCAAAACCCACGGGCTTTTGTTTTTTGAAATCGAATAATACCCCAGGAGAATTGTTATGAAAAAGATCACTCGCTTTTTTTTATTGGCTGCTGCGTCGACGTTTTTCGCGGCATGCGGAGCCCCGGCTGCTAACACCGGAGCAAATAATGCAAACACAAATCCGACCAAACCGTCTGCGGCCGCACCGACCACCGACGTGTTGATGGCCCTCGACAAACAGGCCAATGAAGCTTACGTGAAGGGCAATTCAAAGTTTTTTGAGGGAATGCTGAGCGACAAGTTCGTCATTCTCACCAGCAACGGTCAGCGGATGGACAAGGCCGCAACCGTCAAGATGATCGCGGGCGTCAAGTGCGACATCAAGTCAATGGACCTGACCGAGCCCGGGATTTCGATGATCGACGCGGACACTTATGCCCTCAGCTATAAGGCCATCTGGGACGGCACGTGCAACGACCCCGACGGCAAGCGTGCGAAGGTGCCGAGCCCGATCCGTTCGTCCAGCATCTGGTTCCGCAGCGGCGACAAATGGCTGGCGGTCTTTCACGGCGAGAATTTGATCGTCGATCCGACAAATCCCGCCGCACCCGCAGCTCCGCCCAAAACGGAAAAGCCCGAGAAGGTCGAGCGGAAGAAGGATGACAAGACGGCGGCTAATTCAAATACGGCTGCTAACACTGCTGCTCCGGCCAAGTCCACGCCCGATGCCAACACCGACGCTCTCGTCAAGGTCGAACTCGCGTTATGGGAAGCATGGAAGGAACACGATCCCAAGAAGCTCGACGCTCTGATGGCAAAGGACGTTTCATTTGTGAATATTTTCGGCACCTACCTCGGAACCAGAGGCGATGCAATGAAGGATTGGACCGGGACCGGTTGCCAGGTCAAAAGCGTCAGCGTCACCGATGGCTTCGCCACGGCTCTTTCGCCGACCGTCGAGATGCTCACTCGCAAGGGCACCGCCGACGGCACTTGTGGCGGTCAGAATGTCCGAGGGACGGATATCTGGGGCGTCTCAATTTACGTTAAGGACGGCGATGCGTGGAAGTTCGCCTTTGGCATGAATTTGGCTGCTATGTAAGCTTGATTTTCTCTTGTTGATTAGGGTTATCTAAACGTGACCGCCACAACCCAATAATGACGACCCTTAGGTTTGCAGAGCCGCGTCTCAACCTTAAATCTCCGCGACTGCGTACGAAACAGTTGCCTCCCATCGATGTGCTAAGATGCTCGACTCTGCAGTTAGATTCTCCGATCAAAAGGCGAGCCAATGAAGATCACGTTTAGGAAAATGTTGTTACTGGCTTTGACTATCAGCCTGTACTCTGCTGTTAACGGCCCTCGTCTCCCTCGCGCCGCCGCCCAGCAAACAAATCGCACCATCACGATGCCCGGCCTGCATGGTCGCATCACCGTGCGGCGCGATGAGCGTGGCATTCCCTACATCGAAGCTGCCAACGATGAGGATCTCTATTTTGGCCAGGGCTATGTCACGGCCGCTGATCGATTGTGGCAGATGGATGTGATGCGACGGACAGCGCGTGGTGAATTGTCGGAGATTTTGGGCGCCGGCCCGAACAACGTGGCGCTGGACCAGGACAAGCAGCATCGCACGCTCGGTTATGCACAGGAAGTAAACGCCGAACTCGCTCAAGCCTCAAGCCAAACACGCAGCCTCCTGGATGCCTATGCTCGCGGAGTCAATGCTTATATCGATTCTCTCGATCCGAAGTCGATGCCGCCGGAGTTTCAAATCCTGCAATATAAGCCGAAGCCCTGGACGCCCGCTGATTCCTTGCTGCCCGTCAAGTTGTTTGCCGAAGCGCTCTCTACCACTTGGCGGCTGGACGTGATGCGCGAAGCGCTGGCTTCCCTTCCGGCGGAAAAGCGCGCCGCGCTGATGCCGGAAACATCTCCGCTTGATGTTCTTGTCGTTGGCAAAGATACGAAGAAAGCAACCTCTTACCTTCCAAGACAAATCGAAAGTCCGGTCTCGAACGCGTTATTGGTGGAGCTCGCGAAGAGTCAACACGTTGCGTCGCAGGCCCTCGAGCGAATCGGCCTCTACGCCGAAGGTCTCGCCGCCAGCAACAATTGGGTTGTCAGCGGCAAACACACGGTTTCGGGCAAGCCTCTGCTGGCAAACGATCCTCATCTGGCGGCTTCGGCGCCGTCGATTTGGCATATGGTGAGTCTCAGCTCGCCGGGACTACGAGTGGCCGGCGTAACTGCGCCAGGTCTTCCCGGCGTAGTGATTGGCCACAACGATCAGATTGCCTGGGGCTTCACCAACGTCGGACCGGACGTGCAGGATCTCTATATCGAAAAGTTTGACCCGGCGAACCCACGCCGGTACATGACACCTCAGGGCTGGAAAGATGCCCAGGTGCGTGAGGAAGAGATCAGGGTGCGGAAAGGGTTCGGAAGCTCAGAAGCCGACATAGTGTCGTTCGACGTAACCGTCACGCGTCACGGCCCAATCATCCTGGAGAGGGATTCCAAACGTTATGCTCTGCGTTGGACGGCGCTGGATCCGAAAGCGAACAACGCCGATAGCACCTATCTGGTTTCGCACGCTCGCAACTGGACGGAATTCACTCAGGCGCTAAGATCATTTACCGCGCCAACGCAAAACATTGTCTACGCAGACGTCGATGGCCATATTGGTTATTACGCAGCCGGCGTTATTCCTATTAGAAAATCTGGAGATGGCAGCGTCCCTTACGACGGCGCGACAGATAACGGAGAGTGGACGGGTTGGATTCCGTTCGACAGGCTGCCTCATCTTTACGATCCATCCAACGGAATCATCGTCACGGCAAATCAGCGAATAGTCGGCACTGACTATCCGTACTTCCTGACGCACTCGTGGGCCCAACCCTATCGTGCGCGCCGCATTTGGGAACTGCTGAATCAGAAGCCTAAATTGACGAATGAAGACTTTCGCAGGATCCAGGGCGATGTGTATTCGATTGGCCTGACGTCCTTTGCGCATGACAGCGCAAAGGTGCTCGAGCCGGCAATTCCCGCTGACGATCAAAAGCTGCGGGATTCGGTTGACGCGCTGGAGAAATGGGACGGCGAAGTTAAAGCCGATTCATCCGTGGCGCCTCTGGCTTTCCAGATGCGCGCTGCTTTTCGTAATCGCATACTAAACGCGGCGCTGGGCCCGGATCTCTTTAAGGTTTATGGCTGGGCCAACTTTGAAACAACGCTTGATCGTCTCTTAAGCGAGCAACCGAAAGAGTGGCTGCCGAAAGAATTCAACAGCTACGCCGATCTATTGCGCGCCAGTTACAACGATGCCCGTCAGGTGATGACGAGAAATATGGGCGCGGACGAATCAAAGTGGAAATGGGGCGAGATGCAGAAGGTCCGCTTTAACCATCCTCTAGCCGCCGCTCCACTGATTGGATTGCAATTCACCATTCCGCCGTTACCACAGAACGGCGTGGGCAGCCTCGGAGCCACAGTCAACGTAGGGAGCAATGTCTCGATGCGCTTCATAGCCGACCCGAACGATTGGGACAAGACTCAACACGGGATCACTCTGGGTGAATCGGGCCTGGCTGCGAATCCTCATTGGAAGGACCAGCTTGACGACTGGCGCAATGTAACGCCCCGAGCGTTTCCATTCACCAAGGCGGCGGTTGAGAGCGCTACGAAGGAAACCCTGATTCTCGAACCGGCTAAATGATCCGATATCAATAACCTCGAGCCATGAGCCCTGCTGACGAATCCTGGCGGCTCTTTATCGCCATCGAGCTACCGTCAAACGTGCGCCGCACTCTGGCAGATCACATACAGCATTTGAGAGAAGCGGTTCCCGAAGTGAGCGCGAGTTGGGCGCGCGAAGACAAGCTGCATCTTACGCTCAAATTCCTGGGCGATACGAAACTAACCAGAATCGAAGCAGTCTCGCAAGCTATTCAAAGTGCTGCGACTGCGGTTGATCCATTCGAAATCAACATTGAAAGCTGTGGCGCCTTTCCACCTCACGGTCCACCACGAGTACTCTGGATTGGGGTCGAAGATCCGAGCGGCCAGCTGGCTTCTCTTCACCGAGAACTGGAAGATGAGTGCGAGGGGGTAGGATTTGCGCACGAACCACGGCCGTTCCGGCCGCACCTCACAATTGCACGCATACGGAATCCGCGGGGCGCACGCCGCCTGGTTCAGGTTCACAAAGAAATCAGCTTCGATCGTGAGACCGTCCTGGTTTCACATTTAGCGCTAATCAGAAGCGAGTTGCGCAGTGCGGGCTCACGACACACCGTGATCGCGTGCCTTCCGTTTTCGTCAAATTCAGAACGAGAGGTGGGATAGAACGCTTTCCTCATTTGGGAAACAGTCGCCAACTGAGCGCTGATGTGACGGCATAAACCGTTGTATCACCTGTGCGCTTATGGCGACTGTTCATCGACCGTTTATTCATTAGACGCACCGCTCGAACTCAGGCGCACGCGGCAGGGTCAGCTCATTTCCTGCTCAGCTCGAACTCGCGTTCGGCCTCCTTCTTTGCCTGCTTCGATTCTTTCGGACTAAGGCCGAGGTCTTTCAATGTTTGGCCAAGGCTGCGGCCAGCAGCAAGGCCCGAAAGGATCGCATCTCTCGAAATGCTAGGATTATTCCGGCCTAAATTGTGCGCCAGCCGAGTTGCCGCAACGAACTGCCCGAACGTGAGATTCGGGTTTTGCGCCAACGCAACCTGATACTGACTGCGCAAGCCGTTCGCCGTCACATGAAGAGATCCGGCAATCCCCGGGTGAGCTTCCAGTTCTTTATTTGCCACGTTCATATTTTCGCGGGCAATTCGCGCCCGCTCAAGGCCGGCGTCTGAGCGTCCGTCCGATCTAATTGAAGCGTTATCTCGGCCACGATCCGCGCGGCCATCCGATGCATCGGATGATCGTCCCAGCCCGCGGTCAACGCCGGCACCGCTTGGCTGGCCCATTCCGGACCCACGGCCTCCTCCAACGCCTCCGCCACGTCCACGCCCTTGAGCCGCGGCCACCGTATTTAACGCGATTAGGAACAGAGCACTGACGAATACGATCCCAAGTTGTGTGAGTAAATTTCTTCTCATACTTTCTCCAGCCTTTCCTCTAATTGTGTTTAGTCGGGACGCGGTGGAGAGGGATTTAACTATAATAGTCTATTTGCTGTAGGCTGGTCTTTGCAGTTCCGTTGCCTTTAGAGGTCGAAAGAGAGTTGCGATTTTCTTGTAGGCAGAAGATTTCTGTCTTGGGCGGGACGATTCAGTAGCGCAAAGCCAGGGTGGCCGAGCAACTGTTTAAGGCAATACACGCCTATTCGCTTTCGTTGGAGTTACCTTTCATGAGCGCCCCCTCAACAGTTGTGCCCCATACTTTCCTGCGAGCCGAAGCGGCCGCGCCAGATAATAAAGAAAGAAGAGCGAGTCAGGCAAAGACACCGCCAGCCAGTCATACTTTCGGGGAGTCGCGATTAACCTGAAGCAAAATTTGAGTTTGTCTCGTTTTCGTTCTCTCATCTTGAAATTGAGAATGGTGCCGCCTAAGGGTCCCAGCCGCATACTCTCTTCGCGGAAAAGCTGCTTCTGCACCTGGTCGGCTAGTCTCTTCACCGTCAGATCTTTCGACCCTGTCTGCCGAACCACTAGGGGAATCGTGGCGTCGAGCAAATCCGCTGCCAGGACGAGTCCGAGCAGGAGAATCCTCCGCATGCCCAGTCTGTTTGCGTTTTCCAGAACCAGTCGCCAGTCGAGGTCTTTGTGCCGATCGATCAAGCTGGCAACGTCGCAAACCCATCCCAGCCTTTCCCACAAATGGGTGAAGCCATGAAGACAAAGGATCAGCAGCAAGTCCTCTGAGGAAAGAGTCATCAATTGCCTGCCGCCGATCGTTACCGGCTCAAGGCGATCCCACAAAGGATTAAGGTCAAACGCAAAAGAGGAGTGTAGTTCGACAAGCCGCCAGTGCACGTCTAACACGACTTCGCGTCCATTATCAAAGTTGTAAGCACAATCAAAACGTAGCAAAGCTGCTTCCTGCGCGCTCGTTAGCTCGGGCGTTGGCTTGAAACCACGACTAATGAGCAATTCCTTCACGCGCGGAACATCTTGTTTATGAACCAGCACATCCAGATCGGCGAACTGTCTTAAGCCAATATCTTCATAAGCCGACAGGGCGAGCGTCGGTCCCTTGAAAGGAACTGCGTCTAGGCTATTCGCTCGCAGACACTCCAATATTTTGATTAGTTCGCCGGTAAGAAAGAGGCTGGACTGCGTGTTCTCGTGATTTTTGTCTCCGAGCCGCGACATGACGCGTTGTGGAACAGGCGAGGGAGCTAAGGCAGTGAGGTGGAAGTTTAGCAATGGGATCAGACAGTGCCGATCGGCCATCCGCAAAAGGTATTCCCAATCCAAATCAGATTGAACTAGTTGGCGAAGTTTGACCGCGCCGCCATCGTCGAGTGATCGGCGAGCAATGCAAGTGAGTATCTGATCTTCGAGACGTGCGGCTGACATTACTTAAGGTAGACGGCGGACTCCTGGATTACGCAAAAGTGAACCGGAGCGATCTTGGGTTCTTTCCAGTTGAATCAATCCGGGCGACGATGATAGCTTACCTTCAATGAGCCACCTGGCTGAGATGTTCGCGCAACAAAAGTACGTCGTTAGGCGCGCGTGCCTGACTGATCCTCAGCTTTCTCTGCTTTACAGATATGCGTGCAAGCGCGCCGAACTTGGCACAATGAAACTGGACGACACCTCACCTGGTGCGTTGTCGGCACCGGGAGACGTCTTCATGGACGGACTTCTAATAGACATGCTCCCACTCGCTGAGCAAATTAGCCGCAAAAAGCTGTATCCAACTTTTTCGTATTTCCGTGTTTACCATCGGGGTGATGTGCTGGAGAGGCACAAGGACCGGCCGGCTTGTGAGATTAGTGTGTCACTCTGCCTGGGCTACAGGGGCGAACGACCATGGCCACTTCGGCTCGAAGTTCCTGATGGAGTCGCGTCCATTGAACTGGAGCCCGGCGATGGTTTGTTCTATCGGGGGTTTGAGTGCGCGCATTGGCGCGAACCTTTAGATGGCGAGCACACTGCGCAGGTATTCCTAAACTATGTCGATCAGGAAGGTCCTTATGTGGAATGGAAATTCGATAAACGCTCCGCCCTGGCGTTCAAGATGCCACATCATAGCGAAAATCAAACTTCGCGCGTCAAAAAGATCGATAAATAACAGCAGCGCATCGAAATGGCGGCCCGATCGCCGGCTGGGACTTGCGAACACACACCACAGTCCGTTAGCAAATTGGACGCCGTTAGCAGCCGTCTTCGAAGAGTGAGACTGAGAAGATTTGTTAGAGCGGGCGGTTGATATATGCTTTTCAACTAAACTAAGCGCGATAACGCGACTTGGATTTTGTAACGGGCAAACATCGGAATTATTCGTGAACGTTCTCTGCCATCAGCTCCTCAATCGCGTCAAGAATTACAGGTAAGTTTTCCAGACCGGATTTGAAACTAATGTCAAACACAGGAATTCGCGCCACCAGATCCAGGTAATTGTCGATCACTCGACGCTTAAGCTCCGGGTTGTCGAGCGTGAACCACCACGCGTGCGCAAACACAGCGGGAAAGGCCTGCCCCACGCTCAAACGGCGCACTTGCACGGCAGCACCGTCGTCATCTGTACGGCTTAGCACGCAGACTGCCTTGAGGCGGGTAGGTTTGTGGTGAACGGGAAAACCGGAGGCAGCGGACTGGGTGGCTTCGCCGCCGAACCACTTAGCCGCCGAAGGCCGAAGCCGTATCTTGAATGGAAGTGAAATCGCCATGCCACCGAGCCCGGTAGTCTCAAATGCCAGCGCGTCATCCCCCCACAGGTCATGACCTCGGCGACTCAGTCCGTAAGCAATTGTCGATTTTCCGGTTTGCGAAACTCCGCAGAAGGCCGTTACTCCTTTCGCTGAGGTGACGGCGCTGGCATGCAATACTTCTTGTCCCCGAATCTGTAGAGCCATGGGCAAGACTTTGCGCTGGTATGCATCCAAGACCGCCTCACTTGTTACTCCGCTGCTAACCGTGGCCGCGATCTCATCGCTGTGGCAAGAGAAGCGAAAGCTTGCCAGGCCCGGTACGTGCAACGAACATACCTCCCCCTGCATCTCGCCATACGCGTAGATCGCTCCAACAGTGTCGCGCCAAATCTCGACGCGACCATTTAACGGCGGAGCGGGCGGCGGTGAAATCGCGCCAACCTCCTGAATCCTCAGTTTCAGCATCGGGCCCAGTTACGTATCTAGAAGGGGATTCGGTTCCTGCCAATCATCCTTGACCTTGAGGCTTGTTGGTGTCCCCGGGATCAGCTAGGGTATTACCCTTTTTTCCACCTCCAGCGCGCACCAGATCTCGTGCCTCACCTGCATAAGTAAATTTCATTGGCTCCCAGGCCTTCTTTTCGACATCCTGATCATCCGTTTTCGAAACTTTCCTAAGGCCAGAATCGTTCTGATCATCAGATTTCATTTGTTGTTTCCTCTCCTTACGAAGTATGGGCTCGAGCCCATGATTCCAAATTCAACATGCTCCAAACGCGCTGAGCATCGCCAAGTTTGCGTCGCTTCAGAAGTCGCTCAAATTCGTTTTTCGCAGCTCCTTCATCAACAATACCTAAACTGGCGAGAGTACGAAGTCCTCCCAACTGCTCCCAAATATGTTTCGCATCCTGGTATATCAAAGACGAGTAAAAAGCGGTAGCTTCAATTTTCCGTTGTTGCTCGAAACCCAGATTGGGAAACCTTCGGGCCAGCGACATGCGGACCAAACCCTTTGTGCGCCCATTATGGAATAACTGGAACGGCGGTGTGCGAAAAAGCAAATCAACTAAATCCGCATCGAGGAAGGGATGGAGTATGCGCACCCCGGCCTTTTCGCCGAAGTTAAAATGCTCTTCTATCTCCCACGAGACCAAAGGATGATCGAGGCTGACTCTAAGCTCATCGATGTAAAGGCTGCCGCTTGTCGGCGCTTCCTCGATGCTTCTCTCCTGCCAACGCTTCTCCAGTTCCCGGCGCAGTGCACCATCTGGAGCCACCCAACTCGGGGGCGGCGCGAATATTCGGCGCCGCAGTCTTAATGCCCATGGGGCCACTCGTTTAATGACGCTGTGCACCGGCGGAATAATAAGGGGCTTCGCGCCGAAAGTCCAAACCATTCCGCGCAGAAGAGCTAACGCCGGCCGCCGATAAGATCGTCGCAGGTTTTGCCATAGTTTAAAAACGCCGGCCAAATCAAATCTTCGCCATAGGTCGGCCGCAAGCATAGGCGTGACTGTCAGCCATTCATCGCCTCCAATGCCGGTTAAAATGGTTCGACAACCCCTTTGCGTACCCTCCCGAGCGAGTGAGTCATAAACAGGCAACCAAGTGTTGATGATCGGAGCTGACAACAAGCTATTCATCGCGACCGCTTCTGCCAGCAGCCCATTCTTACCGATTGCTTCGCTAAAGGGCTTGACCACTTGAGATAACCCGAGATGGCCGGCCACTGCCCGTTGAACAATTTCTTCACTAATCTTGGGATCAGGAAAAACCAGTGAGAGTGCCAAGGGCTTATTCATGCCTTCGGAAATAGGGGATTCAGCAGCCAGGGCCGCGACCGTAACCGAGTCAAGACCTCCGCTAAGAAAGATCCCGGCAGATCCGAAACTCAAGCAACGTCGCACCGCCTGCTCCATTAACTCGTCAAAGCGCTCCACCTCGTCCGGGGTTAACCACGTTACCTTTCCGTCCGGCGCCGGATCCCAATAGCGATAGCTGCGGCGGCCTTCTTGCGTCACGCGCAGCACCTGGCCGAGCGGCACGCGTTTCACCGCCTCGAAAAAGGTTTCGTCCAGCTTGGGAAACCGATCTAGGAAATAATCTGCTAGCGCGGCACGGTTTAACGCTTGAGAGACGTGTGGCTGTCGCAGGAGGATGTCTATTGAAGTTGAAACCAGTAGCCCGTTACGAGTCTCAGTATAGAACAGCGGACATGTTCCGATTGGATCGCGAAGACAGAACAAAACCTCGCGTGAACTATCCCAGATCACCAGCGCAAAGATACCTCTCAGGCGCGTGAAGAGCTCCTCACCCCACCGCGTGTACCCGGAGAGAATAATCTCCGCGTCGTTGCTCTCCGAAGGAAGCCGGAGTTCACGTAATAAATCGTCGCGGGTGTAAAGGGCTCCATTGAAAATCACACCGCAACTCGAACCCTTGGCGCAAACTGGAGAGGCAGAGCCGCCTTCCCTGGTCAGATATAAGGCATTTGGTCCTTCGTCGCCAACGAGGACTCGGTCAATATGTGCCGGAAACGGAATGGGTCCGGCATGAGAGAGCGCCGCAAACCACTGCGATGCGGTGTCCGGGAGACGAGCTGTAGCCAATTTTTCGGTAGCGTGCCGGTTACTCATCAGTGCTGATCAGGCCTTCCTGCCGCAGAGAAGTTAATAGAACTCTTGCCTCGCGTGTGAGTTGACTTCGATCGACCGCGAACTCCTTGAGCATTCGCTCATAAACTTCGGTCGCATTGTCCTCAGCGCTTAGTAGTTCCCAAAATCTCGCCGCAGTTCCGTTCAACTCGTAGAAGCGATCAGTCTCCAGATGAAATAGCACGATTTCATCGCCCACCCGCCGGAAGATTACGTTCGGGTTCGGTCTAACCGAGAGGGGAATGGGCGGCGTGTGTTCTGATTTGGTCGACATAGTTAAAACGTTGAAACGCGGCTAGTTTACCAAAAAGCTACGGCATTTAGCGAGACATAAAAAGGGCGCGAATACTCAATAGTTTCTGGACTTCCTAAAATGGGACAATGGATGATTGACCGGCAACTTCATATATGAACTAAGCGAGAACCTTGACACATCTTAGCTGTAGGAAATGCGTAATATGCTTCCGCTACCAGGGATTCACGCCGCCGTCTTACCGTTCTGGAGGTTGTGACAGCGAGAGCATAACCACTCCTGGGAGAATTGCGATACCGCTCTCATCCGGGGACACTCCGATTGTCCGCACCGCGTCCTTTCAGCAGCGAAAGAAAATCAGAGTTAGCCCTAAACCAACCCGCGAATGCCGTCTTGGGTTCGCCTCCTTCCACTACGGTGATTCGATGTTGCAGGTTCTCCGACAATCGAAAGATCACCGCACTTCCCGCACACGCATTTGGCACATCTGCAACGATTTTTCCCGAGGCCCGCTCGCGTATCTGAAGCATTCCGCCAATGTGGACGTTCTTACCCAGATTGACGCTCATTCCGACGAGGCGATGATCTCCGATATCGTCGTGCCACGAGTCATGATGACCCTGGCCCGCACTAACGCGATAAACTCGACCTTCAAAGCATCGAATTTTGGCGCACTGTGTGAGATCTTGAATTACTTGAAATAACTTCTCGTCATTGACTAAAAGGAGAAGCGCTCCAAGACCAGCATTCCCCACCATGCAGAGTTCCTTATTGGACCCGATATCTTCATGCACTCGTTGATAAAACTGGCCGGAGTCAATCTGACTTTGAGCAAAGGCAAGAATCTCAGGATCAAGAAAATCGGGGAAACGCAGGTAGTGCTGCTGATGAAATTGTAAGCGCAGAGCGCCGATATCCATCGCCGAGGCGTAGCTCTGAACCCCTCGTTTTCCCACAGTGATCATCGACAACTGCTTTGTAAACGAATAAATCTCGCTGGGGATAGGGTGAGGGTCAATTGGCGTGCGAGGTGGCGATTTCCTCGAAGGGTGAAAAGGGTTTGTTCATATCGTTCTCCTCCTCGAGTGACACACCGTGGACTTCAACCCAGGCGTGGGCCTGCATTTCGTTATTCTCTTTTCGCGCACCGAAGATGATTCTCGCGTCAACGCCTTTCCGGCGGAGGATCCAGCGCAGCACTAATGACCGTTCGAGACACTTGGCTCGATATAGGCTGCGCTCGGCCGCAATTCGCACGAGACGAGCGACAGCGTCAGGCGGTAACGAGTGCCGAGATGAAGGCCGGCCTAAACGTCCCGAAAGCCGTTGCAAGTGCGCAATCCTGACAAATCGGCATGCCACCCGAACGACGGGAAGTAGGGCAGCCGCCTGCGCCAGGGTGACAACCTCGGGCAGTGACAATCGCAAAAGTTTCTGTAGAGCTCGCACTGCAGTAGTTGATATTCGGTGCGTCCCGGGTCTCTCTCCCACCAGGCGCCGGGTCTTACCAATCCATGCCCGGCTGGCCCTGGCCGATAGTCGATGATCTACTTAATCCGCATTGATGGATCACCAAGTAGAATCCAGGTGCGCCGCACATCCAGGTCGACGGTGCTCATCTTGGCCTGGCGAACGGCGTCGCCTAACCTCATTGGCTGACTACCAAGCAGGAGTTGATACAACTGACCGTTCATTTGCGCCTGTCCCACTGGCTCGGTTATACCCGAAGAGGCCCAGACCGCGAAAGCGCCTCCCTGTGGGTTTTTCAACAAAGTCTCCGCCAACGAGTCTATATAAGCATCGTCTGCATAGCCATTCAAGCAGGTCATCATCACGAACAAGGACTGGCGGTTGCCGTTGGTCAGCGTGCTGGCGTTGTCCTCGTTCAACAGGCCCGCTCCCGTCCAAACCGTCACCGAGCCATGGCCAAAATAATTAACGATAGCCGGACCTTGATCAATAGCGTCGACTATCTGAGTCTGCATAAGGCTATCGTTACCGATAGCCGATCGATTCAGTGTCTGCACGGCGGTTAAGTGAGCCAGGGCCGATTGCACCTGGGCCGACTGGCTTTCAAAACCCCCATCGGCCACCAGCAGCGCTCCGCGTAACGGTACGCCACCAGCGCGTTCCTGGTCGTAGTTCAAGATCTTCGAGACCATCGTGTTTGCCTCCGCCGTCGTGCGTGCAGGCAACCTGCCCAGAGCGATTTCGGGGATACCGTCGACGTTAAAATCAGCCAGCCAGTCGTCGCTGGCCGTCTCCAGTTCAGCGGTGTCCAATTGTTTCGTGGGCACGTAATCGTTGTAACCCTGGCCCATAAAGTTGCGCGGGTCCCAACTACTGTCGCCGAATAAGAGAGCGTATTCGGGTGACGTGGCCCAATGTGAATTTGACCAGCCCAGAAAATCCTTCAACGCCTCAGGCGTGTGCGCGCCATAACTGAACTCGTCATAGACGTCTTCGATGTCCACGACTGAGACTTTCAATCCCTGTGCTCTCCGCGCCGCCGCCATGGACCGTCCCGGAAGTCTGGATGGTAAAGCCATAACTACCGTCGGAGTTACTAATCTTCGGCGATAGTTCGTGGACGGCATTCGGATTGGTAATGTCGATCACCCGTATTGCGGGCGAACTAAAGCCGCTCACAGCCGCCGAATGGCTGCCCACGCTAAATGATAAAGAGTCGTTGTCGGCTCGATATGCATGCGCGTAGATAACTCGCATGACGTCGACGGCACCGAAATCATGATCTCCTCCCGTTGCGGTTAAGGTCACAGTGTTAGCGCCTTCTTTGAGCAAGGCCGCACCGACGGTCAGAGTCTTCGATTTATTCGCGGTGCCGCTGAAGTCAATCGTCCCCAAATACGAGCCGTTGAATTGCACCTGAATGTGATGGTCCGCTTCCGTGTAGCCTTGAACCACCACTTCGAGTTGCGCCGCGGCACTGGAGTTGGTGTCGATATTCCGGAGTGTCACTATTTGGTTTGCCGGCACACTCTCTATGAACTGACCAAAGATATTGCCGGCGTCGCCGTTGAGCAGTCCCGGGAAATAGTTAATCCGCTCTTTACTCTCCACGGTGTAGAGAAAGTCCGGCGCCGGAATATCGTTCTTCACGTTACCTTTGTATGAAATAAACGGAACGCGCAATCCGCTGTGAGTACCATTCACCAAATAGTAAATGTGTGTGTCAGTCGTGAGCGCATCCAGAGCCGCGCCGTAAAACTCCAGCGTGTCTGTCGGGCCAAGTTTCGCCTTATCGGTACTTAGCCGAATTGGCACCTCAACACCATCCACATAAAGTTGCAGCCTACGCGCGTCAAGAGAAGGATCGAACCCGTTGGCTACCAACTGCGGCTGGGTGACTCGATACCAGCCGGTCTGGTTTACTCGGATCTTCACGGCGGGCTGCGACGCTATCCACTGCTGTGTTGCCAGGGATTGGGCTCCGGCTGGATTTGTTTGCTTGACGGATATGGCAGTTGAGTCTTTGGGCCAGCCACGTTCAGCGGCCGCTCCCACACCATTCGCTGAAACATCCGAGAGAGTCAGCGCGTGATCTTGTTTCTGACCACCGTGAGAGCCCGACTTCGCAATATAACGCGGCGTAAACGTTTGCACGTCACCACGAAGATCAATGGCTTGCAATTCGTATTGCGTAACCACACTGCCCTGCGGATCGAACCACCCATAAGCGAAACCCGAGGTAAGGTCGCCGTGTTTTCTGATCAACGACGAGCCGGCGATCAACGAGGCCGTCACCCGTGTGCGCTGACCATCCTGATAGCGGTAAAGGTTGTAACCCAGATTGCTCGCTTCAAATCCACTGCGCCACTCGAGCATCACGCCATCGTCTTGTGTCGTGGCCGAAAAGCTGGTCAACCGAACCGCGGTTGGCGCAACGTTTTCACCCAGCGTCCAATCAGAAAAGCTGCTGACGCCCGGAATCGTGGCCGTATTGCTTGTGGGATTTACGCAGGCATTGCCCAGTGACGGGGTGGGACATTCATTTTGAAAAGAAACCGAAGTTCCACTCTCGACGCGGATGATGCGGTAATTTGCTTCAGTGCCGGCTATGTCGATTGGATCAAGGTAATGGAAAGTTAGATCTGTGGTGACGCCCGTGCCGTTCAGGGTCCAGTATCGCTTAAGTGAAGTGGCCGCGTTTACCACGGAAGCTGTCGCTTGTGTGACGGTCACGGTCAGATCGCCCGCCGCGCTCGTGTTCCTGGCGTCCATCGGTGAATAACCGTTAATAGTGCCCACATCAAAGCTGAAATCAACCGGGCCCGGGCCGGTGAAGACCCTTTTTTCCATGCCAATGAAATATCCCGCCGCGCCGAGGTAATTGGGAACTATCGTTCCGTTAACGGTGATCGTATTAGTCGGAGTCAGCCCCATCTGCACTATGCGGCCAAGATTGACGATCGTATTCGTGTCAACTGTAGCGTTGCTTTCGAGATCAATCGACCTCTGGTTGGTACTGCCGAACGTAACCGCGCCGCCGCCTGACTTGTTGATTTGAATGCCGCCCGAACCTGCGGTCAGAAACAAGTCTGGAGCCGGTCCGGAACCGGTACCGACGCTGATTATACTTCCCTGAATCGTAGTAGTGCTCGTGCCCGAACCTACATAAGTGAGCGACGAGTTTGCTGACCCGCTGCTGTTGATAACAAGACTATCAAACTTGAAATCGCCGGTGCCGCTGTCACTAACCGTCAGGGCTGTGCTGCCGTCTCCGATGGTCAGAGTGGAATAGGTTCTGCCGTTCGCATCAAAGCCGGACGAGGTGAGATATCTCGCTTCGCTCCCCCCCTGGAAAACGCATACCGCAGTGCCGCCCACATTTCCGAAGGGACTCAAACCCGCGTTGTGAATATAGGCCGACCCACTTGCAAAAATTATCGAACCGGCATTCGTCGTTCCAAATGCATTTCCGGTGAAACCTGTGCTGGTGGTGAAAATCGAAGCGCTGGGAAAGATTACTGCGCCCGCATCGGCAGCAAGTAAACGATGCGCGCCACCCTGAAACACCATAAAGGATGCAACGTTGCCAGTCGCTCCCGTGGCCAGCGAAATGGTAATCGCGGCGCTGCCTGAAAGAGTCAGGCGAGAAGCGCCTGAGATGTCGAGATCGGTTCCGGGTCCGCCGCCAATCGTTAACGTGTTTGCCCCAGACGCGGTCAGCGCCGCATCTGTGCCATTGATGAGCCGGAGCCGGGCGATTGTCTCAGTTGGAACCGAACTGATCGAGGGAGCAGGCGTTGTAGCGCCGTCTATGACGAGCACATCGTTAACGTTACTAATGAACCGCGTGGGACTCCAGTTTGCCGGCGTTGTGTAACTGTCTACTCCACCGATAGGACCAATCCACGTGTAGGTCTGTGCGCCGGCACAAGCGCCCACGAATATCCAGTTCACTCCATTATTCAGCGAGTTCGTTCCGCTGGTCAGCGTGATTGCGGCAGTACCGGCCTGATCCTTTACATCGACGTCTGTCATCGAGAAAGTTCCCAGACCAGACCAGGCGCGTTGAGCAGCTGACGATCGGATCAGAATATCGTCATTATCGCCGCAGGTACTGCCATTCGCGTTGTAGTTGATGGTTCCGGCATTCGCAACATCGCCAGTTAGCGTAAGGTCGCCAGTACCGAGATTCTGTAGCGTTGCCCCCGAGGACACCGTTACGGTGTTACTGGTCAGGTTGAAGCTCGCGCCTTGATCAAATACGCCGATGCTCACATTGAGAGCCGCACTGACCGTAGTGTTGGTTGCTAAAGAAACCTTGTTTGTGCCGGCTGGAGCGGAACCTGTGTTGCTAATCGTGAGGGTCGAAAACGTAGTCGCTGAAGAGCCGCCGATAGTTTGATTGGCGGCGCCATTGAACGTGGTCGTTTGGGCGCCTGAGGTAAAACCGCCGTTATTAGTCCAATTTCCCGCGACGTTTAAGGCCAGGATACCCGCATCTAGAACGTTAGTGCCATTGATAGATAGGCTACCTGCAACCGTGGTAGCGGCACCCAGTGTCTTCGTACTGTTGTTTCCATTGCCGATTTGGAGGTTCCCATAGGTTGGAGTACCGGATACTGTCTGAGCTATCCCTGCATTATAGATGATGCTGCTGTTCGCGTTTAGCGTGATGTTGGCAGCAACGAAACTTCCCGGAAAAGTGGTTGCCGTCCCGGCAGAGCCAACCTGCAGCACCGTTCCCGAAGCCATTGTTAGCAAGCCGGTGGCATTCCCAGTGATCTGTTTACCACTATCCTGTAGTCCGCCACCATCGATGGCTAAGTTACCATTAATCGTAATGGCACTACCGATGAGATTATTGACGGCGGCCGTCTTGGCGATCCGAAGATTCTGGTACGTGTAGCCTCCGATTGTTTGTTGAACGGTCCCTGTGAATTCTACCGTGGAACCGGAAACCACGATCAAAGTGTTGCCACTAGCCAGCCCCCCAGCAGTGGTGAGTTTGCCAGCTCCCCCAGTAAATACGATTCTATTCAAAGTAGTATTCGAACCAAAGACGATTGAATTTATCGTAGCCGTCCCGCTCCCAATGCTAAGTTGATGGACGCGTCCGATCCCGCCGCCGCCGCCGTTAAGAGTGAGAGATCCTCCGACTGACAACGTTCCTCCCGCGACGTCCAAAGTAAAGTTATTGTTATTCCCAGTAACGGCGTTGTAAGTAATACCAGTTGTAACCGTCAGGGAGTTCGTGCCGCCGAGGCTAACGGCTGTACTAGAAGCGCCCGTCTGAAAGTTAAGCGAATTTGCAGAGGCAGCCACGTCAACTGTCACAGTCGCGCCATTGGCTATTGTGACGTCGTCCCCTGAGCCCGGCACCACACCTCCTACCCAGGTGCCCGTCGCACTCCAATTGCCCCCTGCGGCGGTGCTCGTGATCGATGCAGCCTTCGCCCGCCGAACTATATAGAGCATCGACACCGCGACCAATCCCACCAACACCGAAGAGACGAGAAGAAGCCTCACCGCTAACCCGCCAGTGGCAATGCTTAGCCTTGCGCGGTCCGCTTTAGGCGCCGACAACGATGTTCTCTTCATAAACTCCTCAAAGGACGCTCAGGCGTGGGATCGTGCCTGAGCAGCTTTGCAAAATCTTCGACCCTAATCTCAGGGCGTTACCCTCGGCGGAATCCTTACACCGACTCGTCACTGTGAACTGGCGAGCCATCGATTCCAACTATTTTGGAACTTGTCCACGCGATGCAAGAACAACTCACCCAACTGATATGGCAGGCGCGGCCAGTCATTAAAGCGGCCGCGTAAAGCAACTGTTGCCCGCACGGGTTGATCCAGACGCATAAAGAGATTCTCGGCTAATTCCTTTCGTCCGCCGCTGCCGCCCAAAAGGGTCGACATCGGCACATGGTAATTGGGACTTACGCTTCGACTCCATCTTCGCAGTACTGCAGGCACGAGCCAGCGGGGCAAGTACTCTAACCGGGCTCTCAAACGGACAACGTTGTCCGCGCTCGCGGTGTTGAACCCAGATCTCTGATCTATTTGCGCTCCCAGCAAGTTATGCGCGAGCCCGATGGCGCAGGCGACCCAATCCGCTCGCAACGGATCAGCCGCCAGGCAGCGCTGCCAATCGAAATCATCCCGCCGTGACTCAAGCGCAGCAGCGATGTCGCACAAACCAGCCGGCCGCCAGGCGCCGTGGCGCAACCAGTGAATACACAAAATGCGCAAGTGATCTTCGGCCCGGGGAACGCGGATTTCTGTCTCGCCCAAGGTTAGCAATTGCGAACCTGAACCGAACTCGTCCCAAGTCATAACGTCAAGATGATCCAACTCATCATGTAGATCGACGTACAAACCGTCGTCGCCCAAACTCGCAACGAGATCACTCGCCCTGGCATAGCAATCGCGCCTGACACACAGGTCAACGTCGAAATAATGGCGAAGGCCGGGCTCAGGATAAAGACGAGCCACATTCCAGCCTTTAACCAAAACCGGGTCGATGCCGCCGTCACGTAACTGTTGAAGAACTCGTTTGAGCCTGTCGATATGGAGCGACGCTTCGAGACGGTGTAGCAGATACGACTGACGTAGCTGTAACCCTGCGTCTGATTTAGCTAACTGGTCATTACGTATTCGCCACCAAACCAACGCCCCGGCGCCGGATTGGATTAGTAAAGGAGTAATCTCAGCCAGCTCAGCTGCGGTGAGCGCCGGCGGCTCAGCATTAGATCGCCACGAGCCAGCTAAAGCGGTAATGATTGCTCGCGCACTTCCCGGTTGTTTCAAGGATTCAGACATGCACTTTCATGAGTGGCAGACACCGCTGCCGCAAACATTGGAACAGCACTGAACAGGCGTCGAGCATGCATGGCCATTCGCAAAACAGCTTAACGCCTGGACCGCTGTCGGCGAGACGATTGAAGTAATCAACGGCACTGACACCGCCGCCGCAATTCCCATCGCCCGCACCATCTCGCGTCGCGACATCCCCCCGAGTTGCGCCCGCCAACCGACGGACTCGTCCAGCAAATGAATCTGGTTCAGTTGGCGCAGCGCCAACCAAACCAGGTCCTCGCTGAACGGCTGAGCTAATTCGCTTTGGACACGCCGGGCAATGACTCGCGGCATCGTGCGGCCATCACATAGCTTCCAGACAAGCGCCGCAGTTTGATTCAGACAATGGGCCCGATGCCGATCGAGATCGTAAACCAGAACTTCAGCGGGCAGCTCATCGATAATGAGTCTTTCCCTCCGCATTCTGGGTGCGCGCGCTGGTGCGAATGGCTTCATACGCCCCTCCCTAAAACCCCTTTCTCAATTAGTTCAGTCTTGGATAATGATTACTCCGGATCGCAAGCTGCCGCACAATCCTAACGACACTCGTCAAACAACACGGAATCAACTTAAGCAAGAACTGGCAAGGAACAACTTCGCCGGACGACATCGGCGGTCACGGTTCCGTTCGTGGCGGGGGTATATACATGTAACCGCAGAGGATTGCAATGTAACAAAAAGCGCAAGTTCAGTTGTTCGTAGTCGCCCTGGGCGTTGCTCTGGAGCGGGCATCTTTAGAGCTGATATCGTTACCAACCACCATTAATCTCCATGGCTCATGTCGTTATGGTTCAACTTTCATCGTCAGATCGTTCCGAGACAGAGCTCTAGACAGCAAAGCTCGCTCAACAAAGCAGTTTTCCAATTAATTAATTCAGCAGGGGATGTCGGTAATCCGAATGACCAAGCGAGACGGGAAACTACCCGCCGACGTAGCGCGGCGCGACTCAAAACGAAGATCAAGCTAGACTAGATCGACTCAGACACAGTTCGAGTCGAGGTAGTAAGGTTTACTGGAAACTTTAGGCGCCTTTCTTTTGTGCGCGCTGTTACCGCGACTCAGCAAAGGGTTGGCGCCGTCGAACGCGACCTGAGCACACAGAGGGCGCAGATCGCAGTCTCAGAGCTCACTGAAAAAACTTCAAGCCGAATGTGAAAGTGGCGTTATTCAATCTAAATCGATCCGAGCGATATCGGAAGTAATCGACCTGACCGACCCGAACAGCTATATGTTTGCCGGCCACAATATCAAGGCCACCGCCGAACTTACCCGCCCAGCCGTCGTTGGTTCCGCCAATGCCATGAATATGACCGCCACCGAAAAGAGCGTGGACAAAAGGCTCAAGCTTGCTGTTCTCGGAGCGCTTGGTGAAGCGTGGCCCGATCAGATAGGTAAAGGCACTCCGCGTGATCCCATTGACGTTCTTGGTGGTGAACGTCAGGTCGCCTTCAAGGGCATACCATCTCCTGAAGTTAATGGCGGGTGCTACGGTTACGCCAAACAGATTCCGGCGGCCAACCGAAGTCTTAAATCTGTTGAGCGTACCTCCGACGGTGAGATCACCTTTTGGGTAATCCTGGGTAAAGCTCGCACTCGCACAAAAAAACAGTACGCATAAACAGGGCAACAGTCTACGCATCATGATGCTATCTCCTTGCTCGAAACTGATCAAAACTACTCAGGAAAGCTTATGGAAGCTACTATGTAAAGCGGTCAAGCGTCAAGGGTTATTAGGGATGTGGCGCAAGCTGGCAACTCGCGCCGATTGACCGGCGCCTCGTAAGCGGCGGCTTGAAGAAAAGCTCACACCACGAATTACGGGCGCGGCTGCCCGTGGCCGAACGACTTTGAAGAGGCCCACTCCTTGTCACTGTTTCTCAAGCGTGAAATCGTCCAGCCAGATCGTCCCAAAGATTGGACAGTCCAGGTATTTGCAAGCTGTCCGATTGAGTACCAGCATTATGGCGTCAGTGTGATCTGAGGTGGTGAATTCTATCTCGAAGTCCTGCCAATCATTCGTCCCCTGCGAAAGACTACATGTCGAATACCTTTCCGCCGGTCCCTGTATCGACAATAGACACCCTTGGAAGAGCGATGCTCTTGAGATCCCTCGTTTTTACTTTGAACGTCAGCCGCTATCGGCCAGCCAGATGTCCGCCCGTTTCACAGAATCCGCGGAGGGATTAACACCGATTTCCGCGGGCATCATTTCGACGTTGTACCTGAACTTGTCACCCCCGACCCAGATGGACGCGGCAACGATAAGGATCAAGATGGTGACCAGTGTCGCTACCCGCACCGTCAATGATCGGAATGCGCGGCGCAGAGTCCTGGTGAACGGACTGCGAAGAATCTCTGAGCGGTCGGCCATTGCCAGGAAGAAACCCAACATGATCTGGCAGACCATTGCGGAAACGCCACCACGCGAACTCGATAGCGAAGTTGCCAGCCAGATGGTCAGGCCAAAACCGAAAAAGAGTCGCAGCTTCCGCTTGTGGAGCCTGCCAAAGACCACGAGCCCCAGAATCAATCCCATGCTCATTTCCATGAGAAAGGAAAAGTGGTCACGATTAATGAAAGGCCCAAAGCCAGTTTCTCCCTTAAGATAATGAAGCAGGAAACCACCCTGCTGCGGTTGCAGGACGAAGCGCAATAGTCCGAACACGGCGATCCCAAGCCCGGAGCCGACAACTGCATAGGTCAGAGTCCGCAGTCTCGATCTGGTGTTAATAAATCTGATGAGCATAGCGAGGACCAGCGTGTGGGCCAGCAAGTCCACGGTAAATTGTCTCGTCTCAAATGCGTCAGCGCTAATGGTTCTCTTGATGCTGACACCGGCGACTGTCGAACTGGTTAGCGGAACGGTTTGAAATAGCGCAAACAACACAATCAGAAGCAGCGGCAGTAAGACCTCATGCTCCTTGACTATCCCCTGGCCGCTCAGTAACCCCTCAATGATCCACAGGATAGTCATGGTGAAGACGGCGACTTCGAACAACGAAATCCACCATGCCTGGACCGCGCCGTAAGGGATCGGCTAGAGGACAATCATCGTGAGGAGCGCGGCAAAAACGGTCCAACTCAACGTGCGGACGGAGAGCGCCCTCACACTGTCCGGAAACGCAGCTCTCACTGCGCGGGGGCGATGTCTAATAGTTGCGTTGATGAGGGGCCACCGTCAGGATTTATTATTTTGGCAACTTGCAGAAGACGCCAGGCGAATGAGGTTCAGTCTCGCTGCGTTGCGGCGCTCATCATTTATGAAATCATCTCTTCGACATGCGGGAGTTCGTGTTTGTGATTTCCGTTGCCCTGAGGTGTAACCAGCACCAGCTTCTTTCTTTCTCGAGCAGACGGCACGGAGCGCAGTCGGGCTTCTGGAAGCAAACCGTTCAAAAATCTTCGCACCTCATCTTCGTTTCGCTCCCCCACCAGCCTGGTCAATACTCTCAAAGCGGTCCGCACTGTTTCGGGCTCGGGAGTCGCCAGCCTGTTAATGAATATCTTGGGGTGCGAGGTCGGAACCGTCTCTTCAATCTCGAAGCGCAACTCTTCGTATAGCTTTTCACCGGGACGCATACCGGTCTCGACAATTTGAATGTCCTCGTGCGGTTTAAAGCCGGAGAGGGTGATCAGTGTTTCTGCCAGATCCATGATCCGCACCGGTTCACCCATATGCAATATAAACACCTCGCCGCCCTTCCCGAGGACGCTGGCCTGCAGGACCAGCTGCGCCGACTCGGGAATAGTCATGAAGTACCGTTTCATGCGCTTGTCGGTGATCGTTACCGGACCTCCGCGGCGAATCTGTTCGCGAAAGATCGGAATTACCGAACCGGCGGAACCGATCACGTTGCCGAAACGCACCGCAACAAAGCGGGTCTGGTATTGAGGGTTCAGATCCTGGACGACCAACTCTGCCGCTCGCTTGGTGGCACCCATGATCGAGGTCGGGCGCACAGCTTTGTCGGTAGAGATCAAAACGAAAACTTCTGCGTTGAACTCGCCCGCTAAGCCCGCCAGGAGGCGAGTGTTCAGGGTATTGTTCTGGACGGCCTCAGTAGAGTTACTCTCCATCAGAGGCACGTGTTTATGCGCCGCCGAGTGAATCACGACCTGCGGCCGATGCTCTTTGAAAATCGCCCGCATCCTTGATTCATCGCCCACATCGGCCACCAGCGGCACTAGCGATTGAGCGGGGTTGACAGCCCGCAGTTCGCTGTCGATGTCGAACAAAGCAAATTCCGCGCGCTCGACCAACAACAGATGGGCCGGCGCAAACTTAATCACCTGCCGGGCCAGTTCTGCACCAATGGAGCCGCCGGCGCCCGTTACCATTACAGTCTTTCCGGCGAGTTCCCTTCTGATCGATTCGGTGTCGAGTTCTACCGGCTCGCGCCCCAATAGATCTTCTATCTCAACGTCGCGGATGCGGCTAATCTCAACCCGGCCCTCGATTATTTCGTACAGTTCGGGAATGATTCTTACCTTCACCGGAATCTCTTCGCAGATTTTTACGATCCGGTGGATTTGCTGACGGGAAGCATGCGCGATGGTAATGATGACGTGATCGATTCCCTGCGCGTGTACCAGTCGCGGCAAGTCGTCAGTAGTTCCCAGGATCCGGATTCCCTGGACTACGGACCTTCCCACCTTTGAGCGATCGTCATCAACGAATCCTTTGATTGCCAGATCGAGATCGCCGCGAGCCTCGATCTCTTTGGCTGCGAGTGAACCCGCCCGGCCGGCGCCAATCAAAAGGACTGATCGTTTTGTCTTGCCGTTCCCATTGCCATTGAGGTGCTTCTTTAGCTGAACCCTCTTCTGTTTGTACTCATATTCGGCGCGGCGCATCACCCGCATGGCGTAAGCTCCGCCGAAAGCGAGGAGGGCGTCGATGAGATTAACGGACAGCGGCACTCTCCAGGCCTGATGCGGTTTCGGCAAGCCCAGTCGCAGCGAAGCCACGACGAGCAAACTCCCCAACGCTGCGTAGAGAAAAGATTTGACGTGGGCCAGGTCCGTATAGCGCCAGATCGATGAACGGGCGCCTAGTATCGTCAACGCGACGAATTGCAGCAACACTACCAGCGGCATCTGGGTGATGATGTTCCGGATTTCCGGTTGGGGAATCCTAAAATCAAACCGGAGCAGATACGCCGCGGCAAAGGCCGCTACGAGCACTGAAAGATCCAGCAAAGCCTGGATCCCCGTGGCAAGCAGATATCTTCTTGGCGGCAATTCTAACATATGAGATTCCTCCCTGGCTCGAATCCTGAGGGCTCAGACCAGAGATACCAGTCCTTCTCTTGAAACTTCTGACTCTCAGTAAAAAAGGCCAATCGGTAACAAAATCCCGCGCGGGCGATCCGAGAATTGATGTCCCTTACCTGACTTTGCCGGACGCAAGGCGCCTTCTAAGAAACAAAGTGGCTGCATTTCCAAACGACCATCGGAGACACCTTTTATTTCAGCGTTTTAAATCCGGTCTGAGCTCTCCCTCGGGCGCGCTTCCCTCGCCGACCTGATCCTTTGAAAGCGGCCTGGCTCGATCAGGCAAAACCACGGCCGCGATCGTCCGGAGGAGCAAGCGAAGATCACTGCGCCAGTTTCGCTCCTCAAGGTAAGCGACGTAGCCTTTTAATTTTGCCGGTTGCAATTCTTCCACGTAATACTGCTCAGTGTCGCCTTCAATCTTTGCCAGCAGATCTGCTTCACTACGGAGCGCCAGCGTTACCGGATCCGTTATTCCTGGTCGCGCGGACAAAACCTGCTGCCAGATTGGGTCCGCCAACCTTACGAAGCGCGGGACTTCGGGCCGCGGTCCCACGAGCGACATGTCACCTCGCAGCACGTTCCATAACGTGGGCAATTCATCCAACTTTGTATGACGGAGGAATCGTCCCAGACGCGTGATGCGCACGTCGTGGCCGCTGGTGATTTGCGGACCATTGACCGAAGATTTCATCGTACGCAACTTATAGAGTTCAAATATGCGGCCGTGTTGTCCCACCCTGCGCTGACAGAACAAAACCGGTCTGCCCGAAGACAGAGCAATTGCCAGCCCAGTCAGCGCGATTAGCGGCGCCACCAGGATCAATCCAATAAGGGCCATCACGGCGTCCGCCCAACGCGGCAGGCCGTTCTTAATCTCTTGCACTTGCACTACAGCGATTCTTTCTGCCCGGATGACTTCAGCGCCCATGGCGTTTGCAGATCCGTTTAACGGTGCGAATGACATGTTCGATTTCGTCTTCGCCCATTCCGGGAAAGATTGGCAGGCTAATGAGTCGTTTCCATTGCGCAGTGGCCACGGGGAACTCTTTCGCCCGCCAGCCAAACGTTTTTTGATAGTAGGGATGCAAATGCAGCGGTCGCCAGTGGACTGAGCACCCGACACCGGCTCGCTTCAATTCAACCATAAATTCATCGCGGTCGATCTTGAGATTTTTCAGACGCAGTCTGATCGCGAACAGGTGCCATGACTGAATCCGGTTGGGGTCGACGGCCGGTAGCTCGATCTGATCGACAGCAGCAAACGCCTCACGATATTGCCGCGCCACTTCCTCGCGCTCGCGCCGCATCGCTTCCGCGCGACCAAGTTGATGGATGCCGATGGCGGCCGCAATGTCCGTCAGGTTGTATTTGTAACCGGGCGCGACAATCTTATAGTCCCAATTACCATTGCTCGAGTATCTCCCCCAGGCATCGGCAGAGAGGCCGTGGAGAGACATCAGCCGCATCCTTTCGGCGAGCTTGCTGTTGCTGGTAACTGCCATTCCTCCTTCACCCGTCGTAATGGTTTTGTTCGCATAGAAGGAATAGCAGCTGACAGATTCCGCCCCGTTGGTCCGTTGTTGCCAGGGTCGATCGGCATTGGGCCGCCAGCCTACCGGAAAAGCATGGGCCGCATCCTCAACCACCCAAAGTTTGTGAGCCTTTGCAAATCCCTCCAGCTGGTCCAGATCCATCAACGTTCCGCCCACGTGCACCGGCATGATGCCGACAATCTCCGCGGCTCCTCCCTTTTTCCCCCTACCCTTTGCCCTATGCGCTTTGCCCTCTGCATCCTCAAGATCCATGTTCAAATTTACTGGATCGCAATCCACCAGAATTGGAATCGCGCCCTGATAGCGAACAACTTCCGCGGTGGCCGCGAAGGTCATCGTCGGCACCAGGACTCCCTGGCCCGGTTTTAGACCCAGTGCCTCGACCGCCAGATGCAGGGCAGCGGTTCCTGAGTTGAGCGCGATCGCATGCAGCGGGTGCGCCTTGCTCTTTTGCGCTTGTCGGTTACTCTCTCGGCCCACCGCGGCAGCGAACTCTTCTTCAAAACGCTTGACCTTTGGCCCACTCGTCAGCCACCCAGAGCGCAGAGTCTCGACAACCTCATTTACTTCTGCATCCTGTAGGGCGGGGCGAAAGAATGGGACTTGAAGTTTGACCATTACGATTTAATCAAGACGGCGAGCAGATGAGAGCGCAATAGCGGGACCGCTTCCAGAAAGGTCGCCAGCGGCCAGGAACGTGGAGCGATTACTCTCGCGATGGGGGGCGCCAGGGTTATGGATCGGATCTTACCGTTGAGTTCAGGAAACAGGTTTCTGATCTCTTTCCGATTGATGCCCCGCACACTCTGGTTGCGCGGGTTGTTGAAAGCAAAGTCGTACCAGAGCAAAGCACCGCGCGGCGCCAGGACCCTTGTGATTTCACTGGCTATCAGCCGGCGAACACTCTGATCCAGGATAGATGTAAAAACAGTCGAAGCGATGACCAGATTAAAGGCGCCATCGTCCCAGGGCATTTCCACGGCATCGTCGAGGCGAATATCGGCCGCCGGGAACAGTTCGCGCGCGCGCTCAATCCGTTCCCTACTAATATCGATTCCATGTAGGTCACTCTGTCGAGGGCCCCAGGCGAGCAAATCGGAAAGCCACCCGCCGGCGCCACAACCAACTTCCAGACATTGGTCTTCTGATCGGGGAAACTTTCCAGCCGCGTGCAGCATTCGCGCAGCCATACGCTTTCGTTCGGTGCGAAGAAACACTTCCGCCGGATGCCAGGGCGAATAGAGTTCCCTGTCAATCTCACTCCGCCGCCGGACGTATTCAGCTTCGATGCGACTGCGCTCGACCAAAGCCGGAGAGGTTTGTTCTTTCATGAAAGCCAATCGTAAGATTCTTTAGATGACTGTGGCATGCGCATCCTGCGCGTGATTTACGGGCGGGGACGCCCTGCCGCTTTTGGTGCCAGCGCACCGTTTCTCAGGCGCGCAGAGCAATTCCCCAAAGGTACAGGTGGCCCGAACCGGCTGTGTAACGAATCGAGACCTTCGTCACCTCTGTTGCGGGCGGCAGATCGAAACTGACTAAGTGAAGACCTGCCTGGAAATCTCGCCAAGCGCCCGCAAAGCCATTCTGACCAACTATCGCCATGCGTTTATGCCATTGAAAGACAGTCTCGCAATTCGACTTTGGTTGGCAGCGCTCGTCCCATGATGCGGTTTCAAGACCAATCCGAATAGGCAGTGCTTTGATTCTCCCGGTTTTGTCTTCGACTATTAGCTCGGCGATTGGCCCTTCAGACTGTGCTGTGGGTAATCCGATAACGTTCGTTATCAGGATCAATTTACTTGCCGCGGTAGCTGGCGTGAGGGGGACAGCTATAGATGGCTCGCCTGCCACATTTGGCAAGCCATATGCACCGATGATCTGGAGCGTAGAATCTTTAGCCGTAACCGTGATGGGAAGATGGAGATCCTGAAACTCTAATCCATAAATACTAAGCGGCTGAGGCAACTGACGGGTCGCGCCATTGGTGGAGTAACCGGAATCCTCGGACGAGGTCCGCTCAAGTACGTACTCAAAGAACGGGTAATCAACTCGCCCATCGACGCACTTATATTGCTGACTCAGCCGCTGCATCAACCGGTCAAATCCACGACGACGATCGGCCGCCCAATCATCCGTGACCAGGATTAGCCGCTGATTCCGAAGCAAGGGAGTCAAGTCATCTGTCTGCAGGTATGAATACCAGTCATCGCGTCGCATGTTCTTAGGAAAATAATAATCGATTGCCCCATCAGAACGCCCGTTCGCAAGAAATGCGGTGCTGTTCGCATTCCAACGGGAAACATACGCTGCTGCGCTCCTATAGTCAGGGACGCCAGGACTCCAATCCTTTTCCCAGCCCAACCAAATCGACCAGGCATTTATCGCGAGTACGAGGGTTAGAAGAATAAAGAACCGCCGATCCTTAAATGAAGTTAAGCCAATTCCTATGAGTATCGCGAAGACCGGCCAGGCAAATGCGGCGTGCCTCGGGCCAACTACCGATGCTACTTGTCCTCCAATTGAATTTAGAACAAAGTACACGGAGATTAACCCCAACACATATGTGATTGGCAACATTTTCCAAGCGCTCTGTTTCCACAGTCTTATTAGACCAATCCCCAACAGCAGACCAAAAACGATCGAACCCAGACTTACGAATCCGAGCCGGAATGGATAGACATGGTAACCAAAAGCGAACGTATAGATAGCGAAAGCTACTTTGCCAAAATTCACCACGGAAATCCCATTGATTAGTGGGCGGGAAAAATCGGTGACGCCGGCACGCGCGCTGTAAAAGCTCCAAAGCCTATGCTGGACGAAGGGAACCAGAGGTATCCCAATGAGCAGGGCAAAGCTCACCAGTACCAATGCTCTTAACCTTCTCGGAATTTTCGCGTTTGCCAAGACCAGTGCGGTAGATTGAGTGCATACAGCCAGAAGGCCCAGGAAGTGAGAGAAAACCAGAACAACTCCAGTCAGCAATACGCTCGCGCGCGAGCGAAATGTCCTGGTCTCCTGCAAATAGGACACGGTGGCCAGGATGAACGCCGCTGAAGCAAGAGTGAAGAGCGAATAGAACCTCATCTCTTGCGAGTGGTAGATGCTGAAGGGAGAGGTTGCCGCCAGCAGAGCACAAGCTATACCGCTGCGCCACCCGCCAAGTTTCTCCCCGATCTTAAACAGAATCGGCACTGTTGCGATACCAAAGATCGCGGACGGCAATCTCAACCAGAATTCGCTATTGCCTAGACGAATCCAAAAATGAGTCAGTACTGCATAGCCAATCGAGTTCCAATTAAGATTAATATCCCTCGCACCTGCAATGCTGTTGTACTCGTCGCCTTCCAACGGATAAAGCGAAAGTCCATAAAGCCTGAGAATCAACGCCAGTCCTACGACTAAGAGCAGGACATAAGTCCTTCGTCTCGCCTCGGTCAGTCCCAGCCTTAGTGCGTTCCCACGGAAGGCTGGCGAAAAGTCGCGCACTGACGATCGAGTTGGTGAGACTTCCATTTACTGAAGCGGCGCAACATCGCGCTGCAAGTTTGACTGGTTTGCGCGTGGCCCGCGATCTCTCCAGCGATTCCAAAACCTTATCAATCCAAGGAGAAATCCTGAGCCATAGGCGAAATGAATGATCGTGAAGGCGATTGGAAGCAGCGGCAAGAGCCGCCAATCCGTTTTGCGGGCTGCGGACACTGATGCTGCCAGGCCGAGACCGGCATAAGCGATCAGTGTTGCGACGAGTAACCAACGGTTCACGATCAGGAAGGGCGCGGTAATCAACAGCGCCACCAAAGCGATAATGAAAAGCGCCGGCACAAATTGGCGGGGCTGCATCTGGAGTGGATGCTTTTGCATTACGCGCACTTTCCAGTAACCGTATTGCAGGTACTGCTTCCAGAGTTTGAAAAAACTGGACCGGCTGTAATACCGCGCGCGAACATCGGGAGACAACAAGATGTGTCCGCCCAGTTTGCGTAGCCGATAGTTGTATTCATCATCCTGGTTTCGCACCAGCTCTTCATCAAAGTCACCAGCATGTCTTATCGTTTCGCGTTTATAGGCCGGAAACGCCACTGTGTCGACCAAGCGCGCTCCCTCTGTCCCAACCCGAAAAGCGGAGCCGCCAACTCCGAAAGTTGAACTCATCGCCGCGGCGATCGCGCTAGCAACATAGGTCTCCCCCAGCGTGTCGAGTGGCCCTCCAACGCAGTCGATGTCCGCCTCAGTCAAATGAGCGACGCAAAGGCGCGCGTAATCGCTCGCAACTTCACAGTGGCCGTCGACGCGAATAATGATTTCGCCTTTGGCTATACGTAACGCGGCATTCAATCCCGTCGAGACGATCTTTTCGGGATTATCAACCAGTCTAATGTTTGGATTTTGTAGCTGTAACGCTGCGATGATATCCCGCGTGCCATCGTCCGAAAGACCGTCCGCTACTATTACTTCCATGCGGTCGCGTGGATAATCCTGCGCCAAGACTGCGCTCAAACTGCGTTCGATATACGACGCGTCATTGCGAACAGGCATCAGCACCGATACGAATGGGGTAAGGGGCATTAGCTTATGCTGTGACCATTCATCAAAGGCCGGATCAGCTCTTCCAATTGTTCGCGTCGCTTGCTCATCGGAAACTTTTCCTGAATGCGCGCTCTGATTGCTGAGCGGGCTGCATCCGGATAGGTGAGCGCCTGCCGAACTGCCTGGGCGATTTCTACCGGATCGGCGGTCGCCAACTTTACGCCGCAGTCTCCGGCCACTTCGGGTAAAGCACCGGCCCCCGTCGTAACCGGAACGCATCCGGCCAACATTGCTTCAGCCAGACTCAAACCGAACCCCTCATGAAGTGAAGCCTGAACGTATACCGACGCGTTGCGATAATACTCCAGCAATTCTTCGTCACTGACGCGTCCGGTAAAGGTAACGTTAGCCGTGGCGAGGTTCCGCAGGTCTTCAATTGCATCGTCCTTCCAGTTTCCCACCAACACGAAATTTACGTCCGGCAAAAGCGCCGCCGCGCGCACGAATGGTTCATGGCCTTTGCGGAGCAGATTGCCACGGTCGACGTTACCTACAGTCAACGCCATGCGAGCGCGCGGGCCTGGCGGCATGGCTTTGAACGGATCCGGCACGCCGTGATAGACGGCTTCGATTTGATCCGTGAAACCTGAGGCGTTCTTGATTGCTTCGTCGCGGCTATAAGTCGAGTTCGTGATCAGGCGGCTGGCGAGTCGCATCGTTCGCCGGCTTACCCATTTCTTTAGTCCGCCGCGCTGATGCCCATAACCAATCTCCGGCATGTTGGCAAGATCGTAACCTCCAACAATCAGCACGGAGGGCGTATGTGAGATCGAAGCCATCATCAAAGGCAGAAACGTGTGCCATGATGCAAACCAGCCGAAAACCAGATCGTGCTCTTTCACCAGCCGCCACAGCGCCGCCGGGTTAATCAAGCGGGAATTCTCGTAGTGTTCCGTAACCTCGTGATGCTTGCGCAACTCTTCGAGATCCAGCCGCACGAACTCGGTCAGTGAATTGTGAATGAAGAGAATCCGACCCATTATCAATTAGACGTGCACTTCCGGCGTAGCCTGGCGAACTTCGGGATACGTTTCCTCGATGTCGGGGTGATCATTCAGAAGGGCTGTGTGAAACACTTGTTCGATTCGCTCTCTGTATTTTCCCAAACCGAATTGATTCGTCGCCTGTTGGCGCGCGGCATCAGACAATGTCCCACGCAGCTCTTCGTCTGCAATGACTCGCCGCAGTGCTCGGCTAAGCTCGGAAACATCCTCCGCCGGGACGAGCAGGAACTGATCTTTCTGGGCCAGCAATTCGCGAACGCCGGCAATGTCGAAGGCCACGATGGGAAGCCCGGACGCCATTGCCGATAACAATGCTAGGGGACTCGTATCTTTCTCAGTCGAAGTGAACGCGAAGATATCCATCGCGGCCAGGATGTCCGGCAGGTCATGCCGGTAACCCGCGAATTTGATCCGACCTTCCAAGCCTAATTGCGACGCCAGGACTAGCAGACGCCGTTGATACGAATCGTTATCGAAAACCGGAGAGCCTACCAACAAGAGGGTAACATTCGGGTTGCTATCCGCTATGAGCGCGAAGGCCTCGATCAGATAATGTTGGCCCTTCCATGGCGTGACGCGCCCAACGTGTCCTATCACTACATGATCAACTGGAATACCCAGCTCGCGCCGGGCAGGAACACCATCGAGATTGGGCCGGAAGATGTTAGTATCGACACCGTTGTGAATCATAGTGATGCGCGACTGCAGAGCTCGCGGCAACTGTTCGGCGATGGTTTTTCCATCAACTATGATTTGATCGGGGAGCCAACGGGCGGCCAGGCCAAAAGCTCGACGATAAATTCCAAGACTCCGCTCTGAAATATAATCCTGTACATGCCAAACGCAAGGGATTCGCAGTTTCCGCGTGGCTAAGCCCCCTATGAAATGCGAAGAGAGTCCCTTAGTCACGACAACGTCGGGTGAGCACTGAGAGAAAAACTCTCTAAGTCGTCTCGTTGCCATGGCGATCAGCACCAGATCCCAGGCCCAGGCGGCTGGATTGGGGAGGCGAACCGCGCCCAGACGGACACTCGTCGACCAAAGACTTGGCTGAGGCAGCACGTGGACTTCGATTCCGGAATCGCGGCAGGCACGAGTCAGGTCTCCTTCTTCCGGGCACAGCACAAACGGTTTCCAATGCGCAGGAGTAAGGTTTTGCGCAAGATACAACGTGCTGAATTGAACCCCGCCCATGGCGGCGGCGGACTCTATAAAGACTACAGTCCTGGATGCTTCGGATTTCATTTTGACGACGGCTACGAATTAGACATGAGCGCGCTGATCAAGCGAGGCTATCGCGGGCTCTGTTCCAGCCCCAGTTCATCCAACTCCCAAAGCTTTGCCTGCGATAAAAAATCGTAGATAGCGAAGTAGCTGCAAAGAATTAAGCCTCTCCAACCCTCGAGAAAACCTTTCAGCCAGACATAACGATGAAAAAAAACCAGCCAGGGCCTGACAATAACGCGACTCCATCCGAATCGAATTCCCTGCTTGCGCAGCTCGTCCGCCTCGTAACGTGTATAGCGGTCGAGGTTGCGGATCTGCTTCGAGAGATTCGGCATCCCATAATGCATGATGTGATGCTCCAGAGCTCGCACTTCACCGGGAACCTGGATGTGTGCATGAACTTCGCGTTCGATCCAGCGGCCGACGTCGCGTCTGAAAAGCCTGGTTTGATAATCAGGATAGATCCCGGCGTGGCGCATCCAACGGCCCAGGACGTGATTCTTGCGCGGCCAGCGAAATGCCTGCACGCTCTCCGAGCCTGATGTCACCGCCGCTTCGATTTCTTCACGAGCGCCTGGTTCAAGGGTTTCATCGGTATCGATTTGCAGCACCCATTCGTGTTGGCATTGTGGCGCGGCCCAGTTCTTTTGCCTGGCAGAGTTTATGTACTCGTGTTGAATGATTCGCGCGCCATATTCACGACAAATCTCCAGGGTCGTATCAGTGCTAAAGGAATCAACGACCAAAATCTCGTCGGCCCACTTTATTGACTCCAACGTCTCACGCACAGTGGCTGCGCTATTGAAAGTTGGCAGCAGGATAGAGATTTGCGGGCGCATAAGAATAGGACAACTTTCTCGCTGACGAGTTCTGCCTTAACCATATCTCAACCAGTGACCATACGAACCAGACTGGCAGTACCAACTGCGGCAAAACCTCAACTCCTTGCATTGCCAATAAGCAACCTACAGCCACAAATGACAGTAAGACATATAGTCCTAGTTCTCCCTCGGAAGTTGCCTTCAGCCAGGTTGGCATTTGTCGAATGACGCGCAGCAGAGTGTAGAGATATCCACCCAGGAAGATGAGACCGGCGATAACGCCCAGGTTTGCTGCCACCTGAAGGAAGTCGCTATGTACCCATCCCGCGCTGCTCCAGCCGCTGCCCAAAGGAGATTCAATGGCCTCATTTAGAGCCTCGAGCGCCCGATCTTTGCGATCCTGCGCGCTATGATCTATGGGAGCACCCTGAAGCGCTGCGATACCGGTGATCAGGCGTTGATTTGTGTTGGGAATAAATTGATAGCCTCCCGCCGCAACAATGAGGACCAGAACGGCGATGGCCACCCCATGCTTCTTCACTCTCAAAATACAGGCAGCCACAACTTGAATTAATAACACCAGCCAAATGCTGCGATAACCGCCAATGTAAATGGCCGTTATCTGCAACACAGCAGCCGCCAGGATCGCAATCCGCGGCAGCCATCCACGCCACCAGGTCGCCAGAACGATCGCGCCGGGCAAAGCCAACACAGAGAGGAAGGTTGCCTGAGATCCTCCCCAGAATGAGAACTGCGCCCGTTGGAAACCGTCCGCGGTCACTTCAGGTTTCGCAGCGTGGATAAAAGCGGGGAAAAACTTTTCCACTTCCGGGAACCAGTATTCAGCAACTCCCATTAAGGCGATCCAGGAAGTCGCGATGAAAAACGCCAGCAACAAATGCCTCCAGTAGGACTGGCGTTTCAGAACCACGGTTGACACGATCATCACAGGGACCAGCAACAGGAAGTCGCGAAACTCATTGAGCATCTTGTCCCACTGCGCATCGCCGGCGATCAATGGCCACCACGCGAGCACTGAAAAGGGAACGAGCAACAGGATCCACCAGGGCAGCGAAAACCGAGTGGACGAACGAAGCTCGCGTTGGGCAAAGACACATATGAAGAGAAGCCAAATGAGAATCTCAGACGGATGAATGCGTAGATGCTCAGTCCATTCAACAGTGCGATAGCCCAGAGCCAGGCTCAGCACCCAGAGAACCAGGCCAAAGCGGATTCCACGTTCACCTCCAAAGAGAATTACAGCGGCGACCAGGGCGCCCAGTCCAACAATTAACTCTTTATAAGACAGGCCTTGCCGGTCGGCGTAGAGATACACGGTGGCAGCGGCAATGGCCAGGATCGCCAGACCAACAAAGGCCCTCGCATTCACCTTAGAGCCCGCGACACGTTCAATCATTTGCTTGCCTGTAACCTTCGAACTCCAAAGGTTCGATTCCGACAGTCTTGATGACTCGCGCCGGTACGCCGGCTACAACGATCGACGGCGGGACCGATCGAGTTACCACGGATCCTGCGCCAACAATGCTCGACGCACCAATTTCGACGCCTTGCAGGATGGTGACGTTGGCGCCGACATAGGCTCCCTCTCGAACGATTACCGGCGCCTGCGAAGTCTTGACTGACCGATCCTTGAGCGGACTCGTGCCGGCGTCCGTATGCGTCAGAATCATCACGCGATGAGAAATAGTTACCTGGTCTTCGATGATGATTTCGTCCTGTAGATCAAGGAACAGTTCCCGGCCAAAATAGCAGTCGCTGCCCACTTTCAGGTTTCTGTAAAAAGAGCCGGGCTCCAGATCGCTGTTATGAACAACCAACGGCGATCGAAAGCGCACGCGCTCGCCGATCCTGGCCCCATACGCTCGCAGGGTTGGCGCTATCACCCGGGTGGGCATGAACATCAGAGGAATATTTATTCCTTCGCCGCCGTAAATTGCCGCGAATATCCTGACCAAGAAGCTAAAAAGAGTTTTCAAGCGTGGCTGCTCCAACCAGGACCTGCTCGTAACGTTTGGCAACGTTCATCCAGGAATATTGTTCCGGCGACTGGCTGCTGTTCGTTGCCGCCGATGAACCACAGCCTTTCAAGATAAAAAGTTTTAGCAGCCCTTCCGTCAGCCCCTCGGCCGTTGGCTCGACCAGTGTCACGTTAGGTTCACGGATTTCTGATAGAAACTCGCCCAAGCCGTCCGTCTCACTCGCAAGTAGAGATTTGCCCGCGGCGAGCGCTTCCAGGGCGACGATTCCAAACGGCTCGCGCCGTGAAGGAACCGCTACGAACAGACTGCCATTCAACAACTGGACTATCTGATCCGGAGATGCTTCCCCAAAGAAATGAACCTTCTGATCTAACCCCAGGTCGCTGGTCAAAGACTTCAACTCATCATGATCTTCGCCGGCTCCGGCGATAATCAGGTCGACTGAAGAGTTGGTCGCGCCAGCCTCAGCAAAGGCGCGCAATAACAGGTCGAAGCCCTTTTTATGGGTCAGCCGCCCAAACGCCAGAACGTAAGGACGCGGATGACGATAGCAGGCCTTATTTGAGAATCGTTCCAGGTCAACTCCGTTATAAATAACATGACCCTTGCCGGCCACTGATGCCTCGATCTGACTCGCCTTATCCAGAATGTGCCGAGAGCATGCTGTGATGGCATCGGCCTCGCGCAGGATTGATTCAAGTTGCGTTCGGGCCGCTCTTGAATCTCGTTTGTCTCCATTTTCGGATTGGTCTGAGTCCAGTCGCTCAACGTCGTGGCCATGTAAGGACACTACTAACCGAAATGCGAATTCGCGGCGCAGTTTCAGAATGAAAGGTATTTGGTGATCCGGAAAGTGAACGTTGACGACCTCGGGACGAAATTCCTGCATTACTTTCTTTAGTCTTGAATGACTTTGCGGACCGTAGAAAAGCGAAGCCCCGAACAAGTCCGGCCGTCTGCGGCTCAAGTGTTCTATACCGGGCGAGAGAAAAAGCAGGCGCTCGACTTCTACCCCGTCGATCGTTTCTTTCGCGGGTAGTGTCACCGGATAGCGGTGCGTGAGGACGCGCACCTGGTGACCGCCGCCAATCAACTGTTTTGCCAGATTTTGCGCGACGGTCTGAACGCCACCGACCACGGGCGCATAACTACTACTGACAATTAGAATCCTGGCTTTGTTGCTGGTCATGAAAGGCGAGCGATCAGAGATTGAAGCCCACCCGAGCCTGGTGCGCTCGTGGGCCGTTGGACGAGCTGGAACCCAACACGGCCTGATACAGTTCCATCGTTTGTGCAGCGATCCGGTGCGGATGAAATTTTTGAACCGCGGCTCGCACCGTGATGCCATTCTCCTGATTGCCTGTTCTCGCCAAGATCCGCTGAATGATCGCGTCGGCGAGAGCTTTCGGATCCCGTTTTCGCACCAGCGAGCCGGACCCGTTGTTGCCGACAACCTCGCGCAGACCGCCGCTGTCGCTCGCGACTACCGGCAGGCCAAACGCCATCGCCTCGACTACGCTAATGCCGAAGCTTTCAAAATAAGAAGGCATGACGAAAAGAGCGGCGCGTTTGTACCAGTCTATTAAGCTAGTCTGATCCTGGGCACCCACCCATCGAACTCCATTTACGGATTCTTGATTTAATGCCAGACCGTAGGCTTCCGGCGATTGCGGCATTTGCCACGGGCCGGCCAGGATAAAGGTGATGCCTGGGTTTTGATCGTGTACGAGCTTAGCGGTGGCCAGCAGAGTCTCGATTCCCTTCACCGGAGCCAGGCGGCCCGTATAAAGGACAACTTTTTCAGAACGGCCATTTCTTTCGAATTGATGTGCCGCCTTCAGCATAGTTGCCGAAATCGGATTCGGAATGACCCGCACTAGATCGGCCGGCCAGCCGCGATGGCTAATCATCTCGTTTGCCTGAAATCGGCTGGGTGTAGTGATAGCAACTGCGCGCCGGGAACTATTGGCTTCCAAACGATCGTTCCATCGAACGCTGAGGTCGAGAGACTTTCCCGTGTGCTTGCGAAAGGCGTACTCACTGCCATGGAGGCGAATTACCAATGGAGCAATCCGGCTCAAAAAAAGCGCGCCCGTCTCAGTAGACTCCAGCACGTCGAATTTTGTGCCGGCCGCAACTCGCGCGACTCGTCGATGGAATGCGGCCGACCATTCGACTTGACGCAATGGCAATGGGGCCAGCCGGCGCAGTCCAGGCACTCTTGCTGTGTACCAGTGTAGGGACGGTAGTTGAAAGTGGTAAACCGGCACTTGACCATCTTCAGCAAGGAAGTTCCGGTTCTCTTTGCAATTAGCAAAAAGCGTTACGCGATGTCCGGCTTTAAGCAACTCCGGAATCATCGCCCTCAGATAAGCCGCGATCCCACATGAGCTGCTATCACCGTAAGGTGATTCTGTTGCTACGAATCCGACGTGCATGATTTTGCTCGCGCTTTTTTCCGGGCCGTGAACATCACATGGCCGGCGAATTCCAGCGGAGACGTTTGCGAGATCCATCGCATCGTGTGGCCGCTCCCAAAGCCCAGGTACTGTGCTAACCAACTACTAAAGAACATCACGGCTGAGACTGGCGCGAGCAAGGCAAAGGCTGCGGGAATGGCGAGACGGTCCGCAAAGGGAATTCCCGACCGTCGCAGCCATGTCCAAAGCATTAATGCGAAACCATTCAAGCCGGGCTTGATCTCAATGTCCGCAAATCCATGCCGCGCCAAAAGCCTTTCCAGAATAAGGGGACTCAGGTTGAAACAACTGCGGCCATGGACGGGTTCTAGGAACGAGACGCTGCCGCAGAACACACCGCCTGGCTCCAAAACTCGAGCGCCCTCGGCCACGACGGCCTCGGGTTGATCGACATACTCAAATACTTGCCAGGCAACCAGAGCGGCCACACTCTCTGATTGCAGTGGTAGCGATCCGGCATCAGACCGGACGCTCAGGGTTCCTGATTGCGCTCGATCCAAACCCAGCCACTCGTAGCCTTTGCTCTCAATCAGTGAGCGATGACGGCCGGCGCCACAACCCAGATCCAGACAGCGGCCCTCTCCTACCGGAACGACCTCTTCGAGATCGTGCCACCGAAAAGTTCTCAGGAAGTTTTTGAAGTCTCGCAATTCGGCGATCGCGTGCCTGACAATCAGCGGACAACTAGATTCGGCTTGTTTGCCATTCAAGTCAGCGGAGACAGGCCCGATAGGTTCCCAATACCGCTCGCTTACTGATCGCCCGCCCACTGCTAGTCCAAAAGCGCGCAAGCGCTTCTCGAAGATGCGAATTGAACCGCCCAACCCTGGGATCTGGGTTGCGTAGGCGCTGGCCGCTTTCACCTTCGATTCGAAATCGATCGCCACCGTTCGCGGCAGCCAATTCAGTTCAGCGTGGTTTGGATCGTAGGCTTCCGCGTAGGGATAGTCTTCATAGAAGCGAACTCGCTTACCGGCCGCGCTTAACTTCAATCCGACACCAAACAACAGCTCATGATCGACGTGGCGGCCGAGAGACAGCGGGAAATACAGAACAGACGTATCCGGCAGCTCCCCGACCAACGCCAGAATTCGCTCTGTAATTGTTTCTTTGAGCGATCGATCTTCGAGTGCCGGCTGTCCACGCAATTCATCGTAGCTTCCGTACAAATAGCTTCCCTCCGTTGTGTGCCGGTATGGCGCCTCGGGGAAACTCCAGCGCTCGATATTCTCGACTCCTAATTCGCTCAGGGCCGTCGCGTCTTCCTGTCGTCTCAGTTCACGTAAGTCAGCCGTCGCGCCCCACTTGGCGTGCAGATGCCGAGCGAACGCCGAATGGCGTTCATCTGAATCCCCCGCGAACACTGTAATCACTTGAACAGATTTGTTCTGTGAAACCAGCGAGTGGATCATGCCACCGCAGGACAGCACCGCATCGTCAAGATGAGGAGAGAAAAAAAGGTGTGACCCCCCCGCGCTCCAGTCAGCTTCGCAGCACCATTCATACGGACGCGAGTTCAACGGCAGGACTCGACGAATATCAAAGATTGCGGCTCGCTTGAGCGCCGCCTGGCTCATTTGTTTGCGCGAATCAACGTTCTCCAGGAGCTCTGTCAAAGCGCCGGCCAGGGCGCTTGCGTCTCCCGCGGCGACAAGCTTACCGCTCACATCTGACTCAACGACTTCCGACAGAGCACCGCCGCTGGTGGCAATGACCGGAGTGCCAAACGCCATTGGTTCAAGGGCAGCCACGCCAAAAGTCTCGTAATGTGAAGGAAGGACACTGATGGTCGAGCGTTGATACCAGTCGCTCAAGACCTTCCAGCCGACAGCCCCTAGCAGTTCGACATGGGAATCCAAACCATGCTGGTGAACCAGCGAACGAAATTCGATCTCAGAGAATGAGGAATGAAAATCTCCGGCAAAGACAAAATGCGTCTTAGGAAATGATTCCCTGGTTCGCGAGGCAGCCTGAAGCAGGGTCGAGATACCTTTGCGCCGTTCGATGCGACCTACATACAGGACTGTTTGCGGGCTGCGTTGTATCTCCAAATCGCGTTCCATGGTCTGAGCGCTAAGTCCATTCGGAACGACGACGATCGGCGGATGCGACTTACCAAGCTCCCTCTGAATCTCGCGAGCGTGTGCAAAACTCGGACTAATCAAGAGCTTCGCACGTCGCAGCGCAATCCGCTGCAGAACTCTACTGAGACGAACGCCCAGAGTTAATCGCAGCCCCGGCGTGTACTTGTGAAATGTATATTGCTCGCCGTGAAGACGAATGATGACCGGCACGTTCCTGGAAAACATCGTCACCAACAACATTCCGGTTTCGGTGCCTTCAATCAGGTCCAGCTTACGGAGCTTATGCGCTCGGCGGACTCCGCGCCAGACTGCAACGCTGTATTCGATTTCCCGGATGGGCAGGGCCAGGAACTTTCCTACGAACGGAACCTTGCCGGCAAACCAATGCAGATTGCCTCCGCGCATTCGGTGGACTTCGGCGCCTCGATCATCTTTGACAATGATTTGATCGCTGGCGGCCAGGTCTACGACGCTAATCGTGTTGCCGGCTTCAATCAGGCCATGCGCAAGCATCCGCACCTGAGAGCCGACGCCACTCGTCGGTCCTCCGTTCAGCGGATAACTTAATGAGGGAAAGCAAATATTCATTTCATTGCTTGCGGTTCATTCGGAGCGGGATCACCGTCGATCTGCAGATCGGCTCTAGTCGTTATTCCATGCCAACAAGCGTACTTCAGTGCGCAATCGCCCAGCGCGCTGAGAGAGTCCCAAGAGCGATTCAAAGGCCGACGCTCTTCTGCCTCTTAGAACTGCCACCAAAATACTTAAACCCCAGCGCGCGCACTGGCCCAAATCTCTAAAAGCATGGATGGACGTTGAGCGACGCGAGAATCCCTGGGAAGGCTTATCGATCAGCGGTTGGGAAGCTCCATCCCAAAACAAACGCCTCACTAGCCACGCCGGGCGCTTTCGCGTCTGATCGACTGAATGCCATACGAACGCAGCCGGCTCGTAATAAATGCTCCGCTGTCTCGCGCGAAGTTGCGCCAGAATTGCCGACTCTTCGCCTGACAAGAGCAGCGATCCTTGCCGGCCCAGCTTCTCGTCAAAGCCGCCGGCTGAGAGCAGCGCATCCTTTTCGAAAGCGAGGTTGGCCCCCACTAGATATTCGCCCTTCTCTAACGAGTGCGCTCCGGCGCCATGATCGACATAGGTATAAAGCGAGAGATGGCGCTCCGGCACCCAAGTCGGCTTTGTTCCTTGCCAATCCAGCCAGACTCGTCCGCCTACAGCAGCCGGGGCCGGGATGGTTTGTTCAAACGCGCGCACCAACGCTTCCAGCCATTGCGAGTCGGCGCGGGCGTCGTCATCCATATAGGCCACATAGGGAGCGGAAGCGGCCATTAGCCCGGTGTTTCGCGCCGGGGAAAGTCCAATCCTTTTCTCAGTGATATATCGCAGGTTGACTCCCGCGTCAGCGAACTCTTTTACGACCCCCTCGGCTTCTACTTCGACTGCGTTGTCAACCACGATCACTTCGTACTCATCGCAAGGAAGACTCTGCTCGCACAGGCTCCGCAGCGCGTGACGAAGATAATCCGGTCTCTTGAACGTACAGATGATTGCGGAAATTCTGATCATCGCCTGTTGGTTCGGCAGAGGGGTCGTACTATCCCTGAGCGATGGCATAGTCATAAGCGGCAATCATCTTCGGTAAGACTCGCTCGACACTAAAAGATTCTTCGATCCGCCGCCGCGCGTTATCTCCCATAACTTTTCGCAAAGATGGGTCCGACAGCAATTCGCCCACTCTCGAGACTAGAGCTTGCGAATCGTTAACTGGAATTAGAAAACCGCTTACTCCATCCTCGATCAGTTCCGGAGAGCCTCCGCTGTTGCAAGCAACTACCGGCGTCGCGCAAGCCATTGCTTCAAGCAATACATAAGAGGAATTCTCCCAGGTGGAAGGAAGAATGCAGACGGCGGCTTCCTGGTATGCCTGCACCAGGTCCTTTCGCGTCAATTCTTCAAATCGCACCTTCGTCCTTTGCAGGGAATCAAGCGAATTCAAAATCTTCCGGCGCCAGCTTTGGCCATCGCGGTCAACACCGTCACTTCCCACAAAACGAAACTCGATTGCCGGAAATCTCTTGAATAGAATTGGGATGGCATCCTTAATCGTCTCAGCTCCCTTATTTCGCTCCAGCCGGCCGGCATACAGCACCGTGCCGTTGCGGACTAAGGTCGAAGGGGGAAACTCTTTCTGGTCGATGGGATTGGGCACTACCAAAGTCGTGTGCTCGCTTAAAGGTAACCAGGTCCGGGTCAGGTCAATTACGGCGCGGCTCGGAGCTGTTACCAGGTTGGCGCGACTGATCGACTGCTTTTCAATCCAGTACTCTCTATAACCGCCCTGCTTTGCATCGAGCCCGTTGAACTGGTCTATGAAAATTCGCGCGGTGTGAAGTCGCGTCACCAACTTCGGCCGCCCGGGCAGATAGCTGATAAAAAATATATCAGCCCTACATTCGGCGGATTCGGCGATGTCGATTGGCTGCCGGCGATGTATATCACGGAGTCTAAGCATGGCTGCCCAGGCGAATCCGGGCCAAATGCGATTGAGCCGCCAGACCACCGGGATCGAGTCCCAACTGGGACTTGGTGCTACCCGATGAACTTCGACGCCGCCTTCGCTCGAGACGCTCTCGCCGTTGAGCGCACGGGAAATAACCGTCACGCGATGTCCGGAGTTTGCCAGGCCATGAGCCATCTCGTAGGTGTACGAGCCGATTCCTCCCCATCCCGTTTCCGGCGGATATTCTTGAGAGATGTAGCAGATGTGCAAAGAAATCAAGCGGTTTGCTGTAAGCTCCGAATGACCTGAGCGGGAACGCCGGCAGCAAAAGAGTCCGCCGGGATGGACCGTGTCACCACCGCATCGGCTCCGACCACGCTGCCCCCGCCGATCGTAACTCGACGCAAGACCACGCGCGTTCCCGGCCAAACGCCGGGTTCGATGAGTTGTTCAGAGCTTTTCGATAACTAAATTCAGATTTTCTGAAAAACCCCAACGTGGAGTTCGGATGAGCGTGGTCAGCGTCTTTATCACAGCTCTTTGATAGAAAGGCTCTCGCGCATATTTGAAACGAATTGCATATCTTGCTTCGCACTCTTCCAATCGCTTCATCAGCTCGCGGTAACTCAGTCCGAATCCCAAGCGGTACATCTTTACTAAATCGGTTTCTGGGTCAAGCGCGCCACGCCACTTTCCGTACCGAAGAGCCCAAGCTGGAGGCAGCCACGACCAGCCAATCAAGCCCGTCGTATGTCGGTCTTTAGGCCAAAGGCGGTTTGGTGTCTCGTACAGAACAAGTTTGCCGTTGCGCCGCAGAAGCTTCCAGACATTCCTGAACAACTGCTCGCGTTCACTCGGCAACATGTGCTCGACGACGCCGTACAGAATAACAACGTCAAACTCTTCGTCGTGAGCCACAAATTTCGACGAGCTTGGCTGGATATGAATGAAAGTAACCTTGTGAGCGAACCCGTCCTCCTTCAGTCGAATACGGGCGGCGTTAATAGACGGCAGATGTATGTCACAGGCCAGGACGAAGTCGGTATGCGCCGCCAGCGCCACAGTGCTGCTGCCGGTTCCGCAACCTACTTCCAGCACTCTGGCGCCTTCGAGATTCACAGATAGACCCTGGCACCATGGTATGAACGAATTGAAAGCGTGTGCTACGCGTGCCCCAAGATGATCTGCCCACCATTCAGAGAGTCTCGAGTGCTCCAGCAATCCATACGAGTCAAAGTAAGTTCGAAGTGCGTCCTGGAATTGTGCGGAATACTTATGTGTAGGATCGCCGTCACTTCGCAAAGCCAGGCAGCGGTAGAAACCTCTATGATAGGCCTCTATGTCTAAGAGGTCTCCCGCCCCGCTTGTGTCGCGTACATCCGGCAATTGAGCTTCCGCTAACATTTCACAAGTGAAAGTCTGAATTCAGACCACAAACTCCTTAGGGTTTATTACCCACGAAGATAAAAGTTAAGAGATTCGCAGCCGCTTCGTGCAGCGGTTCGATTACATAATCGCCGGGAACCGCCCGTTCCAGAACTGGCGACAAGCTCCCTTCGTAGTCCAGAGGAGTACGCCTAAGCAATTTTCGGATCTGCGCCTCTAATCTCAGGAATCTGCTAAAGCGAATTGGTCGCAATCGCTCATTTACTGCACGCAATATTTCCAGGTGTCTTAAGTATCCTTCCGAATGTGTTTGGGAGAGGCGGTCGAAAATGTCAAAGTATTTTCCAAAGAGCTGATTGAACTCCGCATAGCTCATCTCCGACGGATGAAACGGATTCATTTCCTTCACTCCCGAGGGTGGAAGGAAATCTCGATTAGGGCTGCTGCAGATGCATATACCCCCGGGTTTCAAGACCCGCGATATCTCCATTAAGAGAAGTTCCGGACGGGCCAGATGCTCGATTGTCTCGAAGCTAACCACAACCTCAAACGTGTCTTTGTCGAACGGCAACTTGCAGGCATCACCATTCGCCAAAGCCAAACGCTCTGGCCGTTTACAGTTAGACGCAATCGCCTCGACCGAGATGTCGACGCCCACGACATGAGCTGCCCCACTCTGCGCCAGAATCCTGGAACCATATGCGGTCCCGCACGCAACATCCAGAACGCGCTTGCCCTGGCAATAGTCCAACGCCCACTGATAACGCTGTTTGTGTTCGACTTGATATAGATCCCACGCTAGCGTCCCAGGGACAAGGCGTTCAGGTACGTCTGCGATGTGCTCCGCAGCCATCAAAACGACTCAGTCTGCCAATAACAGCGCGGCCGCACGACGCCGCTCCATTCGCCGAGGAAGTCACCACGCGTTGACGCATCATCAAAAACTGTGAAGCCGACCGCATTCTCGCTATGGGCCTTAACGAAGCGCCCGTCCTGTATCAGCATTGCATCAACCGCATATTTTCCTTCGTTCAAAATGTGCGCCGGGACCTCGCAGATCGTTCTCACCGAACCCTGGTCATAGCAGCGCGTTCCCCATAAAGGCTCTTCATAATTGGCACTGGAAAAAACCACCAGACCGCCGGGATTCTTGATGCTGAAAACCGGGTTCACGCGTAACCCGGGTTTCAAAATCTTGAACTCCATCAGCAGTCGAATCGCGCCACCGAGCCAAAGCGAATCACTTGGTCTCCCGATCGGATCGCATACCTCTACCCTTATGATTCGCGCAGTCTCGTCGCCGGGCGCATCGTCCAGATCCCAGATCGCCGTGCCGCTCTGAGCAACATTCGTTGAAAGGTACTCCTCCACGACCTCACGCGCATCGCCCATACTCACGATTTCTCCGGCATTCAACAGCACGACCCGGCGGCAGAGACTCGCAATACTCGGCATGTGATGGCTCACGAACAGAATCGTCCGCCCTTCCTTCGACACTTCGCCCATCTTTCCCAGGCACTTCTTCTGAAAGGCCGCATCACCCACGGCCAGGACTTCATCCACCATCAAAATCTCTGGATCAAGATGTGCGGCGACGGCAAAGGCGAGACGGACGTACATGCCGCTCGAATAGTGCTTCACCGGCGTGTCGATGAATTTGTCGATTTCGGCGAAGGCGACCATCTCATCAAACTTCCTTTTGATTTCAACGCGCCTCATTCCGAGGATCGAGCCGTTTAGAAAAATGTTCTCGCGGCCCGTCAGCTCAGGATGAAAGCCGGTGCCAACTTCGAGCAAAGAGGCGATCCGCCCGCTCATGTCGGCGTAACCTTCAGTGGGCTCCGTGATACGCGAAAGGATCTTCAGCAGCGTGCTCTTCCCTGCCCCGTTACGGCCGATGATGCCGACCACCTCGCCGCGTTTGACTTCGAACGACACATCTTTCAAAGCCCAGAAGATCTCGGATTTCGAATGGCCATTGCCATTTCTATTGCGAGTCAATATAGACCTCGCTGCGCGGAAAGGAGTCAACGCAGTTTCGTTGAGCTTCTCTCGGAGTGTCTTGTAGGCCTGAAGCTGTGCGCCGATGCGGTAGCGCTTGCCCAAGCCTTCGACCTTGATTGCGGTATCCAATATTTTAGGTAAGAACAAAGATTACTGAAGAAGTTCGTGATCTTGCCGCGCCGTGCATCGAAATCTGTTAAGACGCCACTGGTTTCCTTAGACTTAAGTTACCGAGAGTTTCAAAATCAACAGCATCGATACGTCTTTGAACAACGATGGCATGGGGATTTTTAAGAACTGTCTGAATTCATCCTTGTGCGCTTAGACAATGTCGGCGAATGTCTTTTCCATGCGTCGAAAGTAGAAGGCTCCAGTGATCAGGATTAATAGGGCTGCGGCGGACGATACGGCGATAAGCGGCCCGGGCGCGGTGTTGGTTTTCAGCAAGGCCCAGCGAAATCCTTCGACTACGCCGACCATGGGATTCAATCCGTAGATGGTGCGCCACGGCTCATGCAGCAAACTGCTGGGATAACCAATGGGCGTGGCCAACATCCAAAATTGTGTGATGAAGGGAACGACGTAGCGTACGTCGCGGTATTCGACGTTCAACGCCGAAAGCCACAAACCGACGCCGAGTGAAGTAACTAGAGCTAGAGACAGAAACAGCGGTAACCAGATCACGTTTAGCGACGGAATCAATCCGTAATAAAGCATCATCACCAGCAACACCAGAAAAGCGATCGCAAAATCGACTATGCCAGAGAACACAGAGGCGAGAGGAATGATCAACCTCGGGAAGTAGACTTTGCTTATGAGGCCGCCGCTGCCAACCAGGCTATTCGACGACTGGCCCATGCCATTCGCGAAAAAGGTCCAGGGCACAAGCGCCGCGAAACTAAATATGGGGTACGGAATTCCGTCCGAAGGAATCCTGGCCAGGTGGCCAAAAAAGATGCTGAACACAACCATAGTTAGGAACGGTTGAATGATGGCCCAAGTCGCTCCCAGCGCGGTTTGTTTGTAACGGACTTTGATATCGCGCCAGACCAGGAAATAGAGCAGCTCGCGATATTCCCAGAGCTCGCTTAGTTTGAGTGGGACCCAACCCTTCGACGGCGCGATGCGCAGGGTCGACACTTCTGCGGCGGGCGAACTATCAAGCGCTAAGGGCGGACTGGAAATTGCTGATTGTGGATTCATCAAACAATCGGAGATGAGAGACCAAAGTCAGACAGAGGTAGAGGATTTAACTTCTGCTCTACGAGCTGTGACTTCTGGTATCATTGTGAAGGGCAAAGGGCGAAGTGAGCTAAGTTAAGGGCTGAGCGCAAAGTTGGCCGTTTTGCTCCCGGCTCTTTAATCTTAACCCGTTGGATCTTCGCCCTTTGCTCTTCACATTGATGGTATCCTGCACTACTTCAATCACCCGCGAGACCTCGGCGTCAGTCAATCCGGCAGACAGCGGCAGACTTACTGTTTGCCTGCCGATGCGCATCGCGTTGGGATAGTCTTCCGGCTGCCAACCAAACTTCTCCTGATATACCGGATGCTCCGGCACACTCAGGTAATGTACGCCGACGCCGACGCTGTTCGCGGTCATTTCATCTAGAAATTCATCGCGGCTGATCCCGGCACATTCGTCGTTAATTAGAATCGTATAGAGATGATAAGCGTGGCGCGTGTCCGGCTCTGGCGCGGCGGGCAAGGTCACCGGTAGACCGGCAAACGCCTGATTGTATTGCTGCCAGATCTCTTCACGGCGCAACCAGTTTGATTCGACCCGTTGCAACTGGTGAATGCCCAGCGCCGCCTGCAGATCCATCATGTTGTATTTGAAGCCGGTCTCGACAACGAAATAATGTTTATAGCCTTCGTCGCCGAAGCGCTTCCAGGCGTCTTTGCTCATGCCGTGCAGCGCCAGCATCTTGACCCGCGCGAGGTCTTCTTCATTCGTTGTCAGGACCATGCCGCCCTCGCCGGTGGTAACGTTCTTGGTGGCATAGAAACTGAAGCAGCCAAAATCTCCGAAGGTGCCGGCTTTGCGGCCATGGTATTCGGTTTCGATTGCGTGCGCGCAGTCCTCGATCAATTTCAGTTCGTGACGCGCTGCGATTTCCACGAGCGCGTCCATGTCCGCGGCGCGTCCGGCAAAATGGACGGGCAGAATAGCTTTCGTTTTGGAAGTGATGGCGGCTTCGACCTGCGCTGGATCAATATTCATCGTCAGCGGATCGATGTCGGCGAGCACCGGCGTGCCTCCGGCGTGGACGATCGCGTTGACGGTGGCACAGAAAGTCATTGGCGTGGTGATCACTTCATCACCTGCGCCGATGCCGGCAGCCAACACGCTGAGGTGCATGGCAGCAGTGCAGGAGCCGACGGCGGCGGCAAACGTCTGTCCCTTATATAAGCCAAATTCTTTTTCAAAGCGGGCGACGCGCGGGCCGGTGCCGATCCAGCCGGATTCGAGACAGCGCACGACTTCGTCGATTTCGTCCTGATCGATCTTCGGCGCGCCGAATACTATGAAGTCAGAAAGGCTCATCTTGGATTGGCGACAGTTAAAGGCCAGGGCAAAGCGCAAGGCGCAACGGTTTTTTGCACGGCCTTTGCCCCTTTTAGTTCTTAGGCTCTCGGGGCTGAGTCACTCGTGTACTCAGACTGATATTTCGAGTAGTACTGGTAATTGTAGTGATAGTCCGGCGAGTGCAGGTTCACGCGGTTTAGGACCACGCCCAGGACCTTCGCTCCCACATCGAGCAACGCTTGCTGCGCTCGTTGGACCACCTTGCGCGAGCATTCGTTGGCATGAACTACCAGAATGACTCCGTCGGCTATGGCCGCCGCTAAGACACCGTCGGTGAAAGAAGCGATTGGTGGAGAGTCGATAACGATGTGATCGAATGAACCACCGAGTTCGAGCACAATCTTGCGCATCTGGTCGGAACCGAGCAATTCAGCCGGGTTCGGAGGTGACGGTCCCGCGGTCAGCAAATACAAACCGCTTTCTTTTTCCTGTTGGATGAAACCGACCATTTCTGCCTCATTCATATCGCTTGAAAGGATGTTGCTTAGTCCCCTCGTGTTTGCAACACCAAAGGCAGAATGGACGCTCGGCCGCCGCATGTCGCCATCAATGACAAGCACGCGGACTCCAGTTTGAGCCAGAGTAACGGCCAAGTTGATCGCCGTCGTCGTTTTTCCTTCAGACGGCACACAGGAGGTGACGACTAACGTCTTGGGCGCGTGCCCGGCGGATGAGAGAAGAACGGAAGTGCGCAGATGCCGGTAAGCTTCCGCCAGCGGCGAACGCTGATCAAGATCGAGCAGGAGCGCCGGATTGAGCCGTCCATGCGTGTGTCCATTTCCGTTGCCAGTGCCATTTCCACTGCCGTGCCCATTTCCGTTGCCGTTTCCATTCCCGGTCTGCAGTTTCAGAGATGTTGGACCCTCCGCAAGCAATCGGCGCGTCTTAGTCTTCTTAAGCACTGGAATCGTGGCCAGTGTTGGCAGGCGCAGCATTTTGCCCACATCTTCACTGGACCGAATACTGTCGTCCAGATATTCAAGCATCGTCGCCAGACAGACGGCGAAACCAAGCGAAAAAAGAAATGCGAGGAGTATTCCCTGCAAGCGGTTGGGACCGATCGGTACGCGCGGCGGCGTCGCATAATCGGTAACATGCAAATTGTTAGGCGTGCCGGCAAGCACCACATCGTTTTCCTTGGATCGCTGCAGCAATCCATCAAGCAGACTCTTATTGGTCTCTATTTCCTGCTGAATGATCTTGTAATTGATTGCCGCTTCGTTCTGGGTCCTCGTAGCTCCGCGTTGTTCTTCGAAGGCTATGTGCAGAGATTGTTCACGTTGGAGCGCTTCGTGATAGCGCGACTCAAGAGTCTGTGCCTGCGTCGTGGCAACTTTCGAACGCGAGTCCTGAATGTCCTTTTCCATCGCCGCAATCTGCTTTTCGACTTCCTTAACCTCTGGCCACTCTTCAGTGTTGTCGACCAGCAATTGCGCGCGCTTTTGCTTAAGAGTGGCAAGCTGAGCTTCAAGTTCCTTGCTGCTGGCTCCCGCCAAGACATTCGGGGCGTTGGGCTCTTTGCTGACGCGAAAAGCGGCCTCGGCAATCTTGCGGTCGTTCTCGGCTTCTAGCAGTTGCTTGTTAAGTCCAGCCAGCCGATCGACAACCGTGTTCTGAGCAGCGTCAAGCGAGAGGATCTCATGCCCTTTGGCATAATTGATCAGGCGTTCTTCATCCGTGCGAATCTGCGATTGCAGTTCCGCGATTCTCTGTTGCAGGAAGTCGCCGGTTGTGCTGGTGAACTTTGTCTTCTGCTCCATGTTGGAAAGAACGAAGGCGTTGGCGACCGCGTTTGCGACTTTTGCGGCTACCACTGGATTCGCGTGGATAAACTTTATGCTGATCAGACGCGTTTCGCTGTACTGCAAGCGCTCATCCTTTATGGGATCAACTTTCAATCCGGCCTGCAGCGAACTCACATAGGGTTCGAGTCTCGTCGACTCTTCCAAATTGTCGGGCGCACTGGCCGAAGCCACCTCTTTATCAAGGGACAGCTTGCCACTATCTTTTGTTTTGGTAGCCGTTCCGGCTGCGGCTGGCGGTCTACCGAGACCAAAGGTGCGCAAAAGGCGCTGGAAGGTTGTGTCATTGGCCTGCGTTCGCAGGAAATCCGGATTGTTTTCAAGATCCAGAGTTTTCACGACCCGTCGCAGTAGCCCTGGTTTGGTAACGATCTGCAACTGTGTATTGAAGTAGCTGGGGTCGGTACCGGTGTCGACGATGATGTTGCCTTTTCCGGAAGTTAATCCCGAGGCCGGCCCTTCCGTATCAACCTGAACGTCCGTTTCAGCGAGAAAGATGTCCGGCTTGCGCGCCAGCATTACGGCCGTGGCCGTCGTGATGACTATTACAATCAGCCCAATCAACCATCGACGCTTGCTGATCGCCGTCCAGACGTCGCGCAGCCGAACACCCTCGTCGACACGATTAGGCGGGCCATAGCTGCCCGGGTATCGGTTGTCCTCCGCGGCGGAAAACGACGCAGGTAAACCCCGCGACACATTTGAGATCACCGCTAGAGCTTTGGCGATTTCCGACGGAGCCTTCCCGTTTTCATTGGAGTCCATCTTGATTCTCCTGACTGAATTGAGTTCGTTTCCTTATTACGGAATTACGCGTACCGGTAGTTGAGAAATAGTCGGGACCACCGTTCCCAGCAGACTGCGCAGGATGCTCTTGGTTCCCGAGATTGGTACGTCTACAACATCATTCGGCAATAACAGCACGTCCTCCGCTTTGTTCTTCTCGATAGCTGCCAGATCGACGTAGATTTCCTGCTTTTGAGTGCTACCCGGTAATTGGCGGAGAATCCGTACCTTGTCCCTCTTGGTGCTGGGAGCAGTGCCGCCCGCGATCGCAATTGCATGTGAGACCGTGAGTGGTTCCTTAAGGGCAATCGCCGACGGCTTCCGAACATTACCCAACACAAAAACCTGATCCGCCAAGGGAACCGAGATAATGTCGCCCGGCTGCACAAAGGGATTTGCTTCCGGCAATCCATGCAGCGTGTCGATTAATTTGTATGTCACAAAGGCCGAGGAATCAGCTGTATCAGTGCCAGAGCCGCCGGATTGCTGGCAGATGGGACCGCCTCCGGCGTGAACAATCTGAATGGTTTGGCCCGCACTATCAGTCGGCCCACCGGCGAGGCTGATTAGCTCCAACAATTTAACTTGGCGTTGCATCTTGAACTGGGCTGCGCCATGTATTGCGCCAATTACCGCTACTGGTTGGGACTGAAATTCTTTCACAAAGACATCAACGTGTGGATCGTTCTTGTACTTTCGGTAAAGCTTGGCAATGTTCTGCGACAATTCCCCCTCGGTCTGACAGGCAGCGGGAATATCGATGTCCAACATCGGCATACGAATGTTACCGCCCTGATCTACGCGGACCGCGTCGCGCGAAAGTTCAGGGGCCCTCGCCACACGAACCTCCAAGACGTCACCAGGCCCAATTCGATAGCGTATGTCTGTCGCGGTCGGCTCGATCCGCTTGGCCGCAACATCCTCGCCAACGGTCCTGCCGGTTGCTCCAGCTGCGACCGCCGCAGCCTGTTGTGATCTGGATTCGTGGACCGCCAGAATTACCAAAAGACTAACAAGGCATACGCGGGCGGTTGTTCTAGAAGCCAGTCTCATGATTGACCTTCTTTCTGGTTTCATTTCGTTGATTGTTCGTGCTCACTATTCCACGCTTGCATGTATCAGAGCGATTCATGCGGGACCCCGAGGGGAAACCTCTCTCGCGAGGCGGCATTCAGAAAAACCGAGGATGATCCGCGCAGTTGCGTGCGCCGATATTTTGCTATTCGTTCTGCTGTTACGTGATTTCCGTCATGTAACTTACTATTTTCTGTTCCAAAGATCTGTGTCCGTATCGTCAGCTCTGTAAAGAAGAGAGAAACGAGTCTTAACCCCAGCTCTCTTTCAACGGAGATTTACAGAGGCGATTGGTTGCGCGCCAGACTTACCGGTGCGCCGCTGTGTTATTACATGAAGAAGTTATTAGACCGAACGCGTAGGTTATGTAAGAGGAATCTCCCACAAGGCTCGAAGAGGGAGTGATATGCCGTTTCACAAGATTAAAGCCGCAGACGGCAACTTAGGGGATCCCGAACACCTCGATCGCTCTGGCCAACCTCAGATTAAATCTTCACGAGACACTCACTTCCCGCGTCGCGAAACAATCTGACATTCACTGGCTACCGTCCCTGACTGAGCGGCGGTGTTATCGAATTCAAGAACGTGGGGCCAACGCGAATTTCTCGCACGTTTCTGAATTAGAGACCAGCTTAAGGGCTCATCACTCTAGTTCATAGAAGACTTGCTGTCAATGGCATTTTCTTCTACCAAAGCGAGGTCCGGGCCCATACTTTCTAGTCCAAACTAGCAGTGAACTAAAGGCGGAATTCCGAAGAAGTTCCTAAAACCGCCTCCCAAGTTGCATTCTTCGATGTTCAAATTCGCCAAACAATTCGTTGACGCGTTCAACGACGTTATGCTAGTGTTCTTCTTGTGGTTGGGCTCCTTAGAGCCCGTCCATACAATCATCAAAGAGTATTTCGCTACTCCTCATTCCTGTCAGATACGCCCCGAGAGTAGTTAGGTCTCACAACGTCAACCTAAATGCGTTTCTCCGATGAGAGCCGTCCGTCTTCCCTACGGTCGCCTTCGTCGAGAGAAGGCTTCTCTCCGGGAGTAATTACCAAATGCATCAACTCTTCAGCAAACCAGCTTGGGCGTTCAGCGCCCTTTTGATCTTCATCGCCTCTGTAAGTCCGGCTTTTTCCCAGCAGACCTCGGTTGCGTCAATTAAGAGCTCCGAGGCCAATTTGCGTTTAGACACCCCCAGGAAGCCCGAGGTTGTGGACACGGCCGAGTCCAGTGGAATCCTAACCGCTTTCATGGCCGCGGAAAACAGAGTTCGCGAGGCCCTCAACCAACACACCTTTAAGCGTGATGTAACGTTACAGACCATCGGCCCGAATGGCGAGGTCACCGGCGAGTACATTAGGAATTCGCAGTTCATCTTTGACGACCGAGGCCGGCGTATCGAACGTGTCCTCTTCCACCCCGCTTCCACGATCCACGAAATGCGGATTACGAAGGAAGACATTCAGGATCTGGAGGGCAGCCAACTACTCGGTATCGACATCGCCGAGGCGTCGAAGTACAACTTGACGTATGCCGGCATGGAGACAGTCGATGCGCGCGAACTCTTCGTGGTTGAGGTTAATCCGCTAATCCAACCTGATCCGAATCGCATGAAGGAACGCTTCTTCATTGGGCGAGTCTGGGTCGATCCAAAAACGTTTCAGATTGTTAAGATCAAGGGCGTTGTAGAGCCGCAAGGCAAACAGCGCTTTCCAATGTTTGTTACCTGGCGCGAGCCGATCAATAACGCCCTCGCATTCCCCACTCGCACCGAGGCTGATGAGGTCTTGCATTTCCAGGAGCGCGACGTCCATTACCGGATCAAGGTTCGCTACTACGACTACAAGATGTTCGCAAGTAAGGTTAGCATTAAAGAAGTTGATGATGATGCGCAGCCGACTTTGGAGGAGTCCACACCAACAACAAAGAAATCCTCAACCAAAACGCAACCGCCCGCCAAAGTAAGCGCAGCACACAGTGAGTCCCCCCTCCCCATAAGCCGGCCCCTAACGAAACCTGAGGTTTGCACTACCAACCGCAATGCGCCACCCGTCGGGGAATACCACTGGCCAGCCGATGCGGAAGTCCACGTATACTTCGTGCGCGGCATGTTCACGCCCGAACAAAGTGCGGCTTTGCTCGAGGCAATGAAGACGTGGAAGGCCGCCGATCAGGAGATCGGATCAGGCGTAAGGTTCGTTTATGCGGGTGAAACCGATAGCCGGGTAACCTGCCGGAGTTGTCTGACGGTTACTCGGCGCGAAGTCTTTAAGAGTGACAGACACCACTACGCGTTCTTTAATCCCATGAAGATGGACGAAGGCCGTCTTTTGGTTACGGCTTGGATAGACCTTGATGTCGGCATTACCGATCCCAAGGCTTTACAGGGCTTCGTTGCTCACGAACTGGGGCACGGGCTCGGGCTCTGGGACTGTCCGAGTTGTAAGAAGAAGCAGTCGCTTATGAATGCCTTTCCGGGCCTCAACCAGAACAATGGCCTGGTTGGACCGTCCGGTTGCGATGTAGCAACGACCAAGGGCGTTTATCGGGAAGAGCGGCAAATGGTCGCGGCCGGCGCTGAAGCCGTTCGGCAATCCGAACCCGCGAGAACTGATAGCGCCTTTGCTCTTCCGCCAATCGGTCTCGAAAAAGGAGCTTTCTCCGTGCTTGATATGCCGCGTCCTCTGGTGGGCGGAGCTGCCGCGGGCACGGTTCCCGCCGAAACCCGAACCGCGGCAGCGGTCTCTCAGAGCGGTGCTGGGCCAACGTCATTTGACCCAGGCAAGACAAAATTCCTCCGCTCTGAGCGGCATCCTCCGGTTCATCGATTCCTATTTCAAGGGGGAAATGACCGTTAGGTCCCTGTGAATCCGATGAAGATTAAGCTAATCACATCCATCTGGCTCCTATCACTGATCGTTTGCCTCAACGTTAGAGACGCACATACCCAAACTCCGCCAACAACATCTCCATGCAGGGTAGGCCATCAAGCGCCGGCGATTGGCTTCTGGACCTGGGCCGCTAAATCTCACGTCAAAGTTTATATTCGGGCCGCGGACTTCAAGCCGGAAGACATTCCCTACTTGCTTACTCCGTTGGAAAGCTGGAACAACGTGTCGGAACTGACCGGTTCCCAGGTGAAGTTTGAATACCAGGGGAGTACAGATGTGGAGCTCTCTTGCACGAACTGCCTGACCATCATGCGAGGATCGGTATTCGATAAATCTAAACGTCATGCAACCGAGATCAAAGCTTATAGCATTCACCACGATCAAATCATCAATTACGCCTCGATAGTCGTTGATCCAGTGCTAACGAACCAAAAGGCGCTCCGGGACGCAATTGCCCACGAGCTCGGGCACAACCTCGGACTGCTCGACTGCTTTACATGCATCTCGAAGAGCACGCTCATGAATCAATTTAAGGTGGTAAATACGCCTAACAATATGTCGGCTCCGACAGCCTGCGATATCGCTCAAGTGAAGCTGGCTTATCAGGAATTGAAAGTGCGCGTCCGGCCGTCACCGCCACAGAGACGATCAATGGATCAAGGCGAGGAGCCGGTGGACGATGACACGCCTATAGTCATACCGCAACCACGGGACTAAACTATCGGACTAAGTCGTGCGGGGAATGACGCGCGGTTTCGCGCGAGGACTGTGGCTTTGAAAATAGTTCCAGCCTGGGCACTCTTAATGAATTAATTCTTCGAGCTACGGGCAACGGCCAACGTGGCGATCGCGCCCAGAAAGAATACGCCGGCAAGCCACAACAGACTTCGGAACTCAAGTCTGTCCTCCAGCATTCCGCGAAGCGAAGGCACCAATCTCCCGATCAATAGCGCGACTGTGGTTACTAATCCCAGAATCCAAAAGGCAAAAGTGACTATGCGGTAAAATCCGGCCATGTAGGTTCAGACCTCCTTGGGTAGATCTATAGCCGCTTATATCACGGTGTATTGGATCTCAACAAGGATGTGAAACACGATTTATGGATGAGAGTCCAGCGAGCAGAATACGTCAAAGCGGCTGATCTCCAGCACTCCCCAACATCACAACTTCTTTAATGAGAAGTTATCCAGCCAAAGTCGGCCGAAGATAGGACAGGGCAGCTTATCACAGGGTTGACGTTGAAGCGCGATTTGGACTGCGCTCGCCGATGGCCCCGAGGCGAAATCAATTGCGTATTCGCGCCAACCTTCTGTCGCCTTGGGAAATTGATCTGACTCTTTCAGAGTCTTGTTGGCCTCGGCATCCTTTACAGCCAGGAGAGGCAGGCCGCCACTAACCAAGCCTTCCGAACGGACTGCAAAGCGAAGTTGGTAGTGAGTGGCTGGCTCAATCAAGACTAGTTCGGATATGACCGGGGAGTACGGATTTGAATTGCCGCTAAACTCTACTTTAAGACTGGAACTACCTTCTCGGGGATTATTAATGTCCAGGGAGAGCTGAAATCCTTGACGATTCTCGCCCTGGCGCCACCCAAACCCCGGCTCATCCAAATTGGTCTCTTGCTCAAATCCTGAATCGATCATGACACCCGGCGTGACAGCTGTCCTTCCAACTGAAGCTAAGTTAGCCGCGTCTTTGAATCGGTTCCCTGCAATGAGTTCACCCAGATAGGAATTCCGTTCGTCCGTAGCCGCCTGCCCCGCCGCTGCATACATAGCTATCGCCGCACCCACCTCTTTGCGCTGCCGAAAGTATTGTCCCAAAGCGCGATAACCCGGCGATGATCCTGGCGCAATTGCTCGCGTAACAAATTCAACATTGCCGCCGGATACGCGCCACGCTAAGTCGATGATGCCCGCCATCAGAGTAGGATTACTGACGCCTGCCAAGCGCAACTCCCTGAAAGCTTCGTCCCGCTGGCCCGCTCGCAAAAGAATATTCCCCAATTGATAATGTGGCTCTGCATAATTGGGCGCCAGCGGCACGGCTTGCCTGCCAGCGACAATCGCACCAGCCGTGTCGCCGTTTAGTTCACGAGCTCGGGCGAGGCTAAGCCATAAAACATAATCGTCCGGACGTGCCAGGGCCGCTTGCTCGAATTCTTTTATCGCGGCCGGAAGATCATTCGCAGCGAGAATTGTCGCGCGTACATAGCGAGCGTCGGGATCGCTCGGGTTGAAACCCACGGCCGCGTTTGCGGGAGCGATCTGACTGCTGCTCGCGGCGTACGCCGTAAACAAGCTAGTCAGCCCTGAACGCGCAGTGTTCCAGGTTAAGAGAAGGAAGACGATCAGTAAGACTGCGGCGGCCGCTTTGCGGGCCACGTCATACTGAGCACTTTGATCGTTTACCTTTATCGTCATTGATTGGTTTCCGCTATTGACCACCCAACCGGCAGCAAGAAGACGAGGTAGAGAAGCGATCACGCCTACCCGATTTCAACCTCCTCAGTTGGATTGCACTCAGTAGGTTTGCCTAATCTTAAAGAGTACACGCCCTGGGTTGTCACTTTCCACCTAATCCCGATCGGCGAGATAGCAAAGCCTCGCGCATGTGATTTGGATGGGCCAGGTTAAGAACGGTGTTACTCACCAACACCATCAGCTCTTCGTGGTCGCGACGAAAGGCACCTGTCAGCGGAAGGTCGTGGGTTTTTACGACTACGCCTTCCCGGACCCATTGCCAGAACTGCTTCTGAGTGGTCCAGAATTCTTTTCGATCGCGGCAGACTACCAATGCCGTCTTCTTCTTTTTCTTTCTCTTGTCCTTCTTCGTCATCCTTCTAAACCGAATATCTGAAGTTCGAGCCGCCAGCCGATTGGATTTGGAAATGGCCGCGCGCTGAGCGGCATTTTAACAGGAAGTGCCCAATTCGGAAGCTTAAATTGAAGGCAGGCTACTTAGAACTGTTTGCTTCGTAAGCTAAAACGTTTGTAGCCTGGATCCAGTTTAACTGCATCCAGGCTACAGTGAAGACTTTCAAAGCGACGTTGTCCCAAGTTATGGACTCACGTCTTTTTCTTCGTCACCCTATGGGGCAGACGGACTCGGATTCGATCCCCTGAACAAGAAATACAGACCAGCCGCGCCTCCACCGATAAAGGCCGCGGTCACCGCCGGAGGAATTCCCGTCGGAGCTGCAGCCGCGCCGGCCGCGCCGCAGTCTAGTGGAGATGCGCCCGCACCCGCGTCTACCGCCGCTCCCTGGTTAATCGCTGGCGCCGCACCCTGCTTTGCACAAACATCGAGTGACCCACCGGTCGCCGCAGCTATTTGGCCGAGGACTCCTTGAGCGCCGTTAATTACTCCACTAACATTCTTTGTCGTACGGAGGATCACGCAACCTTCGATCAAGGTAACCTTCACGAGATTGCCCTGCTGGTCGAAGTCAAGACTCAACTTGGTGTTTGGACCGACGCATATACTGCCGAGACGGCCAAGCCTGATCGTAGCTCCAACACCATTCGGCGTTTCAATCGTAGCTCCGTTTGGAATCGTCGCTCCACTCGTCGCGCCGGCTCCATTGACGATGATTGGTTTGTTACTCGTCGTCGTCAAGACGCCCAGTTGCTCTACAGGTACACTCTCCGGGACAACTCCGTTGGAATTTACTTCGGCGAAAGTGGCCCCGATATACAACTGCCCCACCGCGAGAGTGAGTGCTAAGGCAGTCACAACCGTAACCTTCTGGTATCTAAAATTCATAAGTCTAACCCCCCTCTCTCAACCTAATGAGAGAAACGTTCAATCTCTTGATTTGTGTAGCTTCGCCGGCACCGAAGATTTTGCGCGAGTATACGCTCGACTTCCTGAACGGGTCAAGCGGTTTTCAGCATGTGCCGGGTCTCTCAGACTCAATCGGGGACGCGACAGAGTTCACTGCAAAGGCGATTCCGCCGGAATCGCCACTTTGCCGGCCATGGAACCACGCAGCTGATCCTTGTACACCGCAATCACTATTAAGCCAAAGAGAACCAGAACATTAATTGTTATGTGCAGCCCAAAATCCACAAAGCTGTGGATCCCCACGCCAAATATCCCGGTCAGGGCGCCCAAACATGTCGCTCGGGAATAGGGATCTGGCGAACGTAGACGATTTCGGGCTCTCAAGATGAACCCCACAACGAACCACACGACGAGGGCACCGCCAATCAGACCGCCGCTGGCGAGCAATTCCAGATAATCATTGTGTGCCTGTTGCGGCGTAAATTCCCCCGATGCACGGTGGTATTTTGTTATCCCAATCCAATAGCCACCCAGCCCCACCCCGGCCAATGGATGTTCCCTAATCATTTGCCATGTGGCAGACCATATCTCCTTACGGCTGGTATTGGCGTTGTTCTGCATTTCCTGCTGACTGAAATCAGTAGCGGCATTTTGGAAGTTATTCACCACTGGTTCGCCACCCACCCATCCAACGCCGTAAGCAAACAAACCGACCAAGCCTGCCAGCAGGAAAAGTCGCACCACCAGTCCACCTGCCAGGTTCTGAAAGCGACGCCAGTTCGTAATTCCATTTTCCCTCGTCAGATGGCGCACGGGATCCAGTAGTACCCCGAGAAAAAGCAATTCGGAGAGCGAAGCCAGTATGCCGCCGCGGGAATTGGAATAGATCAGCGCCACCCACAACAGAGCGCCGACAGGCAAAAACACCAGCCGCCGCCAAACGCTTCCTTTGGCTATGAGCAAACCCAGGGTTAATCCAAGGCTCATCTCAATCAAAAATGCAAAGTGGTTTCTGTTAATGAACTGCGCGAAGCTGCGACCTCCGATGGGAAGGGCCGGCAGCAAGAATCCCTGAGAGCTCTGCAAGTTCTTGCGAACCATTCCGAAGAGAGCACTGGCAACGCCCACCCCAATGATGACATAGATCAGCTTGACTAGACGGGCTCGGCTGGATGTGTACCTGAGGAGTAATAAGGCCGCGAGAATCAGAGCGAAGAGCTCGAGGACAACTGCCTGCGTGCCCGGCGGATCGGCGCTCAGCGAACTCAGCGGATAAATTGGGGCTGGTCCTGAAAAAAGACGGAGCGACTGGATCGCTCCGAACAAACAGAGCACGAGCAGAGGGCTCCACAGCGACAGCTGGAGCGACCACCGTCCGGCGACCAATGCTTCAACCACGCTGAGGGCTGCGATTAGAAAGATCGCGCACTCGAAGATCGATATCCACCACGCTTGGACCGTTCCGTAAGGAACCGCTGTGAGACAAATGGCCACCAATAAAGCAACGTAAATTACTTGATCGAGAAAGCGAGCTACCGGTCGCACGACTGCGGGCTGTTGATTCATTCTTGTGTCCGGCGGCTTCGAGAAAGTCGATCGGTGTCCGCCGCATCGTCCTCTAAAGCCTCGGGCGATTCTAGCACTACTCCAGCGAGAAGCTGAGCAATCCTCACGCAGGAAAGAAGAGTAACACTAAGAAACTTTGGTCATGTCCTCCGGCACTCCATGTCTTTTTAGATCAGCTATTGCTGGAAGCAGCCGCGTTGAATGAAACCGTGGCACACCCAGTGCCTACTCATCGGTCAACAGCCGGCTTTAGCTGAGTAAGCCGCACGAAAATGGTGACAAGCAACCCAGGGCTGAGGTAAGTCGCCACTCCGTTCCGCCGCAGATAAGCAAACTTGAAAAGATAAAGTCTCCTCAGCGCCCGTTAAATTCCAGGAGGTGATTTCGTGGTCAGAATTTACAGTTTCGATCTCAGCCCACTGTGTATGCCGCTCAATTAGTCGGGCTGACTAACCGGCTATTCGTAACAAGCTGGGTAAGCGAAGATTGTTATTGATGCGTTCACGCCCTCCTCAGCTCTGCACTAAGAACTAAATTCCAGATCGGACCGGGCAAGTTGAGCCGCGCCCCGCGCCCTGCAGGAGAAAAGTCTTGTCACTTGGCGATTCACTTCTCCAACTCTCTCTCGCTTCCGTCAATAAAGATTAGAGATAATCATGAAAATTAGAATCTTCGCCTTTTCCGTCGTGTTAATCGTGGCGGCTTTGTATCTTAATCGCGCAAACGCAAATGTTGCCGGAACAATTTCCCCCTGCGTCGCGGGCCACACCTCAACGTCCACCGGTTTCTGGAAGTGGCCCGCGAACTCACACGTCAATATCTATCTTCGGGATCCGGATTTTTCCGGAGACTACGTAACCGCCGTCAAAATCGCGGTGGAGAATTGGAACGCGGCCGCGGTTGAGGACGGCTCCAATGTATATTTCGATTTCCATGGCCTAACAATCGATACGAAGACAGCTCAGGGAGATCTGACAATTGTTCGCGGCGACGTCTTTGATAAGAAGAGACACCTTGCGTTTCTTCAAGCTCACAGCTTGCTCAGCAATCAGTTAATCGACTACGCGTTAGTAATCGTTGATTCGAAAATAAAGAACCCCGAAGTACTAACTAACGTCATGGCGCATGAGCTAGGGCACAGCCTGGGTCTAATGGACTGCTACGAATGTAATCGCAAGAGCACCGCTATGGGCTTGCTGAAAACCGCAAACGAACCTAATGGCATCGAAGGTCCTACACCTTGCGACAAAGTTGCCGTGCTTGCAGGCTATCGCGAACTGGGTCGTCGAGTCAGGCCGGCAAACCAGCGTCTCGTCGGCGGGGTTGCAGAAGCTGAAGCCGATGAACGACCCGCCACAAGATTACCTCGATAGGTCCGGCTCACTCGTTTCCGTTTCGCTGGTCCACGGTTGAAAGTAAATGTTCAGAGAAAGTTTGGAAAAGATCCGGCTGTCACACCGTTGATTTACGAAGACGCAAGACGTTTGAGATCAGCGACGCCGAGCTAAAACGTAACTCCGGAGCTCTTCATCGCCACATCAGTTCCGGGTAAAACGCCGCGTGTGCACAGAAACCGTAGATTTTAACCTGACCACAAGAAAATACGGCCGCCTTTTCAGGCAGCCGTTCGTTTCGGATCTATTGGTCGGGGCGAGAGGATTCGAACCTCCGACCTCTCGGTCCCGAACCGAGCGCTCTACCAGGCTGAGCCACGCCCCGAATTAACTGGGTTGGATTCTATGTGACGTTGCAGGCACTGTCAAACCTGCCTAACTTTTTGCTGACAAGCAGTCTCGGCCAATGTTACTTCCGCATGGCTTGTTGGCGTCAAGGCTCGCAAACGAGTCCGCCAGATGTTGGCGCGAGTGAAACTCCGCTTGGTTGACTCAAGCGAAAAGACTGAGCCTTCTCTTCGCGAAAGAGCACGGAGTGCGCTGCAGTCAAAACCAGTCGATTATCTGCTTCGGTTGTTCGTCCGCGATCGTCGTGACCGCGTAGAACATGTGCCAGTTGTTGAAGTCACACGCCTGATCGGTGCCGATGATTATGTAGAACTTCACGTAAGCAACGCATCCTATCTGGCTATCTGGTGAAGATTACTCTGAATGAATTCGAGACGCGGCTCGATCCGAAGCACTTTCGTCGCATACACCGATCAGTAATCGTTAACCTGGATCGCGTAGTCTCCTGCAAACCGATACGAAACTCGAGCACCTTGCGATTCAGATCAGCGGCTTTGATTGAATACTCGTAACCTTTTTGAAAATCAGCAGTCGTTAAGATCACGCGGTAGTTGTCTTCCCCGACGAGCGTGTAGAGTGCGACCACGCCTGGGCCAAGCTCGCGCAGGTCTTCCATCAACCCTTGCGACTCGCGCAGGGCAAAGGCCTTCGCGTTGCGTCAGAAGACGCACCCAAATCCGCTTCAAGCTGAGTGAGAAACTTCTGAAACGCACTCCCGCCTACCACCAGATCGGCATCGAGTTTCGCCAACCGCTGCTCTTCTTCTGGCGTGCGGGATTTCTTTTCCATCAGCGTGCGGCGTTCGGCTCCGATAGACGCAAGCTGATCGGCGATATCGCGATAACGTTTTTCGAGCGCCGCCTCTTCTTGTGTCAGTTGAGCTTTCTGGACTTGCGGCGCATTGGACGAATCGCGGCGGATGAAGTCGAAATACTCTTCTGCTTGAGCATATTGATGACCTGCTCAGCTTCGGGCAAGCGGCCCTCACTGATGACCAGGTCGGCCAGTGTGCGGTAGGTGTTTTCATTGGACTTGATGAAGCTTTGCTGCGTTTCCCGCTCGAGGCCCTGGATGTTGCTGCGCATCTCCTGATAGACGTTCACGGCCTGCTTACCATAGTAGGTGGCGAGGCGTGGCTGGTTGCGCGCTTTCCAATCGAGCATGAGGTCGTCGAGCGCTGCTGCTTCTTTCTCTTTCGCTTTAACCTCACGCGCGATGAATGCCGCCTGCTCATGGGATTTGATGGCTTCGTCAAGGCGACCCAGCGAGCGGTAGGATTTGCCAAAACCGTCAAGTATGTTTCCTTCGAGAATTCGATTTTTCACCGCGCGAGCGAGCGCCAGCGCCTGCTCGTAATATTCAATCGCCTTTTCATGGCGACTTGTGCGGAAATACGTGTTGCCCAGGACGTTGAGTGCGCCTCCTTCGTTAGGACGAGTTTTCACCTCTCGAAATATCGCTAGTGCCAGCTCCAGGTATTCAATCGCTTTCTGAGGGCGACCCAGCGTGGAATAAGCCCCGCCCAGAGTGTAGAGCGCCACCCCTTCGCCCCGCCGATCCTTCACCTCGCGAGCTATCACCAGCGCCTGTTCGTAATTCTCAATCGCCTTCTCATAGCGCCCCAGGTTTTTATAGATTAAGCCCAACTGGCTGAGCATTGTTCCTTCGCCGAGCCGATTCTTTAACTAACCATAAATCACCAGTGCCTGCTCGGAGTATTCAAGCGCCTTCTCAGAGCGACTCAGCGAAGAATAAGCGTAGCCCAATAAATAGAGCGGGTCTGCTTCACGCAACTGATCCTTCACCTCACGAGCTATCGCCAGCGCCTGCTCGAAGTATTCAATCGCTTTCTCATAGCGGTTCAGCGAAACATAGGCTCTGCCCAGATTGTTGAGCGCATCAGCTTCGCCCGGGGTATCCTTCAACTCGCGTTTGATGGCGAGCGCCGGCTCGTGGTATTCAATCGCCTTCTCCTGGCGGTTCAGCGAGCGGTGAGCGAGAGCCAGATTATTGAGCGTGTTTCCTTCGCCTGCGCGATCCTTCACCTCACGTCGGATGGTTAACGCCCGACCGTAGTATTCAATCGCCTGGTCATACTTCCCGCCTGAGGAATAGGCTCTACCGATGAGATGGAGCGTGCTGGCTTCCCAGTATTTATCGCTTAACTCGCGCCAGAGTGCGAGTGCCTGTTGTGCCTTCTCAACCGTTGTCACAAACGCCGCCGCACCGAGCCTGCCACTCGTTGGTTTGACCAGCTGGCAAGCACTAGTGACACAGCGAACCTCCAGCCTCATCAAAAAGTTTTGATTCACGCTGCTTCGTGATAATTCAAACTTGGCGGCATCAGCGCCGTTTCGCTTTGATCAATCGCGATGAACTCAGCAAAAGTGCCTATTCGCCCGCTTCTTGGACGAGAGAAGATTCGATCTCCAACCTTGAATCGCGTGACATCCTCTCCGATTTGAACGACTTCGCCGGCGCAGTCATGTCCTAAAATAAGCGGGAATTTATAACGCCTAAGAAGACGCAATTTGCCCTCTCGCAACTTGAAGTCGACTGGATTCACACTTGCAGCATGAACCAAAATGTCAGAGGGGCCAGGCTTAGGTGATGGAAGATCGCCAACCCTTAGAACTCGATTCCGTCCGTATCCTTCAATAAAGGCAGCGATCATGCAGTCAGTTTATTTCGTGCCCTGGTCGCCTGTCGAATGTTCAATCTTGCCTTACTATTAATTCGCGGTCCTGATTCCACTTTGTCGTCGGCGACGAATTCCGGCACTTTTCTCATTCAACGCATCGGCAAAACTATGACAGCTGCAATTCGGTATGACAGCCGAATCTCCATGATCAAATCAATTGCCGCCGTAATCGTCGCTGTTGTCACTTGGTTCGTTGTCGCGACCATTGGCAATTTGTTTCTACGAGCGGCGCTTCCGGGGTACACGGTAGTAAAGCGACAATGAAATTTCACGTTGCGTGGTTTTCGATCATCTAATGATCCGTTCTCTTCACTTCATTGCCTTTACGAGATCGGCTGCCGATGCTCCTTCGAGTGACAGTCCGTACCCAACTTCCCGCACGATCCGCTCCTTCAGCGGTTGAATGAAGTGCATGCGCGTGTTGCGGCGCGTCACTTCCGGCGCCTTCAAGTACAGCTCCGCCAATTCCCTTGCCCGACCGAGCGCCTCACCATTCGGCACAACCTCGGCAATAACTCCCCACTCGTGTGCAGTACGCGCCGTCAACGGCCGCGGATTCAGCAGAAACGCCTCCGCTCGTCCTGCTCCAGCGCGATAACTCCACGTCGTAAAGATTCCGTCTCCCGGCACAATGCCGCCGGCGAAGTGCGCCACATCGTGGAAGGTCGCGCCCTCGGCGGCCACAATCACACTGGCAAGTAGTGCATATTCTGAGTGCACATGAGCGCGGCCCTCGATAGCCGCGATTACTGGCACGCGGATGTTGGCGATGTTTTCCACAATCTGAACTCCTTCGTCGTGGACCTGGCTCCAAACGCCTGGATTTGCGACATTGCCGAAGGACGGAAAATCGATCTCAGGAATGAAGTCACCGCCTGCTCCTGTCAGGATTACGATCTTGTTCGCTCGATCCTGCGCAATCCGGTAAAAGGCATCGACAAACTCCGTGTGGTCTTGCGCGGTGAAAATAAACGGCCCCCCGCTACTATGAAATTCGGCGACCAGCACACCGTTGGGACCTCGCGACATCTTGAGGCTGCGATAGGCTGCGAAGTAGTCAGCTTGAGTTGTTTGCACATTCTTCTCCTCTTTGATTTATCTACTCGAATTGGATGGACATTCTGGAAAGCCTCATGGCGGTTTTCTCCGCTGCTTTATCTGCTGGCCCACTCAAGTAATTAGCGCCCGCTACCGTCTCACAGCTTCGGAACGATCAGGGCGAATCTTGTTACCCGCTCCACATCGGTGCGGGACGACGGTCGTCGACGAGGTTGCGGGCAGTCACGCAAAATAGGTATCTCGGGTGCGCTGGCCGCGATCATCAAAAGGCCGCTGGTGCCGCGAAGGCAGCGGCAACTGGGGCGCTTGGTTGTATTAGGGGCAATGCCTTTAACAAATTGAATCGGAACGCGGTACATCGCCGAGGTAGTCAAACGGCAGTGCGCCCTCCGTCAACGGCGAGTTTGGTACCGTGAATGAAACTGGCACGATCCGTCGCCAAAAAGACAATTGCCTCTGCGACCTCGTCCGGTGTTGCTGGACGACCCGCCGGCGCTTGAGCGGCTAACTGATCTAAAGCCTCACCCATTGCCTGCGTACCCTCTGTTTTCGTTGGTCCAGGACTCACCGCGTTGACCCGGACGCCGCTGGGGCCATACTCAGCCGCCCAGGCTTTGGTAAGTAGATTGATGGCTGCCTTACTGGATCCGTAGAGGCTCATGCCGGGCATTCCAAAATCAGCAACCATCGTCGATACATTTACGATTGCCCCTTTCCCTCTCTTCGCCATCAGTGGAGCGAGTTCGGCGACTAAAAAGTACGGTGCCTTGACGTTTATCGAATACACGCTGTCAAACATTTCTTCCGTCATTTCATGGGTTGGCCCAAACGGGAAGATTCCCGCACTGTTGATCAGAATGTCGACGTGCCCGTTTACGAGTTCCACTGCTCTTCTCGAGACTTCCCGCGCGCTCGACGCATCTTGAAGGTCAAACGATATAAAGTCTGCTTCGCCTCCTGCTGCGCGGATTTCCGCTATGGTCTTTTCGCCTCGATTGGTATCGCGACCGACGACTACGACATGAATGCCAAGCTGAGCCAGTTTATTGGCCACCGCCCGGCCGATACCACTTGTTCCTCCTGTAATCAGTGCTGTCGACGAATTAGTAGTCATTTTGCCTCCTATCTTAATCCGAAACCGAAACATACACATCCGCGCCTCAGACAAGACTGGAAGGAGCACGCTTCCAATCCTCCCCACCCTTTGCGCATGCCTAGCATCGCTTCCCGCCGTTCCCGGCTTTGAAGTCGAACTGATCGATATTGTCCTTCGTACCACCAGAATGGATCCCCAACACGATCAGTTTATGTCGCATAGCTTGACGAGGAGGAAAGCAAGAAAGAGTAGCCGACATGGCCGATATCCTTACTCGTTCGCGTCGGCACGACGCCGCGCCGCGAGCGACCGATCGTTTTCAGTTAGCCTAACACCCATAAATATGTCTTGCTGAGTGACAAACAGCACTGAGTCACGCTGCTAAGCCGGCTGCCGATTGCGGGCTTTCACTCACACGCCCTTGGTGACGCCGACCTTCAGGCTGTCTCCTGATTTTTCTTTCGTTGTCAATCGGTCGGATCTCGCGCTCTATTTCTGCGTCTCGCCATTTTCCGAAAGCGGCCGATGTGATTGGTCAGATGGATAGAACGATCTTGCCTCCGACGTGTCGACTGCGACTGAATTCCAGTGCCTTTTTGGCATGTTCCAGTGGAAGAACCTCTTGAACGAGGGGTCGAAGTTTGCCATCGTCGATGATCGTTCCTATGTCCGCGAGACGCTTGCCATCAGGCTTGACACCAATCATCGTAGCGCGCACGCCGCTCTCCCGTGCGAGGTCTTGCCGGGGCTCCTCCAACAGCGCCACGAGAATCCCGCCTTTTTTAAGGACTGCGAAAGATCGCCGGTGCGAATCAGCGCCCAGAGGGTCGAGCACAACATCCACGTCGCGAACGAAATCTTCAAAGCGAGTCGACTTATAGTCGATCGTTTCGTCGCAGCCGAGTTTTCGGATGCGCCGTGCGCCTTTGCGAGTTGCACCGCCATCGACCCAACTCCGCCCGCCGCTGCGTGGATAAGCACCGTCTGCCCCGCTTGCAGTTCCGCTGCGTCAAATAACGCCTGGTGCGCTGTCAGCGCGCCGATGGGTATGGCCGCCGCGGCGGGGAAATCGAGCCCGCTGGGCTTTAAGGCCAAATCGATTTCGTCGCCAACGGCAAACTCCGCATCGGCGCCATCTCCCGACAGATGAAGCATACCGAAGACTTCATCGCCGGGCTTGAATTGTCCAGCATCGTCGCCTAATTTCTCGACGATTCCAGCCAACTCCCAGCCCAAGGTCAGTGGCAGCCGATGGTCGAGCCACGAGCGGGCCTTGCCTTCGGCGACCATCCAGTCCAGCGGGTTCACGCCAGTTGCTTTCACTCGGATCAGTACCTGACCGCGCCCCGGCTGGGGTCGAGAAGCCCGAACAATTTTGACGCCGGTCGGATCGCCGTAGGAATGAATCCTCGCGGCGCGCATGGTTGCCGTCGGATGCTTATCCGGTCGTTCGCTTTGCTTGGCGCCCTCGACCAACTTGCTGAACGGTGTGCCCCGCTCGCGCCATCGGCCCCTGACGACCTTTGGACATTGCGGTTCTTGTTCTGATTCGAGCCATCCGCCCTTGAACCCGGCCTTCTGCAATCCTCGCCAGATGTACGGGCTTCGTCGCATGAGATTCCATAGAAGACCGGTCCGGTGGTTCTCGATCATCATCACGATCGGGCCCTGATCCAACCCGTAATTCAGCGGACTGACCCAATCGCCGAAGGTCGGATTAAAGCTGGCGCGCAGACCATATTCACTGCGCAAGGCGGGATGCGCACGAACCAACTCTCGCAGCGTGTCAATGACAAGCTCCGGTGCAAAGGGTAGCGATGCTGCGACGGCGCCGGGCGCGAGCGTGCCGTCATCAGGTCCGTTGGGTATGCCACGGGCTTCGTACATCCAGAAAACTCGATCGACTTTATCGATGGTTTTCGTCGCAGGGCCGGGGCCATCGCTGGCACTTACACCCCAGCAGAGCGGTCCATACCCTCCGAAGTTTTGCGGATTCTCCTCGGCATAACTGCGCTGCACCTTCGTGGCGCGACGACTGTTCTCGAAATAGTCGATTCCCTTCTCCTGCATGAACCCGTCGACAATTCCGCGTAGGTCGAGCCAACTGTGGCTGAGCTGGTGGATAAAGAGCGGCCCCATGTGAAGGTATTCGATTCCGTAATGCTTTCGCCAGTCGAACGTTTTCTGCCACGCGCGGTAGCACTCCGGCGGCAGCGCGAAGGTGGTCGAGCCAAGTGCCAGCACGTGCATCAGCAGCGATTCATCGTACCCCTGGTATCGATAACTGATGAAGCCGTTCTCTGGCGTTCCTCCGTGGACTATCGTGACGTCTTCGAAGCTCATGGTCGGCCAGTCGTTCTCATTGCTCGGAACAGCGTACAAGGCCCACTGCCAGTCGGCGCGCCGATAAAGGGCGTCGGCGGTTTCGCGGATTTCACGCTCAACCGGCGTATCCGCGTCAAAGAATGTTCCTGCCAAAAGCATCCCCGCCAGCAGAAACGCGCTATCCACTGTCGAAAGCTCGCATCCTCCGGCGCG